>OFFE01002732.1_pt1 | contig 10139 bp, 9 predicted proteins | sample 1521371 | NCBI WGS metagenome assembly OFFE01 (sample SAMEA3504131, study PRJEB24116) | mouse gut metagenome | biome: mouse gut; feature: mouse-associated habitat; material: faeces | place: Denmark | collected 2011 | reverse complement strand
CGAAGCGAGGCTCTTGGCGCGGAGATGGCGGCAGCCCAGATTGGCATAAAAAGCGCGTTTGACCGCTTCCACCGGTTAAATCGCCTCGACGAATTTAACCCCTTTCACGTCGCTGGCTACCGCCAGTATCTCCACCCGGTCCCGCTTGACGGTGGAGCGCAGCAGCATGGTGGCCGCCACCGAGGAATCCACCGAGTTGGTGTTTTTGGTCACCTCCAGCTCGCTGACCCGGATGTCCTTATCCCGCATCCGGCCAATAAAGCCGCTGATATCCTCCACCGTGCCGAACTCCACGTACAGCTCCACCACCTTGGACTTTGCCACCACGTAGCTGTCCATCCGGTGGAGGGCGGAATTGACAAAGAGAATCAGCAGGCAGGCGGCCACGGCGGCCTCGTAGAAGCCGATGCCGATGGCAAGGCCCATGCAGGCGGAGGCCCAAAGGCCGGCGGCGGTGGTGAGGCCCTTGACCTTGTGGCGGCCGGTGACGATGATGGTGCCGGCCCCCAAAAAGCCGATGCCGTTGATGACCTGGGCCCCCAGACGGGCGGGGTCGCCGTTGCCGAAGACCTGAATCATATACTGGTTGGTGAGGACGGTGAGGGTGGAGCCCATGCAGACCAGCACGTGGGTCCGAAAGCCGGCGGTGCGCCCCTTGCGTCCCCGCTCGATGCCGATGATGCCGCCGCAGAGGATGGCAAGACAGAGGCGCAGCAGAATGGAAAACCAATTTACCTCCCGGACAAGGTTGAGCCACTGTCCCGAATCTTGCAAGCCAAACATAAAAACAACCTCTCTCCCTGGGGGGAATTACCGCCTTATTAAACGAAAAATCAGCACCCCCCGGTTTTCCACCGGGGGATGTCGATTCAGTTTTATTAGCTTATCACAAAATTTCCTTTTCGTCAAGGAAAAACGGGCGGTTTTTACAAAAAAACCAAATGTATCGGAATTATTTCAGCTCTTTTGTGAGGAAACAAAGAGAAACCCCGCTCCTGGTGGAGCAGGGTCCGATGCTGTTTTAGGAAGGTTCCGCCGCCGGGGGGAAGGCCAGCTCCAGCCCCAGGGCGGTGAGGAAAATCACCAGCAGCCCCGGCAGGTTGTGGATGTACATCTGGAGCCAGAGGGTCTGGAAGGGCCGGAACTGGATAAGAAATTGGGGGTAGGGCAGGCCGGGGAGAAAGGTATGAATCATGGCCTGGTAAAAATATCCCAGCATCACCAGGCCGGAAAGAACCCCCAGGACGATGCGGAGGGCCTTCCAGGGGACGCGCCAGGGAAGCACCCGGTTTGTGAGGCGCAGCAGAACAAAGCAGAGGAGGAGCATCCCCAGGGGAAAGAGGAGAAATCCGCCCACTGTCCTATAGAAGTAAAAGGAAAGGTCCTCAATCTCCTTTTTCCGGGCTATGGGACCCAGGGTGTTGCTCCAAGCGGCCAGAAAGGCCATCCCCAGCCAGAAGAGCAGAACCTCTTTCCACAGTTTTTTCATAGGGTGCCTCCTTTCTATTGCGCGCCGCTTTTTGGCGAACCGACCGAAGGGGTTATTCCCCCTCTGGGAACTTCAGGGGGAAGGCCAGCTCCCACCCCAGGGCGCAGAAGAAGACCGCCGCCAGCCCTGGCAAGGTGCGGAGCTTTGCAAGGATCCAAACCAGCTGGAAGGGTTTTAGCTTTGCCAAAAACGAAGGCAGGGGGAGGCTGGGCAGCAGGGCGTTTTGCACCGCCAGGTAAAGGAAGATCAGCATCACCAGGCCGGAAAGCACCCCCAGGACAATGCGGGGAATCTTCCAGGGGATGCGCCAGCGAATCCCCAAATTGGTGAGGCGCTGCAGGGCATAGCAGAAGAAAAAGATTCCCAGGGGGAGGAAGAAGACCTGGGCCAGCTGCCCAAACCGGGAAACGGAAAAATCCGGGGCGGAGGGCTGGGCCAGGGCGTGGCACCAGGCGGCCAGAAGGCCCGCCGAAAGCCACAGGGGCAGCAGCCCCCGCCAAAGATTCTTTTTCATAGCGGCTTACACCTCCTGCCCAGGCTGGGGAGCAGGGGCCTCCGGCTCCCCGTCCTTCTTGCCCAGGCCGCTGACAAAGCCGCTGACCCGGTCAATAACCTCCGGCATCATCCCCACCACGCGGTCGGCGGTGCTGGAAAAGCTCTGGACCTGGAGGACCTTTACATTGCCGTTTTGAATCACCAGAAAAGCGATGGGGGTGATGGAGACGCCGCCCCCCGCTCCGCCGCCGAAAAGCTCCTTCTGGGTGGCCGGCAGGTCGCTGCCGCCGGTGCCAAAGCCGAAGGAAATGCGGGATACCGGCAGAACGGTGGTGCCGTCCGGGGTGGTGATGGGCTTCCCAATCACCGAATTGGAGTCGATGAGGGTTTGCAGATTTTTCATGGAGCTGTCGGTCAGCTCGCTGATGGGCTTTACAGCCATATAAATCACCGCCTTACTTTTGTTGTAGCAGCGGGCCTTTGCCCGCGAAGAAGGAGCGCCGCCACCCGGACCAGAAGAAGCAGTCCCCCGGCCAGCAGGGTGGAGGGCCGCAGCTCCAGGGTGATTTCAGCGTCCGCCGCCCCCTCCCCGGAGATGTAGTCCGGCAGGACGTTGTAGATGAACTCTTTTACCTGGATGACGCCGCAAAGAGCGCTGTACGCCCCATAGCCCGCGGCGTAGGCCCGGCCCACCCCCACCCCCACCTGGTCCGCCTCCTCCCCGGCAATCACCAGGGCGATGCGGCAGCGGGAAAGGGTGAGGCGCCTTAGTATATACCCGGCAAAGGAGGCCAGATGGGGCAAAAGGTCGTTTACCGTCTGAATAAATTCCAGGGCGCGCTCCGCCGGGTCCTGCTTTTTGGGGGCTTTTTTTGCCCTTTCTTTTCTGGGCCTCTTCGGCCTTTTGGGCTTTCCCTCCTCCCTGCCCGGCTTTGCCGGAAGGATGGACAGGGGGAAGAGCCACAGCAGCCGCAGGCGCAGGGAAAGGACCTCCCGCCGCCAAATAAACTCCGCCTTTACCGGGGCAAAAAGCGCCAGGGCCAAAAGGGCCAGAAGAGCCAGTGCGATATATCCTCCCACCGGCTCTCCCTCCTTTTCCAACGCTGTATCCAGGGCGCTGCCCTGGACCCGCTTCTTTTTCTTCTTACAAAAGAAGCCGGCGTGCCGCCGGTGTCTCGCCCTGCACGGCCTTCGGCCTTACCCTGGCAGAAGGCACAAGGAAGTGCCTGGAGTCTTAGCTGGCAGGGCGGCGGCAAAGCCGCCAGGAGAGCCCCTCCTGTCACCTTCGGAAAATACCGGAAGGGCTTCCCTGCCAGATAGACCCATGTGCCTGAACTTGGGGCAGCACCCCAATCACTTCTTCAGGCGGAAGCGGCTCACCTGATCCTGGAGGAGGTGCACCTGCTCGAAGAGCTCGGCGCTGACGGCGGCGGATTCCTCGCTGCTGGCGGAGTTGGTCTGCACCACCGAGGAAATCTGCCCCAGGCCCTCGGTGACCTGGGCGATGGAGGCGGCCTCACTCTGCACCGCCTCGGCAATCTGGCCGATGGCGGTATTGGATTCCATCACCAGGTCCATGGTCTTGCGCAGGGAGCGGGAGACCTCATCCACAATATGGCTCCCCTTTTCGGTGGCGCCGACGGCGTTTTCGATAAGCTCCTTGGTGGCCTTGGCGGCCTGGTCGGACTGGGTCGCCAGGCTGCGGACCTCGTCGGAGACCACCGCAAAGCCCTTGCCGGCAGCTCCGGCGCGGGCGGCCTCCACGGAGGCGTTCAGCGCCAGAATATTGGTCTGGAAGGCGATGTCCTCAATGGTCTTGATAATGCCGTTGATCTGGCGGGAGGACTCGGAGATATCGGAAATCGCGGTAGAGAGGGAGTCCATCTTCTGGCAGCAAACCTTCAGCTGGACCTCCGCGTCCATGGAGAACTTCCGGGCCTTGTTGGCGTCTGCGGAGGTGTGTTTCACCTCGCCGGAAATATCCTGGATGCCCGCAGACAGCTCCTCCACCGTGGACGCCTGCCGGACAGCGCCCTCCGAGAGGGTCTGGGCCCCGGAGGAGACCCGTTCGGATTCATTGGACACATCCTGCGCGGTCTGATGGATGTGGCGCAGCGCCTCGTTCAGCGCGTCCAGAATTTGACGCAGCGCACGCTGGATGGGCAGAAATTCCCCACGGTAGCTGTCGCTGACGACGAGATTCATATTGCCCTTGGCCATCTGGGACAGGGTGCTGTCGATATCCTGTATGTATTTTTTCAGCTCCCGCTTGGTCTCATGGATGGAGGCGATCAGCATACCAATCTCAGAGCTGTCAGGCTCCCAGGGGAACTCCGTGGAGAGGTTGCCCTGAGAGAGTTCGCCCATCTGGTCCCGCACGGCGATGACAGGCCGCAGAATCCGCTTGCGGATGACCTTCATGCTGAGGACCTGGAACGTGCCCACCATAACCAGCGCAAAGGCCATCAGGATGCGGATTATCAGATTGGTGCGGTTAAGGCTCTCCACCTCCCGGAGGGTCCTGGCGTTCAGGGTTTCCAGAAAGCTCTCCTTCAGGGTGTTGATCTTGGCGATGGAATTGCTGTATTCATCGCCATAGACATAGTTGATGGCAGCGTCCTGCCGGCCGGCCTGAACCTGCTCCATCGCCTGCTCCTCCAGGGGAACCAGCTGGTTGGAGAGGGCGTACATGCTGTCGATCATGGCCTGCTCATCGGCGGTAATGCCGATTTCCTGCATAGCCGCCACACCGATATCCCGGTTTTTCAAATTGTTGACTTCATTCCAATAGTTGTCGTAGAATTCCTGGCTGCCGGTGGCGGCATAGGCCCGGACCTCATTGGTCAGATAGGAGGAGCCGTTCATGAAACGGTTTGCGTTGTAGGTCATCTCAAAGCGGTCTGTATTTGCGGTGTTCAGACGGCTGCTCACACTGCTGTACGCAATCAGGAGCAGCATCATGAATAGCAGCGCAGCGATAGAGCCGATATTCAAAATCATTGTCAATGTGGATTGGTTCATTGCTTTCTTCATGTTGTTTACCATGCCTTTCTGCTGCGATGCAAGGCATAGGCAGGGGAAAGTGCGCCCCGGCCTTGTACGCCGCTATCCAAAAATTTTTGTGTACGCAGTTGCTGGATACCCCACCGCAGATAGTTCTGATGCTTGTTGGCTGGTATGAATTGATAAAAGCACCCGATATAGCTGGATGATGATTTGAATTATACCATATATTTCCGGCTGTGGCAAGTCTTAAACAGGGCTTCATTGGGTTGTGAGCACCAAGATACAATGACATTTGCAACAGAATGGAATAATTAGCAGGAGAGACAACGCAGCTCTCACCGCTTAAGCGCACAACAAGGCATACTAGCTGAAAATTAGCGCGGATATGAATGCCGCTGTCCCCCATCCGCCGTCAAGCACAATGGAATGTCAAAAAAACGCTCTCCACTGCAAAGAAAAGAATGACAACTTCCCTCCCCGCATATACATGGAGCATATCGGGATAGGGAGAGTGTTGATCTTGAAAGGGAATATCGAGGAACGGGCCTGCGAACTGGCCACCTACATTATTGAGAACCGTACCACGGTTCGGGAGGCCGCCAGGCGGTTCGGGATCAGCAAGAGCACCGTACATAAAGATATCCAGGAGCGACTGCCCCTATACAACCGGAGCCTCTATCTCCAGGTCAAGGAGGTTCTTGACGAGAACAAGGCCCAGCGCCACATCCGCGGCGGCATCGCCACCCGGCGCAAGTACCGCAGGGCGCGTGAGTGACGGAACCCTCCAGCGGGCCGCGGCCTTTGCCGGTCCGCGCCCGCCGGAGAGGCCAATAGCCCCGGCGTCCGGGGCTGTGGGCGCATATATCAATCACCAAAACAGACGATGGAAAAACAGATCAGGAGGAGAGCAGCCATGAAGCATTGCCGCAAGCAGAACATGCCGCCCCGCCGGCCCACAGGCCAGAGCAGCGACGTCCCTCTGGCCGCCGCGCCCGTGCACCGCTACGCCCACCCCATCCCCACCGCCCGGACGAACCAGCGCAGCTCCACGGAGGAGACCCTCTCCTATATACTGGAGACCCTCTCCCGCCAGTCAGACCAGCTGGACGAACTGCTGCGCCGGACGGAGCGGACCACGCCCTGACCGGCCCAGGCCGCCGCTCTCTTGATGGCGGTTTGATACAAAGAAAACAAATGGTGACAAATTTTCCAGGGCTCTTGTGTTATATTTTTATCTCAGGTATAATAGGAGGACGGTTTATCCCGATTCTGACAGCGAAACAAGGAGCCATAACCCATGAGCCGCAACAAAAGAAAGACCTCTGCCCTCCAGGCAGTGGCTGTCACTACCATCAGCGCCCTCTTTGTTCTCACCGCGCTGTTTGGCCTCTACAAATGCTTTTCCCAGGAACCTACCCTCCGCCCCAGCGGCCCCGCTGCGCCGGCCCCGGACCCCTCCGCCGCCCAGGAACCGGAGAATCCGGAGGATGACGCCCGCCCCCTCTCCTCCGAGGAGCGGAAGGAGCACTTCTACACCGTCCTGATGGCGGGGCTGGACGATGAGAACGGCGGCAGCGACACCAACCTGCTGATGGCCCTGGACGCGGAGAACGGAACCATCAACGTGGTCAGCCTGCCCCGGGACACGCTCCTGAACGTGTCCTGGTCCGTGAAGAAGCTCAACAACGCCTACCACCACGGCGGTATCAGCCAGACCCGGGCGGAGGTGTCCCGCCTGCTGGGCATCCCGGTGGACTACTATGTCACCGTGGATCTGCGGGCCTTTGTGGAGCTGGTGGACGCCATTGACGGGGTGGACTTCGACATCCCGGTGGACATGGACTACGACGACCCGGAGCAGGACCTCCACATCCACTTTGAGCAGGGCCCCCGCCACCTCACCGGCCAGCAGGCCCTGGAGGTGGTCCGCTGGCGGCAGAACAACGACGGCACCGGCTACGCCACTGCGGACATCGGCCGCATCGGCACCCAGCAGGCCTTTCTCACGGCCGTGGCCAGACAGACCCTCCAGGTCTCCAATGTGGACAAGATTCCGGAGATGGCGGAGATCTTCTCCAAGCGGGTGGAGACGGATCTGAAGCTGGCCAACCTCATCTGGATCGGGGAGCAGGCCCTGGCCATGGGCAGCGACAGCATCGCCTTCCACACCCTGCCCGGCGACGGCGCGGGGTACTACAAGGGCGGGTCCTACTACGTGCTGGAGCCGGAGGCCGCCCTGGAGCTGATGAACGCCTATTTCAACCCCTACAAGCGGCCCCTGACCCGGGAGGACATGGACATACTGGTCCCCTGACGGGGGACACGAGGAGAGGAGCTTGCCTATGAAGCGCCGCGCTTTACCCCTGATCCTGGCCATCCTGCTGCTGGCGGGAGGGACCGCCCACGCCCTCGCTCCTGTGCGGACCTACCAGGGCCAGTTTACCGACGTGCCGGCCGGGGCGTGGTACTATGACAATGTCCGCTCCCTCTATGAGCTGGGCCTCACCAACGGCCACGGCCGGGAGGACTGCTTTGCCCCGGCCTCGGACATCACCGTGGCCGAGGTGCTGGCCATGGCCGCCCGGCTGCGCAGCCTCTACGACTGGGGCGACGGGGAGGTCGGACCGGCGGCCTTTGCCGGGGAGACGTGGTATGCGCCCTATGTGGGCTATTTGCAGTCCCTGGGCGTGATCGGGCAGGAGTTTGAGGGGGCCTACCGCCGGCCGGCGGACCGGGCGGAGATGGCCCATGTGCTGGCCGGGGCGCTGCCGGCGGATCTGTTCGAGCCCGTCAACGGGGCCGTTGTCGCCGCCGGACACCTGAACCGCAACTACATCACAGACGTTACCGCCGACACCCCCTACGCCGCAGATATTCTCCGGCTGTACGCCTGGGGCGTCCTGGACGGCGTGGATGACACAGGCTCCTTCCGCCCCGGGGACAGCATCCCACGCAGCCAGGTGGCAGCCATGGTCACCCGGCTGGCCCACAATGAGCTGCGCATCCGGCTGAGCTGGGACTACGCCTCCGCCTACAGCCGGGCGGGTACGGCCCTGGAGGATCTGGTCCGGAGCGACGGCTCCTTCTTCCCCGCCCCGGAGAGCCAGGAGGAGATTGACGCGGACGTGCGCTACATGCTCTCCCGGGGGGAGCGGCGAATCGTGCTCAACTACCCCCGGGAGACGCTGAACCGAGAGACCGTGGACAAGCTGACCCAGGCCTTTCTCTACGGAGCCCGGCTGTACGTGGAGCAGACCTACAACAACATCGTCTGCGCCTACTCCACCCGCTCCGGCGTGGTGACCATGACCTTCTCCAGCAGTCTCTACGGAGACGAGCTGCTGGAGGAGTACCGGCGGGCCACGGCGGAATACGCCTGCGGGGTCCATGACCGGCTGTGGGCGGAGGGGGTCATCACGGCGGATATGACGGAGTACGACAAGGCCAGAGCGTATTTCACCTGGCTGTGCGAGAACTGCCGCTACGACTTTGCCAGCGACGACAGCTCTATGAGCCACAGCGGCTACCGTGCCTTTGCGGAGGGACTGGCGGTGTGCGACGGCTACACGGCGGCCTACAACCTGCTGCTGAAGCTGGAGGGGATCGACTGCGCCACCGTGTCCACGGAGGACCACATCTGGACCGTGGCCACCCTGGACGGACAGGAGTACCACATCGACGTCACCTGGGGCGACAGGACCGGCGCGATTGCCTACCGCTATTTCGCCATGACCGAGGCTGACGCGCTTGCCCGATTTCAGTAAACCGGCCGGGCTGGTCAGACAGGCGTTTTTGCTAACTTTGGGATAGACAGAGGCGCGGCGATGGTTTTTTCCATCGCCGCGCCTTTCTTGTCTTCTTCTGTTGGGGGGGGATTACTTCCGCTCCTTGCTGTCCACCACTTGGTGCAGCATGGCCGCGAAATCCTCCAGGCTCATGGCCCCCAGATCGCCCTCCGCGCGGTGGCGGACGGAGACGGTGCCCGCCTCCATGTCCCGGTCTCCCACCACCAGCATATAGGGAACCTTCTCCAACTGGGCCTCCCGGATCTTCTTGCCGATCTTCTCGTTCCGGCCGTCCACCTCCACCCGGAAGCCCTGGGCGGTCAGCTTGGCGGCCATCTCTGCGGCATAGTCCGCCGCCCGGTCCGTCACCGGCAGGAGCTTCACCTGTACGGGGTGGAGCCAGGTGGGGAACGCGCCGGCGAAGTGCTCGGTTATCACGCCGATGAACCGCTCAATGGAGCCCAGCAGGGCCCGGTGGATCATGATGGGGCGGTGCTTTTCCCCGTCCTCGCCCACGTACTCCAGCTCGAAGCGCTCTGGCATCTGCATATCCAGCTGGATGGTGCCGCACTGCCAGGTCCGCCCCAGGCTGTCGGAGAGGTGGAAGTCCAGCTTGGGACCGTAGAACGCGCCGTCGCCGGGATTGACAACAAAATCCTTGCCCAGTTCGGTAATGGCCGCCTGTAAGGTGTCCTCGGCAAAATGCCAGACCGCCTCGTCGCCCATGTGGTCCTCCGGCATGGTGGACAGCTCGATCTGATAGGTCAAGCCGAAGGTGGAGTATATCTCGTCAAAGAGCTTCACCACATTCTTGATCTCGTCCTTCATCTGCTCCGGGGTCATGAAGATGTGGGCGTCGTCCTGGGTAAAGCAGCGCACCCGGAACAGGCCGTGGAGGGCTCCGCTCATCTCGTGGCGGTGGACCAGTCCCAGCTCCGCCGCCCGGAGGGGCAGATCACGGTAGGAGTGGGGCTCGTTCTTGTACACCAGCATCCCGCCGGGACAGTTCATGGGCTTGACAGCGTAGTCCTCTCCGTCGATGACGGTGGTGTACATGTTGTCCTTGTAGTGGTCCCAGTGGCCGGACTGGTGCCACAGGTGCTGGTTGAGGATGATGGGGGTGGCGATCTCCACGTAGCCGTACCGCTTGTGGCACTCCCGCCAGTACTCCAGCAGGGTGTTTTTCAGCACCATGCCCTTGGGCAGGAAGAAGGGGAAACCGGGGCCCTCCTCGCTCATCATAAAGAGGCCCAGCTCCTTGCCCAGCCTGCGGTGGTCCCGCTTCTTGGCCTCCTCAATGCGGGCCAGATACTCGTCCAGCTCGTCCTTCTTGGGGAAGGCCACGCCGTAGATGCGCTGGAGGG
>OFFE01002723.1_pt1 | contig 10170 bp, 10 predicted proteins | sample 1521371 | NCBI WGS metagenome assembly OFFE01 (sample SAMEA3504131, study PRJEB24116) | mouse gut metagenome | biome: mouse gut; feature: mouse-associated habitat; material: faeces | place: Denmark | collected 2011 | reverse complement strand
CAATTCCCTTGCACCTATTCTACCATATTTCAACCCATATTGCTTGTCTTCCAAGTTGTTTGAGGTTACGAAGCAGGCCCTAACTACTCGTCCCGGTGGACGGGGCGGTATGCGCGCCGGTGGCGGCGTGAATGCCGCCCTGGCTGCCGGGACATTCTAAGGGAAGGGGTCAGCCACCGGCTCGGTCAGCGAACATGATCTCCAGCTGACTGAGGACCAAGTCCCAATTTTGACACCTGGCGTGCCAGCGCTTTACGATCCGCTGAGAGGCCAGATAGAGCATCCTGCGCAGGGAATCGTCACTGGTAAAGCTGGGCTTGTTTTTGGTAATCTGCCGGAACTGACGGTTGAGACCCTCGATGATGTTCGTCGTGTATATGATTTTCCGAACCTGGGGCGGGTATTCATAGAACGTACTCAGAACTTGCCAGTTTTCCTCCCAGCTCTTCACACAGGAGGGGTACTGACCGCGCCATTTTTTCCCGAATTGGAGGAGCGCGTCTTCCGCCTCGTCCAGGGTGACAGCGGTATAAATTTTCTTGAGGTCAGCCACCACCTGCTTGATATCCTTCCAGCTGACAAAGCGGGTGGAGGAGCGGATTTGATGGACGACGCAGCGTTGCAGACGGCTCTGGGGATACACCGCCTGGATGGCCTGCGTCATGCCGCACAGACCGTCTGTACAGAACAGATAAACGTCCAAAACACCCCTGCTTTTGAGGTCATTCAACACATTGAGCCAAAATTTGCTGCTCTCGTGTTCACCGATCCACACCCCAAGAATGTCCTTCCGACCGTCCATGGTGATGCCCAGCACCACATACGCCGCCTTCGTCACGTACCGATGATCCTCCTTTACCTTGTAGTGGATTGCGTCCATAAAGATGAACGGATAGACCTTTTCCAGAGGACGATTTTGCCATGCTGTCACCTCTGGCATGATCTTCTCCGTGATCTTCGTCACCAGTTCCGGAGAAATCTCCACGTCATATAGCTCCTTGATCTGCTCCGCAATATCCCGCTGGCTCATCCCACAGGCATAAAGCCCCAGGATTTTCTCCTCCATCCCATCCGCGTTCCGGCTGTACTTGCCGATGAGCTTCGGCTCAAAGATTCCATTTCGATCCCGGGGCACCTTGATGTCCACCTTGCCCAGCTGGGTCTTTACTGTTTTCCGGGTGTATCCGTTGCGGTAGTTGGGCGCTGTGTTGGACGCCTCCGCTCGCTGGCAGCGCTCCCGTCCCAGTTCCTCGTCCAACTCTACCTCCATGGCCGTCTGGATCACATCCCGGAACATCTCTTTCATTGCGGTCATGATCTCCGCTGTGCTGGTGAACTGCTGGCTTTTCACGTACTCTTTCAGTAATTCCTGCGGTGCTGTATTCATTTTCTTCGACTCCGTCTTGATTGGTTGTTATTTCCATTCTTGACTGAGTCGAAACTTTTTATACTGTCGGAGTTTGTCATTTACACGTAATTTTAGGCGGTCTCCGGACTGCAAAAAAATCTCAACCGATTACACGTGCTCTTTGCCAGTGCAAACCTGTATATGCTTGCCAGGGCGGGCGGTTCATTACGCCCCGCTTGGGGTTCCTGCGCCCTTTAGATCGGATAAGAGAGGGAGAATGAGTGTTTTACCCTCAATACGGGCCTATACTTGGATTTTTACCCCCAATTTCGATTGCATATTGCGTTTGACGGGCCTTTAATCAGCGGTTCCTTATACAACAGAGGGTGAAGGAATGGGCCTCTAAACTGTCCACCCATTCCACCCTGACCTCTGACATCAACGTCCGGTGTCTGGATATTGGACAAAAAATTGAACATTCTTATATCGGCTGCATCTGCTTTTGCTGTTCGGGAATAGTGTTGGATATTTCCCCCAGAATGTGGTAACCTATCTGACAGCCCAAAACAATAAGGAGGATGCAAAATGCTGACATTTGAAAAGATTCTGGCAGGCTTCAAAAGTTATCTGGATGAGGATACACGGTATGAGGTACTTACGGCCTCCCGCGGCTACGTTATTTTAGAGTGGGGGTCAACGAACAAAACGTTGGAAAGCGCAACATTCTGTCCCACACCGGAGGTGATGAAGGAGGCCCTGCTGAACGCCCTCGAAGGATACTTGGAGTACAAAACCACACTGTGCAACAGGAATCTGACAGACGAGGAACGCCAGAGCATTCAAGACCAGGTAGAGAAAATGGATGATTCTATCCGATAAAAATCCAGGCGGCTATTTGCGAGCCAGACGCTTAGACGCAGAGCCGTAGCCGCCGAAGGAGGAATTCCAATGGGAGACAGGAAATATGATTCGGAGTGGGTACCCTGTCCAAAATGCGGAGGCAGGACGCACACCAAGGTTTGCGAAGATACAGTCCTGATCAAATTTCCGCTGTACTGTCCCAAGTGTAAGAAAACAACCCGTATCGACGTAGTCAAAATGAAACTGGTTTTGAGCACAGAGCCAGACGCATAGACGCAGAGCCTGCTCTCTTAACAGCAAGGAAAGCAGGCTCTGTTTTCTTTATGTATTGTCTTCTTGTATGTCCCTCACATCGACAGCCTGATCGCTCCGCAGAGCATTCAGGACAGCATCTACAACAGGAATCAAGACGGCTGCCTCCGCCTCGCTACAGGTCTCAATTGTGATGCGGAGCCGGGAAATGGAGGGGTCTTCTCGTTCCATTTCTGGATTAAATATCTCCCTGGCATCAATTTTGAGCGCACGAACGAGAGGATACAGCACCTTCATTTTTGGATTCCCTTTGCAGTTTTCGATGTTTAGGATGGTTCGTTGGTCTATATTGATTTTTTTTGCTAATTGACCTTGAGTAAGGCCGAAACCGGATCGCGCTTTTTTAACTGTGTCACTCAGTGGACGGGAAAATTCTTGCATTACAATTCACCTCGCTGTTATTCTACAATGTGCATTCTGCAAATGGAATGCACCTAATTTCGTCTTATATATGAACTATACTACATAGAAAATGCGAAAGGAGTCGAAATTGGAACCTGTTAGCTGGCATCGCTCAAAACCTTTAGTGGGTAATGTGAATTTCAATGCAGCAGACAGGGTACAAATACCTTAAAATGTGAACTGCGTTTCATATCGCCTAAAAGAGCGCCTGATTGTATTGTGCAATTGGGCGCTCTTTTAGTTGTTCCAGCAAATAAAATTGTCAGTGATCATTCCATCAAAGGACAGCAGTGGCAGCCTTACGTTGCCAAGTATCCGTAACCACCAATCTCGAACAAAAATTCGATGATTGGAGATAATGATATGTTTTATGATATGAAACAGAGTGGGGCGCGTATCCAGCAGCTCCGCACTCAAAATGGATACACTCAAGAGGAGTTTTCTAAGATTCTGAATATTGACAGAAGTAATTTAAGCCGTATTGAGTCTGGAAAACGCAGTTGCTCTTTGGAACTCCTTGTCCAACTCTCCAGTTTGTTTGATGTGACTCTGGACTATCTGATTCTTGGACAAGGTGAAACAAGTACATCGAAAGTTTACGACAATACGCATTTGAAAGCGGACATAGAAGCACTGATTCAACAACTAGAAGCATTTAAACTTGACCTGTGAATTACTGTGCCAAACTGGCACGGGGATGTGCCAATCCCGCTCTAACAAAATGAGTTTATCCCCATTACAATAAAAGCACAGCCGATGCGGCTGTGCTCCTTGAAAATTTCACATCAGCAGTACGGGTAACCACCCGGACAGACGAGCGTCCCACAGCGCACGCCATGACGTCAGAGAACACGGCACACCCTTCAAAATTTTGTGCCGTCCCCTGCGGCCCTATCGAAACGGGCCGCAGGGCTCCGACCGAGCGAGAATGCCACCTGCGGGGGCGGTCTTTGGCAAGGCCGTCAGCGTTGACCCTGTCCGGGTACACAATGAGACACCTTCGCACAGCCTGAGAACCAGGTGTGTGGGGCTGCCCTGGGGTTGAAAGCAGCAGAGACCCCTGGTATATGCCCGCGCAGGTCTTGCCCGACCTGGCCCGTACTGTTCCCAATCTCATCAGGGGTGCGAGCGCAAATGTGATGAGGACGAAAATCGCAAACCAATATGATTGGGGAAATTATCGTGATTACATCAGAAAACAGGCAAAACGCACACAATGACATCGACCACATTTTCAAGGATCTACTCCCCGCCCAGGGTATGGCAGAGCGGCCCGAGCAGTTGGCTCTGAGCCACCGGATGCTGGACGCCATGCTGGACAACTCCATCGCCCTGTGCGACGCCGGGACGGGGATCGGTAAAACTTACGCCTACCTGGTGGCCGGGACAGTGTTCCACCGCCTCCAGGCTGAGGGAGGACTGGGCGTGAGCCCCATCCTCGTCTCCACCTCCAGCATTGCCCTCCAGAACGCCATCCAAAGGGAGTACCTGCCTCTCCTGTCCGCTGTGTTAACAGCAGATGGCATGATCTCTCACCCCCTCCGGGCGGTGATCCGCAAGGGTAAGTCCCACTACGTCTGCGACGAGCGGCTGGAGCGGAGGCTGGCCCAAGTCGATCTGAAGAAAAAGAACCAGGCAGCGGCAGAGGCCTTGCTCTCCCTGCGGGAGTGGCTGGACGCCGATGAAGCCGTCCACCTCAGCGGTTACGACCGGGTACGCGTCTGCGTCCCTCCGGTCTGCGACTGCCAGCGGGACAGCTGCCGGTACCGTGTCTTTTTGGATCACTGCGGCTCGGCGCAATTCGCTTTCCAAATCTGCAACCACAACCTTCTGCTGGCCGACGCCATCCACCGGAACACAGACCGCAGCCCCATTCTGCCCGACAGCTGCGCCATCGTCGTAGACGAGGCACACAAGCTGCCCGAGGCGGCCCGGCAGATGTTTGGCACTACTCTGGAAGCCGCCGACATCCAGTCCCTGATCCGCAGCCTGCGGCAGGAAAAATACCTGCTGGCATCGGAATCGCTGGCGGATATGGCTGGGCCTTTGCTCAAGAAAATGGCATTGCCCTTTATTGAGGACAGGCCCTTTGACCAGTTTGCCCGCTTGCTCACCGGCCCAGAGCGGTCCATGGCCGTGATAGGCCGGCAGCTCTACGGCCTTCTTACCTCGTCCACACGAAAAGCCCTAGCGAGGGTGTTCGCCTCCACGGCGATGTTCAACGGCAGCTGGCCCGATATGGTATTCTATACGGCGGAGGACAAGCGGGGCGGCACCATGCTCTGCTCTACCGTCTCCGACCTGACCGCCCAGCTCCGCAACACCCTGTGGAGCCAGGACCGGCCCATGATCCTCACCTCCGGCACTCTGGCCGTGGGGACAGATTTCCGCCGATTCAAGGAGGAAACGGGCCTGTTGGCGGACGGGCGGGTGGTAGAATCGGTCTCCGCCTCTCCCTTCGACTACCAGAAAAACTGTCTGCTCTACCTGCCTGAGTTTCCGCCCAGGCAAAAGGACAGAGGGTACTACGACCTGTTGGCGGAGGAGGTGGCCGTCCTGCTGGAGGCCGCCTGGGGTCACGCCCTGGTGCTGTTCACCTCCTACGCCGCCATGTCGGCCATCAAGGGGCGGCTGGCGGACATGGACCTGCCCTGGGACATCTTCACCCTGGGCCGGAACGCGGTACATACCACCCAGGAGTTCAAAGCCAGCCCCGGCAGCGTCCTGCTGGCCACCGGGGCCGCCTGGGAAGGCTTCGACTTCCCAGGGGACTGCGTGTCCCTGCTGGTGATCCCCCGCCTGCCCTTCTCCCGCCCGGACGCTCTGAAGGAGAAAAAGCGGGCAGAGTACCCTACCCTTCGAGCCTTTATCAAAGCTGTGGTAGTTCCGGAGATGCAAATCAAGCTGAAGCAGGGCTTCGGGCGGGCCATCCGCACCGAGACGGACACCTGCGTGGTGGCCATCCTGGATGAACGCTCGACGCCCGGCCAACGGCACCACGAAGCCATGCGGGCCGCCCTGCCTGACATAAAAATCACGGACAGCCTGGAGGACGTGGTGGAGTTCATCTACCGCCTCAAAGGACCGGACTATTTCAAGGAGGCCGGGTCATGAGTGCAGCGAAAAAGAACAAAAATACGGTGGAACTGACCATCTCCGGCCATCAGGTCAGCCTCACCTTTGCCCCGGAGCAGAATCCTATCATTGCCCAGCAGATCCGCGCCAGTCTTATTGACTCTTTCATCCGCCAGCATGGGAACGGTGAGGAACATAGCACTTAGAATTCGTCTCTGGGATGCCAGAGACGGCAAAGGGCATATACTCAGTTTTCCAGCCCAGGACAGTTTATTGTAGACTGTCCTGGGTCAGACATTACCGCCACACCTTGACAGAAAACACATCCCACTGTAAAATAATTGCAGATAAAGTTTGCTTTTATGGGGGGATCGTCGTGGTGGATATGAAGCAAGCGCAGCGGGCAGAACAACGTCTGCTTTTGACTCAGGCCATGCGTCAATCCCTTGGAGTTTTACAAATGGCTCTTCCTGAGTTACGGGAATATATCCAAGATCAAGCCCTGTCCAACCCGTTGCTGGAGATAGAGGAAACCCATGAGCACCTGTCTGTGGAATCTCTGCTTCGCCAGAACTCCGACACGATCCAAACCTCCTGGCGGGACGAAAGCCTCGACGATTTGACAGCACGGAGGACAAACTGTGACGGCTGGAAGGAGTTAGAGCTAGGCTCCAAAGACGGCGAAGGTGATTTCACCGACCAGCTCTATGACCAGTTGCTGGGTATGAAGTGGCTCAGCGAACCAATGAAAGGTCTATGCGAGTATTTGATTTTGTGCCTGAACGACCGGGGATATTTGGAGTTTGAGCTTTCGGAAATCGCCCATGAGCTCCAAGTCCCCATGTTTGATGTGGAGCAGGCGCTGTACATTGTGCAAAGCCTCCAGCCCGCTGGAGTAGGCGCCAGAACGCTAAGTGAGTGCCTCGTCCTGCAACTGACACAAGGAAAGGACTTCAACGCCCGGACGCTGCGGGCCGTCCAGGACGGTTTAGAACTCGTTGCCAAAAACAATATTGCCGGGTTGGCCAAGCTGCTCTCCTGCACGAAAAGAGAAGCCCAGGATACAGCGGAGGTGATCCGTAAGTTAGAGCCATTTCCAACCAGGGGGTACGGTAATGACTGCCCCATCCCCTATCAAATCCCGGAAGCCTCGATCCAAATTGAAAACGGGCAAATTCGATTGGAATGGAACCACCGCTTCCTACCCCGCCTGACATTGAACAAGGAAATCACCAAACTACTGCAGCAAAGCGACGATGTGGCTAATCAAAAATATCTGGAAAAAAATACGAATGATGCTTTACAGTTGATGCGGTGCTTAGAGAACCGGCAATCGACAGTAGAACGGCTGATGAGGGAAATCCTGCGCTATCAGGAGGACTTTTTTCTGCGCGATGAGCCATTAAAAGCCATGACCATGGGATATGTGGCGGAGCACCTGGGGTTGAGCATCTCTACCGTAAGCCGTGCGGTCCACGATAAAAACATCGTGTTCCAGGGCCGGTCCATATCGCTACGCGACCTGTTTACAGTAAAGCTCACCACGCCCCAGGGCGACTTGTCCAGCAGCACTGTAAAACGCCACATCTCACAGCTCATCCAGGCGGAAACGCCCTCCAAGCCTCTCTCCGACGAACAGGTGCGCTCCGCATTGGAGGATTTGGGCGTTGCCATCTCCCGCCGGACGGTGGCAAAATACCGAGAGGAACTGGGGATACCCGGGTCTTCTCAGCGGCGGCAGAGAGGAAGCTGTGAAAAGGGTGCATAGAGAAAAAACAGTGGATTTCCCATGCCGACTGTGGTAAAATAGGAACAGAGACAGGAGAGATGCGGATATGGAAGTCAACACCCCGATTGCGGACGACATTCACGCTACGGATCAGAACGCTCAGTATGACGCCGCCTGCAAAAAACTTCTGTCGGAGAAGATCATTCTCGCCTGGATCATGAAAAGCTGCCTGGACGAGTACCGGAACTGTCACGTCAAAGAAATTGCGGAGAAATACATCGAAGGTACGCCCCAGGTGAGCGAGATAGCGATAGCACCGGGAGAGACCAACGTCGTAAAGATCCGGGGCATCAGCAACGAGGACACGTTCCAAGGGGAAGGAACAAACACCTACGATATCCGATTTATGGCGTTGGCCCCGAAATCTCATGAGATGATCCAGCTTATCATCAACGTGGAAGCTCAGGGCAAGTTCAACCCAGGCTACCCCATACCCAAACGGGCGATCTTCAACTGCAGCCGAATGATCTCCGCTCAATACGGGACAGAGTTTATTCATTCTGAGTACCAAAACATTAAAAAAGTCTACTCCATTTTTGTCTGCATGACTCCGCCGAAAAGACGGCAAAACAGCATCACCCGTTATCGCATGGCAGAGGAAAACCTGATTGGCAATGTGAAGGAGCCTGTTGAGAACTATGATCTGCTTTGTGTTGTCATGCTGTGCCTAGGTGGAGAAGATCAAGAAAACTATGACGGAGTGATAAAGCTGCTGGATGTACTGCTTTCGCCCAAGGCGGACGAGGCAAAAAAACGGCAGGTACTGCAAGAGGAATTCGACATTCCCATGACGGAAACACTGGAAGCGGAGGTGCATCAGATGTGCAATTTGAGTGAAGGTGTAAGAGATTTGGGCCGTGCTGAGGGCCGTGCCGAAGGGTTCTTGGCCTCCATCCGCAGTTTGATGGCCAACACCGGCTGGTCGTTGGAAAAAGCGATGGAAACTCTGGGTGTACCAGAAACCGACCGTCCCAGGTATGCCGATCTGCTTCAAAAGCAGTGATGGCTTTTTCCCAAAAAGAAAATACGCAGTTTGAAGCGGCGTTGTTCCCGCACTGGGACAGTGCCGCTTTTCACACATCCAGGTTGCCGAAGCTGTTCGGCGAAATGATTGGACATTTCCCGCGGACTGTGGGATAGTCGGTGTGGCGCAAGCCATGGCACCTTGAAAATTTAAGATTGAAGGTATCCGATCCTCCCACCTGTTTGCACATGATGATTGGAAGGATGGATACAAAATGGCTGAAAGAGTGGATTGTTTAGAAGCTGTATTCATAAGCACTTGAGTAAGGTATGGAAATGGGAGATTTTAACCATAGCCTCAGCAGAAGAGAGGGAAATCTCATAATCTTTGCTGAGACGTCTGGAATGGTTGAGCCAGGAGAGGGTACGTTCGACCACCCATCGCCAAGGGAGCTTTTCCCATTGATGAGGTTTGATTTTTTCCGAAATATCAACGTCAAGGCCGAGTTGACCCTTCGCATCCGCAACAAAAGTGCCACGATATCCAGCATCTGCACAGAACTTTTGGATAGACGGATACCGCCCATACCCTCGTTTCGCAGCAAATATCCCGCCTTTTGTGTCATGAATATTGGCAGCATGAACCACAACAGACAACAAACAGCCCAGCACATCCACTACGATGTGCCGCTTCCTGCCTTTCGTTTTTTCCCACCGTCAATTCCACGTTCTTCGCTGGCTGCTACCGTTTTTACACTCTGGGAATCAATGATCGCGTAGCTTGGACTCTCCTTGCGTCCGGCATTTGTTCGCGTCTTTTTCACAAGATGCTCCAGAATTTTATCCCATAGTCCACTGATCCGGGCACGGCGATAAAAACTGTGTACTGTCGAATATGGTGGAAAGTCATGGGGCAACTGTCGCCATTTGCACCCTGAATCTACCAAATACAGTACCGCATCCGTCAATTCCCGCTTGCTCCACGTGCAGTTGCGCATTCCCTCGTACAGTGGGGCTATCTCTTCCCACTGTTTATCTGTTAAGTCGCTCGGATACGACTTTCGTCCTTTGGCTTCCATGTCTCCTATTCTACCACGGACTTAACCTCTTGTGAATACAGCTTCTTATATCGTGTTTCCACGACCAAGCAGGTCGACCACGACGAGCTCAACCAGGCGGACATCCCGGTCCAGCGCAAAGCCTGCCGGGACTTCGCCGACAAAATGGGCTGGGTCATCGTGAACGAGGAGCAGGAGACCGGCGTGTCCGGCTACAAGGTCAGCACCAATGACCGGGACAAGCTGCAGCTCATCAAAAAGCAAGCCGAGCAGGGCAGGTTCGACATCCTGCTGGTGTTCATGTTCGACCGTCTGGGCCGCAAATCGGATGAGACCCCCTTCGTAGTGGAGTGGTTCGTGAA
>OFFE01002720.1_pt1 | contig 10187 bp, 13 predicted proteins | sample 1521371 | NCBI WGS metagenome assembly OFFE01 (sample SAMEA3504131, study PRJEB24116) | mouse gut metagenome | biome: mouse gut; feature: mouse-associated habitat; material: faeces | place: Denmark | collected 2011 | reverse complement strand
GGGGAGCAGCTTATCAAGCTGATGACGCTGGGGCTGACGGAGAAGGAAGCGGAAGAGCAGATTGTCAACGGATTTTTAAAGTAAGATGATTATAATAATAGCATAACAAGTTAGGATAACGAAAAAGGAGATCGTCCAGTGATGGACAGATCTCCTTTTTCGTATCTGAGGCAGCTTGCGGCCGCCATGGTTATTAAGGGTAACAGTTCAGCCTTCGGCTTCCCTGTTACGGAATCTGTCCATTTCAAGTCGCCTTCGGCGAGGGGCAGATTCTTTTGGCTCAATTTACATGTTTTCACGGACTTTGCAGTAAATGCAAAGTCCTGGGCTAAACTGTTACTAAATCTTTGCATAAATGAAAAATCAATGAACATAAGCATACAATATAATCCTTGCTGTCCATTGATTTTTCTACGTTTTCAAACAGAATACGCAGCCTATTCTTTATTTAGCTCCTGCCCATCCGTGTAATATAACTGCAGATCATGTCTGCTGCAGCTTCTTCTCCCACTGATGCGTCAATGCACAGTTCATAGCCATGTGGATTGCCCCACTCCTGCCCGGAAACGCTTTTATAATATGCGCTCCTTGCGGCATCCGACCTTGCAATGCTCTTTTTCGCAGCCTCAGGACTGTCCCCGTACATCTCCATTACCTTTTTCTCACGGTAGCTTTCCGGGGCATAGATAAAGATACGGACCACATCCGGATAATGACGCAGCACATAGTCCGCCGAGCGTCCTATGATGACGCAGGAACCCGCATCCGCAATATGCCGGATGGCCTTTTCCTGTGCCGCGACAGCGCGCTTTACCGGGTCGGCTGTGAGGTACAATTCCCGCATAACAGCGTTTTCATCGGAATTGATGCCGGAAATAAAATCCTGCGCCAGTCCGCTTTCCTGGGCGGCGACTGCCGCCAGCGGGATATCTGCGCCGTAAACGGAGCCTGCGCCATACTTCACCAGCAGGATATTGTTGACAACCGTAATGACCACGATGGAAAGCTGCGTCAGGAGACTGGAAGTTCCCAGGGCCATTACCGGCTTTAAGAGCGCCATACCCGGCCTGAAGCTGCCGGCGCCCACCCGGAATGCCTTAAATAAGTCGCACAGATTAAGAAGCTGACAAACTGCCCCAAAATGGTAGCCCATGCCGCACCTTTAATCCCCATATTGAGTGCAAAGATGGCAACCGGATCGCCGATGATATTGATGACTGCGCCGGTAAGCATGGCCATCATGGCGTATCTGGGGCTTCCGTCCGCCCTGATGATGGAGGCAAGCGTATTCTGCGTCATGGCAAGGGGCATCATGGCAAAGATGATCATGCCATACTCATGCGCCATCTGTATGTTTGCATCTGTCGCGCCGATCATGCGCAGCAGGCCGTTACCCCACAGGTAGGCAATGGCAATCACCACTACACCGGAGAAAAACGATCCAAGAACCGCACTGCCAACACTCCTGTGAATGTCTTTTGTTTCCCCACGCCCCAGAGAAACACTGAGCGCGGCGGCGGCTCCGTCGCCAAAGAACAGGCTTAAGCCCCACCCTACTACCGTAATCGGGAAGATCACGCCGGTAGCGGCATTGCCCAGATAGCCCACGCCGTTGCCCACAAATATCTGGTCTACAATATTGTAGAGGCATGAAATAATCAAGGAACAGATGCAGGGAATTGCAAACTTCTGCAGCAGTTTCCCCACTTTTTCCGTGCCAAGATAGTTACTGTTTTCCATAATAATCCTCCTTTTTTGCACAAAAAACGACACTTGCAGCACCCGTACCGTAATCAGATTTACGCGCGGCGCGCCACATGTGTCGTTGATTTTGCATGATTTAATTTCCAAATGATATTATACTTTTTTTGCCTTTCAAACGCAAAGGATATTTTTCACAAAAAACAGCTGCCTGTTGTCTGTCAAAAATATACAAAGTTTCCGCACGGCAGTCCTGTGCTGTCAGCCAGTCCCTTATGTCGCAAATCCGGCATACTGGGTCATGTAAAGTTCATAATATCTGCCTTTTTTCGCAAGCAGCTCCTCATGGCTGCCGCTCTCCGCAATCTCTCCGTGCTCCATGACCACAATCAGATCAGAATCCCTTATGGTGGAAAGGCGGTGGGCGATCACGATACTGGTGCGTCCCTGCATAATGCTGTGCATGGCGTCCTGTATAGCCTTCTCAGTGCGGGTATCCACATTGGATGTGGCTTCATCCAGAATCAGGATTTTGGGATCCGCCACAAAAGCGCGGGCGATGGCTAAAAGCTGGCGCTGCCCCTGGCTGATATTCGCGCCGGAACCGGTCAGCACCGTGTCATAGCCCTGCGGGAGAAGCCCGATCATATCCCGGCACTGGCTCATCTCCACCGCAGCCTTAAGCTGCTCCTCCGCAGCGCTGTCGTTTCCGTATTTCAGATTATTCCGGACCGTATCGGAAAACAGGACAGTGTCCTGCCCGTTTATACGGATTTCCCCGCTTTCTATGTCATAGAACCGCATAAGCAGGTTGACGATGGTAGTCTTCCCGCTTCCGGTGGCGCCCACCAGCGCGACTTTTCTGCCATTCGGGACAGCCAGTGTAAAATCCCGGATCACGGGAGTTCCCGCCTCATAGGAAAAGCATACATTCTGAAAGGTCACAGCAGCTTTTTCGCCCGTTTCCAGCGCCACACCGCTTTTATCCTCTGTTTCCTCATCCAGCACGGCAAAAACCCTCTCCGCGCCGGCAACCGCTGTCTGCAGCTGCCCATAAATCTGTGCGATCTCATTGATGGGGCGGCTAAACTGCTTCGCGTATACGATAAATGCGGAAATCACGCCCACCGAAATCAGCCCGTTCATCGAAAAATATCCCCCGAAAACGGCAATAATGACAAAACCGATATTCCCGATACAGTTCATCGCCGGCCCCATAACGCCGCTGAAAACATCCGTCTTAATCCCTGCTTTTGTGAGGGAATCCGCCGTGGCGCAGAAATCCGCTGCTTCTGGCCTCCGGACAGGCTCATGCCCCGCTCTGCCACCATTGTATCGTACCCGTTTCCAAGGGAAGAAATAAAACTGTCCGCCTGCGCAATGGATGCTGCCGATGCAAGCGACATACTGTCCGCTCCCGGCAGTCCCCATGCAATATTTTCCCCCACCGTCACGCCAAACAGCTCGCTTTTCTGCATGGCTATGGCTATTTTTTCCCGGAGCGGGTGCTGCCGGTATTCCCTGACATCAATTCCGTCCACATAAACCGCGCCGGAATCCGCATCATAAAGCCGCATCATCAGTCCGGCCAGTGTCGTCTTTCCGCATCCGGTAACCCCGATGACCGCCACGCTTTCTCCCCTGTGTATCTTCAGATTGATATGGGACAGCACGTTTCGGGCACTTCCCGGATAGGCGAAGGAAACGTCATGGAATTCAATTTCCCCCTGTGTCTGCGCTGCCCCGTCAAAAGAGCCGTCTTTCAGTTCCGGCACGCTTTCCAGCACCTCTTTTACACGTTTCCATGAGGTAAGCCCCCTGGAAATATTCTGAAACAGCATGACCAGCATCAGAATACCGTTCAGAAGCTGTGTGGTATAGGTCAGCGCCGCCATAACATTTCCCGGTGTGGCGCTGCCGTCTGCCACTGAAAAGGACCCTGACAGTAAAACGGCCGTGACAGCCATGTACATAACCGCATTCGTAAGGGGATTCATAAAGGCAAATATCACAAGGGTTTTCAGCTGCGTCCTGACCAGCTCCTCATTCGCCTTCCCGAAACGCATTTTTTCATAGGTCTCCCTGACGCAGGCTTTCATAATGCGGATGCCGGACACGTCTTCCTGCATGATTTCATTGATGGCATCCAGGTACGCCTGCAGTCTGGAAAACAGTGGGTTTGCCCTCCACAGGCAGAACCCGATGATGCCCACCAGAAACGGGAACGCGTACAGTACAATGAGTCCAAAACCAAAATTCAGCCGGAACATACAATACATGCTTCCAAACGTAAGAAGCGTGGTGCGGATCAGCCCCCTGATAAACAGCGAGACAAAATTCTGCACCTGGGTGATATCATTGGTCACCCTTGTCACCAGGGAACCTGTGCCGAATCGGCCAATCTGCTGAAAGGAAAAATCCATGATCCTTCTGAAGCAGTCCTTCCGAATCTCATTTCCTATATTCTGGCTGGATATGTGCACGAATACATTATTGAGGGAACCGCAAAGCCCTCCCAGCAGAACAAGGCCAATCATCTGCAGCCCCAGCATCCATATCAGATGCAGGTCCGCACTTCCTCCGTTGTTTACGCCAAGGACACCGTCATCCACAATCCGGCTCATAAATCCCGGCTGCAGCAGATCCATCATCACCTCGCTGATCATGAACAGACCTGCAATAATGGCAAAGAGCAGATACTTTCTGATATATTTCCACATGGTCAGCGTCCTCCATGCTCGTTTGAGGCTCCATGGTGTCCGCGGTCATCACGATGCCCATGTCCGCCACGCTGTTCTCCGTCATCCCGGTGTCCGTGACCATCATGGTGCCCGCAGTTTTCCCCATGTCCATCCCCGTGTCCGTGGCGGTGCCCATGTTTGCATGTGGCTTCATTTTCTTTATATCGCTTTTTCCAGTCACAGCGGACTTTTTCCAGAAGTGACAGCAGTTCCTGTTTTTCCTCTCCCGAAAGACAGGAAAACATTTCCTCATGCCGCTTCCTGCGCTGCATTAGCGCCTCTTCTGCAATTTCCTTGCCGCTGTCTGTCAGGGAGATATCCGTCGTCCTGCGGTCAGATTCATTCTGTCTCCGGACAATCCACCCTGAGCCTTCCAGCTTTGCCAGGATCTCGCTGGCCGAACCCGGCTGGATTCCCAAACGTTCCGTCAGATCCCTCTGGGTGATTGCTTCCGACTCGTTCAGGATGATCAGGATGCGCTTCTGGCTTGCTTTCCCCTCATACAGCGAGCGCATGATATGATGTAAATCCTGCAGGCTGATAATCAGCCTGTCATCGATACCTGCTGCTGAATCATTGGCTGTGTACATTTCCTGATCCCATCGTTTCCCCTGATGCTCCGGCATTTTCCCGGTGCGGCGGTATTCTTCCCCTCTGCCGCAGTGCGGCCTCTCCAGATTACAATACCGCCCACAGCCCGGGCAAATGGTATTTTCCTGCATAAATCGCTCCTCCTTTTCTTTAGGTACCTTGATTATATCACTGCAAAAAGGAAATTGTCAAGGTACCTAATATTATTTTTTGTCAGGAAATACCCATTCTCCCGCTCTCCTTGTTTGGGGTCAATACCATCTTGTAACGGGCAGCTCATTATTTATCCCCTTTGTCACAAGAATCTGATGTAAGTCAATAATCCCATTATGAAACGTTGCTGCACATGCTGCCAAATACAAATCCCACATTCTTACAAACCGTTCATCGAACATTTTCCTTACCGCATCAATATGTTCCCGATAATTTTTCTGCCAGCAAAGGAGCGTCTTATTATAGTGCAGGCGCAGATTTTCCACATCCAGGATATGAAAATTGTCCTCCGCCATCGTATACACCATTTCCCGCAGACTTGGAACGACCCCGCCCGGAAAGATGTATTTCTTAATCCACGCATCTCCGGAGTGCTCCTTTAATGCACTGATAAAATGAAGCAAATATACACCCTCGTCCTTCAGTACCTGATTCACGCAATCGTTAAAGAGCTGATAATTTTTTCTGCCTACATGCTCTACCATTCCTACGCTGACTACCCTGTCAAATTGCCTTCCCAATTGTGGAAGGTCGCGGTAATCCATTAACTCGACTGTCAGATAATCTTCCAATCCCTCCTTCTCGATTCTGCACTGAAACTCTGCATATTGTTCCCTGCTTAAAGTGATGCCGGTTCCGTGGATCTTATACTTTTTTGCCGCTTCGATCAACAGATATCCCCAGCCACATCCAATATCCAGCAGTGTCATGCCTTCCTTCAAATACAGCTTCTTTAAGATATAGTCCACTTTATTCACCTGAGCCTGGTATAGGGTATCCCCGGCATTTTTAAAATAACCACAGGAATAACTCATCGTTTCATCCAGCCATAATTTGTAAAAATCATTTCCGATATCATAGTGACTTGAAACTTCTTTTTTCTGATTCTTCTTGGAAACGGAGGTATGGATCAGTTTTTTCAGCGCGGTCTCGTCTGTTGAAAAATTCCCCATCTGCCCAAGGAAATGGTCCAGAGCATTGTATAAATCGCCCTGAATCTCCAGTGCGCCATCCATATACGCCTCACCCAGCGCAATCGACGTACTGGTCGCCAAATCCTTTAACGGAATCGCCTTATTAAACTTTACGATAAAAGTCGGTTCGCCATCTCCAATCCGATATTCGTTCCCGTTCATTTTCACCATAAACGGATGCGCATCAAATTTCCTCAAAAATGACACAAATGCCTCTTGCTGTAACATAACAATTTCCTCCCACATACAGTTCTATAAAGTAATCAGATTTATACACAGTGTTCCACAGATGCCGCTGATTTTTCATTTTCAAATATTATTTTATATCCTTATTTTTTTTATTCAACGGATATTTTTCACAATTTCCCCAGAAACACGCTTGTACAAATTAACCTTATACCATGGAAGCATTGCAATTTTTCTATGCTGCATTTCCTCATACTGCGTCATGTACAATTCCTCATTTGCTTTGCAAAACATCCACCCTTATAAATCCTTTGCAAGCCCTACAATCAGGTCTACACACCGCTCCTCGCCCAGTAAGCCGCTGTCCAGTGACACGTGGTAATTCCCTGCCATACCCCATGTCCTGTCCGTATAATACTTATAATTCATCGCTCTTGTTTTATTTTTTTCCTTGAGCCGCTTTTCCGGTGACGCACCTGTTTCACCGTATAAATTTACGATCCACTCCTTTTTCTTTTCCATATTCGCGTGGATAAACACATACAGGCAGTCTGTCCGCTTTCTGAGAATATAATCAGCGCAGCGTCCTACGATTACGCAGTTTCCCTTTTCCGCCAAATCCTCAATGATATCTCTCTGCCCCTTCCACAGATAATCCCCAACGGAATTGCCCGCCGTGTCTCTCCCGACAAAGGCATATCCAAAATAAGTCCTTCCCGGTGCGTGTTCCCCATGCGCCTCAATGTACTCCCGCGAAAGCCCTGACTCCTCTGCAATCTTTTCAATCAGCTCCTTATCGTAAAATGCATACCCAAGCCTTTGCGCTGCTGCCTTTGCAATCGTTCTTCCGCCGCTGCCAAATTCACGGCTGATCGTTATTATATTTTTCATGATAATAATCCCACTCCTTTCTCCTACTCTTTCATCGGTTTTATCATTTTATTATTTGCCTGCACCATGAGCGTTGCCGCGACCGCAAGCGCCACAAGCTCTGCAATCGGAAATGCCCACCAGATCATATACGTCGCATTTTCAAGCTTTGTAAACAGCCATGCCAGCGGCAGTACGACAACGCACAACCGAAGCAGGGATACAATCAGTGAATTTAACCCGCAGCCAAGCGCCTGAAATACCCCTTGTACTGCAATATTCCCACCTGCAAACAAAAAGCCTGCCGCAATGATCCGCGCCGCCAGAACACATAGCGCTTCCGTTTCCTCAGACATGGCAAATAATCCGATCAGGGGACTTGCAAAGACCTCCAGGCAGATCGTGCCGATCAGCATAATAATCTCCGTGTACAAAATTCCATATACAATGCCCTGTTTGACACGGTTCTTATCACCCATTCCATAATTAAAGGATACAATCGGCGTAATCGCGTCGCGCAGGCCGAGTCCCGCGAAAAAAATAAACTGCTGGATTTTATAAAAAATACCATACGCCGTCACTACCGCCTGCGAAACGGTGCCAAAAATCAGATTCACGCCGTATGTCATAAATGACATCAACGCCTGCATGATAATCGCCGGAAGGCCAATGACATAGATTTCCTTTACAATATCTTTGTCCAGCTTCAGGTACTGCATTCCCGATTTTACTTCCGTATTTTTCCGATAGTGGAAGTACATTGCAATCAGCATGGATACCACCTGCCCGATCACGGTCGCATACGCCGCACCGCAGATCCCCATCCCGGGCAGTCCGAAATAACCGAAAATCATAACCGGATCCAGCACGATATTAACAGCGGCGCCCGACACCTGTGCAATCGTGGAATAGATTGTCTTTCCTGTTGACTGTAGCAGTTTTTCGTAAATCGAAAACAAGACAATGCCAAACGAGGCAACAGAACAGATGGAAAGATACGAAATCCCCATTCCAAGCACCACTTCATCGTTCGTCTGACTTCCGATATAAGCCTTCACGCCAAACAGGCCGAACAGTAAAAATACGATATAAATGATAAGCGCTAATGTCACTCCGTTTCCTGCAGTCCTTGCAACTTTTTCCTCGTCCCGCTGTCCCAGGCTTTTTGCAAGCAGTGCATTGACACCCACGCCTGTCCCGATGCCAAACGCTACAATCAGCATCTGAACCGGAAACGCCAGTGTCAACGCATTTACCGCATACTCACCCATATTGGTTATATTGCCGGAATCCGGAATACGCGCCACAAACATGCTGTCCACAATGTTGTAGCATGCCTGCAATACCATTGATAAAATAATTGGTATCCCCATACTTAACATGACTTTCGGAACCGCCTCGGTTCCCATTTTGTTTGCCGTTACTTCTTTATTCATTTTCCTCCGTTTCTTTTGAGAAATCTGCCGCAGCAGAAAACACCCAGGAGACTTTTTCGGAAAGCTGCCACAACCATATTTTATTTGAATGCCCGTGTGCATCAAAAAAGCGCAAACCCATCATCTGGATTTACGCTTTCTGCCACTCGACGGTATTATTATATATGCATTTTTGTATTTTGTCAAAGCGGAATTTTCAAAAATCATGCCACTTGCAGGAAACCATATGTTCAATCCCGCCGGTCTCTTTGCTTTATCTGCATGATCCAGTTCATAAAGGTATCGAATACCAGCTTCACATTTCCGCAGTTACAATAATTGCAGGCGTCCTCTTTATCCGTAAACAGCCGGAACGTTAAAGAGCGCACATTTATGGAAAATCAGTTCTCTTTTCCAGTCCTCCGATGTTTTAATTTCGGATCCGATCTTTTGTATTTCCTCTAAATCCCCGCCGTCCCACATCACAATACGGTTTAACTGAAAATCAAAGTTGCTCTGATCATTTAAGTAGTAGACTCCTCTTTATAAATGTCCAGTACAGATCCTATGGTATCTGTTGTCGGGATTGTTTCAACACCTCCAGCTGTCCCTGTTTCCCCTGCCTTGTTTCGCCCACATGCTGTTATTGGAAATGCCAATAGGGAAACAAGTATAATGCTGAATATTTTTCTCATTTCACAGCCTCCCCTATCGCTATTTCAGATTTTTTCCGAAATCCCGGAGTTCTTTCAGCTTTGAAGCCGAACCGTTCTCCATGCCGTAAGCTGTAAATACCCCCATATCTTCAAGGCCGAGGTATTCCAGAAAATCCCCTTTGTATGAGAACATTGCGCCATCATACATTTCAGGATCACCGGAGCTTAATATCATAGCCACCTTTTTCAGATTCCGGGGCTTTCTCGGATAAGCGGCAGAATAGAAGCGGTCAAGAGCACATTTTAACTGCCCTGAAACACCGTGATAATAAATCGGCGAGGCAATGACAAGCATATCCGCCTCCCCCAGCAGGGAATAGACTTCCTGCATATCATCTTTCTGCACGCAGGCTCCGTTTCCCTTTGTATGGCAGTATTCGCAGGCCAGACAGCCCGCAATCTTTTTCCTGCATACGTCAATTACATCAACCCGATGTCCTGCGGATTCCGCACCACTCCGGAACGCATCCACCATTTGTTTCGTATTGCCCTTTGGACGGGGGCTTCCGTTTAATACTAAAATGCGCATAACTGTTACCTCCAGATTTTCACTTATCTCATGCCTGACACCACAATATCTCTGTTAAAAAGGGATGCCTTATGTCGATTGGCATATGGCATCCCTCTGCCGCATTATAACGCTTTGGCAGTCTAAGGCTTTTATAAGCTGCTCTTAAAAATTTCCATTATTTCATCCTTATCCGGCACCTTATAACCGCCATCCATGACCAGCGTGCTGTCAACGATCCCCGGAAGCATCTCATCTGTTACCCCAAGTTC
>OFFE01002718.1_pt1 | contig 10191 bp, 9 predicted proteins | sample 1521371 | NCBI WGS metagenome assembly OFFE01 (sample SAMEA3504131, study PRJEB24116) | mouse gut metagenome | biome: mouse gut; feature: mouse-associated habitat; material: faeces | place: Denmark | collected 2011 | reverse complement strand
GCTATTGGCGCTACCCGCAGCTGCTTGACTTCTGCTACCTCGTCAATCCGTATTTCCCCACTTCAAGGATGATTGACGAGATGAAAGCCAATTTTGAGACACTCTTACGCGACTACCCCTCGGGAATGGGAGTAAACTCATTGCTTGCTGGTAAATATTTCGGTATACGTCAGGAATACATTCTTCCGGGCAACGGTGCTGCCGAACTGATCAAATCACTAATGGAGCACACCGACGGCACACTTGGAGTAACATGCCCCACATTTGAGGAATATCCAAACCGGATGCCGGAGGATCGCATTGTACGTTATATCCCTCAGAACGACGACTTCTGCTATACCGTAGATGATCTCATTGACTATTTTACAAGTCATCCGGTCAATTCGCTTCTGGTTGTCAATCCCGACAACCCTTCCGGAAACTTCATATCACGCGCGGACCTGCTGAGACTCGCAGAATGGGCAGAAAACAACCGAGTACGGCTCATTGTCGATGAGTCCTTTATAGATTTCGCCGACAATGGTTTCGACAACAGCCTGTTGCACGATGAAATACTGAGGGAGCGCCCCACGATGTGCGTCATGAAAAGCATATCCAAATCCTATGGCGTTCCCGGACTGCGCCTCGGCATACTCGCCAGCGCCGATACAGAATTAATACGGAATATGCGCAAAGATGTTGCGATATGGAATATCAATTCATTCGCGGAATTCTACATGCAGATCTACTCAAAATACGAGAAAGACTACAAGCGCTCGTGCGAGAAATTCATAAGCGAACGTACACGCTTTTTCCACGAGCTGCAACAGATTCCATACCTTCGCGTAATCCCTTCTCAAGCTAACTACTTCCTCTGCGAAGTGCTCCCGCCTCATACATCCCAATCTCTTGCGCTCAACCTCCTCACCGAACACAACATATTGATCAAGGATTGTTCCACAAAAAAGGGATTTCCGGACAATAGGGATTACATACGCATTGCAATCCGTGATCGCCACGATGATACTACGTTAGTGAAAGCTTTAGCTGAACAATAATGCGATATATAGTAATAAAAAGAATTCAAATCGCCGCGTAGTATGAAGCAAATAAATACAATTTGTATTTGCGGCGGTGGAAGTCTTGGGCTTGTTTGTTCAGGAGTATTTTGCTCAAAGAACTCGAATGTAAGCTTGCTTACAGGTCATCCCGATAATTGGAAAACGAACATACAAGTTATAGATCCGAAAGGTATCGTATTCAGCGGCAATCTTAAGAGAATCTCTAAGCACCCTAAAGAGGTCGTGACTGATGCTGATCTGGTTTTTCTTACAGTCCCTGGATTTCTAATAGAGAAGACACTTAAGAATATAAAGCCGTATCTGAAACCTGATGCAATAGTCGGATCTGTTGTTTCGAGCACGGGATTTTTCTTTGCTGCTCATGAAACTCTTGGAGGGAAGCATTGCTTGTTTGGATTTCAACGAGTCCCATACATAGCCAGACAGAAAAAGTATGGAGAGATTGGAGAACTACTCGGTTATAAAACAGAACTGAATATTGCAATAGAAAATTGTCAGGATACCGACGGTTTAAGAAAGGAATTGGAAACTCTTTTTGGGACTCCAATCAATCTCCTCTCCAATTTTTATGAAGCATCCCTTACCAATAGTAATCCCATCCTGCACACCGGACGACTATACACGATGTGGAAAGATTATACTGGTGAAATTATAGATAATCCTCCATTATTTTATGCAGACTGGAATGATGAAGCATCAGACTGCATAATCCGTATGGATACAGAATTCCAACTGCTATTGAAAGAGCTTGGAATCAGAGAAGGTGCGATTCCGACATTGCTTGATTACTATGAATCTTCAGACGCCGCATCCCTTACAAATAAAATTCGGGATATACAGGCATTTAAATCTATAGCATCTCCGGTTACAAAAACAGAAGCCGGGTGGATCCCCGATTTCACAAGCAGATATTTCACCGAAGACTTTCCATTTGGATTACGCTTCATAAAGGAATTGGCTGAAAAAAACCACATTCACACCCCTGTTATTGATAAAGTATATAACTGGGGCATGAGCAAGACATGCGCTCTTGAGAAATGATCAAAAAAACATGCTTCCATACGAAATACAAGCCAACCTGAGGTCTAAATACAACCCAGACGGATCGGAACTACGGATCATGCAGTTACGCATGCTCGACATGCTTATTTTCTTTGACCGTTTCTGTAGCGAAAATCATCTGTCATATTGGCTGGACTCGGGTACATTATTGGGAGCAGCCCGACATGGCGGGTTTATACCTTGGGATGACGATACGGATATCGGCATGACGCGTAATGATGCATTGAAACTTAAAGCGCTTATGGGGGATAAGGTTTTTGAGGGAAAATATATTCTACAAACTTCGGAAACCGATTCTAATTACGTTAATTCCTCATGGTATACCCTACGCGATATAACCACAGAATACATTCAAGACTCATATCTGCACAACAGATTAAAATATAGAGGACTTCAAATAGACATATTCATTTTCGAACAAGGAGTATCACCCATTTTGAAACGATTGGCAACTGGGTTTCAGCAACGGTTGGTCGTATCCCCATTGTTAGGCACCAGATATAAGTTCTTACGACCTTGTGTAAATATGTTGCACAGGTCATTTGAATCTATTATCGCACCTCTATTCCGTATCATAAGATATAATAATTTTTGGCAAAAGGGCTACGGTAATCCATTTGGAAAACCAAACGCTACTTCAGTAATGTTTCCGTTGTCAAAGATCTGTTTTGAAGGTTACGAGTTTAAGGCTCCTGCAAACGTCCCTGCATATCTATCCACCATGTATGGCAATGACTGGAACACCATTCCGTCCGAAGAAAATATAGTGACCCACGGAGTCAAATTCAGATTCATCGACTGATCATTGGGTAACCTTAAGACCCACATACTCCACAACGGAATCAACCCCGCCTGAATGCCCTCACAGTCACGGACTAAGAAAAGCCTGTTGAACTCAGCCGTATCAATGTTTTTTGTTGCGGTACAATTTCTATTGGGTTTCTATTCGAGGAAAATATTCCTCGAATATCTCGGTACAGAGATTCTCGGTCTTAACTCAACGGCTGTAAATATCCTACAGTTTCTCAACCTTACGGAGCTTGGGATCGGAGCAGCCGTAAGTTTCTCTCTATATAAGCCGTTGCATCATGATGACCGGGCAACCATTTGTGAGATAGTCTCGCTGCAGGGACATCTGTATAAACGTATTGCCGGCGGTATTGTGGTACTGTCGGCAGTCGCGATGTGCTTCTTCCCATGGATATTCAGCAAGATGGAGCTTCCGTTATGGTATGCTTACACATCGTTTGCAGTCCTGCTTTGGGGGGCACTTCTTGGTTACTATGTGAACTACCGTCAGATTGTTCTTTCAGCATCCCAGCTCGATTATAAGATACAGTTCGCTACCCGACCATGGTATATAATAAAGATACTATGTCAGATCGCAGCTATGATATATTTGACAGATCCATACGTATGGTGGCTAGTTTTGGAGGCATTGTTTACAACCATATCGGCTATATCGTTGCGCATTGTCACAAACCGTGAGTTCCCGTATCTTAAGAACTCTGCAGATACATTCGCGAACCTGCGCCAAAAGTACAACCTCATATTTGTCAAGGTAAAGCAGCTGTTTATACATAAAATCGCCGGTTTTGCACTGTTTCAGGCTTCCCCTCTTATAATATATGCATATATGTCGCTCACAGCAGTGGCATTGTATGGTAACTATATAGTGGTTACAAATGGCGTAAAGACAATCTGTTCTGCTGTTTTCAGCAGTATTGGAGCCGGAATCGGTGATCTTGTGGCTGAAGGAGACAAAAACAGGATAATAAAAGTATTCCGCGAGCTTTTCTGCCTGCGCTTCCTTACCGCAGCCATTTTTGCATGGGGGTTCATCAATCTTGTCCAGCCTTTTATATGCGTATGGATCGGACCGCAATACATGTTGTCGACTACGGCAGTAGTATTATTGGCGAGCCTGATGTTTATTGATATAGTCCGCAATGCCGTTGACCTTTTTATAAATGCATACGGACTGTTCAGTGATGTTTGGGCACCAATAACCGAGGCTACAATAAATCTCTCATTGTCCATTCTGTTCGGTTACTTCTGGGGACTTAATGGCATTTTGAGTGGGGCTTTGGTAAGTCTGATTGTGATTGTGATGATATGGAAACCTTATTTCTTGTTTACTAAAGGGTTCCGGTTTCCTGTCATTAGGTACGTCCTGCTCATGGGAAAGCATCTCCTTATTTTTGCAGCGATAGCGATTATAATGTATTTTCTCTTGCCAAACATTTCAATCAATCCCGCGGCAAGCTGGGGAAGTTGGTTCAGATATTCAATAATTTCCATCACTATATTTTCGATTCTTATATCCACAGCTCTGATCTTATTCAGATGTGGATTAGGTGATTTTATAGAACGTTTCCGTAGAAAATGAAGAACGAGACTCCTGCCGTTTCCGTAATAATTCCGGTTTATAATGTAGAGAAGTATCTGCGTCGTTGTCTTGACTCAGTCGTCAATCAGACTTTCACCGACTTTGAACTAATTCTTGTAAATGACGGAAGTACAGACAGCTCTCTTGAAATCTGTCAGGAATATGCCGCCACTGATTCCCGGATAAAAGTTATAGATACCCCTAACGGCGGATGTAGTCGAGCCCGTAATATCGGTTGGAACAATTCTTGCGGAGATTGGATTTTATGCATTGACTCCGACGATTGGATGGAACTCAATATGATTGAGAGGCTATATACAACAGCCTTGTCTGAAGAAGCTGACATAGTAGCCTGCAACATATATTCTGACAATGGTGCCGGAGTACTAAATCTACTGGGTTATCCCTACGGTCCTTTAGAACCTAAAAAGGAAATATATAGAATGGGAGGAAACTATTCAGCCGTATGGAATAAACTTGTAAGCCGAAACCTATATGAGGAATATGACATCCGTTGGATTCCTGGAGTCGCGATGTGGGAAGACTTAGCAGTTACTACTCGTTTACGGTTTCACAGTAAAAAAACAGTGTTAATCCCAGATGCGTTATATCATTATTTTTGTGCACAAAGGGATAATATTTGTTCTCGGGAAGGGAAAAAATATCCTAAAGACCAAATCTGTGTACTTAATTTCTTAATGGAATATTTTAACGATAAAAATATTCCGAAAAAACTTTACCTTAAAATAGAGAACACCTTGAAACAGGGAGTCAAGCAATATGTATATGACTCCACATCTCCCGACAAATATGCTTCGTGGAAATCAATGTATGCGGAGAGTAATCATTCTATCCTGTCCATCTGTTGTATACCATTGCGTACTCGGTTATCAATTTTTATAGCATATCACACTTCATATTCCACCTTTTCCACGATTCGATCGATCGCACGGAAACTGAAAGGAATTAAGCGTTTAATAAAAAAAATAATCATCCCACTTTGAATGTCTACAATCAACGCCAAATCAACAGATTATTAAAATCAAATATACGTATCGGTTACAGCAGTCAACATAACACGACAAATTTAGCATTATTGCGCATTAAGTAAACGTCTGCTTCAATCAGACAAATAATTATAACATAAATAACAAATGTATTTTTTGCTGAGTAAATCGGCTATGAATCGACTTCTTAAACAAATTATACACTTACCGATAAAACTCATCTTCTTCCTCTTTGGGTCTATCAACGCATCAGCATCCAAACAAAACCTTTTCAATCGGTTGAAATCAAAAGTATTCAGCCAATGGATGTGCCTTCGATTCAACTGTCAAAATTGTACGTTTGATTATCCGTTTGGATATAGACACGGGAACCGTTTTTTTAAGATAGGAGTCGGGAACCGGTTCGCCAAACACACAATTCTGACTGCCTGGTCAAGATATAAGGATAAAACGTATAAGCCTGAGGTAACAATAGGTAATAATTGTATTTTTGGGGGTTATCTTCATCTGACTTACTGTAATTCAATAACTATAGGGAATGATGTTCTCATGGGTCGATGGGTTACAATCACGGACAATAGCCATGGTGAATGTAGCGCTGATGAGACGAATATACCTCCAGCCTCAAGACCTCTGTGGTCAAAAGGGAAAGTAATTATAGAAGATTCTGTTTGGATAGGAGACAAAGCAACAATACTTCCCAATGTCACACTTGGTAAAGGTTGTATTATTGGCGCAAACAGTGTTGTGACAAAAGATATACCACCATACGCAATAGCCTGCGGCAACCCGGCTAAAGTAATTCGTTATATAAACTGATTATTGCATCTAAGCACATGGATGTCTCAGTCATAATGGTCAACTACAATACCCGTGAAATGACAGCAGCGGCAATCGACAGCGTCTTTGAGAAAACCACGGGTGTTGACTTCGAGGTGATTCTTGTTGACAACGCATCCACTGATGGAAGCCGCGAACAGTTTGCGAATGACTCACGAATCAAGTATTTCTATCTTGATGAAAATATAGGCTTCGGTCAGGCAAACAATTATGGCGTGAAGAATGGTGCATCCGGGAAATACTTATTTTTCCTTAATACCGATACACTACTTATCAGCAATATTATAAAAGTATTTTTCGATTACATCTCTTCAAATGAAAATGTTGGGATTTTAGGGTGTAATTTATTAAACGCCAGTAAGGAACCGGCATACTCATTCAGCAGGTTATTCCCAGGAATAGTTTCTGACATAAATCTTCTGACTAATGGTTTGTTGAATAAATTTTTATTCAATAGAAACACGGATTTCAACTATTCAAGAAATCCGGTAAAAGTTGCATACATAAGTGGAGCCGATTTATTTATAGAAAAACAATTGTTTACTGAAATAGACGGTTTTTCTGCAAACTATTTCATGTATTATGAGGAAACAGATCTTTGTCTACAATCTATAAAACAAGGGAAGAAAGCCATCAACTTACCATATGCCGCTATAATACACCTTGAAGGAGGCAGTCAAAAATGTATAAATAGAGATTCTCTAATTAATAAAGAGAAGAGATCTATCGCCTCAAGAGCAACATTTTTCAAACGAAATCATTCATCTATATACAGACTTATTGAAAAAGGGCTTTATTGCACATATCTCTTGCTCTGCGGTATAAAATACAAAGATTATAACCGTTTCAGAATATTAAGACAAGAGTACTGCCGTCAAATGAAAATACATGTCTGAGAGAATTACTTTTTTGATGCCGCGTGATGGACGTGAGCCGATAGGAGGTTTCAAAGTTGTCTACGAGTATGCCAACAGACTCGTCAAAGATGGATATGACGTCGAGATCGTTTATCCGGCATATATCAGAAGGCTCAAGACTAATTTATGTGTTGAATTTCTACGTAAATTCAAATGTTTTGTCTCACAAAAGACGAGAGCTGATGTGTCATGCAAAAGTTGGTTTAAGTTAGATTCAAGAATTCAGGAATCATATTTATGGAGTCTTTCAAATTATCGTCCTTCTGATAAATCTATAATAATAGCGACCGCAGCGACGACTGCACCCTACTTACATGCAATGAATGCCGATGATATCAAGAAGTTTTATCTGATTCAAGGATTCGAGTGCTGGGCTGGAGCAGATGAAAAAGCGGTATATGATACCTACAAATATGGGCTGAAGAATATTTCAGTCTCGAAATGGCTAACTAAGAAAATTGAATCTGTAGGTGCTGAAGCTGATTTTGTTCCAAATGGATTCGATACTACACAATTCAAAGTTAATATTATACCAGAGAAAAGGGATCCGAAAACAATACTCCTGATGTATCATTACCTCAAATCAAAAGGAGTTGATGATGCAATGCAGGCAATTGAAATGTGCCGTAAAAAGCATAAAGATATTAAGATTTTAATGTTCGGAGCCGTGCAACCTCCAAGGGATATATCAGAAAGGGTAGAATTTCACTATCAGCCTAACAGGGACTTGCTTACAACACTGTATAACAGAGCTGCAATATTTGTTGGTGCAAGTCATAACGAGGGCTGGGGGCTGACTATTGGCGAGGCTATGCTTTGCGGATGTGCAGTCGCTTGCACAGATAATGACGGATATCTTGAAATGGCGAAACATGGGCAAAATGCACTTGTTTCTCCAATACAAGACCCGATATCATTGGCTAACAATATCGAGCGGCTTATTAACAATGACATTCTACGTACCGGAATCGCAGAAAATGCGAGTAAGGACATGCTGAAATTTGACCTTGAATTATCCTTTGTGAAATTCAAGAAAGCTATTGGTCTATAGGTGACAAACCTGATATTTGTCTTAAGTTTATTTTTTATATGCGCGTTAACCTCTCTCTGCGTTAACGAGAAGAAGAATACCAATAATAAAATTAAATGGTACATTATATTATCCATAATAATTATTATTGGCGTCGCATTAAGAGACGGAAATTCCCTGAACGATTATAAGAACTACGTAGACATATATAACAATTCATCCCGAGCCGGTGATGTAGAACCCTCTTTTTATATAATAAAACAAATATCAGAACCATTAGGTGGCATGATGGCGATGTTTGCCATATACGCTTTTCTATGCGTTTTCATAAAAATAGTTGCCTTCTACCGACTTACAAAATTATTGTTCCTCACATTGACCGTTTATGTGGCTAATATCATGATTCTTCATGATATGACACAGATAAGAGCAGGTGTTACATCTGCTGTTTTTCTTTATTCCATACCATTTCTGAGAGACGGTAAGCATATTAAATATCTTATATGCGTCCTTATAGCCACTTTTTTTCATTTTTCCGGCTTATTATTGATAATTCCTTGCCTTTATTGGATCAAATGTATAAGAAACAGTTTTTTATTCCTAGCATTGATCATTCCAATCGGATATCTACTGGGAGGTACAATATTCGATGTCTCTAATTTCCCGATTGAATCAATCCGGATCAAATTACAGATGTATAAAAACCTACAGGCTGCCGGAGCCGCTGGGCTAAAGGATTTAAATCTGTTCAATCCATATATAATATTCCGTATTGCATTATATTATATTTTACTATCTAAAAGTCGTTTGATTGCAGCACATAATGAAAATTTCAAATGTCTGCTGTTTATCGAATCAATAGCCTTATTTGTATTCCCGGCATTCTCCTCTATCGCTCTTCTTGGATATAGAGGAAGCGAACTGATTGGAATTGTGGAAGTCGTATTATATCCCATGCTTTTCTACGCAATAAAACCTCGTCTTGCCGGGAAGCTATCAGTGATAGGTATTGGAGCACTATTGCTTGGAGTTAATCTTACTTACAAACATCTTATCTATATATGAGAGCTTCTATCAGTGTCTGCATGGCTACGTACAATGGGGCTGGATATATAAGAGAACAGTTGTCTTCAATACTAATGCAGTTGGAGTCGGATGATGAGATCATAGTATCAGATGACGGTTCTACTGATAATACCAAACAGATAGTAGATTCTTTAAATGATGCGCGCATAAAATGGGTTGTTAATAAAGGAGAACACGGATATACCCCAAATTTTGAGAATGCTCTTAATCATGCTACTAAAGATATCATAATTCTTTCAGATCAAGATGATGTATGGAAAGAAAATAAAGTAGCGACAATTATTGAAGTTCTGAGCTGCAATGATTTTGTAGTGCATGATGCAATCATAACGGATCAGAATTTAAATATAAAGCACCACTCTTACTTTGAGAACAGAAAGATTTATGAGACGCTAATAGGCAATTTTTTCAAATTCGGTTTCTTAGGATGTTGCATGGCTTTCAAACGTAAAATATTAGACAAGGCATTACCCTTCCCAAAGAACCATAAACTATGTACTCATGATAATTGGCTGTTCCTGATCGGTATGACCTTTTATAAATTAGCCATAATCCATGATCCATTGATCTTATACAGAAGGCATGAGCGGAACACCTCTACAGGTGGTAACAAAAATGATATAAGGATTGGATTCATGATAAAATACAGACTCTATCTATTGAAGAATCTAATATCCAGAAGAAAATGAAAATAACGGTCATAACGTCGACTTTCAATAGTTCTGGCACTCTGCGTGACACTTTCAATAGTATATTAAGGCAGACTTGGCAAGATTTTGAGTATGTGGTTGTTGATGGT
>OFFE01002715.1_pt1 | contig 10200 bp, 11 predicted proteins | sample 1521371 | NCBI WGS metagenome assembly OFFE01 (sample SAMEA3504131, study PRJEB24116) | mouse gut metagenome | biome: mouse gut; feature: mouse-associated habitat; material: faeces | place: Denmark | collected 2011 | reverse complement strand
GATTAGGTAACATCTATCATCCAATAGATAGTGACTAAAGTGTAAATATAGGGACCCCCGTCAGCAATTCGATGGTCGAACTCTATACCATGATGCGCTATCTGCAATTTGATATGCTGGAGGAGGCGGGACTGAGCCACTTTGACGATTGGGCAGCGATGTTCGGTGAGAAAGTGTCCGCGGTAGAACTGAAGCCGGAGGGCACGGGATTCCGCTCCAAAACGCGGTTTGCCCGGTTCTATAACCTCCCGGAACTGATGAATCTCTGGAAAGAGGCCGCCGACATTCAGACGGCGGAGATGCTGAAACTCCCCGTGCCGGAGGCCGAGTACATCACCGTTACCACCGAACCCAGTGCGGCGCAGAAGGAAATGGTGCAATCCCTGGCGGAGCGGGCCGAGGCTGTCCGCAAGGGTGATGTGAAGCCCAATGTGGACAATATGCTCAAAATTACCAGCGATGGGCGTAAGCTGGCCCTTGACCAGCGCATTATGAACCCCCTGCTGGGGGACGATCCCAACAGCAAGGTCAACGCCTGTGTCAAAAATGTATTTGAGATTTGGCAGGAAAGCACACCTACCAGGGGCGCACAGCTTGTTTTCTGCGACCGTGTAGCGATACGTTGCTACAAATAAACTAAAAGCGGGAGGAATCCTGCGAGGAGGTAAAAGTAGCGGGGAAGCAGAGACTTCCCTAACTGATATTCCGAGGAGTGGAATGAAGGGGTAACGCCCGGAAACGCTCACCTGATACTACGTTGGAGGCGCGGGAGTGCAATATCCCAAGCTGACACAGCACGTTGAAGTCGGCTGAGAACTGTCCAAACAAAGTCCAAGAGGGCTGTTGTGGAAAGCTGCCCAGAGGTGGGTGGTGCAGTCTATAGGCCGGGGGTCTATAAAATGCCTATGACAAGAATGTGGCTGACTACCACTGGCGAAAGTCCGAATGCACAGGTCAAGAAGAAATAGCAGTAGAAATGCTGTTGCCGTGAAAACGGTGTATGTGGGGTAAAGTAAGTTGGTCGCTATGAAATACCCTGTAGCGTTACAGGCGCTGCCAAGCATACTGGCCTAAAGGATAGTCTAAGGGCATCATGCACAGATAGGAATATCGGAACGTAGAAAGTCCCGGATGTGGAGTGATTGCACACGATGAAGCATGAGAAGGAAAGCCGTGTCGCTCAGAAGTGGGAGGTGCGGTATAACTTCTCTTAATCCGGGAGGAAGGAGCAGCCATGGTACCGTGTTTGTTCAGCGATGGACAAACTAAGAAGCCGTGAAGAAAGTAAGCGGTGGAGGGACGGGCTGTAGTCAAGGATAACATGAGAAGAAGCAATATCCAGGCATAGCTAACAAACACGCATAGGTTCGAGTAGGACTAAGAAAGGCAATCCCCATGAAAGCGGGTGAGCGCCGACTATGGCAACAAAAGAAAAGGCTTTGAAGAAGTCCAAACTGCGCCATGCCGAGTATTATGACTTTCAAGAAATACAGGACAAGCTGTATGCGGAAAGCAAAAACGGCAAAATTTTCAACAAATTGGTCGAAGTGATAATCCAGCCTGAAAATATCCGGCTGGCATATCGCAATATTAAAAAGAACGATGGAAGCCACACGCCCGGCACGGACGGCAAAACAATCGCAGATTTGGAAAAAATCTCTGACGAGGAAATCGTCACTCTTGTACAACGAAAACTCACATGGTACGTTCCGCAAAGTGTCCGCAGAGTGGAAATCCGTAAGGACAACGGAAAAATCCGACCACTGGGAATCCCTACCATCCTCGACCGACTGATTCAGCAGTGCGTATTGCAGGTACTGGAGCCTATTTGTGAAGCAAAGTTTCATGACCACAGTTATGGGTTCCGTCCCAATCGCAGCCAGCAGAACGCTATCGCTCAGGTTCACAAAAATATGCAGTTGAGCCACTTGCATTATGTGGTGGACATTGACATCAAAGGTTTCTTCGACAATGTGAACCATGGGAAACTGCTGAAACAAATGTGGACAATGGGAATCCGGGACAAAAAGCTGCTCAGTATTATTTCCGCCATGTTAAAAGCCGAGGTTGCGGGAATCGGGTTCCCAGAGGTTGGCACACCACAGGGCGGCATTATTTCACCGCTCCTCTCCAACATCGTCTTGAACGAACTGGACTGGTGGTTAGCCAGCCAATGGGAGGAAATCCCTACCCAGTATCCTTTCAAGATGCACCCCAATCCGAATGGCACGCCGAACAAGGGAAACAAATTCGCGTCCCTGCGGCGAAGCAAATTGAAGGAAGTAACCTGTGTTCGATACGCGGATGACTTCAAAATCTTCACCAGCAGTTACCAAAGCGCAATAAAGTTGTTTTACGCAACGCAAAACTGGCTGAAGGAGCGGCTGGGGCTGGACATCAGCCCAGAGAAATCCAAGGTGGTCAACCTGAAGGAAGAATACTCAGAGTTCCTGGGGTTCAAATTGAAACTCATACCACGGGGCAAGAACAAAAAGGGACATACCAAGTACGTTGTCGAGAGTCATGTAAAAGACAAATCCATAGAGAAAATCAGGGCGAAACTCAAAACGTTGATTTACGAAATTGAATATCCACAGCAGGGAAAACACACCGAGTATCAGGCAATCAGCAGGTATAATTCCTATGTGCTTGGTGTGCATGACTACTACAGTATGGCAACCTGCGTCAGCCGCGATTTTCGCCAAATAGCCTTTCCTGTCCAAAAGAGCCTGAAAGCAAGGCTGAGAAAACGAATCAAAACTGCAAAACAAGTCAGGAAAAAGAAAATTCCGCTGCACATCGCCAATGTGATTAAGGAACGTTATGGAAAGAGCGACCAGCTTCGTTATGTGAATGGCATAGCCCTTGCCCCAATCGGGTACATCCAGCACAAATTTCCCATGCAAAAGAAGGCTAAAGCCAACTCCTATACGGCCGAAGGACGAACGCATATCCACAAAAATCTGGAAGCCGTTAACATGAGAATTCTGCACTACCTGATGAGGCATCCCGTAGCGTACCGGTCAATCGAATACAACGATAACCGGCTCTCCTTATATTCCGCGCAAATGGGCAAGTGTGCTGTCACCGGTAAGGTTCTGAAAATCGGCGACATCTACTGTCACCACAAAGTGCCGCGCCATTTAGGCGGCACTGACAAGTATGACAACCTGATATTAGTCTGTAGAGACGCACACAAGCTGATTCATGCAATTAGCCCACAAACGATAGCAAAACTTACGGAATTACTGAACCTGACAGCAAAACAGCAGAAGAAAGTAGACACACTTAGAAGCCTTGTTCATGTTGAGAGTTGTTAGTATGTGACATCATGTTATCCTTGATGGCCAGCCGTGTGAGCTGAAAGGTTCATGCACGGTTCAGGGCGGGGGAAAAGGTGGAGACAATATCAAAACCTTACCTATCGCTACTTTCCACGCCCAAGGGACGGTCTGAGAGCAAAAAGCCCCGCAAGTCCAAGATACGGGAAATCATTGATAAAGTGATGGGGCAGAACCCGGACGAGGTAGAGGAAGATGCCGAGGGCGTCAAGCTGGAAATGGGCGTATATGACGATATTCGGGCAAAACTGATTGCCAAAGGTGTGCCAGTGGAAGAAATCGCATTTATTCACGACGCCCATACCGAAGCACAAAAGGCGGAACTGTTCGCCAAGGTGCGCTCCGGCCAGGTGCGCGTTCTGCTGGGCAGTACGCAGAAGATGGGCGCCGGGACCAACGTGCAAAAGCGTCTGGTGGCCTCCCATGACCTTGACTGTCCGTGGCGCCCCGCTGATTTGGAGCAGCGGGCCGGACGGATTGTGAGGCGCGGCAACGACAATAAGAAGGTCAGGATATTCCGCTATGTCACCAAGGGAACCTTTGACGCCTATAACTGGGGGCTGGTGGAAAACAAGCAGAAATTCATCGGGCAGATCATGACCGGGAAATCCCCGGCGCGCTCCATCGAGGATGTGGATGCCACAGCCCTGTCCTATGCCGAGGTCAAAATGCTGGCTACCGGCGATCCCCGCATCAAGGAAAAGATGGAGCTGGACATTCAGGTAGCCAAGCTGAAAATGCTGAAAGCAAATCACATGGCGCAGAAATATGAAATGGAGGATATGGTAATCAAGCACTACCCCCAAAAGATGGCGGAGGCTAAAATGTTCATTCGGGCGCTGACAGAGGATATGCAAATCCGGGATATGCACCCGGTAAAGGACGACGCCTTTTCCATGACCATCTGCGGCAAGACCTACACGGAGCGTAAGGCGGCGGGCGAGGCCATTCTTGCCGCATGCAAGAGTATGACCGAACCGGATAAGCCCCTTGATTTGGGCCAGTTCCGGGGCTTCCCCATGCAGGTTCAGCTAAAGGGTGAAAAGTTTGTTGTGACAATGAAGCAGAATCTCACCTATACGGCGGAACTGGCAGATGAAATTTTGGGGAACGTGACCCGCATCAATAATGCGTTGGAGAAGATCACGGAAAGTCTGGAAAAGCAGCAGCGGGGCCTGGTCACATTGGAGGGCAATCTGGAAAACGCCAGGGAAGAAGCGGCGCGGCCCTTCCCCCAGGAGGAAGAACTGGCGGCAAAGTCGGCCCGGCTTTCCGAACTGAACGCTGAACTGGACAATGCCGAGAGCGGGAAGGACAAAGAGCAGGGAGATGGCAAGGAACCGCCGCAGGAGCCGTCTGCGCCGCCCGTACCGGGGGGCGATAAACCGTCTATCCGGGCGGCGTTGAGAAGCTACACGCCGCCTGCGCCGGTAGCTGCTGGCACCGAGAAAAGCCATTATCGGGGGGATGTGCTGTGAGGAAGAACGAGGGCCGCACGGTGGGCCTGTTTACCAAGGTGTCCCCGGAGGAAAAGGAGGTGATCGACCAGAAAATGGCCCTGCTGGGCACGTCCAACCTGCGGGGGTATCTGCGGAAGATGGCGGTGGACGGGTATATCGTCCAGTTGGATATGGAGTGTGTAAAGGAACTGGTGAGACTGCTCCGCTCCATCTCCAGCAATGTGAACCAGATCACCCGCCGATGCAACGAGACACGCAACCTCTATGCCCAGGATGTGGAGGATTTGCGGCAGGGCTATGACCGGGTATGGCATGAGGTATATGACCTGATACAGAAATTCGAGGGTCTTTGACACGGAGGGGCGGCGGGAGCATTTTGGATGTTCCTGCCGCCTCTTTGTCACAGAGAGGGTTTTCAAAGCATTTATAATGTGATAATATATAGTTGAAAATTTTAATGCAACACCAGGAGGAACAGATTATGAACATAGATATAGTCTATTTTGATAACAATAGGCAATCGGAAATAATATATCAGTCCGTGAAAACATTGAATAACATTCAGACCTACTATAAATTTGGAATTAAAAGAGATGCTCAGTCAGAAATTTGTAGGACAGCTAATGTTGACTGGTATACTTTTCGTAATACTCAGGTTCCTTCTCGCGGCAGATATACTATATACATTACAGAAAAAGCGTTTTCTGATAATTGGTTTTCTCATGAAGAAACCCAATTTGCAGTTTTAAGCACAAACGGTTGGGAGGAAAATTTCAGCGAAATTCCAGTAGAATTATACCTGATATATCAAATTGCACAAGCAGCAATCAATTTTGCCGCAAAGCTGTCTGAGAGAGTAGCACTTAACATGACACACATTGATACTAAAGGCTGTATGTTTGACCAATGTACAAATAAGCGCGATATTGTCATAGGAATGGCAACAGGGAAAATTTGCAATATGTGTAGAGAAAGCCTGCAACATAAATTGCCAAATGATGAAGCCATAATAGCAATCCAGCAGGTGTTGGATTATGTTAGAATTTCTATTTTGCAAAAACTGCCTGCTACAACATAAGATTTTTTGAGGACGGCAAACAGCCGTCCTCTTTTTTGGTGCATGGAGGTGATTTTTATATCGGGTGTAACAAAAGAACAGATTGAAAAAGCGAAGGAATGGGATTTACTCGCCTATTTACAAACCTATGAGCCGCATGAGCTGAAACGAAGCGGCCCTAACGAATACTGTACCCGCACCCATGACAGCTTGAAAATCTCCAACGGAAAGTGGTGCTGGAACAGCCGGGGGTTCGGAGGCCGCACGGCACTGGACTATCTGATAAAGGTCCGGGGAATGGACTTTGTGGGAGCGGTGGAGGCCCTGTGCGGCTACCGTGCCCCGCCGCCATCAGAGCGGTCCAAACCGAAGCCTCCAAAGCCGTTTGCGCTGCCAGAGGCAAGCCGGTGTGCCACAGCGATGGTGTCCTACCTGCAAAGCAGGGGTATAGACCCGGACCTGATCGGTGCGTGTATCAAGGACGGTACTCTCTATGAAAGCCGCAGGTATCACAACTGTGTGTTCGTAGGCCGGGACCCAACAGGCCGCGCCCGGTTTGCCTGTCTGCGGGGAACACAGGGCAGCTTTCGGATGGATGTGAAGGGCAGCGACAAACGGTATAACTTTTCCCTCCCCGCCGCTGACCCAAAGTGTCCCCGGCTGGCCGTTGCGGAAAGTCCCATTGACGCGCTGTCGCTGGCTGCGCTGGTAAAGCTGTCCGGGGGCGACTGGAAGAGCAGCCACTATATTTCTCTTGGGGGAACCGCCCCACGCGCTATGCTCCAATTCCTCCATGACCACCCGGAGATTACGCAGGTCAGCTTGTGCCTGGACAACGACAAGGCCGGGATGCTGGGCATGGCCCGGCTGGAGCAGGCAATCCGGGAGGACCCGGAACTGTCCCAGCGGGTGACGCTGATTTACCACAACCCGCCGCCTGCGGAATATGGGAAGGACTACAACGAATTTCTCTGTTCCCATATCCAGGCGGTGCGGCGGAAGCAGCACCAGCGAGTAGGAATACGATAAACGCCTATTTAATTTCTGGCTCCAGCAAGGCAAATTCCGGGGAATTGAAAAAGTCAATCAGCGTAATATCCAGCCCATCACATATCTTTTTGATTGTCAAAATCTTGGGGTCCTTGCTTTTGCCATACAGAATGTTTTTGATAGAGGATGGGGGCAAGGCCGACAATGTAGCCAGTTTGTTGATGGTGATATTGCGCTCGGAGCATAAATGCAGAATCCGATCCCGGATTGCAGAAACAGTATCCATTGGATAACCTACCTTTTTTCTTCAAGCATACAAAATACAGCTTGCAAAAGTAGGCTACCCATGCTACTATTTAGGCTATACATAGCCTGTTTTTGAAAGGAGGAACAGGTGGCAATCTCGAATATACTCCCCCGGAAAACGATGCGGAACCGGACGCGCCTGCAATCCATGACAGAGCGGCACGACTACGATCAGAAAGCCGAGAAAACCAGGGACGGCGAATTGGTATCATCCTATATGTGTTCCCCGGAAACCGCCGCAAAGGAGTTTGAGGAAAGTAAGCAGCTTTATCATCAGTTGACTGGGCGGAAGCAGCCGCCCAAGCGGGATGTTATCATGTACCGGGTCATTCAATCCTTTAAGCCCGGTGAGGTTTCCCCGGAGGAAGCCAACCGGATCGGCTATGAGCTGGCGATGAAGTTCACGGGCGGACAGCATCAATTTGTAGTGTCCACCCACGTTGACAAAAAGCATATTCATACGCACATCGAGTTTAACAGCACCAATCTAAACTGTGATGGCAAATTCGTAAATCCCCTAAATTCATATCTTATTTTGCGGCGGCTCAATGATGATCTGTGCAGAGCGCATGGCCTCTCTGTTATTGAACATCCGAAGGAGCGGACAAAGCCGGAGGGCGAGGCGGCGGCAATTAAGTATGGTATCAGCTTCAAGGAACAGTTGCGCCAGACCATTGACCAGATGATTCCTGACTGCCGGGACTATGATGATTTTCTTGCAAGGATGCGGGCCGTAGGCTATGAAATCAAAGAGGGGAAACAGTTATCCTTCCGTGCCCCCGGACAGGAGCGTTTCACCCGTTCCTGCCGTTTGGGGGCCGACTATACCAAGGAAGCCCTGCGGGAGCGCAGCGCCACCCGGCGCGGGTACTCTGCGGCAGCGAAAAAGCCCGTCCAGCGCACAGGCCAAAAGATCAATCTCCTGATTGACATTCAAGCGAAGATGGCAGCGGGAAAGGGCGCTGGCTATGAACGGTGGGCGAAGATTTTCAATCTGAAAGAAGCCGCTAAGACGCTGAACTTTTTGATTGAGAACGGCCTGACCGACTATGACGAATTGACCGCAAGAGCAGAGCAGGCCGGAACCAGGTTTGATGAAACCTCCCGCCGCATCAAACAGTTGGAGGCGCGCATGGCCGAGGTTGCCCAGCTAAAGACCCACATCATCAATTACTCCAAGACCCGGGAGGTCTACGCCGCTTATAAAAAGTCCCGCCACAAGAAGGAATTTCTGGCGGAACATGGGGATGAGATCGCCAAGCATGAGGCGGCGAAAAAAGCCTTTGACGCCTTGGGCGGCAAGCCTATCCCGAAGGTTGCCCAGCTTTCCCAGGAGTACGCCGCTCTGCTGGCAGAGAAGCAGGAGCAGTATGCGGAGTACAAGGAGTTGCGGCAGGATATGATCGACTACCGAACCATGAAGCAGAATGTAGACAAAATCCTCGGTTTAGTGCCAGAGGAACAGGAGCAGAATAGAGATCAGAAGCCGGAGCGGTGACGAAGCAAAACAGCACCTTGCCAACCGGCAGGGTGCTGTTTTTTTATTTGTCTGGCGTTTGCTTGGAACTACGAGAGGGCGGTATATCTTTGAAAAATTCTTCATAGCTGACATTGAATACCTGTTGCAGCCCAACCAGATCATTTACAAAAATATTCCCTCGTCCCATCTCAATAAGCGAATAGGTACTGCGGCTCAAAGGGGAACCCAACACCTGCAATCTGGCTATAGTTTGTTCCTGCGTCAGTCCACGGGCCAACCGTATCCGCTTTATGTTCTCCCCTAATATTTCATTGCCCAATAGCTTTGACATAGCAATCTCCAAGAATATCATAAAATCTCACTGTCATTTTACCAATATTCCCTTAATTGCTTGCTTATAGCTGTAAGCAGGAGTATAATTTGATCTTGCGGGCAGAACAGGGTATGAAACCTGACACAATACACTCAGAATCAGAAAAGGAAGGTCAAGCAATTATGATTTATACAGACGATGTGAAGAAAGAATTGGACGCCATTCTCAAAGCCTTTGAGAATTACATTGATGGGCAGAACTATTTTGATATAGTTTACTCCAAGAAAATCGGTTATGTCTGGATCGTGGCTGATGAACCCGGAGCGGCAGGCGCGGAGCAGCTTGACACACCGGAGGCCATGCTGGACAACCTGTTTAATGACATTATCAACGATGTTGTTGCCCCTCGTTCAACCACCCATCTCAATGAAACGCGCACCATGACGGAAAGTGAGGAAGCGGAGTGCCGCCGCAGGATCACCGCTATTCTGGAAACGATTGAGGGCGGCGGGGCCGAATACCTGGAATACCTGGACGAGTACATCCAGGACTACCAGGAACGCTACGCCGGGGACGGTGGATCGTGTTAGAAAACTGTTGCGCGTTCACCGGCCACCGCCCGCGTAAATTCCCTTGGAAGTATGACGAAGCGGACAGCCGGTGTGTGGCGCTGAAAGCGGTGCTGGCGGAGCAGATTACCGCTCTGGTGGACGCAGGCTTTACGCAATTCCTGTCCGGGATGGCAGAGGCCACCGATACTTGGTCCGCCCTCTCCGTCCTAAACCTGAGAGAGAAGAATCCCGCAATCAAGCTCCACTGTATCCTCCCCTGCAAAGAGCAGGCGGATAAGTGGTCAGCTTCATCGCGGGACCTCTATCATTCTATCCTGGATCGGGCGGATTCCATCGTTTACGTCAGCAGGACCTACTACAAAAATTGTATGCTGGACCGCAACCGTTTTCTGGTAGACCACGCCGCTGCTCTGCTGGCTGTCTATAACGGAGAACGGCGCGGCGGGACGGCAGCGACTATGCGCTATGCTCAGAAGGTGGGACGTGAGATCATCGTGATCGACCCTATTACCCGGCTGATTTCCCACGGTGATATTGTGCCGGGACCGGCACACTCCTGACGGGGCGCGGCTGCGCCCCGTTTTTCCTGTGCGGATGTGCAGGAATGAGCGACCGAAGGGAGCGGAAAAGCCACGCCGTCAGGCGTGTTCGACTGGACGCAGAGCGGCCAGTCCGGGGCTT
>OFFE01002709.1_pt1 | contig 10222 bp, 10 predicted proteins | sample 1521371 | NCBI WGS metagenome assembly OFFE01 (sample SAMEA3504131, study PRJEB24116) | mouse gut metagenome | biome: mouse gut; feature: mouse-associated habitat; material: faeces | place: Denmark | collected 2011 | reverse complement strand
ATCCCCGGCAAAGCCGGGGATCGGGGTTTTTTCTACACAGGGAAGACTGTGGAACGCTCCTTTTGGTCCTCCTTCAGGAAAAAGATCACTTCTTCAGCTCGCCGGTGGCGCTGGCGGTGAGGTAGGCGTTGATAAAACCGTCCAGGTCGCCGTCCATGACAGCGGTGATGTTGCCGTTTTCATATCCGGTACGGGTGTCCTTGGCAAGGGTGTAGGGCATGAATACATAGGAGCGAATCTGGCTGCCCCATTCGATCTTCATCTGCACGCCCTTGATGTCGGAGATCTTCTCCGCGTGCTGCTGGGCCTTCATTTCCATCAGCTTGGCCCGCAGCATCTTCATGCAGTTCTCCCGGTTCTGGACCTGACTGCGCTCCTGCTGGGAGGATACCACCACGCCGGTGGGGCGGTGGATGAGACGCACAGCGGAGGAGGTCTTGTTCACATGCTGTCCGCCGGCGCCGCTGGCCCGGTAAACCTGCATCTCAATGTCCTCCTGCCGGATCTCCACCGAGTTGTCGTCCTCGATCTCCGGCATAACCTCCACGGCGGCAAAGGAGGTCTGCCGGCGGGCGTTGGCGTCAAAGGGTGAAATACGCACCAGACGGTGCACGCCGTTCTCGCTGCGGAGAAAGCCATAGGCGTTCTCTCCCTCGATGGAAATGGCGGCGGACTTGATTCCCGCCTCGTCTCCGTCCTCGTAGTCCAGAGTCTTGACGGTGAAGTTGTGCCGCTCGCCCCAGCGGGTGTACATGCGGAAAAGCATCTGACACCAGTCCTGGGCCTCGGTGCCGCCGGCTCCGGCATGGAGAGTGAGAATGGCGTTGCTGGCGTCGTACTCCCCGGTGAGCAGGGTGGCCAGATTGGCCTCCTCCAGAGAGGCATCCAGCTTGCCGCAGCCCTCCTGCACCTCGGGCAGGAGGCTGGCGTCGTCCTCCTCCATGGCCATCTCCACCAGAGTGGTGAGATCCTCCCACTGGGCGGTCAGGCGGGCGTGGTTCTCCAGCTTGTTTTTCAGCTGCTTGGTGCGCTGGAGCACCTTCTGAGAAGCGGACACGTCGTTCCAGAAGTTGGGGTCGCCGGTCTTCTCCTCCAGCTCCTCCACCTCCCGGCGGGCTCCCTCCAGATCCAGGGCCGCCGCCAGCTTTTCCAGACGGGGGCCGATGGCAGTCAGTTTTTGCTTATAGGCGTCGTATTCAATGATAGGCATGGTTGATTCTCCATTTTCTGAAATTCCAGTGTCTTTATTATGCCATAAAACAGATGGGCTGTAAAGGGAAAAACCACAATCCCGGTTTTTTCACCGCTCCGCTCCGGCGGAAAGGGCGGATTCCACGTTTTTTCCCAATTTTTCCAGCAGGCGGAACAGCTCCCTCCGCTCCTCCTCCGTAAATTCCGCCAGAAGCAGCTGTCCGTACCGCCGCTGCACAGCCCGGCCGTACCGGATCACCGGGGCGGCAGCCTCCGTCAGGCGCAGATGAATGATTTTCCGGTTGCCGTCCCGCCTCTGCCGCTCCAGAAAGCCGCGGTCCACCAGGGACTCCACCCCCACGGACACATGGGACTTCGCCAGATGCCGCTTCTCCACAATGTCCCGGGCGGTGTCATAGGACGGGTTGTTGGCCAGAAACAGCAGGACGTCCATTTCCAGCTGGGTCATGCCGCACTGCTCCAAAAGCGGCGTGAACAGAGCGCAATAAAGCTTCCGAAGTGCCTGGGAGCGGATGAAAAACGCGGGCAGCATGGGCATCCCTTCCTTTCCTTTGCTGCGAATATATCACACCCATTCACCCCTGTCAAGGAGAGGAGGCTTCCTTCATGAAAATCGGTGTGGGAAACGAGAGGGCTGGCACAGGCAGTTGCCCTGTGGTTTCAAAAGCAGGCGTGAAGCGGACGTTGACATCCGGCGGCTTGTCCGGTATAATAAACGCATCAAGGCCGCCGGAGCGTGTCTCTTTACAAAGGAGGAAATTCTTTCCATGTCATTGTTGGAAAACCTGATGGGCCATACGCTCATCGCCCCCGACGATACCTGGGGCCTGCTGGGCGTCATGTGCGTGTCCGTGGCGCTGTCCATTTTTCTGGAGCAGAAGTATAAATGGGCGGCCCGGGTGTCCGGGTCCATTATCGCGCTGATATTGGCCATGGTCATGGCCAATATCGGGATCATTCCCATCAGCTGCGTACTGTACGACGATATCGTCTGGGGCGTTATTGTGCCCATGGGCATCCCTCTGCTGCTGCTTCAGTGCAACCTGAAAAAAATCTGGCGGGAGGCGGGAAAGATGCTGACCATCTTTCTCATCGGTGCAGTGGGCACCGTCGCAGGCGCCTTCCTCGCCTATTTCGCGCTGAACGGCGCGTACACCGCCTCAGGAGGGGACGCCGGGGATCTGGCGGCGGTAGCCTCCATGATGACCGGCTCCTATATCGGCGGCAGCGTCAATTTCTCCGCCATGGCCATGCAACATGGGCTGAAGGGTACTCCTGCCGCCGCTGCCGCCACGGTGGCGGACAACCTGCTGATGGCCCTCTATTTCTTTGTGCTCATCGCTTTTGCCGGGATGAGACTGTTCCGGACGAGGTTCACCCACCCGCATATCGACGAGGTGGAGCGGGGAACCGGTTTCAGCGCCGCGAAAACTCAGGCCGCCGCCTTCTGGAGCCGGAAGGACATCTCCCTGAAAGACGTGGCCATGAACATCGCCTTCGCCGTGGTGGTGGTATGGGCCTCCAATCTGATTGCCGGGCTGTTCAGCCCCTTCGCGGCCGAAGGGGTCGTTACCAGCTTCCAGGAGGGGCTCCTGGACTTTGTGGGTAAGTTTTTGGGGAGCCAGTACGTGTGGATCACTACCATCTCCGTTGTCGCCGCCACATTCTTCTCCGGTACCATGGAGAAGATGCATGGCTCTCAGGAGATCGGTACGTATCTGATCTACCTTTTTCTGTTCGTTATCGGTGTTCCCGCCAACATTTACACAGTGCTGACGGAGGCTCCGCTGTTTTTGGTGCTCACCTTCATCATGGTGGTGGTGAACATGCTGTTCTGCTTCATCGGAGCAAAGCTGCTGAAATTTGACCTGGAGGACGCCATTATCGCCTCCAACGCCAATATCGGCGGTCCCACCACCGCCGCCGGAATGGCGGTGGCCCAGGGGTGGTCCCGGCTGGTGGGTCCCGCCATGCTGGTGGGCGTGCTGGGCTACGTCATCGGCAACTACGCCGGCACCCTGGTGGGCATCCTCCTGGGCGCGTAAAGGAAATGCCCCGTACACCAAAAGTGTACGGGGTGCTTTCATGTTCCGATGAGGCCCACCTCTGCGCCGGTATAGTACCACTCCAGAATCTCCCGGTAGGTCATCCCATTGGAGGCCATGACATTGGCCCCGTACTGGCTCATCCCCACACCGTGGCCGTAACCGGCGACGGAAAATGTAATCTGATCGCCATCGAAGGAAATGGTGAAGCAGGCGCTGCGCAGCTCCAGAATTGTCCGCAGCCGGTTGCCGCCTACTTCCACACCCCCTACGGACAGGCTCGTGACGGTTCCGTTGGGCTGCTGGCGGATGTCGGTGAACCAGTTGGAGGGACTCCCCTCCAGCGTCGCCTCCGGCAGTGCCTTCAGCAGCCGCTCCCGCAGCTGCGCGGAAGAGAAACTGGCGGTGGAGCGGTAATTGGGCACCGTCTCCTCCCCCTCCGGGGTCTCCACGCTTTGCAGATAGGGCAGGCTGGCGCTCCAGACGTTCTGCGCGTCCTGGGTCGCGCCGGAAGAGGAGGAATGAAATACCGCCAGTACCGGCGCACCGTCGTACAGGATGCACTCCCCGTCGGTTTCCGTCACCGCCCGCCGGATCTTTTCCTCGTACGCCGGCGCGTCCTCGCCCCAGTCCGCGGCGGCGTCCTCCTCGCTCTTGTAGGCCTGACAGCAGGTGATGTCGTCGCAGGCATCGGCCTGAGGATGGTTGGCGCTGCCGCCGCCGGCGATCTTGTGGAGAATGTAGGTCCTGGCCGCCACGGCCTGTGCCTTCAGGGCCTCCTCCTGGAAGGAGGCGGGCATTTCCGCCCGGACCACACCAATCAGATAGGTCTCCATATCCAGGGACTGGAGCTTATCCCCCATCAGGACGTTCAGCGGCGTGACCTTGTCCACAGCAGGCCGGGGCGTTTCCTCCGGCGGGTCCGGCTGAGGTTCGGGCTCCGGAGATTGCTCCGGCGGATTGTCCGCTTCGGCGGCGGGGGTCGGAGCCAGCTCCGGTACCGTCTGCCGGGCGGGTCCCCCCCACAGCCAGGGGAGGAAGAAAAGCAGGAAAATCAGAACAGCAGATAGGATGATATACTTTTTCATGGAAGCACCGCCTTCTTTACTATCAAAGGATATGTTTTGCTTGTCCAGAAAATGAATGACAAATGCAAAAGAGCGTGGTATACTGGCATTACGAATTTACCGCCCTTGCTTCAGACCGCGCGGAAAGGGCCGCGCAATCCCCGCCCCAAGGGGCGGAAGAGAAAGGAAATTTCCGCCATGAACAAGTCTTTCTATTTTAACGGACTGCGCCTGTGGGTGCAGGGCCTTCTGCTTCTGTTTCTTCGCTGGAGCCAGATGAAAACCGGCTTCGATCCTGCCACCGGGCTGTCCCGGCAGAGCGTGCCGGGGACTGTTCTGGCGGCTGCCATTCTCGTCCTGGCGGCGGCGGAGGCTGTTTTCGCCTTCCGGGCGCCCGGGGGAAAGCGCACATATTCCAACTGCCTTGCGCCCTTCTCACAGGGCCATCTCCCCCTGCTGGCCGCAGGCAGTCTGCTGCTGGCGGCAGGCAGCGTGCTGCTGCCCGGCTGGGGACCACTGGAGATTACCGCCGCCGCGGGAGGAATCTGCACCGCCGCAGGACTGATCCTCTTTGCCAGAATAGTACGCTCCGGCGGAGATGTCAAGGTTTTCCAGCTGCTGCCCGCCATGATTTTCTCCGTCGTGTTCCTGCTGGAGATCTATCTGCCGGAGGAGGGCAACCCTGTGCTGGCCCGGTACTATCTGCCGGTGCTGTCGGCGGCGCTGATTGCCTGCTTCTTCTATCAGCTGGCCGGGCTCGTTCTGAGGGAGGGAAAGCTGCGCTGGCTGGTCTTCTTCGGTAATCTCAGCGTCCCTCTCGCCCTGGCCTCCATGGCGGACTGCGCCGGGAACCTGGGCCGGACGCTGGTTTATTTCGGGTTCGCGCTGGTGACTACTATATTTCTCCTGCTGCGCCGGGACGAGGTTCTTCCGGAACCGGAGGCAGAGGAGGACGGGGAGGAGAACTCTGAAAATTAAGCCGCCGGCTGAAGAAGGCTCCACCCATAGCAAGCAATGCAAAAAGATACCTCCCGGCACTGTCTTTTCAGATGTGCCGGGAGTTCTTTTTTGATTATCTTTGCGGTATTGATTGTCAAATCGTGTTTTTTCTGAATGTTCCTTGGTTATTTCCCACTTCTGCAATCAACTATCCCCCGTTCAGTGACAATGTAGTCCATTCTCACATCATGGGGTTCCGTCGGGATGTCCTCCCGTTCCAGCTGGTGGCGGCACAGCAGCATGGTGGGGCACGTGGTTTTTGCCAGATACCGGTCATAGTATCCGCCGCCGTAACCCAGCCGTTCTCCCCGGGTGTTGCCGGTGCAGCAGGGAACGATCACCAGATCCAGCTCCTCCGGCGCCGCCACCGGGCATTGGAGCCGGGGGGCCAGGATGCCGTAGCGTCCGCTGACCAGATCGCCCATTCCTTCGATCCGCCGCGCTTCCATAATGCCCTGTTCCACGCACAACGGAACCGCCACATTTTTTCCATCCCGCATTATAATATGGATCAGGCGCATGGTATCAATTTCCCGCTCCGTCCCCACATAACAGAAAATGGTGCCGGCCTTCTCATAAGCGTCGGATTGGATCACCCAGCGGCAGATGGCTTCGTCCGCCTCCCGGCAGTATGTGGGCGAAAGATTTTTGGCCCGCGCGATTACCTCGGCGCGGAGGGTCTGCTTGGTCATTGCGCATCGCTCCTTATGTCTTTATCGCCTGGAATAAATCAGATACTCAGGACTTCACGCCAGATCTGGCCGCCAGACGCTGCTCCTTGTTCTTGAAGAAGGTCTCCAGCTGGGGCACCAGGATGGTGGCAATCACCAGGGAGGTGAAGCCGCCGTTATAGAGGCTGAAGCCGCCGTGGATGGCGGGAATGGAGGTCACAAGGAAGTAGTGCATCCCACCGGCAATCACACCGGCCCACCAGCCGTAATCCCCGGCAATGGGGGCCAGCCCGCTGGCAAAGCACAGTCCCACCAGAATGGCCTGATTGTTTACCGGGAACACGCCCCCCAGAAGCTGTGTGGCCAGGGTGGAGAAAACTACATATCCCACCATGATGGGCCAGATATTTCCGGGGTGCGCTCCCGCCGCGCCGAAGCACACCATACAGAAGATGATGCCCAGCGTCACGGAGTTGAAGGAAGCGCCTACCAGGATATAATACAGCAGGATCATCAGTCCGTACAGACCGAAATTCATGATGGCCAGTCCCGGACCGTATTTGGCGGCAAAGTCCGCCTTGTGACCGGTGTCCTTCAGAAGCGCAAGATAGCCTTTGGCGCTTCTGCCGTTGAGCCACCAGCCTGCTGCGGCGCACAGGCCGAAGAAGATTCCGCAGAAGGCCCACACCACACCTGGGTGGCTGCCGCCCAGCGTCGCCTTGATCTCCGGCACAGAGTGCCCCAGTGTCTTGTACAGCACAGCCACTGCGAAAAGCCCCAGCAGTACTCCCGGCAGAGCCGCAGAGTAAAGGTCATAACCTTTATGAACGCTGGGAGAGTGGGATGCCATGGCCGGGGTCAGAAATCCAATCAGCATTCCCACCGCCAGCATCAGAGCCGCGCTGCCCAGCGTGATGCCGTGAACCCCCTCGTTTCCGGGGTAGCGCAGCAGCATTTCACTGGCCAGCGGACAAAGAGCCGTGGCAAACATGGCCAGATTCACGTATTTGGGGAAGGGCTCCTTTCTCACCAGAGCATGCACCATAACACCCAGGAAGAAGGGCCACATATTCAAGAAATTGATGCCCCAGAAGGAGAATCCCGTCGTCAGGAAGTAGGCCGCCACAGTTCCTCCTCCCACCGCCGCTCCTGGCAGGCAGGTCATGGCCGCGCAGACAAAGCCCACCAGGGAGACGTTCAGGAAGGCGCCGGAGATGCTGCCAATCTCAAAATAGTCCTTGGTCAGCTGGGCCGGGGACATGAGAATCTGAGCCAGACCCGGCAGCATTTCTCCCCGGTCCGGGACCAGCACAGCGGCGAGAAAAAACGCCGCTGAGGAGGCCAGCAGGAACAGGCGAATGATATTGACAGTGCTGAGGGAGCTTTTTTTCTGGTTTTCCAATAAAAACGCCCCCCATCAGCCAAGGGTGCGCTTGGCCGCCTCCACCACGTGCCCGATCAGCACTGAGGTAGTCACAGCACCCACACCGCCGGGCACAGGAGTGATGGCTTCGACGATGGGCTCCACCTCCTCGTACACCGCGTCGCCGGCGATGCCGCCCTTGGCCTCGTCCCAGTTGATGGACACGTCCACCACGATCTGGCCGGGCCGGACGTACTCCTTGGTCAGGCTCTTCAGGACCCCGGCAGCGGACACCAGAATGTCGGCCTCCCGGGTGATGGAGGGCACATCCTTGGTCCGGGTGTGGCAGGTGGTAACGGTGGCGTTCTTACCCATGAGCATGATGCCCAGAGGCTTGCCCACCACCAGACTGCGGCCGATGACCACAGCCTTCTTGCCGGTGCAGTCGATGCCGTAGTGGGCCAGGATCTCCATGCAGGCGGCAGGGGTGCAGGGCGCGAAGCCCAGCTCCTTACCCATGAACACGCCGGCATTGGAGAGATCGGTCATGCCGTCCACGTCCTTCCGGGGATCCAGACGGTTGCAGATCTCGTCCTGATCGGCCTTGAGATGCTTGGGCAGGGGGCGGAAGAGGAGCACGCCGTGGATCTTGTCGTTGGCGTTGATGCCGTCGATGACCTTGAGGAGCTCTTCCTTGCTCACGTCCTCGGGGAGGACGAATTTCTCCACCGCCACGCCCAGGGTTTCGGCCCGCTTGGTGGCGCCCCGCTCGTAGCTGAGGTCGTCGGGCCGCTCGCCGCAGCGGACAATGGCCAGAGTGGGGCTCACGCCCTTGGCCTTGACGGCCTCGCAGTCGGCGATGATCCGGGCGTTGAGGGCCGCGTTGACTTCTTTTCCCAAAAGCTGCTTTGCCATAGTAAATTTATCCTCTCTTTTCCTAAAATCTTACTTGAAAAATCCCGCCTTGACGCTTTCAAAAATCTCGTCCGCCATGGCGCAGTACTTATCCAGCATCCCCAGGCACTTTTTGTTCATCTCCTCGGCCAGCTCCCGGTTCTGGAGAGTCTTGGTGTTGATGAACACATTGAGGGACGCGGCCTGGAGAGCGGCCTTGACGCACACCGCGCCGCAGCCGGCGTCGCTGACCGCCAGCCGGCTGCCTTTGGCGGCAAAGACCTGGATGGCATCCAGAGCCTCGCAGCACAGCTCCATGATCTTCACGGGCACCTGGCAGGCCACAATGGTGGCTTCCTCCAGGACCTTATCCCGGTTGGGATCGTCCTTGGGAATGCCGTAGGCTTTGGCCAGGGGCTCGAAGCCCTTGGCGTCCAGAGCGATCTGGTCCAGCAGATCCTTCTGGAGCTGGTCACACTTGGCCTTGAGGGCGATGATCTCCTCCTCTACGTCGGCGTACTTCTTCTTGCCCACGGTGAGGGAGCCCACCATGTTGCCCAGGGCGGTGCCGATGGCTCCAACCAGGGCGGAGGCCCCGCCGCCGCCGGGAACAGGGGCGTTGGAGGCTAATACCGTTACAAATTCAGTGCAGGATGCTTGCGCGAAATCCATAGTTTTCTCCTTCTGCGGCCCTGGGGGCCGCTCGGCTTATTTCTTGTTTCAAATTTGCCCTGCCGGGCGGGATCTTCTTTTCGCGCCAGCGAAAAGAAGCAAAAGGTTGCTAAAGGAACTACGTTCCTTTAAAATCCTCCTCCATTACAGGGGTGTTTTTACGCTACGACCTGATTGACGGTCCCTCTTGACCGGTTCCGTGGACCGCCGGCGGGCGAAGCGTTGGCGGATACGCCCTGTTGGCAGTCTCCGACTGCTGCGCCGGTAGCGCGGCGGCTCTTAACGCTTCTTCGCCAGAATGCAGTACCACTCCGATTCCTCCGCCGGAAAGGGAGCCTGGGCCGGGTGAGGCGCCAGACGTTGGAGCTGATATCCCATTTCCCGCAGGGCGTTCTCTATGACGCTGCGCCTGATGGGGTGATAGAGCTCCTGAAATACCTCGCGCTGGAGGATCTTTCCTTCCTTTTCAAGGGTAAACACAATGTGGAAGGTAATCGTTCCGTCTCCGTGATGCTCCCAGAATTGGATGGTATCCACCCGCAGGCTGTCATGAAACATGGGACGGTAAAAGTAATACTGCTGTTTCTCCGCTGTGATCTTATCCCAGTTGCGGGTATCCAAATATAGATACCCGCCGGGCGTTACCAGCCGGTCCATCGCGGTCAGAGTCCGTACAACGTCCTGGTTGGATACATAGGGCAGAGAGTTGCCTGTGCTCATCACACAGTCATATCTCTCCGGCGCAGTCCGGTCAATTTCCCGAAAGTCTGAACGGAACAGCTCCACCGCAAGGCCGCGCTTCTCCGCCTTTTCCCGGCACCTTGACAGCATGGACTCGTTCAGATCGGAGCCTGTGACCCGGTACCCCAGTTCCGCCAGTTCCAGCGTCAGGTTTCCGCTGCCGATAGAACAGTCCAGCACCGTTCTGATATCCGTACCGGCAAAGATGTTCCGATAATGCTCCCGGAAGATATCCCAGCCCTGCTGATTGAAGCGCAGGTCGTAGACATCCGCGCGATTATATAAAGAAGTCATGGTTCCTCCTCCGTCCACCGCTCACATCCCCCCTGGGGATCGTCAGACAGCCGCTTCGCCCGATACGGGAAACCGGGTCCGGTTCAGACCGGATGGAAATAATGTGGGATTCTGAAACCGCAGGGTTAAACGCGTTTTTGCCTGCTTTTGCCCGGGCAAAAGCAGGCGCGGAGTCCGGGGCCGCACAGATCCCGGGCCACCGGCAAGAAACCACTCGGAGACGGCCTGAAGGGCCGCAGATACGAAAATCCCGGCGGCGGAACC
>OFFE01002707.1_pt1 | contig 10226 bp, 7 predicted proteins | sample 1521371 | NCBI WGS metagenome assembly OFFE01 (sample SAMEA3504131, study PRJEB24116) | mouse gut metagenome | biome: mouse gut; feature: mouse-associated habitat; material: faeces | place: Denmark | collected 2011 | reverse complement strand
GCCCCTGGAGAGCGGCTCCATCCTGCCCGCCACGGTGGCGGGGGTGGAGAAGGGCGCGGCGGGCACGCCGGGGCAGCTCAAGGGGGTGTTTGACACCAAGACCACCCTGGGCCTGCTCAGCGCCAACACCGCCGGCGGCGTGTTTGGAACCATGACCAATGGGAAATGGGCCCAGGGCATGCCGGTGGAGGTGGCCCAGCGCAATGAGGTGAAGGCGGGCAGCGCCACCATTCTCACCAATATCTCCGGCGAGCGGGTGGACGAGTACCAAGTGGAGATTGTCAAGGTGTTCCCCGAGAGCGAGAGCGACTGCCGGGACTATCTCATCAAAGTGACCGACCAGCGGCTGCTGGACGCCACCGGCGGCATCGTCCAGGGGATTCTTCCCCTCCTTCAGGAGGGCGCGGGTGCAATACTGGCAGTGGCATCTGCGCACCCCTACGATGTCCAGGAAGATGCCGTCCGCATCGTAATTTCGCACCACCTCCTCGATCTGGGCCAGCAGGTAGTCCAGGTAGGGGGAGTTGAAGCAGAAGAGATGGTAATGGGGCGCGGCGAAGTCCGGAAGCAGGAGCGTCCCCTCCTCCCTGCCCACCACCAGCCACTCCGGATGGCGCAGGGCCATCTTCTCATCGAATCCGGCTGACAGATAGACCGGCGTCCTGACCCCGATTTCGTGGGCCGCCTCTATCTGCGCGCCCAGCAGGTCGAAATCCAGGCCGGGATGGATCTCATTGGCCTTTGAGGGATGGTAGGCCCATCCGTGGTGGCACTTGGAGAATACGGTGATGGAGTTCACATGCCCTGTCTTCAGGGCCTCCTGAAACTGGGCTTTGCTGAACCTGCTCCCGATGCCCGGTATCTTTTCGCTGGTATGGAAATCCAGATGTACTTGACGGAAATTCATGTAAATTTCCTCCTTTCTTGGTAGCACCCTGATATAGTGGGATGTAAGCTCCTTCCGCATGCCGCGCTGCCGTCAGGCATCCGCCCCTGCCATCAATAGCTGTTCCACGATTTCTGCATACCCCGCCTCCGAGGCATAGAACAGGGCGCTGTGCTGGCGGTTGTCCACGCTGTTCACATCGGCTCCGGCCTCGATGAGCATGGCGGTGAAATCGTTCTTGCCGCTCCTGGCGGCGAATATCAGGGGAGTCCGGCCGTCGGAAGCCTTCCGGTTGAGGTCTGCGCCTGCGGCCAGCAGGGCCTTCCCCAGGAAAAGCTCACCCTTCTCCGCGGCGATATGCAGGGGAACGATGCCGTCCGCATCGCCGCAGTCGGGCCGGGCGCCGTTGTCCAGCAGCAACTGTACGATTACCAGATTGGACCTGCGGGCTGCCAGTATCAGGGGGGATTCCCCCTCATCGTTGAGGCGGTTGGCGCTGTCCGGGTCCTTTTCCAACAGGATCTTCACCACTTCGCACTGCTCGCTCCAGCAGGCGTGATGGAGGGTGGTGTTGCCGTAGGCGTCGGCATGGGCCTCGCCTGCCTGGGACAGGGCCGCCACCAGATCCTTCAGCCCGGCGGAGGTGGCGTAATCAATGGCCATGCGGCCGCCGTTGTCCTTGATGGCGCAGTCCAGCTCCGGGTTCTTCAGCAGATTCAGAGCGGCATCGGTCCTGCTGTTCTGGGCCAGCAGCATCAGGGGGGTCACGCCGTCGTTGTCCGTGCAGTTCACATCCGCCCCCGCTTCGCACAACAGTGAAATAATCTGGAAATTGCCGGACTGGGCCGCGAAATGCAGGGGCATCCGGTTCTTCTGATTGCCCAGGCTCGCGTCGGCCCCATTGTCCAGCAGAAGCTTCACCAGGTCCCTGGCGCTTTTCATGCAGGCGTAGATCAGGGGGGTATTGCCGGATTCGTCCCGCTTGTTCACATCTACGCCGCCCCGTTTCAGGAAAGTCTGCACCACGGCTTTCTGGTTGTTCTTGCAGGCCTGCAGCAGCATATTGTCTAATTGCATGTTTTTTCTCCTTTTTATCTTTCATAACAGTATAATCTTATCCTACCACTGAGATACGAAAAAGTCAAAGGCGGCGTGAGGATTTGGGGGTTGCAGATTGCCCCGTTTGGTGTATACTTGGTATAAATGGCAAAATCACTGCAATTTTCTATAGAAAGAATACGGCGCAGGGAGGGGGCATAAGGGCCCCTGGGATTTCCTCGCCGGACGAAGGAGGGTTCTAGTATGGACATAGGCGGACTGACGGATATGCTGGTGGAATCCAGCCAGCAGTACCCCCAGGCGAAGTGCAATCCCTGGTGGGAGGGGAACCACGAGGAGGCTATCTACAGGTATAACATCTTCTCCCGGGAGACCCTGCGGGATGTGAGGGACTGTGTGGCAGGCTGCGGGAAGGAGGAACTGTTTTCTCCGGTGGGCTGCAAGGGGCTTACCCTGTTCCATCTGCTGGTCTGGCACAATTTCTACGACACGGTGGAGGAACTGCTCCGCAGCGGGAAAGTGAGCGGTGAGGAGGTGGACGTGCGGGACTCCATGGGCAACGGCCTGACTCCGTTTCTGCTGGCCTGTGCCTGCGGGAATGCGGCCATGGTCAGGCTCCTGCTGGACTATGGGGCGGACGGGACGGCCTGTGACAGCAGGGGCATGAACGGATACCATTTCCTGGCGTATCCCAGGATCGAAGAGCTGTCGTTCGCTTCCAGCTCTCTGGAACGGAGCGGGATGCAGAGGAGGGAGATTGCATGTATGCTGCCCTGCGACATCGATAAAAAGGACCGGGACGGGATGACGCCCCTGGTGCGCCTGCTGGCCATGGAATACAGTTCCGACATTACATGGTCCCTGGCGGATATCTATGTGGAAAAGGGCGCTGCCACCGACTATGTGGACGAGGAGGGCAATACGCTTCTGATGATGGCCATGAAGCACGGGCATAAGACGGCGGCTCTGCGGCTGATAGAGAGATGCCCCGAGCTGCTGGACAGGGCGGACGGGAATGGCCGTACACCTGTGGAGCATGCCGTCTATTTTGAGAACATGGGCATGTACATCGCCCTCACGGACCACGGGGCGGCGCTGCCGGGCGGTGAAAAGATGGAATTGTTCCCGCTGAGCCAGATTGCCGGCAATGCCTTTGCGAAAGTGGGCCAGAATGACAAAGACGGCCTGGGCCTTGCCCTCTATCTGACGAAAAAGCTGGTGCAGCAGGCGGATCCGGACGATGACGATGAGATAGGCGAAGTGACGGATGTGCTCCACAATGCCCTGATCTCCGACAATGACGCCACCGTCCTGGATATCTTCCAGGATGCGGGCTATGACTTTACCATGCTGCTCCACTATCATGGCTCGAGGATCTGCCTGCGGGACGAATGCCTCCACCCGGCCTATGGGATCGGAGCCGTAAGGAAGCTGGTGGAACTGGGCGTGGACATGGACAAAGCGGTGGTGAGAGGGCAGACGCCGGCCAGCATCATAGCATCCCAGGATTGCCGCAGCGGCTCCTGGGAGGATCCGTGGTTCGAGGAGGCGGCCAGGCTGCTCTCCAGGGAGTCCATGGAGCAGTTGGACGATCGAGGGGAGGCCGCCGTCCATCTGGCCGCAAGGCGAGGGCATCTGGACATGCTGAGAGTGATGGCGGAGAAGGGCGTGGACATGAACCTGGCGGAAGACGTTCCCGCCCGGGCAGGGATGACGCCCCTGCATGAGGCCTGCGCTGCTGGTTACGGCGATGTCGTCAAGCTGCTCATGGCAGCCGGAGGGGATGACACGGCGAAAGACCTGGAGGGCGAGACGCCGGCCCATTTCGCGCTGCAGGAGAGGCGGTTCGGCAAAGGCCCGGACACGGAGCAGAGGGCCTGTGTCCTGAGAGCGCTGGAGCATCTGGACATCCCCAGGAACGACGGACAGACGCCCCTGATGCTGCTGAAGGATGGGGGAGAGCTCCTGTCCATATTGCTGGACAGAGGGGTGGACGTGAACCACAGGGACAACCAGGGCAGGACCGCCATGATGCTCCATCCCCACAAGGATATGATAAAGGAACTGCTCAAGGCGGGTGCGGACATGAATCTGGCGGATAATGAGGGAAACACGGTACTGCACTATGCTTTGAAGGAGTACAGTGAGGGCACGGCCCGGTATCTGATTAAAAAGGGAATCGACTACAGCCGCGCCAACAATGACGGCGAGACCCCTGCGGACATCGCTGTGGAAAACGGCTTCGAGACCGTGCTGGAGCTGATGGTATAGATGGTATAGATGGAATAGGCGGATGCCTGCGGGGCCATAATATCCCTGTATGGAAAAAAGGCCGGACCGGCAGACGATGGAAGCGGAGAGAACGGAGGGTTTATATGGTCATCGATTTCCACACACATACATTTCCCGAGGAGCTGGCCGGGCGGGCTATCGGCAGACTGGCGGCCAGCTCCAGGGCCAGGAACTATCTGGACGGCACAGCCGGGGCGCTTAGGGCTTCCATGCGGGAGGCGGGGGTGGATTACTCCGTGCTGCTGCCCGTTGTGACCAGGCCCGGGCAGCAGAAGGACATCAATCAGGCTGCCGTAGAGACGAACAGGCATTCCGCGGAGACGGGGCTGATATCCTTCGGCGGCATCCATCCCGAGAATGAGGATTACAGGGCGATTCTGCGGGGCCTTGCGGAGAACGGCGTGAGAGGGGTGAAGATTCACCCGGTCTTCCAGCGGGTGCCGATCGACGACATCCGGTATCTGCGCATCATAGAATGCGCGGGCGAAAATGACATGATTGTCATAACTCATGCGGGCTATGATATAGGGTTCCCGGGGGAAGATTTCTCTTCGGTAGGACGGATCGAGAGGATGCTGGACGCGGTGAAGCCCCGGAAGTTCGTGCTGGCCCATATGGGCGGGTGGGGCTGCTGGGAGGAGGTGGAGGAGAGGATTCTGGGCCGGGATGTGTGGCTGGACACTGCTTTCTCCCTGCTGCCCATAGAGGCCGCGCCGGGCAAGGTGCGCAGCCCTGAGGAGAACCCGCCGCTGTCCAGAGGGCAGTTCCTGCGGATGGTGAGGCGGCATGGCGCGGCGCGCATCCTCTTCGGCACGGACAGCCCCTGGAGCGGGCAGCGGGAGATGGTGGCGGCTGTCAGGGACAGCGGGCTTGATATGGAAGAGCAGGAGGCCGTACTGGGAGGGAACGCCGGGGAGCTGCTGGGGCAGCGGGGGAGCCGGGCTACAGCATGCCCTCTTTGAGCACGTCATGGTCCCGCAGCACTTTCTCCACCACGGTTCCCTTAATGAAGTGGAGCAGAGGCTTCTTCAGTGCGTTCAGGGGGCCGGGCAGCTGGATCTCCAGGGGCGACTTGCCGTCCATGAGCTTCACGCTGCTGTCCAGAAGCTCCCGGATATCATAGACGCTGCCCCAGACCTCAGGCACGCCTCTGTCCACGCCCAGCAGTCCGTACACGGCCTCCATGGCGGTGCGCACGGAGTACTCGGTGGTGAAGACAGTATCTCTCGGTGTCTCCGCGAACTGTCCCAGGAACGCGAAGTTGACACATCCGTCAGGAATCACGTCCGGGCGGTCGCCCTTCCTCCTGGGCATGAAGAAAGCGGTGATGTAAGGCATCATGGTGGGCACGCAGACGGCGCTGTGCTCCGCAAGCCCCGGGATGTCCTCCACGGGCACGCCCAGGTGGTAGAGCCATTCCTCGGTGATCTCCCTGCCGGTGCACTCCCGCAGGGGCTTCTTCACGAAGTCCCCTGGCACGTCCGTGAACAGGCCGTAGACCCAGACGCAGACCTTGTCCTTATCCTGCTCCTTGAACTGTCCCTGTCTGTTGATGGTCCAGCTTAAGAGCCAGGAGGAGTCCTTGCAGCTGACGATGCCGCCGGTGACTACCTTGCCGCTCTTGGGGTCACGCTTGCAGATATCGGTGATGTAGGGCAGGATTTTGTCGTCCAGGGTGGTGATGGTGGCGGATTCCCAGTTGGTCTTGCTCACATCGGAGCAGAACTTCTCCGGATGGCCAAAGGCGGGGTCCTGCCTGGCGATGTTGCGCCACAGGCTCCAGCAGCCGCTGGTGCGCACTTCCGCGTCTCCGTTGGGCGCATGGTCCTGGTCGCCGTAGATGGTGCCCTCGGTGCAGCTTCCGTTGGTGACGAAGACAAGGTCGTCTTCTGCCAGCATGATGCCCTGCTCCACGCCTCCTACCTTGCATTCGATGGCCTTCGCCACCTTTTTCCCGTCCTTTTTCTCGAATATCACATTGGTGACCTCAGTGCCGAAGCGGAAGTCCGCGCCAGCGTCCTCCAGGTACTTCTGCATGGGGAGAATCAGGGATTCGTACTGGTTGTACTTGGTGAACTTCAGGGCGCTGAAGTCCGGCAGGCCCGCGATATGGTGGATGAAGCGCTGGAAATACAGCTTCATCTCCAGGGCGCTGTGCCAGTTCTCGAAGGCGAACATGGTCCTCCAGTACAGCCAGAAGGTGGAGTCGAAGACTTCCTCGTCGAATACGTCCTCGATGGTCTTGTCGTAGAGGTCTTCGTCCTTGGTCATGAAGAGCTTCATGATTTCCATTGCGCCTTTTTGGCTTAAGTCGAACTTGCCGTCGGTGTGGGCGTCCTTGCCCCGGTTCACGGTGGCCCGGCAGAGGGAGTAGTTGGGGTCTTCCTTGTTCAGCCAGTAGTATTCGTCCAGGACGGACACGCCCGGGGTCTCCAGGGAGGGGATGCTGCGGAACAGGTCCCAGAGGCATTCGAAATGGTCCTCCATCTCCCTGCCGCCCCGCATGACGTACCCCCTGGCAGGGTCGAAGATGCCGTCGCAGGCGCCGCCCGCGATATCCATGGCCTCCAGGATGTGGATGTGGTCTCCCGGCATCTGGCCGTCCCTTACCAGGAAGCAGGCCGCCGCCAGGGAGGCCAGGCCGCTGCCTACGATGTAGGCGTTCTTCCCCTCCACGCCCTGGGGCTTCCTGGGCCTTGCGAAGGCTTCGTAGTTGCCGTTTGTGTAGTAGATTCCCTTGCTGTTCTTTTCGTGCTTTCCCAGCTCCGTGTTGCGGTAATCTTTCAGGCCTGCAACCGGGGCTGTCTTCCTTTGGGCTGCCCTTTGCCCTGTCTTATGCTTCTTTGCCGCTATGGCGGCGGCCCCTGCGCCTGCCGCGATTGCTGCTGTGATTGCGAGTTTTTTGTTCTTTGCCATTGTGTGATGCCATCCTTTCTGATATTGCTCTGTGTGCTGTTCCTTATGATGGTATCTTAATGCATTTTTATGCGCTTTCCAATTTACAAAACGGCCCGGATGATAAAAAACTTATCACTCGGGCTGTTTTGATAAAATCAGGGAGGTCATTTTCCTGAAGATTTGAAATTATGTACAGAATTATCTATGCTGCCGTGCATCAGGACACAGACCCGGCGGGTGATTTCCTGATAGTCCGCTTTCATCCCCTCCGCGATCCAGTCCAGCATGACGCCTACGAAGCCGTATTTGTAGAATTCCGCAATGAAGGCTCTGTCTTCCTCCGCCAGGACTGTGCCCGCGGATTTCTCCTCCACTACGTCGGCAATCAGGCTGTAGGTGAGCTTGTAAAGGTAGCTCTCGATTTTGTCCCTGCTGACGGCGCGGTAGACGTTCAGGATGAAGGGCTTGTTCTCCAGCACCGCCTCGAAAATCTGCCCCAGCCCCTCCTGCCAGGTCTCGTATGTCTTCTTGCCCTGGAGGGCCCGTCTGCCGTCCTCCACGCAGACCCACTCCACCAGGTCGTAGATGTCCCGGAAGTGGTAGTAGAAGGACATGCGGCTGATGCCGCAGTCGGCGGTCAGGTCGTTGATGGTGATCTTGTCCAGGGGCTTGCGCAGCAGGAGCTTCTTTAGGGAGGATTCTAGAGCTAGCTTGGTATTGGGCATGGTTCCGGTTCCTTTCGGTACTTATACTGCTTAACGATTTCACTTGCCGTGAAACCAGACTGCTTACCCTCTGTTCTCCTGGGCCACCAACTGGTCCGCGCCGTACATCTTGCGCAGCTTTGGCTTCTCGATCTTGCCCGTGGCGTTCCTGGGAATCTCGTGGAAGATGATCTCCTTGGGGCGTTTGTATCTGGGCAGCTCCTTGCAGAACTCGTCTATCTCCACCTCGGTGCAGTCCATTCCCTCCTTGATCTCGATGATGGCAGCGGTCTTCTCGCCCAGCCGCCTGTCGGGCAGGCCGATGACGGCCACGTCTTTGATCTTGTCATGCCGCCTCAGGAAATCCTCTATCTGCACAGGGTATATGTTCTCGCCGCCGCTGACGATTACGTCTTTTTTGCGGTCCACCAGGAAGTAGAAGCCGTCCTTGTCCTGCATGGCCATGTCCCCGGTGCAGAGCCACCCGTCCTTTAAGGCCTCGGCGGTGGCTTTCTCGTCCCGGTAGTAGCAGGTCATGAGCCCCGGCCCCTTGACGCAGAGCTCGCCCACGTCGCCCCTGGCCACCTCGCTTCCGTCCTCGCCCACGATCTTGCACTCCCAGCGGTAGCCCGGCACGCCGATGGCCCCCACCTTGTGGATGTTCTCCATGCCCAGATGGACGCAGCCCGGGCCTGTGGACTCGGAGAGGCCGTAGTTGGTGTCGTAGGCATGGTTCGGGAAATATTTTTTCCAGCGCTTGATCAGGGAGGGCGGCACGGGCTGGGCCCCGATGTGCATCAGCCTCCACTGGGAGAGCTGGAAGTCCTCGATTTTCAGCTCTCCCCTGTCAAGGGCCGTTAAAATATCCTGAGCCCAGGGCACCAGCAGCCAGACGATGGTGCATTTTTCCTGGCTGGCCGCCTGGAAGATGGCGGAGGGGGAGTTTCCTTTGAGCAAGACCGCCTTGCTCCCGGTGAACAGGGAGCCGAACCAGTGCATCTTGGCCCCGGTGTGATACAGGGGCGGGATGCAGAGGAAGACATCCCCGTGGGTGGTCTCGTGGTGGATGGCCTCCATCCGGGCCGACTGCATCAGGGCGGTGTGCCGGAGCAGGATGGCCTTGGGGAAGCCGGTGGTGCCCGAGGAGTAGTAGATGGCCGCCTCGTCCTCGTCGTCCACCAGCACCTTGGGGGGGCGGCTGGAGCAGTTGGCGGTGGCCCGCAGGTAGTCCTCGGCAAAGGCGGGGCAGTGCTCCCCCACGAAGAACAGCAGCATCTGCCGGGTGATCTTGGGGACGATGGGCTCCATCCGGGTGGTGAACTCGGGGCCAAAGAAGAGCACGTCGGCATCGGCCAGCTTCAGGCAGTAGTCGATCTCGTCGGCGGTGTATCGGAAGTTCAGGGGGACCGCCACCGCCCCCGTTTTTAAAATGCCGAAGTAGATGGGCAGCCACTCCAGGCAGTTCATCAGCAGAATGGCCACCTTCTGGCCCTTGCGGATGCCCCGGCTGAGCAGCATGTTGGCCACCCGGTTGGCCTTCTCGTCAAAGACCGACCAGGTGATCTCCCGGCGGTAGGGCGCGTCGCCGGTGGGCTGGATCAGCTCATACTCCTGCCAGGAGACCCGCTGCTCCTCCCGGACCTCGGGGTTGATCTCCACCAGGGCGGCCTCGTCGCCATACAGCTTGCTGTTGCGCTCCAACAGATCGGTGATAGGCATTATGTTCGTTCCTTTCCAGACGGATGGGCTCCGTTAAACTTTATTGATTTTAACCGCTAAAGTATCATAGCGAATTTTTTGGGGAATGTCAAGAGCGGAAAAAGTTTCTCCGGAAAAAATCCGGCGGGCTCTTTACTTCCCCACTTTCCTGTGCTACACTTTACACAAGTGAATTTTCCCGGATACCAATATGGAACGAAGGAGTGTATTGCTATGGCAAAGGCGGAAAAGCGGGAGCGGAGCATGGCTCTGTATGAGACTATTCTGAAGCTGAAGGACCTGGACGAGTGCTGCCGGTTTTTCGACGATCTGTGTACCCCCACAGAGCTGCGCTCGCTGGAGCAGCGGTTTGACGTGGCGGTATACTTACAGCAGGGGCTGGTTTATCTGGACATTCTGGATAAGACAGGCGCCTCCAGCGCCACCATCAGCCGGGTGAGACGGTCCATGCTGGACAATGGCGCGGGAGGCGTGATGCGGGAGGTCATCCAGCGCCACGGGCTGCACGAGAAGGAGGAGGCGTAGGGACACATCGTGATGCGTCCCTACGGAACCAACGAAAACCAAAACAGAAAGCAGGAAAACAACATGAAACAACTGATGTTGGGCAACGCCGCCGTTGCCCGGGGCCTGTATGAGGCGGGGGGCTGGGGGATCTCCAGCTACCC
>OFFE01002705.1_pt1 | contig 10233 bp, 7 predicted proteins | sample 1521371 | NCBI WGS metagenome assembly OFFE01 (sample SAMEA3504131, study PRJEB24116) | mouse gut metagenome | biome: mouse gut; feature: mouse-associated habitat; material: faeces | place: Denmark | collected 2011 | reverse complement strand
TATTATTTCATTCGGATTACCATTTAATCTTTTACACTCATTAATCAAGAATTCTTCTGTTCCATACTTTTCATTGTCTTTTGCATTATATAAATAACAATCAACAAATACTTCCCTTTTCCAAATCTCTTTATATATCTCTACAGCAGATTTTCTAGATGCTACAGCGATTATTATTGAGAATTGTTCCTGGTTATAACACGCTATGACATCCTCCACTTTATAGACAGGAAATCCACAGTAAACCCCTGTCTTCTTTCTATCTATAAATCCTGCTACATCTATCTCGTTCTTATAATACTGCGATATTCTGTCTACAGCATGCTTCCCCTTTTCACCTGCTCCATATATATATACTTTCATTTATTCCCATCCATTCTATAATTGAACTGCCGCTGCTATAGGTTTTGCATGTATGCTATTTCCATTACAATAATAGCATGCGCTAAATATGTCTCTTTCATATAATAAAGCCATCAATTCTTTTCTCTTTTCTGCTGTATCTGTCTTTTTATTAAAATCCACATACTCACCTTGACTATTTTTAAAAGCTCCTATGCTTTCACCATGAGCTGCTCTTGGGCATATGTATAGCTTACCCCTATAAAAAGACGGACATTTCGCATTATCGCATATTTGGTATATCTTTTTTACTGTGTCTAAATCATAATTTCTTAACTCGGTTGTCCCCATATCTCTCCACTCGTTATATTCATGGACATAAAAGTCAACACCATATTCTAAACACTTCTCTTGTATTTCCTTAACTTTCCCGCTATAGGTGCCATAATCTGACATATGTAGAACAACATGATTTTCCTTCATTCTCTCAAATATCATATTCTCAGGTATTACTGTAGAATTTGTATAAATAACGATTCTTTTGACTTTACTCAGCTTTCCACAAGCATCCAGCAATTCTCCTATCGACGGATAAAGGAATGGTTCTCCTCCTAAAATCCTAAGTTCGTACAGTTCATCAATAGCATTCAGGAAATTATCTAAAGGACTCAATATTTCGTCTAGCTTTATGTGTGTAGGTTTCTTGTAATATGGTATCAAACTTCCACAATCTCTACATCGCAAATTGCAGTATTCTGTAATTACCAAATCTATATTGCGGATAGTGAATTTATTACTGAATACGTTGTCTAAAGCAAACTGATATCCTCCCTTATTCTTCATTATATCCTGTTGATATTCGGACATATTTTCAGTCTCTATTTCTGCTTCAAGCAATTCAGTAATATTATAGAAGTTCGTAACACCCTGGGACAACAAAAACTCCACCATATCTTTCAAGTAGTTAACGCTCGCCAGCAATATAACAGAGTTATCAATTTTCTTTATTTCTGTCGGTTTTATAACAGGCAAGCCGTATTTTTCTTTTAAGTTTTCATTTCTATCCGCAAAGCAATATGCCCTTATCCCCCATGTCCGTAAACATTGGAATGCTATTTCTCCATATATTCCTGCTCCATAAATCACAATATTTTGCCCTTGAGTATAGTCTGATTTCTGATAAGCCCTAATATCCATTTCGCGCCTCACTTTTAACACACAAATAATGTATCACAATACTTACACCGCTCAAATCCTTGTCTACCATTCCGCAATTGCTCTCTTACTTTTGAAAATGCAGCTCCGAACCAAACATCGACCAAACTCTCATTGTTCAAATCGCCTAAAGTGCATTTACCCAAAGCATCGTTACAGCATAGGGATACCTTTCCGTCAGGTCTCACGATTATTTGCTTATAGGGCAATATACAACTGGCTTCCGGATATTTCTCATTATGTGCCACATTTGGAGAATCTCCTCCGCGGCTTGTCAATACCTCATTTGCTTTTCTTAAAACAATGGTTATTTTTCTTTTCATTTCTTCATGTTGTTCACAATATGCCGCTATGTCCTTACATGGATTTATTAATTCTAATTTATCATTATAATTGTCTATGATAAGTTCATCTAAATATGGCATGATATTGATAAGCCGCTCAACTGTCAATAGAGTACCATTTGTACATAGATGTGTCCTTGCATATGGCAAATGTTCTCGCATATATTTGTGAAATTCTATAATCCTATCGTCTAAAAAGGGTTCGTTATTAGAAAAAAGTGCAATTTTACCAGTATATTTCAATTTCTCCAATTGATTTATAATAGAATAAAATAATTCTTCTTCCATCCTTTTTAGTTCTCTTGTATCCGAATTCCTATTAACTGGACAAAAACTGCATACCCCATTACACCTATTAATCGTTTCTATTTCTATATGATTAAATAACGGTAATTTCCCTTCCATCATTCGCTCTACAATATTATTAATATCACGAATCTTGATAATGCTTACTTCTTTTGATCCCCCGCCAATATACTGACCACCATACGGGTTATAGACTACCTCTGGAATATCAAAATATGCCTCGTCAGAATACACCTCATATTTCGATATTCCCATCACGGATAATTGCTCAATCATTGATTTTTTTTGCCTACTAGCAACAACAACGATATATTCTGATGTTATAGTCCTTAAACAATTCGGACTCTTAATCTCCACTCCGTTTATACGTTTACCCTGAACATTTTTATCATTGTCAATAATAAACAATACATTTTCTTCACCATATTTTTTCAGAGCTCTTTTGCCCAAATTACCTGCACCAAATATTATTATTTTTTTCACTTCTTAGTCTATCTCCTATTATCCTATTTCTTCTTTATCTTGTTTCTATGTAGATAGATTTATCGGCTAACTCCCTTTTCAATTCATTCATTGCTTTCTTTTCGCTTTCGCTCGCCCAACTACTTTCAAAATGGTGAACTGCTATTGTATTAGCAGAATAGTTTTTATAAAAAAAACCGGAATCTGGTGACAATACTTCTGAAGGATATACAACTACACCATTCTTCTTTTGAAATCTATTTTCCAGTTCAAATCCAAATCTTCTAAAAACAGGATTCTGATATTCATTACACATTTTTAAGTTCATATTTCCATTTGGCAAATAAAATGATAATTCATCATAATAATCTCTTAAGCTTTTAATTAAAAAATGTTCTTTAATTGCTCCAAACCCCAATCCCATTGCTATCTGAAAATTACAACTAAATCCACAAAACATCTCATCATTTAATAATCTATCAAGAGAAGATACCAATTCGACATCCGTATCCAGATACACCCCTCCTTCATTATATATAATATCAAGTCTAGCATAATCAGGCACAAATCCCCACTTCAAGCACTCATAAGCCTCTCGCATATATCTATTCTTTGTTATATCATAATTACTTTCATCCCATCGAATAATTTCATAGTCTGGACAAAATCTATGCCATGTCTCCATATACCTTTTTAATGAATCGGGAATTTCTTTCCCCCCAAACCAACAATAATGGATTTTTTTTGGTATTTTGGGAGTACCTTCTGTAAATGTACATGTACTAGGTTCATAGTAATCACGCATCAACACTCCTACATAACAATCAATGGAGTCATAGCTAGAAAATCTATTAATATGTTTAATTATTTCTCCAGCATAACATGTGGGAGTAATAAAAATTGAAATCTCCCAACACAGTTCGCTATTTTTGTTTAATCTTTGTAAAAAATCGTTCTCACTAATTACAGGATATTGAATATTATTGTCTTCTAATACTGTACCCCACAACCTTTCATCCTTATCAATAATACCAACAACATCAAGCCCCTCACAAAAAGTTCTCAAATATGATGATGCCATCCTTCCGGCACCCCACAATACTACTTTCTTATCTTTTACTTCTTTCCGAAACTTTTTATACCCTACATTACGTATTTTTGCCATAATACTCCTCTCAGTTCTTATAATGCATACAATACTGTATCATTATCTGCAAATGAATAATGTCTTAAGAAAAAAGTGTATTGGGGATTCATTTCATGTATCAGCCATGGCAATTCCCAGATATCCTCCTTTTTGTGATAAATTGATATTGCCAATTTAGGCCTATATCGCTCTATCGTATTTCTTGCGCCTTGCAACGCCTGATATTCAGAACCTTCAATGTCCATTTTAATAAATGTCACCGGCTCATTTATCACATGATCTATATAGTCTACCTCGATTATAGTATCACCCTCATCACATATCATTGAGCAAGTTTGATTCTTTTTCAGTCTCAGTTTCTTTGATTCATTCCATAATCCCTTGGGGATTAATTCATACTGCACACAATTTTCTTCAAATGACTGCTTACATTTCTTTAAGTTCTCCGGGTCAGGCTCCCATGCATAACAATACCCCTCTACCCCCCCTAATTGGCACCACTTCATAAAGTCAACTGAAGAATTACCATCATAGCAGCCACCATCAACAAAAATCTCCCTTTTTGTTTTTTTCTTATTTAACTGTGGTAAGTCAAAATATTGAAGGTGATTCAGTTTTTCATACTCCATCCCTAAATTTATCACATTCTCCTTACGAACCCCTTCTTTTAACAACTGATCTACTATTTCCTCATAGTACAGCTTAGTAGAGATAATTATTGTTCCCTCCGGACATTTTTCCATAAATTCCTGTAACGACACCACCGGAATGCCTTCACATATAACTCCCGAACATTTATTGTCAATAAAATAGCAAAAAACAACGTCCTTGTATACACGAGCCAAATGCCTTCCCACAACCCCTGCGCCGAATATCCCTATTTCACTTCTTTCTTTCATACACCCATAAATCTCTCTCCCCTTCCTAATCGTGCACACAACATTTTTTATAAACTTCATATCCCCCGTCAGACTGTACATAAGACGGTTCTCAAAAATATTCTTTGATACATCATCTCCCAACAAATCATATATCTGCTTTATTGCATTTTCTTTCATCTCCACACTCCCTCGCCTACTCTCTCTAAGTATATGGACTTCATACCTTAATCTGGCAATTCTACATATGTACCCTGCAATGATTACAAAGCATACAATACGGTCTCCACATCCCCAAACGAGTAATGCCTCAAATAAAACTCATACTCCGAATTAATTCGATGTATTAATTGAGGCAGCTCCCATATGTCCTCAGGCTTATGGTAAACACAAACTGCTAATTTAGGTTTAAATCTTGATATCATCTCTTTCGCCCCTAATATGCCTTGATATTCCGCTCCTTCAATATCCATTTTTATACAGGTTACAGGTTCCTGAATCACTCGGTCTATGCTGTCTACCTGTATCGAAATATCAGCGATTTCAGAAATTCTTGAACTGCTTCCGTCCATTTCAAATTTTAACTCTTTTGCTTCACTCCACAATCCCTTAGGAATCAATTCATATTTAATACCGTTTTCATCAAGTATCCTTTTACATTTCCTTCGGTTCTCAGCATCAGGTTCCCATGCATAGACATACCCCCCCGGAGCAAGACACCACTGATAAAAGTCCAAAGAGCTATTGCCATCAAAACATCCGCCATCTACGAAAACTTCTTTCAGTTCTTTTCTCTCCTCTAACTTGGGTAAATCAAAATACTGCAGATGACCTAGCTTCTCATATTCCATTCCTATATTAATGATATTCTCTTTTCGAAAACCTTCCCTCAGTAATTGCTCTAATATTTCTTCATGGCATTGTTTCGTTGAAATAATGATAAGCGCCTCTTGATATTTTTCCTTTAAGCTCTGCACACTTATCACAGGCAATTGCTTGTATATTTGTCCCGCACCATAATTATCAACAAAACACTCAAATTTAATATCATTGTATACCCGAACAAGTCTCTTCCCGACACTTCCTGCTCCGAATATAACTTTTACTTGTGTATTAGCTTTCAGCCTCTCATAGAATTCTTTACCTTTATCAATGCTGCATACCACATTTCTCACAAACTGCATGTCACCAGTCAGACTGTACATCAGTCGATTTGAAAATATATTTTTAGATAATTCATCCCCCAATAATTCATAAATTTCTCTTATTTGCCCTATATCTGATTCTCCCATAACCATTCCCTTATCCCTCCACCATCGCGAACAAACATTTCCTACACAGCAAATCCACATCCTGGTTCCCTGCAATCCCGGCAAACACTCTCCTCATCTCTTCGCCTTTCCTGATTTCATCATAACTGTCCACCAGCAAATTCCCCAAAACGTGCTGCATGCCATAATCCATATTGCACAAAAGCAATGTTCCATCCGGCAACACCACATGATTATTGAGCTTCGGCCCACTAAAACAACATGTAATCCTTTCTTCTGTCAGCAAACGCTCCCGTCCCGCAAGGTCATCTCCTTTCAGGTTTCCGGCCCTATCCTGCAAAGAAATCAATACTTCATACTTCCCTCTGCACATTTCCAATATTCTGGGAAGCGGAGCCGCCTGTGCACTCATATCATTAATAAATGGCTCACCATTAGGTTTTGTTGCATTAATCATCCGTTCAACAATTTCATAATAGTCTTCCGAAACGGTAATTTTTGCATAGTTTTTTTCATCTGCCACATGCAGTCCTACAAACTGAAACGGCAATCTTAAAATCTCATCTACATCCTTTTTCGTAATACCCTCTAAAGTTGTATACAAAGAAACATTCTTCCCAGCCTCACATGCCAACTTCAACATCTCTGTGCAATCAGGATTCAAATACGGCTCTGACATCCCGGCAAACATGAAATCACACTTATCCGGCGTATGCCGCAAAAAAACTTTGAAGTCCTCTAATGTCATCACACGTTTTCTGTTTCTGTCTTTCTCAAAATAGCGACCCAGCAATACATTTTGGGGGCAATATTTACAATTTACTTTACATCCAATCACGGTAGTAATCTCAACCGTAGGATTGTCCTGTAAATCCTTTGAGCCACGGTCTTGCGATATATATTTCCCTCCGTCCACCACTCGCCCGAAATCTACCCCTTGCTCTTTTAGATATTGCTTTACCTCTGTTGTATAAATATCCCCTAAGCCTATAATAATCCCAATATTATCATACATCACAGTGCTGGCTGTTATAATCGGAAAGCCCAGCGCCTGCGCCTCTGTTTCTGCCTGGGTGACAATAAATCCCTCTATACGTATATGATTTCTGGTTAAAATATGGCATAATTCCTTTCCACGCAATCCGGCTCCATAAATATATAATCCATCCGTCTTTTTATTCAATTCCTCTACTTCTCGAATAAATTCACCATAAAACATACATTCACTCCCAAAAAAGAAATTCTTACTTCCTCTCCATCTGCTCCCCAGTCACCACAAAATTTCGATTATCTGCCCCACATCCACCGCATATCCTGCAGAAACTGCTCGTTCCCCTGCTCAGCTCCACAATTTTCCTGCAGGCAGCTTTATCCTCCGGCTCAATCTCCTCCAGTTCGATAAAGTCCTCGTCCCGCAGCTTAAAATGCCCGCTCTGCTCCGCACACCAGGAAACATTACAATAATAAAACTTCCCGTCATGCAACGCGTTCCAATTGGGTCTGCAGCTCTTCAGATGCTTCTCCAGCTGCTCCGGTGTCCGCTGAAAAGGATGCTCCGGAAACCCAAAGTCCGTCCACACAATAGAGGGATTCCTGTAATAATCTATCCCATATTCCTTTGCCTTTTCCACCAGCTTCTCCATCTTCTTTTCATAAGGAACCATATTCGTATAATCGCTGATGCTCAAGTACATTTCATATTTTTTAATAGCCTGCAGAAGCGATTCCGCCGGAGTCACAGTGCCATTTGTAACCACTGTTATCCTCCCAATCTGATGCCGATAGTTTTCTCCCAGATACCTGATAAACGCTTCCAAATCCGGATTTAAGAAAGTCTCCCCTCCAATCAACCCAAAATACGTCACATAATCCACGCGTTCAAAGAACAAATCAATCGTCTTCTTCATTTCCTCAAAAGTGAAGTTTACATGCTCTTTATGATAAGGAATGAACAAATTGCAATGCCTGCAATTCAAAGTACATTTCGTGGTAATCGTCATATCCACATGGAACACGCAGTTCATCTGCTTCGCAGTCCAGAGCCATTCCGACATAAAATGTCCCACGTTGCAGAAGTCCCTGAATTCTTCCATCCCCTGTTCCGTCAGAAAATGCGCGATATCACCGTATGCTGTATGCCCGGCCATGACGACAATCTTCTGTCCTTTCAGCCTTGGTGCCGCATCCTCATAAGAAATGATGGGAATGCCTCTCCATTCAGTCCCTTGTTTTTTGGGGTTCCGGTCTATTACAAACGGAATTTTCAAGTCAACACGTTCAAACAGGCTCTTACAGATGCCCCCAACAATTCCTGCTCCATATAAAACAATACTTTCCAAGCCATTCCAGTCTTCCGTCAGCTTTCCCAAATCGCTCCGCATTGATTTTGCTCCTTACTTTACGCAGTCCATTCCTATATCTATCAATAAAACACCATCGACTCAATCCGGTTCATCATCCCATTATCATTATAAAAACCCCGCTTTACCTCATCCGCAAATTCCATACCCCCGCCAAAACAATACCCATAATACACATCAATAAATTTCGTATCCGGCACCAATCGAAACGTTCCGAATCTTTTTACATACTCTCCAAGAAACGCTTTTACCCCCCGGTTGATTTCCTCTTTCTCCTGAAAATGCTTCTGATTCCCCCCTGGCGATGCGCAGACAAACTCTCCCTGTGCATCCACCGCCTTTACCATGCCATAAGGCGCTGTAAGGAAGCTTTCCAGGTAAATCTGCCGTTTTAAGACCTGGCTGTTTTCCCCCGTGAAGTCCTCCTCCCTCTGGAAACACGCCCGCATTTCCTGGCTTACAGCATTCACGTTTTTTTCGGAAAGGTTTGCGTTGAAATAATAGCCCCCCATACGCTTTCCCGATAGCTTGTTCAGATATTTCTGGTTATTACCATAATAACCGATATCAATAACAGCACAGCCCTCATCCAGACCGAATTCTGCCAGATAGTTTAAATAATTTTCTCTCAGTTCCCTCAAGTTCTTTTCAATATCCGGCAGATATACAAGAACCAAATCCTCTTTCTTCCAATCCCTTTCCCTCTCTGCACATCTTATTTCAAACCTGTCTTCCAGCATCTCCCCTGCGTTTCCGGTATATGGCATGGCTGCATATTCCAGCAGATCCTGTCTCGTCTCAACGGACGCCGCCATGGCAAGCTGTCTTGATATCCCGATATAACAGCATTCCTTTTCCTCTCCCAGAAGCCCGCACAGATATTCATAATCTTCTTTCAGGAAGTAGCCGTCCCGTGCCATGAATACCAGCTTTTTGATATCATCTCTTTCCCTCTGCTCCTTTACCCACAGCAAAAAAGTCAAGATGACCGGCCCAAATACGCAATATCCCATATCAAAATGGCTGTCAATGGCCACTGCGCCGTCCCTGTGGTGGAAGACATATGGATTCCCAAAAAGCCTTTCCAGGACGCATCCCATTACTGCTGCCGCATACAGGCTGCACACCAGCGGAGCCATGCTCTTCAGGGAAGAATGCAGAAACATATCCCATATCCCCGGCGCCTGGTATGCCCTTATGCCGTATTCTCCCGGTTTCTCAATATCCGCCTGTAGATTATCCCCTATATGCAATGCCCGTCTTCCCTTTACGATATTTTCTGCATAAAAGCTCCATAGGGTTCCGTTTGCCTTGTTGGCATCTCTCTCACTTGACAGCAAAATATGGTCATTCGAAACCGCGATTCCCTCATTCCTCAACACATCTATATAAAAAGACATGGGCAAATACATATCGCTGATAATATATACATCCTTCCCCCGCTCCAGCAGGTTCTTCAGACAGAGCAGCAACCTGTCCCGGGGAATCAGCAGTTCTTTTTCCAATTCTATCTCTCTGCTCCGGATAGCTTCCATCTCCCGGTGCGGCATCTCCTCCAGCAGCTCCATCTGCTGATACAGCTCATCCAGAGAATAGTTTTCCCCCATATGCTTTTTCGCCCTGTGTCGAATCTGCAGAAACGGGATGCCTGCTTCCTTTTCTATCAGCCGAAAGATGTCCTGGGGATTACACACACTGCGGCCAAAAAGCGTGTCAAAAAAATCAAAGGAAACAATTTCGGCCTTTTCAATCTCTGACAGCAGCTCCGAATAGGATAAATCCCTAAACGGATTAACAGCTGGATTGTCTTCCTTTTCCTGAGCCCTTTCCCCGTTTAAGTAGTAAACAGGAATCCTAATATCCCTGATTCGGCTATAAATCACGTCCCAATAAGTCTCCGCCGTGTTT
>OFFE01002704.1_pt1 | contig 10240 bp, 4 predicted proteins | sample 1521371 | NCBI WGS metagenome assembly OFFE01 (sample SAMEA3504131, study PRJEB24116) | mouse gut metagenome | biome: mouse gut; feature: mouse-associated habitat; material: faeces | place: Denmark | collected 2011 | reverse complement strand
TTCTGAACTTTGATATGGAGGTTATGACCATGAAAAAGAGATTGCTGGCCTGTCTGCTGACAGCGGCGATGCTGGTCAGTTTGTTCCCACTCCCCGCTCTGGCGGCGGAGACAGAGCCGTACACCGGGGGCCTATGCCCTCACCATCAGGAACACACAGAGGACTGCGGTTACATAGAGGCCGTAGAGGGCAAGTCCTGCGGCCATATCCATGACGGGGGCTGTGGCTTTGTGGAGGCTGTACCGGAAGTTCCCTGCGATATGGACTGCGCCGAAACACGCGAGGACGGCCAGATCGTCCACGGCGGGGACTGCGCCTATACCCCGGAGGTGGAGGGCGTACCCTGCCAACACGAACACAACGAGGATTGCGGTTATTCCCCCGCTGCGGAGGGGACGCCCTGCGGCTATGTCTGCCCCGTCTGCCCGGTGCAGGCCATGATCGACACACTCCCAACCGCCGAGGAATTGAGCGGTATGAGCGAGGACGAGCAGAGTGAGGTTTATCACGCCCTGCAAGCGACCTATGACGCTTATGAAGCCCTGACTGACGGGCAGAAAGAGGAAATCACCGGGGCGGAGATTTTTGACAGCCTGTCTGCTTTTTTCAATGGTATGGTAAATCTTCTTGAGGTGCAGGATGAATACAATATCGAAGAGGGGCCTGTCACGATTGCAGATTGCGGTTCCGGCTGCTCCGGCCATACCATTACCGGAACAAGCGGCACCAACACGATCACGGTAGAGAGCGGAACCCACGATATTACCTTGCGGGATGTTAATATTGTATTTTGGCAGATCAACGTAGCCGCTTTCTCCATTGCTGATGGTGCAACAGTCAATCTCACACTGGACGGAGAGAATACCCTGATAAGCGGAACGAATTGCGCCGGGTTACAAGTTTCAAATGGTGCATCATTGGTCATTACGGAGAACCGCAACGGTAGTTTGAACGCCACAGGCGGCATCTTTGGCGCAGGCATCGGCGGCGGCAATGGTGGTAGCGGCGGTACAATCACCATCAACAGTGGCACAGTGAACGCCACAGCCGTCGGCTCCCCATCAGACAACGTCGGCGGCGCAGGCATCGGCGGCGGTGTCGGGGGCGCAGGCGGCAAAATCACCATAACCGGCGGTACAGTGATCGCCACAGGCGGCGGCAACGGCGCAGGTATCGGCGGCAGGGGTGGCGCAGGCGGTACTTTTGCCGCAGACGGCAACGCCTTTATTGTGGCGAACAGTATATCAGACCAATCAGGCAAAGACAGCAGTTGGAGCGGCGTGATTTTTGAGGGGAACAAGGGGCAGGTATATGGTGATTCGATTACCCTTACCACGGACGCGGAAATCCCCAGCGGCAAGGAGTTGACCATTAAGGACGGCCAAACCCTGACGGTAGGCGATGGCGTGAGCCTTACCAACAACGGCACGATCGCCAACAACGGCACGATCAACGTGGAACCCGGTGGAAATCTGGAGGGGGATGTAGTAGGCGGCACAGTCAACGGGCGGCCATCAAGTATAGAAAATGGGCCTGTCACGATTGCAGATTGCGTTTCCGGCTGCTTCGGCCATATCATTACCGGAACCGGAACAAGCACCACCAACACGATCACGGTAGAAAGCGGAACCCACGATATTACCTTGCGGGATGTTAATATTGATGTATCTGGGCAGAACGACACAGCCGCTTTCTCCATTGCTGATGGTGCAGCAGTCAATCTCACACTGAACGGAGAGAATACCCTGAAGAGCGGAAAAAATTGTGCCGGGTTACAGGTTCCAGGTGGTGCAGTATTGGTCATTACAAAGGACAGCAAAGGCAGCTTGACCGCCACGGGCGCTTTGGAAGGCACAGGCATCGGCGGCTACTACAGGGGCGCAGGCGGCGAGATCACCATCAACGGCGGCACGGTGGAGGCCAGCAGCATCGGCGGCGCGGGCATCGGCGGCGGTCTTGCCTATGGCGGCTATGGCGCGGGCGGCAATATCACCATCAGTGGCGGCACAGTAAAAGCAACCAGCGAAGGTGGCGCAGGCATCGGCGGAGGCGGCAGCGCAAGCAGCGGCGGCGCCTGCGGCAAAGATGGTACTTTTGCCGCAGGCGGCAACGCCTTTATTATCGCATCGTCCATCGGTGACAACGATAATACGGACGGCTGGAGCGGCGTGATTTTTGAGGGGGACGAGGGGCAGGTATATGGCAGTCCGATTACCCTTACCACGGACGCGGAAATCCCCAGCGGCAAGGAGTTGACCATCAAGGAAGGCCAAACCCTGACGGTAGGCGATGGTGTGACCCTTACCAACAACGGCACGACTACTGTGGAGCCCGGCGGAAAGCTGGAGGGGAAGGTCACAGGCGGCACAATCAACTGGCCCTCAACAGAAACGGGGGTAACGGCGGTTTCCGTAAGCGGGACAGCCGGAAGCATCAACGGAACGCAGATTACCGTCACCCTGCCTTTTGGAACGTCCCTGCCAACGGACAGCAGTGCAATCAGCATTACCCTGGCAGACGAAAAAGCAACTGTTTCCAATCTTGTCACAGTCAACAACGGCGCAGCCTGGACGTTTACCGTCACCGCCGAGGACAGGACAACCAAAGAAAATTATATAATCAAGGTATCTGTCTCCGCAGACCCGGCAGGAGAAAACAGAGCGGACGTTGCGGCGATAAAAGCCACGATCGAAGCGCGGAACTGGACAGTGGAGCAATCCACCGCGAATACCGGGGATGCTGTAAGGAAGTGGATCGAAAATCAGCTTGCCGCTATGAGCCTGAGCGGTGTAAGCTGTACGGTTTCAATAACGGACTTTGCAGCGGCAACAGCAGGGAGCGGCACAGACGAAAACGGTACAGACGGCAGCTTTACCTTTACCGTTTCCCTCTCCAAAGGCGCAGGCAATACCCTTGCGGAAGATACGGTAACAGGCATACATGGGACCATCACCGCTACGCCGCCCGCTGAATATACCATAACGTTTGACGCGCAGGGCGGCATGGTAATTCCCGCCACTATGAAAACGGCTGGCGGCAAGCTCCAAAGCCTGCCCGTCCCAGCCAGAAACAATTATACTTTTGAGGGCTGGTTCACACAGGCCAGCGGCGGCGAAAAAGTCACAACGAATACCATGTTTGCAGCAGATACAACAATTTACGCTCATTGGAAATATAACGGCGGCAACTCTAACGGCGGAGGCAGCTGGAACACCCTGCCTGCCACATACACGGTTACTGCTCCAAACACGGCCAATGGGCAAGTGACTGTCAGTCCCACCCATGCGGCGCGGGGCGCTGTTGTGACCATCACCGCCGTCCCGGAGGACGGCTATCGCCTGGACACGCTCAACGTCACCAGCGGCGGCAAGTCCGTACCCCTGACGGAGAAGGGAAATGGCAAGTATATCTTTACCATGCCAACGGGGACCGTCAAGGTGGAGGCCGTCTTTGTACTGGCTGAAACGCCAGAGACACCCTGGAATAACCCCTTTGCCGATGTGTCCGAGGATGATTGGTACTATGAAGCGGTGCGGTTCGTCCAGGAACGGGGCCTGATGAACGGCTATGGCGGCAGCAATTTTGCCCCCAACGCGCAGTTGTCCCGCGCCCAGCTTGCCCAAATCCTGTTCAACAAGGAGGGCAGACCGGGAGTGAACTACCTGTTGACATTCCCCGATGTGGTTGGCGAGGCGTGGTACACCGAGGCTGTCCACTGGGCCACCAGCCAAGGCATTGTGGGCGGCTACGGCAACGGGACATTCGGCCCCAATGACCCCATTACACGGGAGCAGCTGGCGGTCATGCTCTGGCGGTACTCGGGCAGTCCCGCCGCTACCAACAAGGAGCTGCATTTCAATGACGAGGCGGAGATCAGCGGCTTTGCGCTGGAGGCCCTGCGCTGGGCCGTGGAGAACGGTATCTTGAACGGCTACGGAGACGGGCGGTTAGGCCCCCAAGGGCAGGCCACCCGCGCACAGGTGGCGCAGATGTTGAAAAACTTCATTGAGAACCGGGAGGAAACCACTTGAAAAATTTGCAATTCTTTTTGCGCTGACCCTCTGTGTGGCGCTGGCGGCAAGGGAGCAGAAATCCCTTGCCGCCTTTTCTTTTATGCTTTTTAGCAGGAGAAACCGCTACAAAACAGAGCGCCGAGCGTCAGGCACAGTGTCAGGTGAGAATCGCTGTCCATAGGCGCATCTATTTTTCATGTTCCAGTCCTCCCGGCACGTTTCTGAATATAGCGTATCATTCCAAAAGGGGGGCTGTCAACCGTCCCGACTGCCCATTCGAGCGGGTTTTACGCCCACTCGTGCAAAACCTATTGCCCAAAGCTGAAATTTTTGCTATGGTGCATACGGAATAACACGCCCGGTCAGCCGGGACAGGAAAGAATCGGCAAGGGGATCCCCTCTGCCGGAATGGGAGGAACAATGAACAAACAAGAACTCATTGAACGCATGGCCGGAAAGACCGGCTTGACAAAGAAGGACTGCGGTACTGCCCTGGACGGTTTTCTGTCCGCCGTCACGGAAGCCCTGCAAGCAGGAGAGGCGGTCAAGCTGGTGGGCTTGGGCTCCTTCGAGGTGAAGCGCAGGGCGGCGAGAACGGGGCGCAACCCGCAGACAAAAGAACCCGTGGAAATTCCAGCGCAGACCATCCCCGTGTTCAAGGCGGGAACGGGACTGAAAAACAGTGTAGCTGATTGACAGAAGGAAATCAGCAAAGGGGGCGCGCCCCCTTTGCTCCGTCAATATTGACGGAGCAAAATCCCCTCTGGCAGACGGAAATTTCTGAACTTTGATATGGAGGTTATGACCATGAAAAAGAGATTGCTGGCCTGTCTCCTGACAGCGGCGATGCTGGTCAGCTTGTTCCCTCTCCCCGTTCTGGCGGCGGAGGCAGAGCCGTACACCGGGGGCCTGTGCCCTCACCATCAGGAACACACCGAGGACTGCGGCTACATAGAGGCCGTAGAGGGCCAGCCCTGCGGCCACGTCCACGACGGGGACCGCGGCTTTGTGGAGGCGGCGGAGGAAATTCCCTGTGATATGGATTGCGCCGAGACAGACGAGGACAGCCAAATTATCCACGGCGAGGAGTGTGGCTATGTCCCGGAGGTGGAGGGCGTACCCTGCCAGCACGAGCATGACGGCGGGTGCGGCTATGTTCCCGCCGACCCCGGCCAGCCCTGCGGCTATGTCTGCCGTATCTGCCCGGTGCAGGCCCTCATCGACGCCCTCCCGGACGGGGAGGATATCACCCCGGACAACCGCGCCGAGGCGGAGGCCCAGCTTGAAGCCATTGATACGGCGTGGGCGGAGTTGTCCGACGAGGAAGCCCTGCGGCTGGATACCGTCCGTCTTGAAACGGCGCGGGATGCGCTGTGCCTTGCCAGTACGCTGCTTTCCCCCGCCTATGAGTTCAGCCCCCTTCCAGGGCGGTCCCAAACCCATACGGTGGATGGCGGCTACGAGCTAACAGAAGAAAAACTTCGCAATCTAATCAATAGTGATGCAGTGCAAGACGGCGATACCATTATATTAAACGGCAGCTGTATGGTAAACGATATCTACAGCGACGCCGCCCCCTGGTGCATCACAAAAAGCGTCACCATCCAGGGCGGTTCCTTACAGCTGCGCGCCGGCGGAATTGTGCTGGGCGCCGACGTCACCTTTCAGGACATAGAGCTGTCCTTTGAAAACAGTGTACGCAATGCCATTATAGCAAACGGCTATACCCTTACGCTTAACAATGTATCCCGCAATTCCGGTGCGCGCCAAGTCCATGCGCTCTGCGGCAGCGTGACGGGCATTGAATCTATTCCACAGCCTGGCCTCCATGGGAAAATTGTGGTGAATGGAACGACCACCGTGGGCAATCTTTATGCCGGCAGTCTCTCCGGCGGTCTAGGACTGGACAACGAATTTACCGGCAGCGCCGAAATCGTGGTCAATACCGATATAAATCACAAAATAGAGAACATATACGCCTGCGGTGCGATGGAAACATATATCCCTGATGACAGCTGGTTCGACCAGAAGGAACCCGCTCCCCCGAGGCCGTTCCCCTGAGTACTACAAGGTTTCCGGACCGATTGCTCTTCGGCTCAATGCTTCGGTTTCCTCTGTAGACGGCAGAACCGGAATCGACGGAAACGTTGCGGACGTGATTTATACGGATCCTAAAAACAATCTCAACGAATATATAACATTTCAAAGCATCGGCAGCCTCACCGTTGAAAGCGGCGACCTGAAGCCCGCACAGGGCAGCACCTTTTACGACGCCAACTCTGATGTTGCCGTAAAAAATGGCGCGGTGTTGAACCTTGCAAACTACAGTCAAGATTTGACCATTCAAAACTTTACAGGCGGCGGGGCGCTGATTCTGTCCCCGGATCAAACCCTGACCATTCAGGGCAGCGTGGCCAACGCAACGATTTTCGCCGTCGGTAAGATTTTCAGTAACGCTTCCGATGCGCTTACCGATGGGCATACCTACATCCGAGCGCCCCAATCCGGCGAAGCTTCCTTTGCTCTGCCGGCAGGTTCCAGCAATGCCCCTGTTCAACTGGTTCGGAACCCCAACGGCGACTGGGTTGGCACAAGCGCCTCCGGCGGCGGCCCGGCTCCAGTGATTGTGGAGACATTCCAGCTTCCCTCGCAGGTTGTAGTCTCTCCCCAGGAAACGGAGGCGGCGATTCCAATTACGATAACTTATGCCGCTAACAGTGCTCCGGTCAGTTATTTAAGCTTTGTTCCGTTAACCGTGCGGCTGGACGGCAAGGCTTTAATACCCCACGAAGATGACGGTACTTATTACTATACCTCGGCTTACGGCTTTCAGTTTGAAGCTTCCCTGGATGATAAAGGCGCAGAAAGCTTCTATTTTACCACAACCGACTCTTCGTTACTCCCTGCCGGCACATACAAGTTCGACATCACAATCCCCAAAGAGCATACGGCGGGAAACAGCCCCTTGTCCGTTTCCACCACGCTGATTATTACGGATGATCCCACGATCACGCCCCCACCCCTTACAGTCGATTCCATCGCCGTCAACAGCACCGCCCATAAGACCGTCTATCAGACCGGGGAGGCTCTGGACGTGACCGGACTAACCATTCTGGTTTCCATGTCCGACGGCTCTTCCCAGACGGTCCCTGTAACGGCCGGCATGGTCAACGGCTTTGACTCCTCTGCCGCCGTGGAACGCCAAACCCTCACCATCACCTATCAGGGCCAAACCACCACATATACCATTTCGGTTCAGGACGCCTCCGTTCCCCCCGTAGAAGCTGAAACCTACCGCGTCTCCGTCCAGGACAGCTACGCCTCCGCCTCCGGCGCGGGGCTCTACGAAAAGGACGAACTGGTCAATATTCACGCCGGTTCCCGCAGCGGATACGTTTTTGCGGGATGGACCGCCTCCGGCGTTACCCTCCAGAACCCCAGCCAGGCGGATACCAGCTTCCGGATGCCGGATCATGACGTATCCCTCACCGCCCGCTGGAGCGTTTATACGCCCCCCAGCGGCAGCGGAGGCAGCGGCGGTTCGTCGGGCGGTTCCTCTGGCGGCGGCTCGTCCAACTCCTCCTCCGGCTACACGCCCCCTCAAACCCCCGCCCAGCAGACGGTCTCCAAGCTCTACTCCGCCCGGCCAGGCAGCACCGTTACCATGAATCTGCCCTCCGGCAAGGCCGTGGTAGAAGCGAATGTCCTGAAAACCCTGGCCGGCCGGCAGGTGACCCTCAGCATCCAGACAGGCGACAGCATCTGGACCATCCGGGGCAGGGACGTACCCGAGGGGACCTCCTTTGACAAGCTGGATTTGAGCATCGACACCACATCCGGCGCCGTCCCTAACGCGGTGATCCGCGAGACCGCAGGCGCCTCCCGCACCGCGCAGTTTTCTCTGGCCCACAGCGGTGCGTTTGGATTTGATGCACAGCTTTCCATGAAAACGGACCGGCAGAACATTGGTCTCTGGGCCAATCTGTACTACTACAATCCCAGCCGCCGTGCGCTGGAATTCCAGCACGCCTCCCGGGTGGATTCTTCGGGCCGGATGGCGTTCTCCTTCCAGCACGCTTCCGACTATGTTGTGGTGTTTGACAAAATCCAGCACCAGACCGCTTCTTCCAGCCCCTGGAGCAATCCCTTTACTGATGTGCCCGAGGGCGATTGGTACTATGAGGCGGTGCGGTTCGTCCAGGAGCAGGGTCTGATGAACGGCATCGGCAACGGCAATTTTGCCCCCAACGCGCAGTTGTCCCGCGCCCAGCTTGCCCAAATCCTGTTCAACAAGGAGGGCAGGCCCGGAGTGAACTACCTGTTGACATTCCCCGATGTGGCGGACGAGGCGTGGTACACCGAGGCCGTCCGCTGGGCCGCCAGCCAGGGCATTGTGGGCGGCTACGGCGACGGCACATTCGGCCCCAACGACCCCATCACCCGTGAGCAGCTGGCGGTCATGCTCTGGCGGTACTCCGGCAGTCCCGCCGCCACCAACAAGGAGCTGCATTTCAATGACACGGATGAGATCAGCGGCTTTGCGCTGGAGGCCCTGCGCTGGGCCGTGGAGAACGGGATTTTGAACGGCTACGGAGACGGGCGGTTAGGCCCCCAGGGGCAGGCCACCCGCGCACAGGTGGCGCAGATGTTGAAAAACTTTATTGAGAACCAGGAGGACGACGCAATACAGTAAAACGCTGAATGACAGGGCAGAGGGACACAAGGGGGTGAGGATAAAAAATCACTCTGTGCCGACTGGAAACGTCGGCACAGGAGTGAAACCGGAAAATTCGATGTGTTTATTGACAATCTCTGTTCTTCTATGATAAACTAAAATCTATATTTGAACCCAACTGAATATGGCTTTTGAGCCGGTACATAGACCAACGCACAAGAACCCCAACGAGAGGAAACCTCCCGCTGGAGCTGGTGCGTCTATGTACCGGCTTTTTTGTGCTTTTGGCCGGTTGCAAGGTGGTAGCTGCTACCCGCAACAGAAGCCACCGACCGACAGCCCGCAGCCCTGTCTTGTGGGGTAGCGAGCATAGCTTTTGTGTTGCCGGGGCACCCCAAAAGCGGGCGGCGCTGTGCGCCGAAAGGGGTTCCACCCCTATCACCCCGGCCAGAAAGGAGCGGATCAAAATGACCGACAGAAAGAGAACGACCGCCATCCAGGTGCGGGTGACGGAGCAGGAAAAGCGGAAACTGGAGCGTCAGGCCAGACGGTGTGGCCTGTCCCTGTCCGGGTATCTCCGGCAGGTTGGCGCTGGCAAATCTGCGGCGGTGTTCCCTAACCAGCGGTTTCACACCCTTTATCAGCAGGTAAACACCCTGCGGGATAACCTCACCACCCAGCCTATGGAGCGGACAGCAGCCCAACTGGACGATTTGGCAGGGGAAATTTTAACCGCTTATACCAGTGAGGGAACGGACGATGGCGACAACTAAAATCTGGCCTGTCAAGGACAGTTTGGCCCGTGTGGTGGACTACGCCCAAAACCCGGATAAGACCGTCTACTCGGATTTGCGGAGCGTTCTCCACTACGCCGCCAACGAGGAAAAGACCATTAAGGGTGAGGAACGGGCCATGTTCGTCACCGGCGTAAACTGCAACCGGGACACCGCTTTCCAAGAAATGCAGGCGGTCAAGGAGCGGTTCGGCAAGACGGGCGGCAACGTGGCCTACCACGCCTACCAAAGTTTTAAGCCTGGCGAAGTCACCCCGGAATTGTGCCACCGGCTCGGCGTGGAACTGGCGAAGCGGATGTGGGGCGATGAATACCAGGTATTGGTCGCCACCCACTTCAACACAGGAACCTATCATAACCACTTTGTCGTCAACTCGGTGGGCCTGTGGGACGGCAAGAAATTCAACTGCGGCAAACGGGCCTATTATCAGTTTCGCCAGTTATCGGATGATTTATGCAAAGAATACCAGCTTTCCACCATCAAAAACCCGAAAGGGAAAACGCCCCGAAGCATTTACTTTGCTGAAAAGAGGGGTGAACCTACCAAATACAATCTCATGCGGGAAGCTTTGGACGCCGCCCTCAAAGTCAGCGTGGACGGGAACGACCTGCGGAAAGCCCTCCGGGAGCAGGGTTATGAGTTGGATACCAACCCCACCCACAAATACGCCACCCTGCGGCGGATCGGCAGTAAAAAGGCGGTGCGATTGTACCGGCTGGGAGAGGGCTACGATCTTCCGGTCCTCCGTGAGCGGATCG
>OFFE01002703.1_pt1 | contig 10242 bp, 10 predicted proteins | sample 1521371 | NCBI WGS metagenome assembly OFFE01 (sample SAMEA3504131, study PRJEB24116) | mouse gut metagenome | biome: mouse gut; feature: mouse-associated habitat; material: faeces | place: Denmark | collected 2011 | reverse complement strand
TGCTATAGGTTTGCGCTAATGCGCTATCAATGGCTTCTTGCAAATAATTTGAACCATTATATACCGGGATGACGATAGAAACTTTCGGCTTAGTCCCTCTATCCAAATCTTCCATTAGGCTGAACCCCCTTTTTCCAATTCCATTAAGGGTTAAACAAAGTTATCATTTCTTTTCATATTGGTCACAGATATCTTCAGCAGTTCCGATTGCTTTCAATTCACCATTTTCCAGCCAAGCCGCCCGGTTACAAAATTTTTTAATTGTATCGGTTGAATGGGACACCAAAAGTACAGTTGTTGAGCCGCCCATCAGCCTGCTAATTCTCTTCTGACATTTTTCCTGAAAACGATAATCTCCTACTGCCAAAATTTCGTCTATAATCAAAATATCTGGTTTTACAGTTGTTGCTATCGCAAACCCCAGCCGGGCATACATTCCAGATGAAAAATTTTTCACCGGAACATCCTCAAATTCTCTCAGCTCAGAAAAATCCATAATTTCCTGATAGCATTTCTGCATGTAGGTCATACTGTATCCAAGAACAGCTCCATTCATAAAAACATTTTCTCGTGCTGTCAGCTCCGGATCGAATCCTGCGCCAAGCTCAATCAATGGTGCAATACTTCCCTCTACATAAATCGATCCTTTTGTCGGCTTCAATACTCCTGCAACCGCTTTAAGCATGGTGGATTTTCCCGCACCATTAAATCCTACAAGACCAAAAACTTCCCCTTTTTTAATATCAAGAGAAATATCTTTAAGCGCCCAAAACTCATCATAAAAAAGCTGATGTTTAATTGCTCTGATAATATATTCTTTGATACTATCTACACGTTCTCGGCTCATATTAAAACAAATAGACATATGCTCTATATGGATTGCTGTACTTCCCATCGCAGCTACCTCATTAAATATAAAGAATAAACTGGTCCTGTTTGCGATAAAAAACAAATAGTCCTATTCCAAACATAGAAAGTGACAAGGTTAAACAGATTACGTTCTGCCAAAGTGATGGGATATCTCCATAAATGGTACAGGTGCGAAAACACTCCACAAAGTGATATAAGGGATTTATGGAAATGATCCAGCGGAACTTATCCGGGATAATATCAATCGGATAAAAAAGAGGAGTAAAATAAGTTACCGCAGTCAGGCCTATCCCATAAATATAAGTAATATCCCGAAAGAACACTGAAAGTGCTGAAAGAACCAGTCCTACACCTGTTGAAAAAAGAAATACATAGACAACGGAAATTACAGAGAACAGCATTTGCGGATAAAACGGCGCTCCTGTCACCAACATAACTAACAGTAATGCAACAAAAGAAAAGGCAAAGTTAATCAAACCAGAAATCGCTTTTGAAAGCGCAAAAAAGTATTTTGGTGTATTGACTTTTTTTATTAGGGCTGCTGCACCCATGACCGATGTCATAGATAAATTCGTAATCTCGCTGAACATTGTAAAAACAATTTGTCCACTTAGCATATAAACCGGGAAATTCTCAATATTAAAACGAAACATATAAGAAAACACAATGGTCATCACTGCCATCGTCATCAGAGGATTTAAAAGTGACCACAGCACGCCTAATACAGATCTTTTATATTTTGCTAAAAAGTCCCGCCGCACAAGCAGATACAAAAGTGTGCGGTATTTCCACAACTTTAAAAAATAGCAGCTTAACATATGTTTATTAAGAATAATATACAACAGACTGCACAGAATTAAAGATACCATTCCACCCATTAAGATGCTACGCAGAATGTTCCAAAACATATTTTCTTTAAAAAGGAACAGGATGTTTGGGTGTGTAACTAGCGCTCCTCCTATTACACTTGTTAAAATACAGAATAGAATAGGATAAACTATCTTTTTCAACCCATATCCCCTTTTCTTTCTAAAAATCAAAACATCAACTTTCGGATTTTTTTATTTGAGAAGCAGTATCTGTGCTTTATGAACATATAGAAAAGGCCCTTTATGTGTTTATAATTATGTATGCTGAATAATCTTTTTCTTGACAGTCGTTGCCAATGATGCAGAATTTTAGCTTTTGGGCAATGCATAACTCGAAGCCCTTTTTTCCACACCCGGATACAAAACTCCACATCCTCCGGCGCATAAAAAATTTCTTCATCAAAAAGACCAACTTTTTCAAGCAATAAAGGTTTCATTAGCCAACAAGCGGATAATAAATACCCTACTGGATATGCACTGTCTTGCTTTGTTTGGTATTGCTCCTGCATTGCTCTTGCCGTCTTAAGAGATATTTTATCAAACAATAGACTTTTGAGTTTTTCCCCTATTGTTGGAATATTCCTTCCCGATACCTGAAGCGTGCCATCAGGACTGTACAATTGGGGACCAACTATCCCATTTCGAGAATCGCTTTCCAATTCGCTAATGAGTATATGAACAGCCTCTTCTGTAACCTGTGTATCAGAATCTAAAACACATATATATTCATCTCTCTGTGCAATTTCCAACAATTTTCTCAAAACAATATTCCGACTGACTGTTGTTCCAACATTTTCCTTCAATGGAAAAAGAACAGCTTTATTGATTCCTTTCAACGCTGTTTTTCGCTCATCAACTATTTTCAATGTTCTATCTGTTGAGCCATTATCCACAATCCAAATATGAACTGCGATATTTTGAAAGGCTAAGAGCGAATCTATACAATTTCCTATAACTTTTTCCGAGTTCCAGGTGAGGATAACAAAGTGTACTTTTGTCATCTGCTTTGCCCCCTCTTTCCACATGTTTTTCCAAGCCAAATCTATCATTTAGGGTATTGTGACAACTTCTTTTTTAACCATATTTCCCTCACAGATATTCTGTCTGATTGCAGATCCGCAACCTTTCCAACACTTTTTTGATGTCCCCAGCATGTTCCTGGCGGCAAATGAGTATTGCATCCTCTGAGTCTACTATGATCATATTTTCTAATCCAACTGCAGCGATAAGTTTTTCTGCTCCCTGAATAATGGTATTTTTGGTACCCACCAACACCGCCCGGCCATCCACCACATTGCCGAACTCGTTGCTCCGCTTAATCCGTCCCACTGCAAGCCAAGAGCCTACATCGTCCCAACCGAAACTGCCGCTAAGGGTATAGATGTTTTCTGCCTTCTCCATTACACCATAGTCGATAGATTCCGATTTAAAGGCATTGAATTCCCGTTCCAGCACTTCCTCCGCTTCTCTGCTTCCAATAACCTCCCGGATACGGCAAAGTCCCTGATATGTCTTCGGAAGATGTTGTTCCAGATTATCCAGGATAGTGGATACCCGCCAAATGAACATGCCACTGTTCCAGAGGTATTGTTCCGAGGCTAGGTACTCCTTGGCCGTCTCCAGATTTGGTTTTTCCACAAACCGTTCCACTGCAAAGGCCCTCCCCAACATCCGGTCCGGTTGGAACTTTATGTAGCCATAACCGGTCTCTGGGCTGTCTGGAGTGATTCCCAATGTCACCAGATTTGGTCCCTCTTCTGCTACAATACAGGCGCTTTCCAGCGTATCTAAGAAGATACTGGTATATTTGATAAGATGATCCGAGGGGAGAACAATCATATCAGCATCCCCATATTTTTTCGCTATGTGCATTGCCCCCAAGCCAATACAGGGAGCGGTGTTTCGTCCTATTGGTTCGCAGAGGATGTTTTCTGGCGGTAGCTTTGGAAGCTGCTGGCGTACCAGTTCCCGATAATCCCGGTTGGTAACAATGAAGACGTCCCCCATTTCCACCAGAGGAAGGATGCGGTCCACCGTCAGCTGGAGCATCGTTCGCCTGTCATCAGTGAGCGCCAGAAACTGCTTGGGCATCGTTTTCCGGCTCTTAGGCCAGAAGCGTTCTCCCCGGCCGCCAGCCATAATCAGCACGGTTTTTTTCATGAAAATTCTCCTTAAATGTTATATGTGGGAAAGTAGCACCTTGCACTCTCCCTGGATTTGATATTCTCCCAACGCCGCAGGGAGAAAGAAAGATTTTCCTCTATGGAAGGAATAGCTTTTATTTCCCGCCCGGATACAGCCTTTCCCCTCCACACATAGGAGATGCTGAAAGGACCTGCCATCGCAGCAAAAGGTTGCCAAGTCGCTCACATCCGCTCGATAGGCCTGGAAGTAGGGGCAGGAAAACATTTCTACCATTGTGAATCCCGGAAGAACTACACTGCTGTTGGCTTTACATTCTTCCGGGAAAACCAGAGAAAAACTGGTGACTGCGGCTGCCCGTTCCAAGTGCAAGGGTCGCAGATTGCCATTTGCTCCTTGCCGCCAGTAGTCAAATATACGAAAGGTGGTGTTGGAGCTTTGCTGAATTTCTGCCACCAAAATTCCAGCTCCAATGGCGTGGATCACTCCTGGCATAATATAGAACACATCGCCCTTTGTCACCCGGACCCGGTTAAGGACCTCGCAAATACTCCCATCCTGTGCCCGCTGAAGAAATTCCTCCCGTGTAATGCACCGGGAAAAGCCTAGGTACAAGAACGCTTGAGGTTCACAGTCCACGATGTACCACATTTCTGCCTTGCCCTGCTCTCCTTCTTCTGGAAGAGCACTTTGGTCCGAGGGATGCACCTGGATGGAAAGATCCCTTTGGGCGTCAATGAGCTTTACGATGAGAGGAAATCTACCTACCTCGCAGCTGGTTCCCCAAAAACCATCGTGGTCCAACTCCCCCAACTTCTTGATTGTCCAACCTATCCATTCGCCGCTCTCTACCTGAGATTCTCCATCCGGATGGCTGGCAAGTTCCCAGCTTTCGGCTACAGTATCTGGGGCGTCCCTTTTTCCAAAGTCCTGTTTCAAGTGTGAGCCGCCCCAGATATATTCTTTATAGCATGGACGCAAGGGCAGAGGGGTATAGACCATCGTTCATTCAGCACCTTTATACAAACTTCGCGGAACTGCTCCCACAGCATATCTTTGCCTGCTAATATCCGACCCTCCGCATTTAGCTCGGACAGCCTTTATCAGACGGGCACTTCTCAGCGCTTCTGTATGATATCTGTTTCTATCAATGGGGCTTACATACTACTTTCCCTGCTTCACCCATTTTGTAAAATAGCCCGCCAGCTTTTCCGCTCTTTCCTCGCTGAGCGCCCTGGATGGACTAACAGTGGTAAAGTATATTTTCAGCTTTGGCTCAGTGCCAGAAGGGCGTATTGTTGTCTCGGTTCCATCTGCCAGGAAAAATCGCAGGACATTGGACCTAGGCAGGCCGGTGTTATCTTGCTGGTAGTCAATCTGTTTTTCCACTGTATACCCAGCAATCTCTTCTGGCGGATGGTTCCGCAGCCCCTGTATCAGGGTATTCATCTCAGCAAAGCCCGCCGCACCTTCGAAGGTGAAAGACAGCAGACGGCTGGTGTAATATCCATAGGTTTGATACAATTGCTCCAACACATCCAGAAGAGTTCGACCCTCTGTTCGGTACCAAGCGACCATCTCACAGATAAGTAGCGAAGCATTCACTCCGTCCTTATCCCGAACAAAACTGCCGCTGAGGTAGCCATAGCTTTCTTCAAAGCCGAAGATGTATCGTTCCTGCTCCCCTTTTTCTTCCAAAAAACCAATCTGCTCCCCAATAAATTTAAATCCAGTAAGCACATCCAACAATTGAACACCATACCGTTTTGCCACCTTTTCCGCCATAGGGGTGGTAACAATGGTTTTTACTGCTATTGGGTCTTTGGGCATGGTTCCGTTCTTAGTTCGCATCTTACAGATAAAATCCAGGAGCAGCACTCCCATCTCATTACCGTTGATGAGGGTATAACTACCGCCCGGCCCTTGCACCGCTGCACCAACCCGGTCGCAGTCTGGGTCGGTAGCCAGCAGCAGGTCGCTTCTCATCTTTTTTGCATGGGCTAAGCCAACCGCCAGAGCCTCCTTAACCTCTGGATTTGGATAGAGGCAGGTAGGGAAATTTCCATCTGGATCTTTCTGCTCTTTTGGTATGGTGAGGTTGGCGAAACCATTTTTCTCCAGACACTGGGGAACACAGGAAATACCCGTACCATTCAGCGGCGTATATGTGATGGCCAAATCACGGCTGAACTCCTTCGACAAAAGGGATGTGGCAGATACCGCTGCTATGTACTGATTCGCCGTTTCTTCCCCAATATAGGTAATCTGTCTTTTTTGTAGCATTTCTTCAAAGTCTGTCCACTGTACATCCTGAAAAGGATCAATTTTGTCGATCTCCTGTTGGATGATTTTAGCTATCTGGGTGGTAATCTGGCAGCCATCCTTGCCATACACCTTGTAACCGTTATATTTTGCTGGGTTGTGGCTGGCGGTGATTACTACACCACCACTGCAGTTTAATTCCCGTACCGCGAAGGAGAGCGCTGGGGTAGGCATCAGCCGGGGATAAATATGTACATAAATCCCATTGGCGGCAAAGACCTCTGCCGCTGTTTTGGCGAACCGAACTGAAAGGATGCGGCTGTCATAGGCAATAGCTACTGACGGGTCAGGGACTATTTGTTTTAAATAGTTGCTGTACCCTTGTGTCGCTTTCGCCACAGTATAGATGTTCATACGGTTGGTTCCTACTCCTATCACCCCCCGCAGACCTCCAGTGCCAAATTCCAGCTCCCTATAAAACCGCTCCTCGATTTCTGACGGATTCTCCGCTATTCTGGCCAACTCTGCCAGAAGTTCTGCCTCCTGTACTGCGCTTTTCCAATGTTTATAAATATCTGCAAAATCCAAAAGTGCTGCTTTCACTCTGCCACATTCTCCCCTTTAATTTTTCAGCCTCTCCCCGTTCATCATCCCGCCGAAGGCCGTCTTAAACAGAATCTTAATATCCAGCCCCAGGCTCCAGTTTTCGATGTACCAGATATCGTATTGCACCCGGTCCTCGATGCTGGTATCCCCCCGCAGGCCGTTCACCTGGGCCCACCCGGTGATTCCCGGCCGCACCTGCTGGCGAACGAGATATAACGGTATCTCCTCCTTGAAGTGCCGCACATGGTAGGGCACCTCCGGACGGGGGCCAATGAGGCTCATATCCCCCACTAGGACGTTGAAGAACTGGGGCAGCTCGTCCAGGCTGAACTTCCGGATGAAGCTCCCAAACCGGGTCTTTCTGGCGTCGTTGGGGGTGGTCCAGCCGGTCTGCTCCGTCCTTGTCACCGCCATGCTCCGGAACTTCAGCATGGTGAAGGGCTTCTTGTCCTTCCCGATGCGTTCCTGGCGGAAAAGGATGGGGCCGGGGCTGCTCAGCTTTACCCCGATGGCTGTAACCAGCATGACCGGGCTGCTCACCAGAATAAGAACCAACGAGCCGGCAATGTCCATCCCCCTCTTGAGGATGGCCCAACCTAGGTTATCCAGGGGGGTGGAGCGCAGGTCGATGAGCTTGCTCTTCCCAATAGCGTCGATGGTAGGATGGGGCGGGATGTAGTCGTTGTAGAAGGGGATGAGGCTTAGGCGAATCCCTTCTTTGTCCGCCGCCGCCAGGACCGGCTTCATAAACCGGGTCTCGTGGGGCTCCAGGGCGACGATAAGCTCATCCAGCTTGTACCTTTCCAGGATAGCCTCCAGCTCCTCATACCGCCCCAGGCATCTCCCCAGCTCCGGCTTTTCCACCCCGCTGATGTACCCCTCAACGGTAATCCCCAACTGGGGATTCTGCTGTATATCCTGGAGGTACTGCTTTGCCAAGTGCCCGTTCCCCAAAACCGCCACATGCTTCTGGTTGTAGCCCAGGCTTCGGTAATACCGCAGGACCGCCCAGCCAGCGGAGCGCTTTGCTGCCACCAGCAGGCTGGAGAAGAACCAGAAGAACACCACCGCCAACCGGGGAAAATCGGTGATGCGCCGCAGATAGAAATAGGCCATCACCGCCAGGGCAAGGACGCCGTTTACCAACAGGACCTTGAAGATCTCCTCCGGCTTGCTTTTCAGCCGGTAGGAGCTGTACATCCCCAGGATGTAGTAGACGAGGACCGCAGCTAGCCCACACCCCGCCGCCACCAGCTGGTAAGGCCAGGAGGTAAGGGGCAGATTGCTTTCCCCTCCCATCACCTCCATCCGCAGAAACATCGCCAGGGAGTAGGAAAAGAAAATCAGCAGGGCGTCCGACGCCATGTTCACAAGGTTGAGAAATGCCTGGTTTCTGCGAATCAAAGGCTTTTCTCTCCTTTCTTATGGCATTTTTACACCCACAATATATACAAATTATATATTCTGTTCAAATCGAATAGGTGTCGCTATACTCATAAATAACCACATCCATCATACCACAAAACATTCTTTATGACAAGCTATATTTGCGGTTTTAGACAGAAATACATAAATTTAGGCACCACTATGCAGAACAATATATTTATACAAATTTATTATTTTGTATTATTTCACCGAGAATCTAGAAGTTTTATGCACATTGTCTTCAGACGCAAACCAACGGCCTTCGACCAGTTAAGGCGAAGACCGGATAGGACATATCTCAATGACCAAGTTGTGTTGTCAGATTTTGAATCTTCCTTACAGCACCATCGCCAGGGTCCCGGCCCCGATGAGCAGGCACCCCACCAGGGACTTTGCCGTGAAACGCTCGTGGAGGAAGAGGAAGGCCAGCACCAGGGTGATGACCACGCTCAACTTATCCACCGGCACCACCTTGGAGGCCTCCCCTATTTGCAGGGCCCGGTAGTAGCAAAGCCAGGAGGCCCCGGTAGCCAGGCCGGAGAGTATCAGGAAAAGCCAGCTCTTGCCGCCGATTCGCCCGATGCCCCCCTGAACCCCGGTGAGAAACACCATCCCCCAGGCCATCAGAAGCACCACCAGGGTGCGGATAGCGGTAGCCAGGGTGGAATCCACCCCTTCGATGCCCACCTTGGCCAGGATAGAGGTAGCTGCTGCGAAAACTGCCGAGAGCAGTGCGAAAACAAACCACATAGTAATCCCTTCTTTCTACCGGGGTGCCCCCCGGTGTCTCGCCCTACCCGGCCCTAAGGGGCCTTAACCTTTCGGAAGGCGCAAGCGGCTGCCTGGAGTCCTAGCCAGTAGAAGTACCGGCAGGGCGCTTATCCGTGGGTTGCCCGGAGGTCCGGGCAGGCCCCATAGAGGGGCTTTCCGACTGTGAACTTTTTATTAAGACTATCAGAGTAGTCTTGACAGAGGCCGGACTATCGTGATAGTCTATAACCAGACTAGTGCAGTAGTCCACCCATGCCAACAGGGGGCCGCTCCCCCTTTGGCGGAAAGGAAGGTTCTGGAATGAAGCTCTTCGATTCGGAGCTAAAGGTCATGGAGGTGCTGTGGGAGGAGGGTCCTATCCCCGCCCGCAGGGTGGCGGAGGTGCTGGGCCAGCGCATCGGCTGGAACAAGAACACCACCTACACCGTCATCAAAAAGTGTATGGAAAAGGGGGCCATCCGCCGGGAGGAGCCGGACTTCGTCTGCCATCCCCTGGCGGAGCGGGAGACGGTCCAGCGGGAGGAAACCGAGGCCCTTATTGAGAAGATGTTCGGCGGCAGCAGCGAGCTGTTCTTCTCCTCCTTCCTGCGGGAGCGGGGGGTCAGCGAGGAGGAGGCCAAGGGCCTGCTGCGGCTCATCCAAAAGAAAGGCGGGGAAAAGGAATGATTCAGTTCGCGTTTAATATGCCCCTGTGGCTCATGGGGGTCTATGGCGGGGCGATGGTGCTGGTGGTGCTGGCCCTGCGCCTGCTGCTGGGGCGGTGGCTGCCCAAGCGGGTGATGCCGGTGCTGTGGGCGCTGGTGCTGCTGGCAGTGCTGTTCGTGGGGGTGACAGCCAGCATATTCAAGGAGAATTTCCCCCTCTTCCGCTATGGCGTGACGGCGGTGGCGGTTCTGTATCTGGCTCTGTCCTTCGGCCATCCGGACTATATCGTGGCCAGAGTCAATATTGCCAATGCGCCTCATGGGGAGATGCTGGAGCAGGAGGACAAAGATCAGGCTGCACAAAGGCCTATTGAAGAAGGCTCAGAGAGCGGTTTCTTTCTGGCCCCGGAGCCTTGGACTATGCCTACTTAAGGACACTGAGCGCCGACGCGGCTTTGGCATTGGTTCCGTATTTGAAGGAGCTGGGCTATCATATGGAGGCGTTCCATGAGGAGGATGCGGTGGCATACGCCTCAAGCATCGGGGCCTGGAACAGCGGTTCGGGCAGATCCCGCTCAGGTCAGGGGTCCTTCGGCTATTATTGGATGAGCAAGCTACAGCGCGGCATGGAGAACTTCGGCATTCGGACTTAT
>OFFE01002700.1_pt1 | contig 10254 bp, 9 predicted proteins | sample 1521371 | NCBI WGS metagenome assembly OFFE01 (sample SAMEA3504131, study PRJEB24116) | mouse gut metagenome | biome: mouse gut; feature: mouse-associated habitat; material: faeces | place: Denmark | collected 2011 | reverse complement strand
GACCGTATTTGGTGTGATCGGGCCGAAGATTTTAGGGCGGGCGACGACGGCGCTCTCCGAGGGACTGATGGAAAAAATCCGAGGGACCGGAGGGATTGATTTTGCGCGCATCGGTCAGATACTTCTGTTTGTACTGGGACTGTATGTTCTGAGCGCTGTTTTTACTTTTATCCAGGGCTGGATTATGACGGGGGTGACGCAGAAGCTCTGTTACCGTCTGCGGAAAGAGATTTCTGAGAAAATCAACCGGATGCCGATGAAATATTTTGAGAGCCGCACGTACGGAGAGGTGCTCTCGCGCATCACAAATGACGTCGATACGCTCGGACAGGGGATTAACCAGAGTATCACAACGATCATTACATCAGTGGCGACGCTGATCGGTGTTCTCGTGATGATGCTGAGCATATCCCCGCTGATGACCCTGATTGCGCTTGTTATCCTGCCGCTCTCGGCATTTCTGGTATCATTTGTCGTAAAGAAATCGCAGAAGTACTTTAAAGCGCAGCAGGAGTATCTGGGCCATATCAACGGGCAGGTGGAGGAGGTGTACGGCGGCCATCTTGTTATCAGGGCGTTTAACCGGGAAAAAGATACCGTGGAAGAATTTGACCGGACCAACCGGATTCTGTACGAGTCCGCGTGGAAATCACAGTTTCTGTCCGGGATGATGCACCCGATTATGATGTTTGTCGGGAACCTTGGCTATGCGGCGGTGTCGCTCGTGGGCGGGCTGCTCGCAATCCGCGGTGTGATCACGATCGGCGATATACAGGCGTTTATCCAGTACGTGAAAAATTTTACCCAGCCGATCCAGCAGATTGCGCAGGTGATCAGTCAGGTGCAGTCGATGGCGGCGGCCTCGGAGCGGGTGTTTGAGTTTCTGGGCGAGGAGGAGGAGGACCAGACTGTGGAACATCCGGCCGACGTGACGAAGGTGACGGGGGAAGTCTCGTTTGAGCACGTCAGCTTCGGGTACAACCCGGATCAGATCATTGTTAAAGATTTCTGCGCCACGGTGAAGCCGGGACAGAAAATTGCGATCGTGGGTCCGACCGGAGCCGGAAAGACCACAATGGTAAAACTTCTGATGCGCTTTTATGACGTCACCTCCGGTGCGATTCTCATTGACGGGCACAATGTTAAGGATTTTAACCGCAGAGAGCTGCGCGATGCCTTTGGCATGGTACTTCAGGAGACCTGGCTGTTTAAGGGAACGATTATGGAAAATATCCGTTACGGACGTCTGGACGCCACAGATGAGGAAGTGATCGCCGCGGCGAAGGCTGCGCACGCAGACCACTTTATCCGGACGCTGCCGGGCGGATACCAGATGGAGCTCAATGAGGATGCCAGCAATGTCTCCCAGGGGCAGAAACAGCTTCTGACGATTGCCAGGGCGATACTGGCGGATAACCGTATTCTGATACTCGATGAGGCGACTTCCTCCGTCGATACCAGGACGGAGATCTCGATTCAGAAGGCGATGGATAACCTGATGCGCGGGCGGACCAGCTTTGTGATCGCGCACAGACTTTCTACCATTCGTGACGCGGATCTGATTCTCGTTATGAAGGACGGGGATATCATAGAACAGGGAACGCACGAGGCGCTGCTTGCGGCGGAAGGATTTTATGCCAATCTGTATAATTCGCAGTTTGAGGAGACGGCGGCGTAAAGCCATGGAACAGGGAACGCACGAGGCGCTTCCCAGTGCGGAAGGATTTTATGCCAGTCTGTATAATCCGCAGTCTGAGGAGACGACGGCGTGAAATGGGAGGCGGGAAATATCCGGATGTGCCGGGCTGCCGGAAGAAGCTTCTTTTTTGGAAAATTCTCTTCAAACCGGTTGACAACCCCTTCCCAGATGATATAATTAAATCGTACCGTTTTACGAAACAGGGTTCCGCATAACGAAACCTGGTTTCACATCTGCAGTGCAACCGTACGGCAGAAGCATACCTGCTTTTCCGTATCAGAAAATAGAAAAAAGGAGAAGGAATCATGAACAAAGTATTAGAAGAATTTTCCAGAATCGGTATTATTCCGGTTATCGCACTTGACAGCGCGGAGGATGCGGCGCCTCTGGCAAAGGCTCTGTGTGACGGCGGACTGCCGTGTGCGGAGGTTACATTCCGCACCGCTGCGGCAGAGGAGTCCATCCGGATTATGGCGGAGCAGTTTCCGGAGATGCTTGTGGGGGCGGGTACGGTTCTCACGACGGAGCAGGTGGACCGCGCGGTGAATGCCGGGGCGAAGTTTATTGTAAGCCCGGGATTAAATCCGAAGGTTGTGAAATACTGTGTGGAGAAGGATATACCGATTACTCCGGGCTGCTCGAACCCCAGTGATGTCGAGGTTGCCATCGAGCTTGGTCTTGAGGTGGTCAAGTTTTTCCCTGCGGAGGCGGCAGGCGGACTGAATATGATTAAGTCCATGGCAGCGCCTTACACAAAGATGCGCTTTATGCCGACGGGCGGCATCAATGCGAAGAACCTGACGAGCTATCTCGATTTTAAGAAGATCATTGCGTGCGGCGGTTCCTGGATGGTCAATAAGGATATGATTGAGGCGAAGGACTGGGATGGAATCACGGCGCTCACAAAAGAAGCGGTTGCGACGATGCTCGGCTTTAAGCTTCTTCATGTCGGTATCAACAATGAGGAAGCGGGAACTGCGGCTTCTGAATCCGCGAAATTTGCAGATCTGCTCGGGCAGCCGGTCAAGGACGGGAACAGTTCTGCGTTTATCGGTACCATGATCGAGATGATGAAGACGCCGGGACGCGGGACGCACGGCCATATCTGCTTCCAGACGAACTATCTGGACCGCGCGATGTATCATCTTGGAAAACGCGGCTACGTATTTGACGAGAGCTCGTTTAAGTACAATGATAAGGGCGAGATTATCGTTGCCTATATGAAAGATGAGATTGCAGGCTTTGCGGTTCATTTTAATCAGAAATAAGCGGTATTACCGGGAACAGACTGGATCAGGGAGGGTTTCAGATGACGGATAACAATTGCGCATACTGCATGGAAGGTGAGCTGGTGGACGCGTTCGGCATTAAGATCTGCGAGCTGCCGGAGTCCAAAGTGTATTTATTTAAAGAGCAGAGTCACAAAGGCCGCGTCATCGTGGCGCACAAAAAGCACGTCAGCGAGATGACAGAGCTGACGGCGGAAGAGCGCGCCGCTTATTTTGAGGATGTCAACCGCGTGGCAATGGCGTTGCACAAAGCGTTCCATCCGCAGAAGGTCAACTACGGCGCTTACGGTGACACCGGCCATCATCTTCACTTTCATCTCGTGCCGAAATACACGGATGAATATGAGTGGGGCGGCGTCTTTGCGATGAATCCGGGAGAAAAATTTTTAACAGATGAGGAATATCGTGAATTAATTTCTGAAATTGAGAAATACTTATAGAGGAATGCAACAGAATTCCTTCCTAAAATTTTATCCCAATCAGATGGAACCGGCGGTTCCATTTTCTGTATCAGGAAAGCTCCGGACTTTACCGCCGGATAACCTGTATTACATATGGAATAGTGTGTGATCTGACATGATATGGTCTGCGCGGAATCAGATTCTGCGGTTTAAAAATGCAATGAGTTTCCCGAAATGCATCGGAGTCCCCTGGATTTTCTGAACTTTCAGGCGGTTGGACTCGCTGAATCCGACAAGAATCCTGTGGTTCGCCTCGGAGAGATAATCCATAATACCGTCGATATCGGATTTTATATTTTTCGGGCACCGGATGTACAGATGCCGGTTTGCGCTGATATGCAGCGTGTAGGAAATGCTGAAATGATACCAGAAGAATTTGTGCAGCGTCGAGTACTTGTAGATCCAGATAATTTCCTGAATGGGCACGATGGCATTTCCGTAGGTGGAAGTCTGAATGAAAAAATGTTCTGTGATAAACATATCTTCCGTGGCGAGCTGCGGCAGTGTGGCGAGCTCATTTTCGGCCTGCTCCAGCAGTTTTTTCGGATGTCCGAACAGCGCCAGATCCTGGCACGGAGGGGAGAGCAGCGGAAAAAAAATACAGGAGATAAAATAGACCAGACAGGCCAGCGCGTAGCCGCCGGTTGCAAACACGACGAAAAACAGCAGCAGGTTCCCGGGAAGGTTGTAGCCGGGCTCGCTCAGAAAATATCCGGAAACTTTACTGCGGATTCCGGCCTCTGTCCAGTTCAGATCGGCGGCCAGCCCGGAGAGCAGCTGTGAAAATCCTCCGGAGCCCGGGGTGATTTTTCCGGTGAAGGAGGCTTCCGCGATGGTGGGAAGTCCTTCTTCGCTTGTTTTCGGGGTGAGAAGTACAATGATACATTCATCGCCGCGCATAGTGTAATAATAATAGCCGGCTGTGCGCCCGAAAATGGTTCGCGTGTAGCCGGTGAAGTATAAGTCCTCAAGGGTGGTGCGCACATATTCCGTACCTTCCAGGTAAGCGGACTCGAGCGTGACAGAATTCTTCAGGGATCCGGGCATAAGAAGCGCGGAGAGAGAGAAGACGTGCCAGACAATGAGCAGCAGGAGAAGATACAAAATAGGCGCGGGAAGTCTGCGCCTGTAATAAGCTTTAATATTTCTGGTGATATAATGTTCATACTGATCGGGCATGACAGAAACATCCTTTGCTGAAAATTCTGCGGGAAACGCTGCCCGCTGTTAATTAGTATACGTGTTGTGGGAGAAATAATCAAGATTATAGTGTGAAATATAAAATTTCACCATCCTGATATGTACGCCTGCTGAAGCAGGAAGATGGGAGTTAGTGTGATTTTCAGGAGAAGAAAGTAGTTGACAGACAGAGTAAAAACAGGTATCATAAACATATGAACAATTGCTCATATGAATACAGATACAGTCGTTATGCGAAAAAAGGAAGCAGGTGATTTGTTGGCGGGAAATGAGATCGAGTGCTGCGATACGGTTGAGGTTCACGAGGAGCTGGTGAGGGCTGTGCACGAGCAGATGCCGGAGGAGGAGCAGCTATACGACCTGGCAGAGCTTTTTAAGGTGTTTGGCGATTCGACCAGGATCAGGATTCTGTTTGTCCTCTTTGAGGCGGAAGTGTGTGTGTGCGACCTGGCACAGGCGCTGAATATGACACAGTCGGCCATCTCACATCAGCTTAAGATCTTAAAACAGACAAAGCTGGTGAACAGCAGGCGGGAGGGGAAGTCCGTGTTCTATTCGCTGGCGGACGGACATGTGCGGACGATTATCGCCCAGGGCATGGAACATATTGAGGAAATGTGAAAGGAGAACATTGTAATGAAGAAAAAGTTTAAAATGGAAGATCTGGACTGTGCAAACTGCGCGGCAAAAATGGAGGAAGCCATCAAAAAAATACCGGGAGTAAAGGACGCGAGCGTCAGTTTTATGACGCAGAAAATGATGGTGGAGGCAGAAGAGAAAGACTTTGACGGGATTATGAAGCAGGTGGTGTCAGTCTGTGCAAAAGTAGAGCCGGACTGTAAGATTCTGATATAAGGAAGGGAAGAATGACGACAAAACAGAAAAAAATGCTGTTCCGGATTCTCGCAGCATTCCTCCTGTTTGCGGGATTATTTTTCTGTGAGCACACGGGGCGGCTGAAACAGATAGAGGAAAGTCTGCTTCTTCCGGCAATTTACCTGATTCCGTATCTGACAATCGGCTATGATATTATTTACAAGGCCATCCGCAATATTATCCACGGACAGGTATTTGATGAAAATTTTCTGATGATGATTGCGACGTTCGGGGCGTTTGCCGTCGGAGAGTACTCCGAGGGCGTGGCGGTGATGCTCTTTTATCAGGTGGGGGAGCTTTTCCAGAGTTATGCGGTCGGGAAATCCCGCCAGTCTATCGCGGATATGATGGACATCTGCCCGGAATATGCCAATATCGAGCAGGACGGTGTGTTAACGCAGGTGGATCCGGACGATGTGGAGGTCGGGAGTATCATTGTGATCAGGCCGGGGGAACGGATTCCGCTCGACGGCGTCGTGACGGAGGGGGAATCCCTGATTGATACGGCGGCGCTGACGGGAGAGTCCGTCCCGCGGCGGCAGGGGATACGGTGATCAGCGGCTGTGTCAATGGCAGCGGGACCTTAAAGGTCCGCACGACAAAGGAATTTGACGATTCCACCGTGGCAAAAATTCTGGAGCTGGTCGAAAATGCGGGCAGTAAGAAGGCAAAAATGGAGAATTTTATCACACGGTTTGCAAAGTATTATACGCCGGTTGTGACCATCGGCGCGGTTGTGCTCGCCGTGCTGCCACCGCTGATTCTCGGCGGCGGCTGGGGAAGCTGGATCCAGAGGGCCTGTATTTTTCTGGTGATTTCCTGCGTTGTGAATGTGGTTCTTGACTTTTTATTTGTTCCGGGGCTTGACATGGGTGTGGCCGGTGCGGCATGGGCGACGGTGATATCCCAGCTGATCGCGATGGCAGGTTCTGTCTGGTACGGCGTGAGGAAGAATCCTTACCTGAAACTGCAGCGCTCTCACCGGAGGTTTGAGCGGGAAATTTTTTCAAAAAGCGTGCGGCTCGGGATTCCGCTCGCAGCCCAGAATGCGCTGATTGCCCTTTCCTGTGTGGCGCTTCAGAGTGTGGTAAATCAGTTTGGCTCTGTGGCTATGGCGGCTTACACGGCGACCGGAAGGGTGGAGCAGCTGGTGCAGCAGCCGTTTGGTTCCCTGGGGACTGCGGTGTCTACGTTTGCCGGACAGAATGCGGGCGCCGGAAAGTACGACCGTGTCAGCAGAGGATGCAGAAAGAGTGTGCTTCTGGTGGTCTGTTTTAGTGTTGTAATGATTGCGGTAATGTTTCTGCTCGGGGAGCAGATTATCGGCCTGTTTGTGAGCGACGCGGAGGTGATCGCGATCGGTGCGAGAGGTCTTCAGATCACCAGTATTATGTATGTGGCGCTCGGTCTGATCTATGTGATGCGCGGGATGCTAAACGGAGTCGGGGATGCGGCCTTTGCGATGATCAACGGCGTCACGGAGGTGATCGGCAGAATCGGATTTGCCTGGGTTCTGATGATGATTCCGTCAATTGGAATGTGGGGAATCTGGTATACCAACGGGCTGACCTGGGCGCTGACAGGGCTGGCAAATGTATATCGGTTTCTCCAGGGGCGCTGGAAGCTGAAGTGCGTTGTGGAGTGCGGCGAAAAGGATAAGGACCGTTGTCGCGAGGCTGTGGAGCGGAATGCATAGGGAGAAAAAGGGTGGCTGAATTATGGGATATATCAGGGATCGGAAGGAAGAGCTGACCGGTTATCAGGAGAGGGCCGGGCTTGCGCCTGAGATTGATCTGCAGTGTGATTTTGTCATGGTGTACGGGACGGATGACGGGATGCCGGCGCGCGTCCAAAAATACAGGGAGGCGGGGTACCGGGTTCATCTGATGACCGGATGTGCATGGGGAGAATATCAGGAGTATCTCTCCGGCGGCTGGGACGGGCGCGAACACTGGGAGGAAGCCCAGACGGACAGGGCCGGAAATCCGGTTCTGCACGGAAAGGACGTGCCTTATCTGGTGCCGTCTGTCGCGTTTGCGGATTATCTGACAAGCCGGCTGAAACGGGCGGTGGATTCCGGGGTGGAGGCGATCCATATGGAGGAACCCGAATTCTGGAACTGCAGCGGTTATTCCGTGGCATTCCGGCGGGAATACCGGCTGTATTACCATGAGGAGTGGAAGCCGCCCCATATCTCGCTGGATGCGCATTATAAGGCGTCCAGGCTGAAAGTGTATCTCTATGCGCGCACGCTCGGCCGCGTCAGCGCTGCGCTGAAAGAATATGCGTCTGTCCGGTACGGACGCGAACTGGGATTTTATGTGCCATCGCACAGCCTGATCAATTATGCCCAGTGGAAAATTTTAAGTCCGGAGGCCTCGCTGACACAGCTTCCCTCCGTGGACGGCTATATCGCCCAGGTCTGGACAGGCACCAGCCGCGTGCCGAATGTATATGGGGGCGTTGTGCGGGAGCGGACTTTTGAGACCGCGTTTCTGGAATACGGCGTTATGCAGGAGCTTGTAAAGGGAACCGGGCGCAGAATGTGGTTTCTGCATGATCCCGTCGAGGACTGGCCGGAATATACGTGGGAGGATTTCCGGAAAAATTATCTGAAAACTGTCACAGCTTCATTTCTTCAGCCGCAGATTCATGCCTACGAAATCTGCCCCTGGCCCGACCGGGTTTTTAACGGGATATATCCCAGGAGGGCAGCGCTTAAGGGAGGGGTGGTTCCCGCCGCGGATATGGACGGTGCGAAGCCCGTTCCCCCGGAATATGCGACGCTGCTGTCGGGCATATTTCAGCTGTGCGGAGACATGGATCAGCAGAAATTCTCATTTGAAGGTGTTTCCTTTCAGACAGGCATTCTGATCTCGGATTCGGTGCTGTATCAGAGAGCCTGCCCGGATGACGTGCTGCCGCCGGAGAGGGAAGGGCAGGGACTTTCCGGACAGCTGAGGGCTTTTTCGGACCGGCTGCGTGAAGGGCAGGACGTCCGGGAGGAGAGCCGCGCTTTTCTGCGACAGGTGGAAAACAGTGAAAAACTGATGAAAGAGTATGTCACAGGGCAGACATTTCCCCATTTTTACGGAATGGCGCTTCCGCTGCTGAAATACGGGCTGCCGATCCGTCCCGTGCAGCTGGATCATGTCAGGCGCTTTCCGGGGTATCTGGCAGAATATGAAATCCTGATATTAAGTTATGAATATATGAAGCCTGAGGCGCCGGATATAAACAGCGCGCTTGCCCTCTGGGTACGGGGCGGCGGTACGCTGCTCTATCCGGGAGATGGAAGCGATCCTTACCACGCCGTTTCCGGGTGGTGGAGCACGGGAAACGCAGATTATGCCAGCCCGGCGGAGCATTTATTTGAGATGCTGGAACTTCCGCGAAAGCCTGCGGATGGTATCTACCCCGTCGGGGCCGGCCGGATTGCCGTCTGGAATATTTCGCCGGCCCGAATCAGTCTCAGCGACCGGATGGCGGATGAGTACCGTTCGTTTGTGGCGGAGGCGATGAGGGCGGGCGGCTGTTTCGCGGAGCCTGCAAATCATCTGACTCTGCGGCGCGGTCCCTATGTGGTCTCCGCGGTGATGGATGAGAGCGTGAGCGGGGAGCCGCGGGTCTTCCGGGGGATATTTGCCGATATGCTGGAAAATGATTTTGCCATTGTCACCGAAAAGGCGGTGGCGCCCGGAGACAGTACCATTCTGTTTGATTTTGAAGAGATCGCGGGAGAGCCGGTCCGGGTGATTGGCACAAGCGCCCGCGTGATTTCCCTGGAGTGCGGGGAAAAGGGATTTTCCATGGAACTTCGGGCGGCTGACCGGATCCGTGTATATGTGCGGGTCCGGCTGCCGGGGAGAGTGAGTGCGCTGAGCGTGGAAGAGGGGCAGGGCCGGGATATTACCGGAACCTGGGAGTGGGATGAGCGAACGGATACGCTGCTGCTTACTTATCAGAGCAGGGGACGGTCTGTGGCAGTGAGCGGTGAATTCGCACAGCCGGCGACTGATATCCGCTTCAAAAGGTAATACCACGTCCCGTGTTGGGAAAAATCAGTGCCGCCGCACAGTCGATTAAAAACAGCAGGGCGAGCAGCGTATTTGCGCCGCGCCGGATGTGTTCCGGGAGCCGAAGCCAGCGTTCTGTCAGAAATCCGGACAGAAAGCAGACCCAGAGACATCCGGCAGCCCCAAAACCCAGCACTGACCAGAGGCACACATATCCGCGGAACTGAAACGGAAGACCGGAATAGTTCCAGTACCGCAGGCCCCAGACGGCGTCCAGAAACCATCCCATTGCCAGCTCCCACAGTCCCCCGATGGCGGCGGAGAGGAGACACACGGCAACGGGATGTTTTTTTAGTTTTGTGAGCAGAATGTACAGGATCACGGCTCCGACGCCATAGATCGGGAGCCAGGGCCCGTAAAAGAAGCCGCGGTTGCGAAAATGGTGTTCGGTTATGAGCATAATCAGTACTTCCCAGAAAAAGCCGGCCACAGAGCCGAGAAAAAAATAAAAAATCATCCGGGGGAAGACTTCCTGCCGGTTATAATTTTGCGCCGGTGCACAGAGTTTGTGAAAATCCGGCTTGTGTCGTGTATGATTCATGAGATTAGTATAACCGGATTCACTGAAAAACAGATTGTAAATTCCTGTAATTTATAGGATAATAAAACCGTGGCCGGAAGCGGCTGGACAGAAGGTAGCGGCCTGAAAATCG
>OFFE01002693.1_pt1 | contig 10269 bp, 8 predicted proteins | sample 1521371 | NCBI WGS metagenome assembly OFFE01 (sample SAMEA3504131, study PRJEB24116) | mouse gut metagenome | biome: mouse gut; feature: mouse-associated habitat; material: faeces | place: Denmark | collected 2011 | reverse complement strand
CGAGGCTCGACAGGTATGGCGACTCAATCTGAAGCAGGCATTTCTCCACCCTGTCTTGAGAATGGGAATGGCCTTGTCACAGATGTCTGTCTAAAACGCAAAATCCGCAATTATATAGACACCGCTTTTAACGGACATCCGGGCTATGATATTTTCATCCAGGAAGCAGCGGTACTTGACAACCGTGTCAACGATATCTACCAAACACCTGAGGTGAGCGGAGCTGACAAAAACAAACAAAAAGATATTGCCAAGAAGGCACTCTGCAAACGCTATTATGATATCCGCGCATTTGGCGCTGTCATTGCAACAACCGACAAGCAGGGGCAAGTCCGAGGTCCGATCCAGCTGAATTTCGCCCGTTCTGTTGATCCTATTATCAGCCTAAACCACACTATCACACGCATGGCCGTCACAAAAGCAGACAAAAATGACAAGGCGAAAGAACGCACAATGGGCCATAAGTCAACGGTGCCTTACGGCCTATATAAGACCTATGGATTTGTCAATGCCAACCTTGCCAATCAGACCGGATTCAACACTGAAGATCTTGATGCACTATGGAAAGCTTTGATCAATATGTTTGATAATGACAGATCTGCCGCTCGCGGCATGATGTCGCCACGCAAACTTATTCTGTTTATCCATGAATCAAAACTTGGCAATGCACCGGCGAATTTGCTTTTTGACAAGGTGCAAGTGACTAAAAAATCTGATGTAGACGTTGCCCGTAGCTTTTCTGACTATGAAGTCAAGATTGATAAAGATCAAATTCCGGAAGGCGTTACAGTCAAAGAACTCATATAATGAACTGACGTAGCCCGTCATTTTCAAACTCATCAGTTCAATCACTATAATATAGCGCAATCTGGAACGTCAGAAAACATATCAAACGGATGAAATGCTTCCACTGTCAGGGATACAACACTATGTGTTCTGTTGTTGCGGATGTATAGTGCTGCAAAAAATCCATGCCATCCGCACCTCCAATAAATCAATCAATTAACAATATTTAAACCAAGATATAAGGCTAAGGACTCTCCCATTTTATATCTTCGCGAAATGTAAGGCTTAACCACCTGAAGCGAAGCCACTTTAAAATGTGGCAGTCGCACCCCATGTGGGTGCGTGAATTGAAACTATCTCGTAATCCCGACCTTGCTGGTGAAGATCTGTCGCACCCCATGTGGGTGCGTGAATTGAAACGCTCAAATAGCCGAGATATGAGAGATGAAGAGGTCGCACCCCATGGGGGTGCGTGAATTGAAACATGTACGATAACTATAAAGGTAGCACGCATGCCGTCGCACCCCATGTGGGTGCGTGCATTGAAACTATATCGCATACAGCTTGGAGGCGGTACGATTTGGTCGCACACAGTGGCGTGTGCGAATTGAAGAGATGGATCAGTAAAAGCGTAATGTTTGTCATGTGAGCATGACCTGAAATTGTCATGCACCAAAGGGGAAATTTTAAATGCGATAATGATAGTGCTCTCTTGACAAGAGATCCCTTGTGGTTCTAAAGTATCTGTTATTCAGTCATTTAAGCTTCGTCAAGCAATTGAGTTTCGTGATTTTTTGCATTCAAGTTAATTTTATCAGCAGATATTTTTTGTGTAGTTGTCTGATGTTTTGTAACTTTGCACTCGAATTAGTATCTCTTGTCAAGAGATAGTACGATATACAGGAATTTAAACAAGCCGATAGAAGGATACGCAGGGTTTATGAGAAATCCTCTATCGCGCAGACATGATAGACTATAACGTTTTGTATATGCTTGGGAATCAGAAAATTACCCCCCCGGCAGGATTAGAGTGTTTTTACCCTAACTGAAGCAAAAGACAGAATGGCTACCGAAGTTTCAACGATAGGTCTACAGGGAAACAGGCCAACAGAAAAAAATGCGGATTTGAGCTGTCAGGAGGCTCCGGTCTGGTTCGTGATGCGCGACTTGAAAAGGCCCAACGCTAAGCTTCCAGCCCACAAGCAGCTTTCAGAGATGGGGTTTGAGGTTTTCACTCCGATGAAACAGCGGATAACCGTTAGAGCCGGACGTAGAATCCGTCAGGAAGTCCCGGTGATTCCGGACTTGCTTTTCGTATGCTCCACGCGTGGCAGCCTCGATCCGGTAGTTGCACGGACCTCCACGCTTCAGTATCGATTCATGAAAGGATCGGCCTATTGCTGCCCTATGACGGTTCGCCATTCGGACATGCAACGGTTTATCACGGCAGTAGAGTCGACCGAGTCACCGGTCTATTATCAGCCGTCGGAATTAAAACCGGAGATGATCGGCCGTAAGATCCGAATCGTAGGCGGATCGCTTGACGGCTACGAAGGTTCGCTGCTGTCGCTGCGTGGCTCGCGCAAAAGGCGGCTGATCGTGGAGATTCCCGGATTGATGGCGGTTGGCGTAGAGATCAACCCCGATTATATTCAGTTTATAAACTAATACCCGACCGACGGCATCTTGCCGGTGCCTGTCAGCGGAATTCTTTCTTTTATAACCTATGAGACTAAAACAGATCTTGCTGACCATCATGGCGGTATCGCTGATGGCAATTGTCAATTCATCCTGTTCAACCCCGAAGGATATTTCGTATCTTCAGGGGCTTTCGGACGGCCAGGCACAGGCTTTGGCGTCGCAGCGACGGCTGACGGTGCGCCCCGACGACCGTCTGTCGATCATCGTCAGTTCAAAGGATCCGGAGCTTGCGCAGGCGTTCAACCTGATGGTGGCGCAGTCGCGTCTGGGTCAGACGGGCACTTCGACGAGCAATAGCCAGACATCGGCCTACACCGTGTCGCCGGAAGGGGAAATTTCGATGCCGCTCGTAGGGACGATAGAGGCCGAGGGGCTCACACGCAGCGAACTCGCCCGACAGATCGAGAGCCGCATCAAGGCCGAGGGATTACTTAAAGACCCTGTGGTGACGGTTGAGTTTCTCAACGCGGCAATCTCGGTTCTTGGCGATGTTGAGTCGCCGGGGGAATATCCGATCGACCGCGACAATATGACTCTCCTACAGGCTCTGAGCAAGGCCGGCGACCTTAAGATCACCGGACAGCGCCGCAACGTGATGGTGCTTCGTCAGGAGGGGGACAAAGAGGTCAGCTATTTCGTCGATCTGACCAATCCGAAATCAGTCATGGAATCCCCGGCCTACCGCATTCAGCAGAACGACATCATCTATGTTGAGCCCAACAACATGCGCAAACGCCAGTCGACAATCAACGGCACGTCGGTGCTGACTCCGGGCTTCTGGATCTCGATCGCTTCGTTTGTGGCATCGATGTCAGTACTCATCTTTAAATAAACAATCAAGCCAGTCATTCATCCCACATACACCTATCCGCACAGCAATGGAAGAAACAACGGAAAAAGAAATCAAATCGCCGACAAATCAGGTTAAGATCAGCGATGTCATATTCACCACTCTGCGTCGCTGGCCATGGCTGATCCTGTCGATAGCATTGTTTGTCGGCGCAGCCGTGTTCTACATACTCCGCACGCCACCGGTCTACACGCGGTCGGCGTCGATCGTCATAAAAAGTAGCTCCACCGGCAATTCCATCTCCGATATTAGTGCGTTTTCGGAGATGGGGCTGGTGCAGACGAGCTCCAATATCAACGATGAGATAAACAAATTGCAGTCGCCCGACGTGATGGACGAGGTTGTCCGCCGTCTGGGGCTCGACAAGAGCTATTCGACCGAGGGCCGATTCCACCGCGAGATCCTCTACGGCTCGTCGCTCCCTGTCACTATCGACTACCCTACTCTGACCGAAAGCGAAAGCGGCTCGGCCACCATCGACATTGACGGCAAGGGCTCGATCACGCTGTCGGATGTCGTTCTGTCGGGCGAACGGGTGACACTTCCCAACTCAGGCCGCGTCATCCCCGGCGACACTATCCGCACGGCCCAGGGCAATATCGTGGTCAACCTGACGGGACGCGGATCGGCAAAAAATGCCACGATCTACGTCAACAAGCAGCCATTGTCGTCGGCCACCGCACAGTTTATCGGCGAGTTTGGCGTGGCTCTCAAAAGTAACAGCGGCAACACAATCAACCTCACGGCCACGGACTATTCGCCGGAACGCGCCGTCGATCTGCTCAATGGCGTGATCGCCGTCTACAACGAAAAGTGGCTTCAGGACCGCAATCAGGTGTCGGTCTCCACGGCTAACTTCATCAACGAGCGTCTGGCCGTGATAGAAAGCGAGCTCGGCGGCATCGACAAGGATATCGCGTCGTATCAGAGCGAGCATCTGATCCCCAACATACAGCAGGCGGCATCGATGTACATGTCAGAAAATCAGGAAGCATCCTCGCAGATGCTCAATCTGAACAATCAGCTCCAGATGACACGCTACCTGCGCAACTATCTCGGCTCGGCCTCGGGCAAGAACGAGATTCTTCCGGCCAACACCGGCATCGGCAACACGGCTATCGAAGGTCAGATCGGGCAATACAACTCCATGATGCTCGACCGCAACCAGAAGGTTGCCTACTCATCGGAGACCCATCCCATTGTGGCCGATCTCGACAATCGGCTAAGCGCCATGAGAGCATCTATCGTCTCGTCGCTCGACAATCAGCTGAAAGCCCTTGAGACCCAGATGCGCAACCTGCAATCATCGAAATCCACAACCACATCGCAGCTGGCCGCGGCTCCTACGCAGGCTAACTATCTGCTGACCGTCGAACGCCAGCAGAAGGTCAAGGAGTCGCTCTATCTGTTCCTGCTGCAAAAGCGCGAGGAAAACGAGCTCTCACAGGCATTCACTGCCTACAACACGGAGGTGATCAAACGTCCGTCGGGATCATCGGCTCCCACCGCTCCGGTGCGCGACAAGATCATTCTGATAGCATTCGTGATCGGCCTCGCACTGCCATTCGGCGTGACCTATCTGATCGAAAGCACCAACACCCGGATTGGTGGCCGCAAGGACATCGACAGCCTGTCGATACCGTTCCTCGGCGAGATCCCCGACGACAAGCCCAAGAAAGGCGAGCGTCAGGAATCACGCATAGTCGTGAAGCAGGGCAAGCGCAACGTTGTCAACGAAGCGTTCCGAGTGCTCCGCACCAATCTTGGCTTCCTGACGGGCAGCACGAAAGGCAACGTGGTGATGATCACCTCGTTCAACCCCGGATCGGGCAAAACATTCATAGCCATGAACACGGCTGTCAGCCTTGCCATCAAGGGTAAACGCGTGGTGGTGATCGACGGCGACATGCGCCGCTGCTCCCCCTCGGCCTATATCGACACTCCGGAAACCGGTCTGAGCAACTATCTGGTAGGCGAAACCGACCGCCTGTCGGATATCATCTACTCCGACTCGCTGATCCCGGGTCTCAGCGTGATTCCGGTCGGCACTATCCCCCCTAACCCCACGGAGCTTCTCGAATCGCCCCGTTTCGCTGAGCTGATCAAGACGCTCAAAGCCGACTATGACTATATTCTGATCGACTGTCCGCCGGTAGAGATGATGGCCGACGCACAGATCATAGAGACCCTGGTGGACCGCACCATCTTCGTGATCCGCGCAGGACTCTTCGAACGCGCCATGCTCCCCGAACTGCAGCGGCTCTACGACCAGAAGAAATACCGCAACATGACCCTCGTGCTCAACGCCACCGCCGCCGAAGGCTCACGCCACGGCTACAAATACGGCTATGGCTACGGTTACGGCTACGGCAACTACTCCCACTACACCAAAAAAGACTAACATCTTTATTTGATCAAACGCTAAGAAATGGCCAACAAGATCGCAAAAAATACAATTTATCTTTATATAAGAATGATTATCACAATAATCATTTCCTTATATACATCCCGAGTTGTATTAGAAGCGCTTGGTGTTGTTGATTATGGAATATATAATGTGGTTGGTGGGATTGTAGCTATAATCAGTTTTTTAAGTTCAGCCCTGAGTGCTTCCACATCCCGATTCTTGTCCACAGCCTTAGGGCATTCTGATCAAACAGAACTGATTCGTGTATTTTGTACCGCAAAATATATCCATCGACTTTTTGCTGTAGCTTTACTGATTTTAGGAGAAACTATTGGCGTATGGGCAGTAAACCACGTATTGGTTATCCCGGAAAGTCAAATATATGCAGCCAATTGGACTTTTCAATTATCATTATTTGCCACAGCATTAGCTCTAACCCAAATACCATATGATGCCCTCATTGTAGCACACGAAGATCTTCACATTTTTGCATATCTTCAAATTCTCTCTTCCTTACTTAAGCTTGGCATCGTATTCCTATTAATGATCATAAGCTTTAATAAGCTAATTTTATATAGTATATTAGTATTTCTTGTAAGTATCATTATTCGGACTCTATATTGGGGATATGCAAAACGTAATTATCAGGAAACCCATAGCCATGCCAAAGTAGACAAACAAATAGTAAAACAAATGGCATCATTCTCCGGATGGGATCTATTGGGACATATTGGATTCACAGCTCGACAACAAGGTACAAACATTGTTATGAATATGTTTTTTGGAGCTGCCATTAATGCAGCATCAGGATTGGCCACCACCGTCCAAGGAATCATTTCATCATTTGCGTATAATATCGTGACAGCCGTTAGGCCTCAAATAATAAAAAGCTATGCAACAGGTGATCTACAGAAGTTCAGATCGTTAATAAAGAACGCTATATTCGCGACACTATGTATGATAATGCTCATATGCATACCTTTAATCCTAAATCTGCATACGGTTCTAACCATATGGCTTAAAAATATCCCTGATTATTGTTACCAATTCACACTTTATTGCTTGATTGGCTGCATTGTTTCAAGCATATCTTCAGTTTTTTTAATTGGCATACATGCCACTGGGGATGTCAAGCGAAGTAGTTTGGGTAGAAATATAATATATATTCTATCCTTGTTTTGCATATTTCTCTTTTTAAAAATGTCATTTCCACCGACATGCGCTTATATAATATTTATAATAACACAGTTAATGACGCTATGCAATGACGTTTATATTCTACATTCCGTATTATCCCCACAAATAATCCGCAATATATTATTTCAGAATGTTGCAATAATCACAATAGGTATGATTTGCGGAATAATTGCATACTATATAACAATAGAAAATACCTTTTTAAAGGTGATAATATCAACTCTTGTCTATATCCTTACCTTTATACCATTCGTATTCTTTATTGTAACAAATTCTTCCCAAAAGAAGATGATAATAGAATTAATAAAGGCTAAATTAAACTTTATATGAGTAATTTAAAACATCCTTGTAACAACATCTCAAAGTTAAAAAAATGTTACAGATGTTCTGTATGTGGAGGATTATGCCCAGTAAAAATTATAGATATCACTAACTCTAATGGTTTCATAGAGCCTAAAATATCCCATCAAGACCAGTGCATAAATTGTGGACTATGCTTGAAAGTTTGCAGTTTCAATAGTGTAGATCCAATAGAATACAACACTCCAATTGGAGCATATTCAACTGTAAGTACAAATCCAACAACTGTAGCTACATGCACGTCTGGAGGTACTGTTTATGAATTATTAAAACATGGCATAAACAATGGATATAAAGCAATAGTTGTCAGGTTTAACTTCGACACACAACGCCCTGAGCACTACATAGCCCACACAATTGAAGAATTAGAAGAATCAAAAGGAAGTAAATATCTCCAAAGTGATATATCAAAGATCATCCCCCTGCTATCAAGAACTGAAAAATACATAGTTGTGGGAACTCCATGCCAAATAGCATCTTTACGAAGATATCTTAAATTCAAAAAAATCGAAAATAATTTCATATTTATTGATTTTTTCTGCCACGGCGTTCCATCCACAAAGTTATGGGATCGATATATTTCTCTTAAATCCAAACAAATAGGGAACATTAAGTCTGTTTTATTTCGAGCAAAGGATTTTGGATGGCATCAAAGCATACGAGTCAAATTAATTGGGACCAATGGCACAACCATTACCAAAGCGCCCAAAAAGGATATTTTCTTCAATTACTTCCTTGGGGACAGATGTCTTTCGGCTGCTTGTTATGACAGTTGCTCTTTTAAACAAACCAATACCGCCTCTGACATAAGAATTGGTGACCTGTGGGGGACCAAATATCTAAAGAACGAAACAGGCATAACCGGAGTTATAACATTCTCCACACAAGGAGAATCGTTCTTAAAATCTGCCGAAAATATTCAAATAAGGTCTGAAAGTACAGACACTATACTTTCTGGGCAAATGAAGATGAATGCCAAACGGTCAGCATCATATCCTATTGCCCAACTTGCGATAAGATCCCAAATATTATTTATCGCTCTAACACCATTATGCGATCTAATTGATTTTATATATGGTCTGCCTAAACGTATCAGGAATCACTATAATTTTTAACTCCTCAAAATGACATACCTATTTCAAAAATTATATCGTTTTTTTTCCCCATTCCATATTTCCGGAGTAAATAATCAACTGAACATTCCGTCCAAAAGATCAAATGTAAAGATTACAATCCATGGAAACAACAATACTGTGGATATCGCACCGGCAAAGAACCTTGAAAATCTTAATATTTTAATATTAGGGGATAATAATCATTTATCAATTGGTGAAAATGCCAGAATATACGGGCCATGCTCTATTCGAGTTGAGGATGGCGCCAAGGTTCTTATTGGGCATGACACCGGATTACGTGGAGTGAAGATATTAGCCAGAGAGTCATCTATTTCGATTGGTAACGATTGTATGACAAGCTATGGTGTTACTATCAGAAATCATGACTCCCATAACGTTTTAGATGCGAATAGAACCATATGTAATCCACCCAAAGATATTATCATAGAAGATCACGTATGGATTGGTGAAGATGTAACTATTCTTAAAGGCACAAAAATTAAGCCAAATTCTATTGCGGCTTTTGGAGCTATACTAACAAAACAATATCCTCCAAATTGTATAATCGCTGGCAATCCAGGTGTGGTTGTAAAAGAAAACATAACATGGAGTAAATAAACCAATGCAAATATGAGAGTTGCCACAATTACATGTCATGATGTATACAATTATGGAGCATCGCTTCAAGCTTATGCGCTGCAACAATTTTGTGAACAGGCAGGTGCAGATTACCATATCATTGATTATAAACCAGACTACCTTTCGCAACATTTTAAATTATCAGTAGTCGCAAACCCACGCTACAATTTTCCAATAGTCAAGCAACTCTACCTACTTGCCAAACTACCTGGGCGGATACGTGACCTAAAAAAGAAACGAATTTTTGATAATTTCACAACTAATTACCTCCATCTGACTTCGACAAGATACCATACATGTGATGACATCAGGAACTCTTTGCCTGAAGCTGATCTATATATTGCCGGCAGTGACCAAATTTGGAACACATTGTTCCGTAATGGTCATGACAGCGCATTCTATCTTGATTTTGTAGGCTCACGAGGGAAAAAGATCAGTTATGCTGCGAGTTTTGCAACTGACAAAATCCACAAGGATGCCGATTCCTTTGTGAGTAAAATGTTAAGAAATTTTAACGAAATATCAGTTCGCGAAACAAGTGCCCTGCAACTTCTATCTAAATTAGGGCAAAACAAAGCAACATTAGTATGCGACCCTGTATTCTTGCTAAATAGAGGACAATGGATACAACTGCTTAAATCCACGATTCAACCAAAAGAAGATTATATCTTAGTATACGATTGCGAAAGGAGCTCAAAAATCAGAAACGTCGCACTAAAACTCAAAGAACAGACAAGCCTTCCAATATACATTCTCTCTAAAACAGCAGGAAGATATGCCGACAAAGATTTCTCCTTAGTCGGTCCATTGGAGTTTCTGTCATTGATTTTAAATGCAAGATACGTTATTGCAAATTCGTTCCATGCAACAGCTTTCTCAATAATTTTCCATAAAGAATTCTTCATAGTCAATCGTTCTGAAAGCATAAATACCAGAATGCATGATTTTTTGTCGTATTTAGGAATTCCCGACAGGATAATTTCAACGACTACATCATTGAATCTTAAGCCTATAGATTTCATTGACGTATCCCATAAACTTGATTTTCTGATAAATGAGTCAAAATCATTCATAAACAAGCATCTCCAATTGATATGAAGAAAAAGAGCATATTTATCAATATGCATTATCTTGAGCTAGGTGGAGCCGAAATGGCATTAATCGGACTTCTGAATGCTTTTGACTACAACAAGGTAGAGGTAGATCTATTCTTA
>OFFE01002685.1_pt1 | contig 10290 bp, 14 predicted proteins | sample 1521371 | NCBI WGS metagenome assembly OFFE01 (sample SAMEA3504131, study PRJEB24116) | mouse gut metagenome | biome: mouse gut; feature: mouse-associated habitat; material: faeces | place: Denmark | collected 2011 | reverse complement strand
TAGCAGAATCTACGGCATAGCCGGACACAGAAAGATTGTAGCACAGGGTATTGTTCAACAGGCGGTCGTCCTCCACCACTAAAAGCCGCATACGTTCACATCCTTCCAGTTTTATCATGAATCGTATCACTGAAATGTTACGAAAATCTCACAAGGAAAATTATATCACATTTTATACCGATTTGCTTTAATAATTGTCCAGAGTTATTTTGATGGGACTAAATATCAGTTCAGAATAAAGCCAAAACGGGCTAAAAGAGCGAGGGCCGGCATAGCATAACGCCACACCGACCTTCTCGCTAAATGTTTTCTTACATCACCGCTCGTTTGGCGGCAGGTTTTTAATAGGCCGGAGTTCCATAACCATAAATCTCATAGTGCCCAACGGTATAGCGATTCTCCCGGCAGCTATCGCCAGAATTGCCCTCCACGGTGTAGACGATACCGTTCTCCACCTTTTCTACGATGCCAACGTGGTCGGCAAGGCCGTCCTGCGGCCCGGAGCCGCCCTTGTTGTCCCAATCAAAATAGATGATGTCGCCGGGGCGCGGCTCATAACTGTTATCCTGCCATAGTCCCCGGTCTTTGAACCAGTTGGAGCCGGTGATACAGCCCGCAGTTTTGGGGATCACCCCGGCGTCCAGATACCCGCACTCATTGGCGCACCAACTGACAAAGCAAGCGCACCACTCCACACGGGAATTAAAGCCATACCATGACCAATAGGGCTGACCGCCCACGTTCCCGATCTGCGAGAGGGCCACCACCACGATCTCTCCATCACCCAGGCCGATACCGTAAAGGACGCTACTCCACATACTGCGGTTTTCTTCAGCCAGTAACTCCGCAAGCTGCGCCCGCTGGTCTGCGGTGAAGTTGTAAGCATCTGCCATTTCATCGGCGGTTTTGTGGGTCACGGTGATATAGAGGGTCGTGGTCGTTACCTCCACTTCTTCCTCAATGATGTTACCCGCTCCATCGTCCGTTTCAACGGTCTGCGTGGTGGTGCTGGTGTCTGTGCGGCTGCTCACCTCGTTCATGGCCCAAAATATCTCTTTCAGAAGTGCCTTTTTATTATCATCCATCGTGGCGACTTCCTGGGGGTTAGTGGGGTCGCTGGTGGTCTTGACCGCATAGACCGCCAGCACATCAGGCCAGACGGCGCGGGAGCCGGACATTTCAACTGCGTCTGCGGCGTTTCCGGTCTTGATTTCTTCCAGCTTGCTTTCATAGTCCTGGTTTATCTCCCGTACAACGGCGGGCATGGTCTGGCCCGTGCCGCTGTCCTCCCCGGAGAAGAAGATACCAAAGCAGGAGCCAGCAATCAGGCCAATCAGACAGATAATGACGATGGCGAGAATGGCAACCCAACCGCCAGCGGCAATCGCGGCCACCAGCGCCTTGGCCGATGCAATTATGGCCTTTACTGTGGCGGAAACCGCCTTTGCGCTGGCTTTCGCTGCGGTGGCGGCGGTTTTAGCAGTCACACGGGCGGCTTGTGCTGTCATTTTAGCGGCCTTGGCGGTGGCCTGGGCCGTTTTCTGTGCCGCCTTTGCCGTATGCTCGGCGGTCTTTATGGTGGTTTTGGACGTGCGCTGGGCGGTTTTCACCGTGCCCTTTGCGGTCTGCTGGGCTGTCTTTACTGTCCGCTTGGCGCTTTTGACGGTGCCCTTTGCCGCCCGCTCTGCGGCCCTGCCGGTAGTTTTTATGGTCTGATTGGCGGTACGGCCAGTCCGTTTTACCACTTCAATGGGCTGTTCAGCGGTCTTGACGGTTTGCTTGATGGCGGTTTCCGCCTGATGGGGCATTTTCACGGCATCCGGCGCTTTCACCTGCGGCTGGGCCGGTCTGCCAGACTGAATATCACGGCTTTTCATCTGCCGTTTACGCTCGGCCCATTTTTCAGACTGCTTTTTGACAAAGGCCCGCCCTCGCTCCACTACCATATCAATGGTATCGGCGGGGCGCTCCACCTCCGCACGGGCAGGGGGCCGTCTGCGCTCCGCTGCACTTCTGTACTGCCTGGGACGGGGTTCCTCCGGGGCGGCGTTGGTACGCTGGCGGGGGAGCCGTCTGTTCGGGAGCTTGTCGGTATTTTGCTGGGGCAACCGACTTTCCGGGGCCTTGCCAGTTCGCTGCTGCGGCAATCGCCCCTCCGGGGGCGTCCCGGTGGGCTGGCTTTCCGGGGCGGGGACTTGGCCCGGTTCGGGAGATGGGGCCTGTTCAGTGGGGGCGGTGTTCTCCCGCCGTTTCTCCGCCACCCGTTTCTCCCGCTGACGCTGGAACAGCTTTCGCCCCTGCCGTACCGCCGTTTTGGTGCCGGACACCACCACATTCGCCGTATCGTGGACAAAATCATCAGCGGCAAACTGTACCTTGTCCTCGGCGTACTCGCTGGGGGTGGCCTGACAATCATCCATCAGCGCCGCCGCGTTTTGCTTAGAGCGGATAAAGGCATTTTTCATCCTCTGGCCCACAACGACGGACTTGTCCAGTACCTTAATGTCCTTGCCTGTGGCCTTTTCACGGGTCTTGATCCTGCTCATAGCCGCTCACCTCCCGTCTTTTTATCCAGCGGTGTTTCAATTCTGCCGGGGCCACATAGTAGCTCCTGCGGCGCTGGCCTGTCCACTCCTTTCCACCGGCTTTACCATCAAAGGCAAAGCCAGCGGCCCGGAGCGACGCCCCGGTTTCCGTTGCCAGGGTATAGGTGACGATGCGCTCATAGCCCATGTCAAACCCGATGCGGCAACAGGCCCCGTATAGCTTGGAACAGGCATTGTGTGTCCCGTCCGTACAGCAGCGCAGGATTTCCAGGGTCAGACCATCGTCCAAATGCCGGGAAACGGGACGGCCACAAATGGCAACGCCGCATAGTGTGTCCCCATCATAACAGGCCACGGCGAATTTGCCGCCAACGGGCGGGATGCTGTGCCGGTGGTACTGGCCTACATACTCCCTCGCCGCCCGCAGGTGGCAGGGCTTGATTTTCAGTGGCATTTTCACACCTCCGTCCATAAGGGGAGGGGCAGGCATCAAGCCTGTCCCCCGGAAAAGCGGCCCTCACCGGGCCGGGTGGTCATCAAGCGGTAGAGTTCCGTATTGTGGGGGAAACGGTTGACGAAGGGCACCAGGGCGGAGCCGTACTTGATAAGGCCACACCCGGCGGGGGCGTTGGTGATGTGCCCCATCTGTTCCTCGGAAATGTTCAGCAGCTTTGCCAGCTTTTCCCGGTCGCTTGCCGCCTGACTGAGCATGACAATGAACTCGGAGTTAGACAGCATGGTGCTGGCCTGAACGGAGTCCAGAAGATACTCCACGTTCTGCGTGATAGCGGTGGGATAGGCGTTGCGCTTTCTGAACTGCCGCCACGCGGAGTTGAAAAAGGCGGCGCTGAACTCGTTTTCAAACATCACATGGAACTCGTCAATGAAAACGTGGGTGCGCTTGCCCTTCTTCCAGTTCAGGGTGACACGGTTGAGCATGGTGTCGGTAATGACAAGGTGGCCGATGGGCTTTAACTGTTCGCCCAGGCCGTGAATGTCGAACACCACCATCCGCTTGTCCAGGTCAACGGTGCTTTCGTGGCCGAAAATATCAAGGGAGCCGGTGGTGAACAATTCCAGGGCCAGGGCGATACTGCTGGCTTCACTCTCCGACTGCTTCAACAGCTTTTCCCGGAGATCTGCCAGGGTGGGGACTGTGCCGGTCTGTGCCGCTTCCTCGTACAGATCACCCGTACAGCGGTCAATGATGGATTTGTGCTGCGGCCCCACGCCCTTGGGGTCGATGCGCTCCACCAGCGACATGATAAACTGCGACTTCACCACAATGGGGTTGTTCTCGCCGTAGCCGTCCACCATATACATGGCGTTCAAGCGGTCTTTGCCGCCAGCGGACACCCGGACAACGCTGCCCAGGCCGTCCATCGCTTCAATGAGGGGGGCGTACTCCCCCTCCGGGTCTGCTATGAGAATATCATCGTCCGTGTTGAGGATCAGGAACGCGATTTCCTCTTTCACACTGAACGATTTGCCAGAGCCGGGGACGCCCAGCCGGAAGGAGGACTGATTGAGCAGGTTCGCCTTGCGGTCATTGTGTGACCTCCTTTCGATTGATTTTGCTGCCCTGGGCAACAGAAAAGCACCCTATCCCTACGGTGCTTTTCTCTGGCTCAGATGAATGCTTTAATGGGGGTTGAATGCCGCTTAGGTTGGTGGTATATTATATTTGTAGTAATTTGACAAATCGGAATTTGAGGGGAGACAATAAAAATGATAGAGCTTAGGAGATTATCAGTAGATGATGGAATGGATGTATATGTAATGTTACAAGAAATTCCCAAAGAAGAGAACGGGTTAATGAACAATGCTAACGGGTTATCATTTGAGGAATATAAAGACTGGTTGAAGAGAAAATATGCAGATTCCGAGCAGATTGGACTTAAAGACGGTTGGAAAGTGCCGTCTACTACATATTGGCTTTATGCAGATGAGAGGCCAGTTGGTTTTGGCTCTATCAGGCATTTTCTCACAGATGCGCTTCGTGAAGCGGGGGGGCATATAGGGTATGGAATAGCTCCTAAGTACCGTGGGAAAGGATATGGAAAGAAAATTCTTGAGCTTTTACTTGAGGAAGCCAGCTGTCTTGGAATTGATAGAGTACTTGTTACAATTCAGTTGGACAATGCTGCATCAAAGGCAGTAGCATTTGCAAATGGTGGTGTGATTGGGAAACAAACAGATGAACGTATATTTGTTTGGATAGATACTGTGCGGAAATGCTGAAAATTTATTTTTGATAATGATTCTGTCAAATTCAAATTTGTGAGGATGAATGTGATGCGTGAATTGATGTTGGTTAGGCCATCTAAACTATATGCAAAACAAGTCATGTCATATAAAGAAGAAATGTTACAATGTGGAGATAGTTTTGATGGTTGTGCAGGTCTTGAAGATGTCCAATCATTTGATGAGTGGATTGACTTTGAGAGAAGATTAAGAGAAAAATATAAAAGCGGATATGTTCCATCAGAAGTGTTTTTAGCGGTAAGGCGAAAAGACGATTTTGTTGTTGGTATGATTGATTTTCGACACCCATTATCGGATTTTCTCAAAAATTTTGGGGGTAATATTGGATATAGTGTTCGTCCGTCAGAAAGACGAAAAGGTTATGCGTCTGAAATGCTGGGATTAGTTTTACCTTTTTGCCGTGCGTTTGGAGAAAGCAAGGTTTTAGTAACCTGCGATAAGCGAAATGTAGCTTCGCAAAGGACGATTATTAAAAACGGTGGAGTGATGGAAAATGAAATTGTTGATACAGTGGGATTAAGTAAAAGTGGCATTATTCAAAGATTTTGGATTTCAATATAGTGTCTTTCTCAACCATTTCCAGTTTGACATACTGGGAAATCGCAATTTAAAGGAGAAAATTATGAATATAGAACAATTTTGGAAAGCCGTTCTTGCCCAAGATGAAAGAGAAATTAGAAAATACTTTCATGCAGAAGCCTATGTAAATTGGCATTGCACCAACGAGCATTTTACGGTGGATGAATATATTGTTGCGAATTGTGAGTACCCCGGAGAATGGGACGGACTCGTTGAAAGAGTAGAAATTGTGAATGATTTAATTATTACAGTTGTTCGTATCTATCCCAAAGATAGAAGTATTTCTTTTCATGTGACTTCGTTTATTCAAACAAAAAACGATAAAATTACAGCAATGGACGAATATTATGCCGATGATGGAATGGCACCACAATGGAGATTGGATAAACGCATTGGGACACCTATCAAATAAATCCCAGTTTTTTCTGGAAGCCGGAGAATAGGGAACCCGGCTTCTTTTTCGTGTACGGGCAAAAAGAAAACCCTTCCCCCAAAAAGAGAGAAGGGCATTGCCGTTATTCTGTTACCGCCGGTATCTCCCCGACAAAGTTATAAATGATTTTGATTTCCTGAAATTTCTCCCCGTCAACCTTTTTCACCTCCCCCACCAGAATCCGGCTGATAAGGCGGTTTAAGATACCCTCGTCCAATTCCTGTATCGTGGCATACTGCCGGATTTCCCGGATAAAGGTACGGACATCACTTTCCTGCTCATTGGAACGGCGCAAGGAGAGGGTCAATTCTTTTAGCTGCTTCTGGTTTTCCTCCTGTTCCCGCTCCATCGTCGCCGTCAGCTTCACAAACCGCTGCTCTGACAGGATTCCCTTTGCCTTGTCAGTATACAGGTTCAGGAACATATCGTCAATTTCCCGGTTCCTTGCTTCCAGCCGTTCCCGCTCCTTCTCCATCTCCGAAGCGTCCGCCAGATACATACGCTTCTTTCAACAGGCATTCTATGAATTCCTGCTTGTCTTCCGTATAGCTTCTTCGGTCGCCTGGAAATTGTAACGCCAGTTTTTTCTTATAGGCATCGTATATCATTGCTTTATCAGAATGGCAGTTCAGATAATCCCGAAAATTGATATAGTTATTCCATTCTGTCCCATTTCATTCCTCTTGATGGGACAAAAGCTTTACGCATCCTCTTTTTAATCCTATCATTTTTCTCTCCATGCTGCTTGAGGCTCTGTCGTATTTATTGTACCAGTATGGCTATTCCGACAGAGCGATTCTATAAATATCCGCCTGTTCTCCATCAATTTCAAAGCTGCGCTCATAGACTCCGCCATTCCGGATGATTGTTTTTACCGAAGGTTCATTCTTCTTTTCCACAGAAAGATACAGTTCGTCCATCCCCGCCTTTTTGGCAACCCCTAATAATTGCCGCAGCATTTCCGTGGCAAAGCCCTTTCTTCTTTCTGATGGACGGACGCTATAACCGCAATGGCCGAGATCTTTCAGAAAATCGTTCAGCATATGCCTTAAGTCAATGATGCCCACAATTCTATCCTGATCATCAACAGCAAAGAATGTGTCTGTTATGACCCAATTCGGATTCACCGTTTCCTCTTTCGTGTTTGCGTCTATGGACCTGCACCATTCTATATAATCCTCCGTTTTATCAAATAGTTCACTTCCGTTAATGACGAATTCCCCATGATCAAAAAATTCCTGTCTGAATTCGATTGCCTGTTCTTTCCGTTCTTCTGTTGGTCTCACTAAGTAAATCATTTTTCACACTCCTTTATCCGCTAAAATTTTATCAACAATGAAGCATTTCCCCTGGACATCGCCTTTTAAAAATACAAGCTCTTCGTCCATCCTGTCTTTCAGTCAGTTCTTTTTAGACATGACCTGAATATCCTTGTTATTGGAGATTGCACAGCAGATGTGTTCTTTATCAATATTTTCGCGTGTCAGTTTTACAAGTTCCATATTCTATTGCCTCCTTATCGTTCAATCTGCATTTATGTAAATAAAAAATCATCCTAACCACCCCTGATAAAACGCAACCGCTCCCAAAATTGCTCCTACAACCATATTGATAAAAAGTACACTTGGAATACCTGTTATATCCATAAACGCAATGATCAAGCCAAAACTGCTATATAAATAAACTCTCGCTTTTTCAAAGCACTCCCCCAGACTTCTATCTATTTCCTTTTCTGTTTTTGTAATAATAAATTACCAACACAAATGCAAAGGAAATAATTTGTGCAGCCATGATCCGGACAATTTGTAATTCGTCTGCGCCATTTAGCGAAACGACATGCAGCATGTTTGTAGCAACGGTATTATTGAATAAATGGCCGCCAAGCCCTGCCCATAGATTTCCTGTTATACGGTAAAGAAGCCCCCATTTGATTCCCATAATCCCGGCAAGAATCATGTAACCGATACCCATTAGAAGCATTGCCGCAAATGACATTTCGCCATTTATATAGCTTCTGATTGGCATTACAATGTGCCAAACGCCAAATAGAAATGCGGCAATATAATTTGCTTGCATAAATGGCTTTGTTTCAGAGAGCGTTTTCAGAAACAGACCGCGAAAAACCCCCTCCTCCATCCATACATTAATAACATTGAATAGTACGCATAACAGAAAGAAAACGAAATCCGTATGATTTATTTGAGAGCCGGTTAGCGAAAAACTGCTGATATACAGTTCTAAATGTGCAGGATTGCCTTGCAGGATAAAAATCGCCAATTCCAGGCCATATGAAATAGCAAAGCAAACGCTTCCCAATAATAAACCTTTCAAAATACCTCTTACAAAACTGTTTCTATGAAATCCAATATCGCTCCATGAAAGATTTACCCTTTTTAATACCAAAGCCAATATGATAATTCCAACTACTTTATGAAGCACATTTTCTCCAATAGCCGTTTTATCTGTTTCAATCAGAAAATATTCTACAAACCTCGCAGACAAACAAAGCGCGAATATTGCAATGCACAAATGATCTGGTTTGCATTTCATGTTTCTTCCCATACAGTTACCTCTTTTCATTCCTCTTCCTTTTTCTGTTTCAACTTTCTCCAAAGAAACAGCTTTATGATAACGGCTATTATCAAAGGAACAATCGTAAATATACCATAATACAAAATGCCTGTGTACCATGGTGCCGATTGCATATCATATAAGCCAGGATATGTCCTGTAATCCAGATATACATATATTGCATGCCCTACAAAGGCTCCCATCAATAAGCTGATCAATATATTCAAAATTCCGTCCAGCTTCTTTAACATAGAACAAGCCCCCATGAGATTCCTGCAATTCTTTGAATCAATCAAATCTTCCCATTTACGTCTTCATTTCCTGTCTTTAAATCGCTGACTGTTTTATCTTCTTTTAAATTCTGCTGTGCTTTCTTTTCTTCTATCTTTTTATAGGCTTCCATCATCCCACTTATAACCGCCCATTTGATTACAAAATACAATGCAGCCAAAACAACAATTGCCGTTCCCACGCTGATCCCCAGTTCCTGCCACAGTTCGGCAATCCTTTCGCTCATCCCGAATTTTTCCCATAAGTCCATTTTGCGTTCCTCCTGTCATTCCTTTTTACCTTTTCCTTCCTGCCCTCTTTTTTTCTTAAAAACATAAACGAGAGTATTGATGAAACATAACAGCACAAAAAGGCCCGTAAAGTTAATCCAAATATCCCTGTATGCTGTTTTCGCCAAAGGTTCCCGCAGTCCGCTAAACCAGACATACGCGAATGCTAGCAGCTGAGAGGGAATATAGGCAATCAAATATCTGAGAACTAAAGGCTTAACAGGCAGATTTGTACACAGCTCAAATGCAGCTATCCCAATCAGAAGGATCATAGCCCTGTCTAATTCATGCCAGTTACCGCTTGGATCTTCATAAATACCATTACAAAGGTACAAAACGCTGTTCAACAATGTTATTACTGTATATATAATCGAGTAAATCGATACGATACGGATCCACTTTTTCTTCTTCATTTTCCCCTCCAGTTTCAACTTTCCAAATCTGATAACACGATTATTCCGCTCCGCCCAAATTATATATAATAGCCAGAGCAATCTTTCCGGCCATATCTCTGTCACTTGTTTCCTGTGATGACTTCCCATAAATAGCAAAATAGTATTCATCATATGTCCAGTCTATCATAAACATATCTCCGGTTTCATTAACTCTCATATAGGGAAATATATATTCCCCTTCTGCGGTTGATGCCGTCCATCCGATTTTGGTGGAATCCACAAAAACTTCATCTGGCAGAACGGATGCCTTTTCTTTACCGGCAGCAAACGTACAGAGCCCCACATTCTCTAATTCAAATTCAATCTGTAATTCATCATCCTCTGTTTTTTTTACTTCAACATCTGACGTAATCGGCATATGATCCAACACTTCTTTTGGATTGCTAAATCCGACTGCGTTCACAATCTCCACTTCACCCAAACCGACACGGTCTGCCCCAACTCCTTCCAATTTCTGTCCCTCTGCATCAAGGCTTCTTTCTGCTTCCTGATTCTGACCTTCTGTATCATTTTGTGCTGTAGTAACATTAACGTCAGACTCGATTGCTTTTTCCTCTGTCTGAATTGATTGAGATTGCATGCTGCCACACCCTGCCAAACCTGATAACACACCGGTTGCAAAAACTATACAGCTTAATACTTTAAAACTTTTGTTGTGCATATGATAGTTCCTTCCTGCATTCTGGAAATCCCGATTATTCGCTTTCTATATCTTTCCTGTAAGTTTTAATTTTAGCATTCCCAAAGCACCGGAACAATCTGTTTGCAGCAGACGGTTTTCTAAATGAAGTGAAATGTCCAGGCATCCCAAAATCCGCCTAAAGCCGGTTGATTGCAAACCGAGGTTCCCGTTTTGTTACCGAGTTTCACATTTTGAAAGC
>OFFE01002682.1_pt1 | contig 10294 bp, 10 predicted proteins | sample 1521371 | NCBI WGS metagenome assembly OFFE01 (sample SAMEA3504131, study PRJEB24116) | mouse gut metagenome | biome: mouse gut; feature: mouse-associated habitat; material: faeces | place: Denmark | collected 2011 | reverse complement strand
CTTCCCGTTTTTTATCATAAGGTGCATCCCAAGGTTTTTCTTTTGAAGCTGGTTCCTGGAATGCAGCCCCAGATTTTAAAGCCTATTTTTCAGGAATTTGACTGTGTGATCGTGGAGAGCTTCGGGGTGGGAGGAATACCGGACAGCATTGCGGAGGAATTTTTCCGGCAGTTAAGCCGGTATGAGCCGGGGGAGAAGATTCTGATTATGACCACCCAGGTTACTTACGAGGGAAGTGATGTGGATGTATATGAGGTGGGTAAGCGGATTCGGGAACGGTTTCGGTTTTTGGAGGCTTATGATATGACCCTGGAGGCTGTGTTTACAAAGATCATGTGGATACTTGGGATTGAGGGCTTAAGCTTTGAGGAGATTGAGACGCTGTTTTATCGGAAAGTTAATTTTGATACAAGCATGACTTATGTGAAAACGTGAAGCTGGCGGATAAGGACAAGGCTGTTAAAGAGGAGAATACGAATAAAGTGGAGAGTAAGATTATGGAAAATATAAGTGAAAAAGTAAATATCATAGAGGGCGGCGTCACGGCGGCTAAGGGCTTTGAGGCAGCGGCGGCAGCGGCGGAGATCAAATATAAGGGACGCACGGATATGGCTCTTATTTACAGCCAAACGCCCTGTCAGGCAGCCGGAACCTTTACCAGCAATGTTGTAAAAGCGGCTCCGGTGAAATGGGACCGGAAGATTGTGGCGGAATCTCCCTTTGCACAGGCGGTTGTAGTTAATTCCGGGATTGCCAATGCCTGTACGGGAGCGGAAGGATACGGCTATTGCAAAGAGACGGCTGAGGAGTGCGCAAAGGCGCTGAATATTCCTGAGGATGCAGTCCTGGTGGCTTCCACAGGCGTGATTGGCATGCAGCTGCCCATTGACCGGTTAAAAAAGGGAATTGCATTACTGAAGGAAGCAAAGGGCGGCACCGTGGAGCATGGAACGGCAGCGGCCAAGGCTATTATGACTACGGATACCGTACATAAGGAGATTGCGGTACAGGTGGAGCTGGGAGGGAAAACAGTGACCATCGGCGGCATGTGCAAGGGCTCCGGCATGATCCATCCCAATATGTGCACCATGCTTGCCTTTGTGACCACAGACGCCTGTATCTCTAAAGAAATGCTTCAAAAAGCCGTGAGTGAAGATGTGAAGGATACCTTCAATATGATTTCCGTGGACGGAGATACTTCCACCAATGATACCTTGCTGGTACTTGCCAACGGAGCGGCAAAGAATCCGCAGATTACGGAGGAAAATGAGGATTACGGACTTTTTGCGGCAGCTTTGAACACGGTGAATACTTATTTGGCAAAGAAAATGGCGGGAGACGGCGAGGGAGCCACGGCTCTCTTTGAGGTGAAGATTGTGGGCGCGGAGACAAAGGCAGATGCGGCTGCCCTGAGTAAGTCTGTGGTGACCTCCAGTCTGGTGAAGGCAGCCGTCTATGGTCATGACGCGAATTGGGGACGGATTCTCTGTGCTATGGGTTATTCCGGCGTGGAGTTTGATCCGGAGAAGGTAGATCTGTTCTTTGAGAGCGCAGCCGGGCGGATTCAGATTATCGAAGATGGCGTTGCGGTGGATTACAGCGAGGAGGAGGCCACCCGAATCCTGTCCGAACCGGAGGTGACGGCGATTGCGGATGTGAAGATGGGTGATGCCTCTGCTACGGCCTGGGGGTGCGATCTCACCTATGACTATGTGAAGATCAATGCGGACTATCGGTCGTAATGGAATAGATAAGAAACGTGTGAGGAAGGGTCAGTTCATTGGGAACTGACCTTTCAGTTATCAAGGCTCTTTTAAAGTTGATTTAAACGTACTTTTTATCGTGTTTTTCTTTCATGTTATCATTCGGAGCGGGAATGTCAGCCTTTGTTGATAGAAAAACAGACAGATTTCAGATAGGATTTTCACACAGCATCTTTTAGACGGCGCCGGTTCGTTTTAGAGATATCTCTTTTGCAGCCGGAGATTTTTCTCCACTGGTACAGGCTGAAAGGTGTGGAACAAAAAACAGGAGGACAAAGCAGTGCAACTTGGAAATCAAATTCATCAATTGCGGAAGCTGTCAGGGATGACGCAGGAACAGCTGGCGGAGAAATTGAATGTTTCCAGACAGACCATTTCCAAATGGGAATCCGATACGACGATGCCGGACCTGGAGAGTATGGTTCGAATCTGCCGGATATTCCAGCTGTCCTTAGACGAGCTTGTGCTTAAAGAGGAGGAAAGCATGACGGAGCGGCATGAAAAAATAACCTTGGAGGATCTCATGGAAATCAATCTTCACAACCGGAGAATGACCCTGCTGCTGGTGAGCGGCCTGATATTTCTTATGGTAAGCGCCCTTGGAATCATCTTTGTAACGGCTCTGAGCGATATTACATACAGCACCCAATATATGCTGTACCGCTATATTGCCGTCGGCAGCTATGCTTATGCGCCCGTGAATTTTGCAAGGTTTCTGATACCTTCCGTGGGCGCAGGCGTGATAGGGCTATTGCTGTGCCTGTGTTATGTAATCAAGAACAGAAACGGAAAAAGGTAGCCGGGTAATTTTTTTGCACGGATAACCTGGCAGGAAAATAGAAATGGAAAGAAAGGGATTGAAATGAGAGAGAAGAAGCGTATGGCAGGAATAAAAAAAGGCATTACAGCTGTATTGACGGGGATTCTGATCTGCATGGCTTTTGCATGCGGCAAAAAAACCGATGATATCGAGGCGCTGGGGAAGGCGGTAGCAGGCTTGGGTGATGATGAACTCTTTGCAATCGTAGAGATTGGAGCGAAGCATTCTGTCCTGCTGACCTCTGATCAGACATATGATGACAAAAACGGGAATCAGGCGTCGATTTTCTGTGATGTTTACTATGAGGGAGAGGATGGAGAAGCAAAAAAGATTGGAACATTGGAAAGCCTGGGTACCGCCTATCCCATAGCTTATGACAAATCAGGTCTCTACACTGCCGGCGGCCATGAGGTGCGGCGCTATGAGGTGGATAAGGCAGGCTTTCTGGTGATGGCGGAAGGCGTGTATGAAATCTATGATGAGACAGGTACGGCTGCATATACCAGAGAAACCACAGACGGCACGGAAACGATTACGGAGAAAGAATACATGGCTATGGTGGAAGCCTACGGAAAAGCAACAGTGGTAAATTTTCGATACGGGGCAACGGATGCCTAGAAAAATGGGCGTCAGGACAGGATTTTCTATTATATCCTGCCTTGACGCCCATTTGTTCGGCTTGACATGTCAGCGTCAGCGTTTATAATAAATTTGGACCATATCAGCAAAAATGAGGAGATTATGAAAATGAGCAGAGAAGAGGAAATGAAGCGTTCTCTGGAAAAGGCGGAGGTCTTGATTGAGGCATTGCCTTATATCCAGCGGTTCAACCGGAAAATTATTGTAGTAAAATACGGCGGCAGCGCTATGGTAGACGAAGAGCTGAAGCGCAACGTGATTAAGGACGTCACGCTGCTGAAGCTGGTAGGCTTTAAGCCCATCATCGTTCACGGCGGCGGCAAGGAGATCAGCCGCTGGGTAGGCAAGGTAGGCATGGAGCCTCACTTTATCAACGGCCTGCGCGTAACGGATGCGGATACGATGGAGATTGCGGAGATGGTTCTCGGCAAGGTGGGAAAGAGCCTGGTACAGATGGTGCAGGAGCTGGGCGTAAAGGCGGTAAGCATCAGCGGCAAGGACGGCGGACTCTTAACAGTAGAAAAGAAATATTCCGACGGAGAGGACATTGGCTTTGTGGGAGAGATCACGGAGGTAAATCCCAAGATTCTTTACGATCTTCTGGAAAAAGACTTCCTTCCCATTGTATGCCCGGTGGGAATGGACAAGGATTTTCATACCTACAATATCAATGCGGATGACGCGGCCTGTGCCATTGCCAGGGCGGTCAATGCGGAAAAGCTGGCGTTTCTGACGGATATCGAGGGAGTTTACCGGGACCCGGAGGACCCGTCCACACTGATTTCCGAGCTTCACGTAAAGGAGGCCCGCAAGCTGATAGGCGGAGGAACCATTGGAGGCGGTATGCTGCCCAAGCTCAATAACTGCATTGAGGCCATTGAGAACGGCGTTTCCAGGGTGCATATTTTGGACGGCCGGATTGCACATTGCCTGCTTCTGGAGATCTTTACCAACAAGGGAATCGGTACGGCAATGCTGAGCGAGGGGGAGTGTAATTATTATGACGGAAAATAAAGAGACAATTATGAAGCGGGCGGAGGAAGCCGTTTTACATACCTACAACCGCTATCCCCTTGTTTTGGAAAAGGGAGAGGGCGTTTATCTGTATGATACGGAGGGAAAGCAATATCTGGACTTTGCGGCGGGGATTGCCGTACAAGGGCTTGGTTATCATTACCCCGGTTACGACGAAGCCTTAAAGGCCCAAATTGATAAACTTATGCATACCTCCAATCTTTTTTACAATATCCCGGCTATGGAGGCGGCCGAAAAGCTTACGAAGGCCAGCGGCATGAGCAAGGTGTTCTTTACCAACAGCGGAACCGAGGCCATTGAGGGAGCCTTGAAGGCGGCGAGAAAATACGCCTGGCTGAAGGACAGGCGGGATGATCATGAGATCATTGCCATGAGACACTCCTTCCACGGAAGAAGCATGGGAGCCCTGTCTGTCACGGGCAATGAGGCTTATCAGGCGCCGTTCCGGCCATTGATTGGCGGTATCAGGTTTGCGAACTATAATGATTTGGAGAGCGTTCGCGCCCAGATTACGGAGCGGACCTGCGGCATTATCCTGGAGACGATTCAGGGAGAGGGCGGCATTTACCCGGCCACAGAGGAATTTTTAAAGGGTGTAAAGGCGCTCTGTGAGGAGCATGATATCCTGCTGATTCTGGATGAAATCCAGTGCGGCATGGGACGTACCGGCCATATGTTTGCATGGCAGGAGTATGGGGTGAAGCCCAATGTGATGACCTGCGCCAAGGCTCTTGGCTGCGGTGTTCCGGTTGGCGCTTTTGTACTGGATGAGAAGGCAGCGAACGGCTCCCTGGCTCCGGGAGATCATGGAACCACCTATGGCGGCAATCCTTTTGCGTGCGCGGCGGTGAGCACGGTTCTTGATCTCTTTGAGAGGGACGGAATCGTGGAGCATGTGCGTGAAGCAGGCGCGTATCTGACCGAACGGCTTGACGAGCTGGCGGGAAAGTATGACTTTATTGAGGAGCGCAGAGGAAAGGGTCTTATCCAGGGCCTGGCAATTCAGGGTAGACCTGTGAGCGAAATTGTGGTAAAATCACAGGAAATGGGCCTTCTGGTCATCACGGCAGGGAACAATGTTCTGCGTCTGGTGCCGCCGCTCATTATTGAGAAACAGCATGTGGATGAGATGATTGAGAAGCTAATCAGGGCTTTTTAGAATAGAAAAGGAAGTATTTATGAGACAGAAGATATATCGAAGGGCTTTTGCGGTTTTCTGCGTACTGCTGGTGTTTTTCCAGATGATCCAGGTGGCGGCCTCTTATCACCAGGAGCGGCTTAAAGCTCTGGAGGAGGGAGAAGCGGCAGAGGAGGAAAAGGGCTTGACGCTCTGGTACACGGATGATAAGCTGAACGCCTATCTGGTAGAGGCGGCCGCGGAATTTGAGGCAAGGCATCATGTGGAGGTTACGCTTCAATTGGTTACGGCCGTAGATTATATTGAGCATATCAATACGGCCAGCATTTCCGACCTGGGGGGACCGGATCTCTTTATTACCTCCAGCGAGCTTTTGGAGAAAGCGCGTCTGTCCGGCCTGGCCGTAGAGAATGACAGCTTTTCGGCGCGGGAGCTTGAGGACTCCTTTCCGCAGAAGGCTCTGGACGCCGCTACCTGCGGGGGAAAGCTGATGGCTTATCCCTTCTACTTTGAAACCTGCTTTCTGCTGTATAACAAGAGCTATACGGACGCGGCCCCGGCAACTATTGACGAGATATTGGCCTATGCGGATAATTTTGAGGGCGGCGCCAGTACGGAAAGGGTAGAAAGCATTTTCAAATGGAATGTGGCCGATATTTTCTTTAATTTCTTTTTTATTGCTGATTATGTGAATCTGGGAGGAGCCACAGGGGACAACAAGGCGGAGGTGGATCTTTCCGCAGAGGAGATTGTCCGCTGTCTGGAATATTATCAAAGTCTCAATGCCTTCTTTGCCATTGACGCGGACGAAGTAACGACAGAGAATGTGATTCAGGAGTTTATTGACGGAAAGATTATCTACACCATAGCCAAGACGGATGCCGTGGCAAGGCTGGATGCGGCCATTGCGGAGGGAACCGTGTACCAGGTTCAGCAGGAAGAGGCGCAGGAGGCGGAAGACGGAGAGACCACGGAAGAAGGAGAAGCGGGAGAGGAGGCTTCGGAGGAAGCCCCGCCGGAGGAGGAGCCGGCGGACAACGGCTATTTTTACGGAATTGCCCGGGTGCCGGATCTGACGGGAGAGCTTCATACAAAGGGATTGTCCGTAACAAATTCCGTGGTGGTCAACGCCTACTCCGGCGAGCGGGAGCTGGCAAAGGAATTTGCAAAATATCTGACTTATGATAAGGTGGATGCTCTGTATACGATGGCAAATAAGATGCCGGTAAAAATGGGCGTCAGCTATGCCAATGAGGAAATGAACCTGCTGTTTGCCCAGTATGAGGATTCCGTGGAGGTTCCGAAGCTTACGGATCTGTCCAATTACTGGATTCAGATGGAGATTGCCTTTGCCAATATCTGGCGGGGAAATGAAGTGGGAGCGGAGATTGAGTCCGTGAATCAGATGATACACGCCCAGCTTCAGACGGAAGAAAACGAGTAACATAATTATTCCAATGATAGGGAAAGCTATTGGTACAAAGGACAATGAGACCGAAGGAGGCTTTTTCTATGATTGGAATTTTTATTGCCCTGATATCCGGGGCGCTTATGAGTATTCAGGGAGTATTCAACACAGAGGTGACAAAGAGCAGCAGTATGTGGGCGTCCGCAAGCTGGGTGCAGCTTTCCGCCCTTCTTACCTGCCTGGCGGTGTGGGCGCTGCGTGACAGGGAGAATTTGATGAACGTCTTCCAGGTAAGCCCGAAATATATGCTCTTGGGAGGCGTAATCGGCGCCTTTATCACCTTTACCGTGATTCAAAGCATGGACAGCTTGGGACCTGCCAAGGCTGTAATGCTCATTGTGATTTCTCAGTTGATTGTGGCGTACCTGATAGAAATATTCGGCGTCTTCGGGGTGGAGAGGACAGCCTTTGAGTGGCGGAAGCTCCTGGGAATGGCCATCGCCATCGCAGGCGTTGTTCTGTTCAAGTGGGAATAAAAAAAGGTTGTAATCATTTCCGAAATCGGCTACACTAATATTATCCGCATCAGAGGGGTCCCCGGTCCGGCAGGAAGGATAGGGGAATGATGAAAGGGATAAGAATTATTTTATGTGCTTTGGCTGTTTTACAGCTTTTGTTTTGTACGGGCTGTGAGAAAAAGGCGCTGCTGTATGACAGCAGCGGGACACAGAAGGCTGAGGCTTCGGAGGAAGCTTTTCAGACGGAGCCTTTGGAGACCCGGGAGGACGGCAATCCGGCAGAGGCACAGGAGCCGGGGCTGATTTGCGTTTATGTCTGCGGCGAAGTGGAGGCTCCCGGAGTCTATGAGCTGCCGGCTTCGTCCCGTATCGGGGAGGCGGTAGAGGCTGCCGGCGGTATGACGGAGGAGGCTGCCGATACCTTTTTGAACCTGGCCGGGCATATGACGGACGGGCAGAAGATAGAGGTGCCCTCCAGGGAAGACGCAAAGGCCCTCAAGGAGCAGCAAGAGCAGCAGGAGGGCGGCCTTGTGAATCTCAATACGGCTGCAAAAGAGCAGCTTATGACGCTTACGGGCATCGGAGAATCCAAGGCGGAAGATATCCTTAACTACCGGGAACAAAACGGAGGTTTCCGGACAAAGGAAGATCTCATGCAGATTCCCGGAATTAAGGAACGGGTTTTTGAAAAAATCAAAGATCAGATTACAGTGTGAAAGAGGCAGAAAAAGATGGCAAAAAAGGTATTGGTTGTTGACGATGAAAAGCTGATTGTAAAGGGACTGCGCTTCAGTCTGGAGCAGGACGGCATGGAAGTGGACTGCGCCTATGACGGAGAAGAAGCCTTGGAATACGCCCGAAGTAAAGAATACGATATGATCCTTTTGGATGTGATGCTTCCGAAGATGGACGGCTTCGAGGTGTGCCAGCAGATTCGTGAATTTTCCAATGTGCCTGTTGTTATGCTGACTGCCAAGGGAGACGATATGGATAAGATCCTCGGTCTGGAGTACGGGGCCGACGATTATATTACAAAGCCCTTTAACATTCTGGAAATAAAGGCCCGTATCAAGGCAATTATGCGGCGGACCGGCCGGCCGGAGAAGGGAACTCAGGGAAAGATTGTGGAGGCGTCGGAGCTTCGGATGGATCTGGAGAGCCGCCGTCTGTTTATAGCCGGTAAGGAGATTAACCTGACCGCAAAGGAGTTCGATCTTCTGGAGCTGATGGCTTTGAATCCGGGCAAGGTATATGGCCGCGAGAGCCTTTTGAATACCGTGTGGGGGTATGAGTATCCAGGGGATGTGAGAACTGTGGATGTGCATATCCGCCGCCTGCGGGAGAAGATTGAGACAAATCCAAGTGAACCGAAGTATGTTCATACAAAGTGGGGAGTGGGCTATTATTTCCAGGCATAGAGTTTTTATTACATATCTGAAAAGTCTGAAGGCCCGGATATTTCTGGCAATGCTTTTGGCCGGCTGGATTCCTATGCTGATTGTGGCTTACGGAGTGCTGGACAGTTACCGGGAAAGGGCTATCACGGTCCGAAGCACGGATGTGCAGAATCAGTGCAGGATTTTATCAAATCAGCTGGTCAGCTATAATTACCTCAAGGACCCCTCGTCAGAGCTGATAGGGGGAGAGCTGACCCAGCTTTCCAATCTGTACGACGGCCGCATCATTGTGATTGATCAGAATTTTAAGGTGATACGGGATACTTACGGCTTAATAGAAGGAAAACTGGTGGTCTCCGAAGAGGTTATCCGCTGCTTTCAGGGGGAGACGACCAATCAGCTTTCCAATAAGCGTTACATTGAGATGACAGTGCCCATTCAGGAGGCGGATACCCAGAAGATTATCGGGGTACTGCTGGTGAGCGTATCCACGGACAGTATCTGGGACAATCTGGATGTGCTTACGGGGAATGCTCTGATTTTTGTGCTTATCTGCGGCGTGCTGGTTCTGACCTCCTCCATTCTTCTTTCCTACTTTTTGGGACGTCCCTTTCACCGGATGGTGCTTTCCTTAAGGGAGATTGCGGAAGGACATTCCACGGAGGATTTGAAGATAAAGGCTTATACGGAGACAGAGGAGATTTCTGAGGAATTTAATAAGATTGTCAATCAGATGCGTGTGCTGGATGAATCCCGTCAGGAATTTGTGTCCAATGTGTCCCATGAGCTGAAGACGCCATTGACCTCTATGAAGGTGCTGGCGGATTCCCTGCTGGTCCAGGAGGACGCTCCGGTGGAGCTATACAAGGAATTTATGAGCGACATTGCGGAGGAGATTGAGCGGGAGAACAAGATTATTACCGATCTGCTGTCACTGGTGAAGATGGATAAGAAGGCGGCAAATCTCAATATTGAGCCGGTGGATATCAATGATCTGCTGGAGCTGATTCTGAAACGCCTGCGGCCCATTGCGGCCGGGAAGAATATCGAGATGGTGCTGGAAAGCTTCCGGCCGGTGACGGCGGAGGTGGACGCGGGACGCTTGTCCCTGGCCTTTACGAATCTTATGGAAAATGCGGTGAAATATAACAGGGAAAACGGCTGGGTCCATGTGTCTCTGGATGCGGATCATAAGTTTTTCTATGTAAAAGTTATGGATTCCGGCATGGGGATACCAGAGGAGTCGCTGAATTTTATTTTTGAGCGCTTTTACCGGGTGGACAAATCTCACTCCAATGAGATAGACGGGACAGGCCTGGGGCTCGCCATTACCAGAAGCGCCATACAGGTTCATAAAGGAGCCGTCAAGGTGACAAGCCATGTGGGAGAGGGAACTACCTTTTCCGTACGGATTCCTTTAAATTATATTGCCTAGACCGGTATATCAGATTTGGGAGAAAGCCTATGAAAATAAACGGAAGGGTTTGGATATTAGCCGTTCTTCTGCTTGTGGCATCAGCCCTTGCCGGGTGTGAAAAAAAGCGCGAGCGGCCGAAAGAGGAGGGGACCGGCTACC
>OFFE01002678.1_pt1 | contig 10300 bp, 9 predicted proteins | sample 1521371 | NCBI WGS metagenome assembly OFFE01 (sample SAMEA3504131, study PRJEB24116) | mouse gut metagenome | biome: mouse gut; feature: mouse-associated habitat; material: faeces | place: Denmark | collected 2011 | reverse complement strand
CATATCTTTGAAAGAAGCATATCGGGGCTGTGGCTCAAAAATACAGGCTCATTCCTGGATAAATCCAGTGTGCCATTCTGCAAATTCAAAAGATAATCGTCCATGTCTAACTGCTCATTGCTGAAAAAATATACGTCCTTGCTGTCCTGAAGCATATTATTCCGGTTCCTGATATTGCATAATGCTGCTACCGCTTTCAGATATTTTCCCTCTGTATCAACATTTACCGCATATCTCACAAGTGCATCTGATAGGGCTTTTGCTGATGCCCTCGCACTCAAACCCTCAATATCATCAATCCACCGTTTGCCGTCATACCGCATAAAATCTTTTCTTGATGGGTTATATCTGTGCTTGTCCTTAAATACATCCGCAAACAGCCACCCAAATCCTTTATCTGATGTTTCGTACTGTTCAGCGTGTAAATCCTTTAACGCCTGTTCTAAATGTTTGTTCTGCTGCCCCCGTGGAATAACAGGACGGCCAGCATCCTTTTGTTTTGTAACGGATTCATTGATATATGGCGTTTCCTCAATCATTTTCTCCAACTGCTGCAACGTGCCGCCATTTGAAAAGAAATCTGCAATATCCGCTTTATCCCTGCTTTTGTCCGGGACAACCACTTTGATAGATGCCGCCACGCCATTTAAGGATGATATAATATCCCTTGTGAGGTTTTCCCCTGCCTTGTCGTTATCCTGCAATATGACAATATCCGTACCCTTAAAAAATGCGGCAAACTTCTTTCCCTTATATTTCCAGTCATTTGCGCTGCCAACTGTGGCAACATTCTCCATCTCTTTTCCGTGGCATGAATCAACGCACTTTTCGCCCTCTGTTATGTACACCCTTTCCCCTGCCTGGTACTGCCGGAAATCGCCATACATGGCAATGCAGGACTGGTATTCCCCTTGCCTGAATTTCCGTATATATCCATCCTTTTCCACGCCTTGCGATATATGCTTTTCTTTCCTCCCACCGTCCGAAATATAGTCAATACGGTACTTGTCATAAAGTTTCTTTCCCTCCGCATCCTTGTAACGGTAGTGATGCTTTGAACGAATTTCCTTTACAGAAAAACCCTCTCTTTTTGCCTTGGCATATAAGCCGGAAACAATAAACTTCATATCTGGGGGAAGTTCCTCCCCTTTTTTATCATCAATGGCTATGCCGCATATCTCCGCACCCCTCCGCACTGCTGCCGGGAACTCCAATCCCTCACTTATCATAATGAGGTCAATACTGGAATACTTTTTCTGCTCCCCTGCAAAGTCTTTCAGGAAAAACGAATCTCCTGAAGAGTGCAGCCCCATTGATGGATGGAGGTCAGCATTATTGTGTGAGGATGTTTCAAGCGCAGTATATTTTTTCCTCGTATCATCATAACCGTATGAAGAAAATATCTGCCTGCTGCAACTCCCTTTAATCATCTGTACAGCTTCATTAAAATCCACCGCCTTACCTCCATTCTGTCATTATCTTTGAAAACCTCATTTACTCATTCCCTGACAGAGAATCCATATATCTATCAACCTTAGAAACATTGATAAGATAACTTTTCCCAATACGAACAACTGCCCCGGCATCTTCGGCAATTTTCCGCATTGTGTTCTTTCCCACTCCGTACCGCATACAAGCAGGCTCGATTTTGATAGTTTTCACCTGTGGTACTTCTCTTTTCATTATTTCTTTTACTTTTAATGCTTCCATAATCATTTTCCTTTCTATCCGCTATTGATTATCTTGCGCCTTTATGCTAATATAGTATCATTAAGGATTAGAAAAGCACACATCATAGTTACTTTTATTTTTGTTACTTTTTATGATTGGAGTGAAATAAAATGAATGATAATTCAACCAATTCGCCTGAAAAAATGTTACTTTTAGGCGAACGCTTGAAAAAATGCAGGAAAGCAGCAGGATTTACGCAACCAAAGCTTGTGGAAATGATAGAATCTTTACCTGAAAATAACGGAAAAATACGAAGCGACAAACATATCTCTGCAATAGAACGTGGGGAACGTGCATTATCTATTGAATATGCCACGCTCATTGCAAAGGTCTTACATGTTCGTTCAGAATATCTATTAGGATATGATGATTTCCCAACTCGTGCGGATAAGGCTCACGCCCGTTGGGCTAAAATGGGCAAAAAGTATATTTATATTGAAAATCTAATAAAGGATATGGGATATATCGAAACATACGCATCAGACATCCGATATAAAACTATTGATATTTGCTCTGTGGATACAGATAAGGATATAGAAGAACGAATAGCTTTCGCAAAAGAATACATGGATTTAGGCGAACATGATATGATATTAGAAGATACAATAGGGCGAAAAATTCATATAAAATCAAATGAAATGAATCGCATATATGAAGATATAGAGTTTATGATTAAATGTAGAATTGAAAGAGAATTTAACGATCCATCAAGATACATCTATGCAGAAGATATGAAAGGCACATTTGATAATATACGCAAAGAATTAGAATAATCGAACATAATAAAAAGCCCTCCCTACTTTTCACAGTAGCAAGGGCTTTGATTTTTGAAACTCTATTGAATTGAGATAAATTTGAGATAAAACCGCCATTCCGGCAGCATTATAACAACAAACTTTCCTTTATTTCCGGGCTTTTCCGGCTCTAAAATCAGGAAAGACTTTTCATCGACGGGAACTTAAACCACGTTTTTTGCTAACCTTTACTGCCATGCATAAGCCGTTATTTCAGGCTTTCCCTGTCACCCTCTTTCACGCAAATCCTTACCTTTCTTTATATCTGGCAGAAATTCGGTGTCAGATTGGTGTCAGGTGGTGTCATAACATTTGTTATTGTAACATGCGTTCCTACACAATTTTAACATCCGCCAAGGCATAATTGCATAATTCTGCTATTTCTTCTGGTTGCTTTCCTTTTCTTAACATATTTTCAACTACGGCAATCGCCTCTTCTTCCCGTCCCTTATTGCGTGCCTTTGACACCTCGGTAACTAATACCTTTCCACCCATAATATCTCTAACTCCTGATGTTTTTATAATTTTTGCAAGATTCTGGACATCTCCGATTAACATTATCCGTCTTATACCGGCTGCTTTCCAAACATCTTTAAATATCCCTCTGCCTGCTCTAACGTAATCTGGAGTTTCTTCTGCAATCTGGCAAGGATATCTTGCTCAGACAGTCCAAAATCATATCCACTTTCTATAATTCCCTCTGCCCTTCCTTCTTCCAGGCACTCCTCCCTGATGCTCAAACCTAAACCGCTCATATGTCCAACCTCCTTCCAAAGCTCTTCATTATCCGAAAAACTAATATGCTTTTTTATCGTATCCAAAAAATTCTCCCTATGGGGATACATGACAGCATGTAAAAATTCCAACATGTCATTTTTTCCTTTATCTTCAATTTCACGGAAAGTCTTATCCCCAAGACGGATGATTACCAAGGTCAGCATATCATAGTTTTCCTTTACCGGATTGCATTTCCCATAATTCCTGGTATTGCTCATTTCGATAAATGATATGCTGAACCGTTCATCCTTCGGCACGTTGTCCCTACATATCCAGATGGAATAACATTTTTCAAGGCAGCCGTAATTTGTATTTTCCATCGCCAGGGATAATTGCGCTGAAAGTTCCCTAGACAGATAATAAATCCCCCTTTTCTCTACCGGATATCCCGGACGGTATGTCTTCTGCGCCTCTACGTCTACATGAAGATTTACAATAACATCGCCGTCAGACAATTCCGGATTAACCACCCTAAACTTTGTATCGAATAAGGACAGCTTTTCATTAAGAGCCGTATATTCTTTATCGTCTCCGACAATCCTTGTATTTGTTCGCCCTGGTGAAACATCTTCCTCGGTTGTGATAGAATCGGCCTCAATAAAACCCATAATCTCTTGATAACTGTAACTTTCAAATTCCCTTGCAACGCCTTTCAGGATAATCGCAAGCACTTCTTTATTTTTGTATAATTCTTTACTGGCATGGTCTAACCCCTCCAACCCTTCCGTTATTTGAAAAGAATTTAGGACTTCCATGCTTCCCTGTATATTGCCACTTCCCATTTGGTAACTCCTCCTGTACGGATAGTATAACGGTTCTCCCGCATCTTCACAACGGCATACTTCCTTAAATACTGTCAGGAAATTTTAATTTTCCCTTCCAGATTTTCAAACGACTTCACCTTTGCGTCCTTCGTAGCTTCTGCATAAACTTCCATTGTCGTAGCAATGTCCTTATGCCCCATGATTTCCTGGATAACCTTCAAATTCGTTTCATTCTCACAATACCGGGTACAGAAGGTGTGCCGGAGATTATGGCAGCTAAACGGGGGAAGCAGTATTGCTTCACGTCCCTCCTTTTCAGCCAGCTCCATTTCTTCCTCATTATAAGCCAACGAAATCCTCCGGATCGTGCGGTTAATCGTCTGTGGGTTATGGGGGCTGCCAAAACGGTTCAGGAAAATAAAATCCGTATAGCCGTCTATTGTTGCCTTACAGGTAAGCCCTGCTTCCTTCTGGTATGATTTTTCATCCAGCAACGCCTGCCTCACTTCCGCAAGCATAGGGATGATTCTGGTTCCTGCCTGGGTCTTTGGCGTTGTCACAGAAAAATAGCATTTCCCTTCATCCCTCTGGTAATATACCATATTATGGTTGATGTCAATATAACCCTCTTCCATATGCACGTCTTCCCAGCGGAGCCCCACCACTTCTGAAACACGGCAGCCTGTTCCCAGAAAAAACGTGAACAGAGGTTTCCAATGCCTGTATTTCGGGACTTCACCAGTATACCGGATAAATGCCTCCTGCTGTGGGATTGTAAGGGCGTGTCTTTTAGGCACATCCATGTTATGCGCCCTCTTGCACTCGCCCATCACGCCATCGGACGGGTTGATTTTGATATAGAGGTCGTCAATTGCAAGGTTAAATAACTGGTGGATGACCGTATGGATGGAATCTAAGGTATTGATCTTCATGCGCTTTGTATCCAACAGGCCATTATAGAAACGGCGGACGTCTGATTTCCGGATCTCCTTAAGCTTCCTCCATCCAAACTCTTCCATCACAAAATGCTCATACATATAGACATAGTTCCCCTTTGTCGTCTGCTTGAGGGAATTTTTGTCCTTCTTCCACATTTCGTATACATCGTTCAGCGTAATATGATCCTCGCCAATGCGGATACCCTCACGCAAATCATGACAAATTTTCTCCTCTTTTTTCCGTAGTTCATTCAAATCGCTGTCGTAAATAGAATGGCGCTTTCCATCAGCGGATGTATAGCGGTACATATACCTGCCGTCATTTTTGCGGTAGGATTCGCCATCCCTTAAAACTCTCCCTTTCGGATCTTTTCTTCTTGTTGACATATCATTCTCCTTCCCTTAGAATATAGGAAGGAAGCCTTACAATGCAATCATAACATAGTTTCAGCTTCCTTTCCATTATAAACTTAAATTTCTGAAATCAGATAACGCAGCGCTGCGCCAAATACTCTTCAAATTGGCGGCGCTTGATGAGGCGTTTCCTGCCAATGAAAAGAACAAAATTACAGTCTTTCTTATCTGGCGCAGCTTATTTATACCAATTCCAGAATATGCAGCCGTTTCCTCCAGCGTCAGATTTGTTTTATGCCAGATTGGAACCTCCAGCTTTTTCCCAATTTGAAGGCTAGGTTCTAAATCTTTTTTATCTTTTGAGCCACGGGATCCATTTAATGAGCGCTCCGCTTCCTTTTCTGCCCCGGCAGGTTTGTCCGGGGTCATGATATTCCCAATGTTTAAAATCTCTGCCATTCCACTTCCTCCTTTCCTCGTCTACAAAATAATATATTTTTGAAATTATTCTTTTGACGAATTCGGCCTTTTCCCAATGACAATCTTCTTGCCATCGCCCTTGCCCGATGATCTTAAAATCCAACCTCCTAAGCCAGGATGAGTTTTAAATTTCTCGTTGAGATAAACCTTCAAGCTCTCCATGTCATCTGCCATGCATGGGGGAATGCCTGACTTAAATATCTGCTCCCAAATTTTTTCCATATCGCCAGGCTTCTTCTCTTCCACTATTTTTTTCAGTGTTTCCAACGTAAGGCCTGCAAAAATATTATAGTGGACCCGACCATCAGAGCGAATTTCATAGAACGATTTCCTGTCCCCGACCGCTGCAATCTGATATTTGCGCCATTCTTCCCTCATCTGCAAAACACTGTTCACCGTATTGATGTTGCCATGATCTCCCTTATATTTTTGCGGATCCATCTTTGCCGCCGCGTCAATGATCTTTTTTGCAAATTCTTCAAATTTCCCTTTGCCAATAATCCCCCATTTATGATAAAACGAATCTAGATACGCCGAAATTTCACTAATCTCCGGTTGTGACAGGCACACACCTGAAGATTCCAGCCACTCTTGCGTGCAGTCTTTTCCAAGCCAGCGCATCTGTTCTCTAATGAAGAAATATTTATCATTTTTCAATGCCTGAACTAATTTACAGCAGTACAGATAGCGCAACCTTACCGCTTCGATTGCCAGTTCATTACTGTGGTGCTTCCAGCCATCAAAATCATAGTAAGATGACAGCATATTTGCATTCCTTTCAGGATACTCCATCAACATTTTATAGGCATCTGGCAGACAGATATCCCTGTGATCGCATAAATTCCAATAGGTTTGAAAGTATGCTTTGGCACGTTTTGAAAATAGACGGGGATTTCACATAAAAATAAAAAGGTTAATTGTTTCGTTTTGACTTGTAAAGCGCCTCCTTCCTAGCATCTGCATAAATTCATCCTCATTCTCTGTCATCAGGACAATATTCGTAACCTGACTGTCCTTAATATTGACACCGTTGTCTAGCACGGATGTGGTAATTAAAATCTGACACTGTAACCGGCCTGTCTGCACAATGTTATGTACTTCTTCCCGTGCCCGTTGCCGGACAGATTCATCCGCTGCTGAAAAAGCATCATACTCTGCGTCAATGTAAGCAATTTTCCTGGCATCTACTCCTTTCTCTATCAACCCTTCCCGTATTTTCTTCCCAAACTTTTTGGACGGAACAAACACCAGCCATTTTCCGGGTAATGAGCCACCCGCAATCAAATCGGTCAACCCTTCCTCAGCTTGAAAATATTTAACAGTTATTTTATCCACCATATCCCGAATATAACGATATTCTCTTATCCGCGGCAAAGCAATCTGCTTTTCATAAAATTCCATCTGTTCTTGATACTCCCACGATTTCCTTGCCTTTTCGTACTCCTCAGTGCTTTTCATAAACGAACGCTCTTGCCCATTCCGTTTATACCGGCACTTCTCATAAACTCCGTCATCATACTCCTTTTTTTCTTTTTCACATTCAGCCATCCGAGATTTTTGCAACTCTAAGATGTGTTTTTCAATCAATGGCCTGATATGCTCCATTGTCGCTGACATGAATACTAAAGTAGTATCCGTATACAAAGTCGAAATGAAATCGAATGAGCGCTGCACCCCGGGATTAAAAAGCGCGTCCATTAAGAAATAGTGGCATTCGTCGCATATGATGTAACGGCAGCTTTTTAAGATTTCTCTGCATCGTTCGGCGTCTTCCCCATCTGCTTCCAGCTGCTGATATGAAAAAAGATGGAGAAAGATTTCACGGCGGTTCATCCTTAAATCGTGTTCCCGGATATCCTTCCGTAATTGTTCTTTTAACAAGCGCCGGTTAACCAAAATTGCAATCTCCACTCCCTGTTTCATCGCCCATTCATATAACTCCTCCAGGCAAAAAAATGTCTTACCGAATCCTGTTGGCGCATGGATAAAGACAATATCTCGTTTTTCCCATGTTTCATATCGGCTTCCCAATATTCCAGACAGCGTATCACAAAACCTCACATTTGAGGCCTCCACTTCAGTAACCGGAAGCTTTTCTAAGTTTTCTAAATCTTCCAAATACCCTCCTTCCTCTCCATCTCCGCCTCAAAAAACGAAGTATAAATATAAAGCTGAATTATCAGACGGGGATGGAGAATATATCCAAACCATCCTCTTGTTCCTTATATTTCGTGGCCACAAATCTAGCATATCGCAAAGCCCAGCATTTTGATTGGTGGAAAAACCAAAACTTTTTTCACAAAAAAACAACGAGAACATACATTCTCGTTGCCAAAAATCATTTACTGCTTCGTAAAAGTTATATATGTATCATAGAAATTCAGTGTATCAATCCGTGTCGCTTTATTCACCTCTGAAATATCATTTACAAACAGTTCCTGAAATAAACGTTTATACCAAACGTTTTCCATAATAAATCTCTTGTTTCCTTTTCCTTTATTATATGTGGCATTATTTTCCAAGACCTCATATACGGCAATAATGGAGCTTGTAAATTGTTCCCCTATAACGATTTGAAACACATCTTTCAGATCTTCATCATTCCTCATATATTTTTCCAAAGCATATAAAAAAGCAATATGATTAACTTCTATAAAATCTTCAAACATTGCATACTCTATTGACGAATCTTCGTCTGTCTCTTCTTCAATCTCCCAACGCTTCATTGTTTGGATGTATTCTGCCGCTTCGTAAACAAGATCTGCCACCTTATCTTCCTCCGTACATCTTGTAATTTCATCCAGTAAGCTATCTAGCGTTTCTTCCATATTATCTATCTTCTCCATAATACGGTCTATAATTTCCTGATCGCTTGTCTCCTCATTTTCCTCTATATCAGAGCCATCCATTTCCTTTCCATCCACTATGCTCTCCCCTAATGATACAAAATTATAAAATTCAATCCATCCGGTTAATTTGTCCAGAAAAAAAATAAATGCAGGAATATCCATCTTTTTCTCTGTTCCTATTTTAAGCATTTCACGAATGGTTAGAATATTATTCTTAAAAACCGGTTTTTTCATATTTCCAGATTTATTTTCCTTTAACAGGTATTTCTTCACCCACCTTACAAAACAATACCTTTCTTCTGCACATCGCATATCAAAGTTTTCTACTGCCTTTTTTGTCCTTTTTAACCTGGAAAGATAGACCCTTTTAATCCCTGAAAAAATGGAATGATTTCCAATGTCTTCCACTCTTTTATCTATTAAAAGCGCAAATAAATACTGCTCCCGTTCCGTCCCTTTCTTTATTGGATCCAGAATGTGTTTTTCCTTATCAATTTTGCTTTTATGGGGACAGTTAAGCATTGCAAGCCAAAATACCGGGTATATCTTTTCGTATAGATCTCTTCCTAAACGCTTCTCCACATATGTGCCGCATGACTCGATCCCGTTTTTCAGTTTCTCACGGGTTGTTCTTCCATATCGGGCAGTATATTTAGCAAGCCCTTTTTCGTTATCATTATCCTCAGCTTCCATAAGCCCTTCTACAAATCTCTTAGTAATATCCTCACCATGGCCTTCAAATAGGCTATCTTCTTCAATATCCTCCACTTGTTTCCACAAATCCACTGAATATCTTCTGACTTCTATATCTTCCAGGATAGCTTCTGACAAATCTTTTGGCATTTTCGCAGCTTTTTCTTTCGCTTTTTTTTTAGCTTTTTCATCAGCGTTTTCTCCCGAAAATGCTAACAATTTCATATTTTCCTCAATATATTTTTCAAGTGCTTCCTTTACGCTTGCGCGGCTTCCCCAGTCACATCCGTCAAATATGTTTGCCTCTTCTGGCAAATTCATTTTATCCATAATATGCACCTCCATGCATATTAGTATATCAAATCAGTTCTGCTATTTCCACATTATTATACGTTCCATACGCCCCGCAATATCCTGCTCTCTTTAAATACTCATCCGCATAGCTTTCCATGTTCTTTTTAAATTCCATAAACTCATCCATATTCATATGCCATTTATACCCGGTCAGCATATTTACAGAATTTAAGATGAAATGGAGATGGAGATGTTCCGTATCTTCATGTACTGCAAAGATGATCTGGTATCCATAGAAAAAAGTATCCATGATGCCCATTCCGATTTCGTATACTTCTATGGGATTTTTTACCCTTTCATCAAAGCTAAGGATAAAATGGTACATTTGCCTGCCGCTTGATTTCTTATACAGTTTCTTTACTTTTTTTATCTGATCAGCCGCCCTTTCAGAAGTAACCAGATCAACTCCTAATCCACCGTAAAAACGAACCTTTTTCCCATTCCCGCGATCTTTAAATATATATTTTACCAATTTATCTGCCGCGTCTTTATTCTTATAATTCTGATTATCATAACCATTATGTTGGCATTTATCTCTCATAATCAATTTAGCAAATCCCATAATG
>OFFE01002677.1_pt1 | contig 10300 bp, 12 predicted proteins | sample 1521371 | NCBI WGS metagenome assembly OFFE01 (sample SAMEA3504131, study PRJEB24116) | mouse gut metagenome | biome: mouse gut; feature: mouse-associated habitat; material: faeces | place: Denmark | collected 2011 | reverse complement strand
CCACACGTAGTCGGTGTTGCTGGTGTACGGGGAGCGGAGCCACCAGAGGGTGGCGGAACCGTTCAACTTCGCAATGCGCTTGTTATTTGCGCTGGTGCCGGTCCCCGCCTCAAAGTACGCCAGCTTTGCGCCGTCAACCGGGAAATAGGGGTTGTTGCTGGTAGTCCATCCGCACTCATAGCCGGAAAGCAAGAAAATCTTGCAGGAGAGGCCGTTGGCCCCGTTGCGGTCCGTGCCGCCGCTGCCGCCGTTCTGCCGGTACGGGAGCTTGACCTGTTTGATCTGCGCTTGGATGTTGGCGTCAAACTTTGCGAGGAATGTGCTATTGAGGTAGTTGTGAATGGTGCTGCTTTCCAGCTTGTTCACGCTGCTGCTGTGCCACGGCCTGTTTTCGTAAATGTCCTCAAGCAGGAGCCAGGTGCCGTCACAAGAGGCGTCATAGATGCCGCTGGGCTTGCCCTGGTGAACGACGATAAAGTTTTTCTTTACGCCGTTCAATTTCAGTTGGACCTTGCTGCCGACGGCCTTTGTGCTTAATGCTGCGCTTGCCATTGGTGTGTATCCTCCTTTAGGTGGTTATTCCCACGGGGGTATCCCGTCCGGCCTGACGGCCAGGGCGGGGGCCTCCGGCGGGTGCTGGGGTTGGCTCCGCCGCTGCTGTCTCAACCGGCGGAGCTGCCGGACGGACGGCGAGGCGGTGATCTTGCGCCGGGGCTGGAGCGGCTCTCCAATGATGGCCCCGACCTGCTGGGCGATTTTGGTGCGGAGGGCGTATGTGTCGCCGTGGGCGGCGTGGGCGTCCCATGCGGTCCAACTGTCCTTAATTTCATCCCTTGTAACCTCTCCCGCCGGGTATGCGTTGCGCCAGTATTTGATGCGGCTTTTCATGCGGTTTATACTGTCCCGGCGCAACCGCTGGACGACCGCCCCGGTATCCGTCAAATAGGCGTGAAAGCCGAGGAAATCAATACCGTTTCGGAGCGGGAAAATGGCCGTCTTATTGTTCAGCTCAAGGCCCAAACCGCCGACGATGGTCCGTATATCCCGGAGTAGGCCCTGCAACCGCTCTTTGCTTTCCTCAATGATGAAAAAATCATCCATCTGCCGCCCGTATCGTCGTTAATAAAAGCCTGCCGGGAAAGGGTGAACTGCTTGCCGTAGGTCTTGATTTTCCGGGTGGGGAGCTTGGCGTCGGTGGGCTTGTCGTTCTTCAGCTCTCCGCCCTCCGGGACCTCCAAAAAGTCACCAATGGGACCGGCGAGGTAGTTGTTGTCATGGGTCTTGAAATCCTTCAAGCTGCCCTTACGGGTCCACTGGTCGAAGGTAACGCCCACGCCATCAAATACACCCGGTTGGGCGGGGACAGCGGGGAAACGTTGGCATGAAAAAGGCCAACGTTTGGAAGTGGGCACATTATTCCACCCACGCCAAAAAGCGGAGAACCAGGAAAAAGTACCAGAAAAAGCTCCGGGAACATTTTGCGCCACACATCCCACCGGGTACAAGGGTTGAAATTGGACTTATTGGAAGCCCCTGCCGGAGCCGGACACCCTACTGCGTGACCATTGACGTTTGGGAAACGGCAAAGGTGCTACCGGCTGAAATTGAAATGGAGGTTGCATATTGATGGACCAGAAAAAGAAGCAGCAGGAACAGGTAAACGAGCTTGTCGCCGCCCTCGGCGGCTTTGCCGAAATGACCCATGTTTACTATGAGGCCATGATCGGAGCCGGGGCCACCAACAGGGAGGCCACCTCCGCCATGAACGCCTTTGTCGCCGCCTTTTGGCATGAACAGATGGAGGACGCCCGGAGGAAAAAGGGAGGGCAGGACAATGGCCAAGAGTAAGAAACCGAAAAGGCGGCACACCGGCAAGGTCCCCTCTTTCAAGAAACAGGTGGACGCCAAAGCGGCACAGGCTGGATTGACCCAGCTCCCCACGATGGCCCTGGTGGCCACCATTGACACCATGATCGGGATTTTGCGGGACCGGGGCCACAAAATCAGGGATTGGGACGAAAAGGACAAGGTGGTCCAGAAAATGAAGTGCATCGGCGGCAAGGTTTACATTTTGGCACCCCATGAACAGCCAGAAACGGAGGCAGGGCATGGCGAAACCAGGGAACACGATACAGGCCAGTGAGCGGCGGATTTTGCGGAAATACCTCGCCCGGTATTACAGAGCGAAGGACAAAAGAGAGATTTTGCAGGGGCGGCTTTCCCTATTGCGGAAGGACCTTCCAGGCAAGGGGGGCTTTATGCCCCCCCTCTCCGTCCCGGAAATTGAAGCCAAAATTCAGCAGCAGACGGAGGCGGCGGAGAAAAGCGTCCTTGAGATCATAGACCTGTTGGAGCTTTTACCCGCCGAATCCACGGAGCGGATTATTTTAGAGCTGCGGCACATAGACTGTAAGAATTGGGCGGAGATTTGCGACACGGTCTATTTGACCCGGACGCCATGCGCCAAGTATTACAACCGGGGCCTTGACGCCCTTTTGAGAATGAGCAAGGTCCGGCGTACATTAGGGCTTGAGGAAAGGGCCGGGGGCTGATCGGCAGGGATTGGCTCCCGGTTTTTCTATGCCCATTTTTACCCCGCTTTTTCAAAAGGCGATTTTCGCCCCCCCTTGAGACAGGGGCCTATAGGACCACCGTATTTTTAGGCCCTTGCAGATGCGCCTCCAGGCGGAGCCGGTTTTTAAGGCCCTGCTTTGGAGGCCCTTATTTTAGGCCCCCAGGGAAAGCACCCCCTATTTACAAGGCCCCCTTGTCGCCCCGTTTTTAGGGCCTTGTGCAGAGGCCCATATTAGGGGGCTATTCTATACGGCGCACAGCATAGGCAAAGCCCTTTTTTCCACGGAAAAAACACCACACTTAACGGCATAGGCAAGGTATTTATACCCCCTAAAATAGAGGCCATTGTCGGGCTTGTGTGGGCCATACAGAGGGGCTATATATAGGGGCTTGTCAAGATAGAAAATGCAAGCCCTAGTAAATCGAGTACACAAGAGTACATTCACTTGTGCTATCGTTTAAGCGTGAGCAACAACAAAGCTCACAAGCCATAGTTGCCCTCCTTCCCTTCCCTTGCGGAGCGCATGAAGAAATGCGCTCTGTGAGGGCAAGGCACCGCCAAAGGCAAAAGGTACTTCCTACCCGGCCTCCCCATGCGGGGCGGAGGAAGGCGCGATATTTTTCCGGTTGAAATTGAAAAAAATTTTTGCATTTCGTTACGCAAGGGGGCCTGGCCGTGAGATTTGAACGTAAAAACCTCGCTGATTTACACCCGGCAGAATACAATCCAAGGAAAAAATTGACGCCGGAAGACCCCGAATATATACAAATTCGCAACAGTTTAACAGAGTTTGGATACGCTGACCTCATTGTGATAAACGCCGACGGGACCATTATAAAAGGCCACCAGAGGCGGACCGTCATGATGGATTTAGGGTATACAGAGGCCGAGGTTATCGTCCTTGACATACCCGATAAGGCCAAAGAAAAGGCCCTTAACATAGCCCTAAACAAGATTACAGGCAAGTGGGACAACGCCATCCTCAAGGATTTGTTGGTTGAGCTTGACCTTGAGGGTTACGACTTTTCCGTTACCGGCTTTCAGCGGACGGACCTGGAGGACCTGATCCAGGAGCTTGACATCCCGCCGGAGGCCACAGAGGACGGCTACGACGCAGAAGCAGCGGCGGCGGAAATTGAGGAACCCGTGACCCGCCCCGGCGACCTTTGGAGGCTCGGACGCCACCGCCTCCTCTGCGGGGACAGTACGGACCCGGACGACGTAGAGCGGCTCCTGGCCGGGAAACAACTTGACCTTGTAATAACCGACCCGCCCTATAACGTGAACTATGGGGAAAAGGTTGATTTTCTCAAGAAGTACCGGACGGACAACTGCCGCTCCGAAAGCACCATCGAAAACGACCGCATGAGCGAAACCGGATTTTATGATTTTCTCTTGACGGCGTTCCGCAACATCAACGGGGCCATGAGATCGGGGGCCGCTATTTACGTTTTTCATGCAGACACCAACGGCCTCCCTTTTCGTCAAGCCTACACGGACGCCGGCCTAAAATTGGCGCAAGTCCTGATTTGGGAAAAGTCAAATTTCGTTTTAGGGCGGCAGGACTACCAATGGCGACATGAGCCGATCATATACGGCTGGAAAGAGGGAGCCGCCCATTATTTCATAAACGACCGGACGCAGGACACCATCCTCCTTGAGGATGAAACCGATTTTAAGGCCATGAATAAGAAGCAGCTCCTGGCCTTTATTGAGGAATACCGGCGGCAGTATAAGGACCTTACCTCCGTCCAGTATGAGGGCATAGCCCACAAGAGCAAGCTGCACCCCACCATGAAGCCCATCCCGCTCGTTGGCCGGTTGATGAACAATTCCAGCAAACCCGGCTGGGCCATCGGTGACTTTTTCGGCGGCAGCGGTACCACCCTCATGGCGGCGGAGCAATTAGGCCGGACGGCCTACATGATCGAGATGGACCCCCGGAATGTTGACGTGATTATAAATCGTTGGGAAACCTACACCGGGGAAAAGGCGGTGCTTGTCAATGGCGGAGCTTGAAAACTTGAGCCTTGAGGGATTCAACCTTGCAACGGCCCTCGGCATGGACCCGGAGCCGGAGGCCGCAAAGAAAACGCCGCCCCCGGAGCAGGGCGGCATAAAGGTATCCCACCGGATGGGCGCAAGGCAGCTCTGGCGCAAGGCGGCATCCGAAAAGGCCCTTGAGGACGCCATGCCCTCCTGGCATTTCCGGGAAGGTGATTGTTACCATTGCTTTTCCTTTGGAGACGTTGACAGCTTTTCATTTTTCAAGATGGTTTTGCGGCAGCAGCCCATAAAATACGCCGCCATATCAACCTGGTGCATGGCCGGGGAGGACGTTACCGACCTACGCAAGTGGCACGAAAAGGGCCTTGTCGGCAGGGTTGACTTTTTCATGGGCGAGATTTTCAAGGGCAGTTACCCGGACGTCTACGCCGCAACCAAAGAATTTATTGCAGAGTGCGGCGGTCGCCTGGTCATTTTCCGCAACCATTCCAAAGTAATGGCCATTGAGGGGGAAAGGTTTGATTGCCTCATTGAAAGCAGCGCAAACATAAACACGAACCCCCGGAGTGAAAACACGGTTGTAACCGTTGACCGGGACCTGGTCGGAGCCTACATCCGGCTCTTTTCGGAGATCATACCCTTTAACCAGGATTGCGGGGCAGAACCATACGAAAGGAAGTAGACAACATGGCAGCAGCAGGAATGGCCGGGGGCGGAATGTACCGGGTTGAGATCATAGCCCAGCTTTTCGGCGTTACCGTCCGGCGCATACAGCAGCTTACCCAGGAGGGCATCCTCCCCACCACCGAAACGGCGGAGGGGCGGCGGTATGACCTGGTCCCCACAATTCAGAGCTACGTCCAGTATTTGAGCGATAAGGCATACGGCAAAAACCGCTCCGAAAAAGAAATGGAATTGAAGGAGCAAAAGCTCCAGGCGGAGATCGCCCTAAAGGAGAGCCAGGGCGAACTGCACCAGCTCAAGACGGCCATCGCCGCCGGGAAGTACATAGCGGTCGAGGAAGTAACGCTGGACTATCAAAAATTTTTCGTCACTTTCAAGAAATTTGCCATGAGCCTCCCCTCCCGGATTTTGGACGCTATCACCGGGTTTTCTGAAATTGACCCGTTGAGCGCAAGGCGGCTCGACAAGATGATTCAGCACGAAATCCAAGGCTTGCTTGAGGCTTTCGTGGTCGCTGGCGTGACCGAAAAACCGAAGGGCAAAAATGCCAAAGCCTAAGTGGCGCATCCGCAAATACCTTGTGACCCAATACCAGAAAAAGGCTCTCGAATACCTACGCCCCCCGGAAGATATAAGCGTATCCGAGTGGGCGGAGAAATACCGGGTATTGGACAGCAGCTCCGCCATACCCGGCCCCTGGAAAAACAGTAAGACCCCGTACCTTGTTGAGATCATGAACACATTCCTTGATTCTGACATTGAGGAAATTGTTTTCGTGAAGCCCACACAGGTCGGAGGTACAGAAGCCATGCTTAATATGCTGGGCTACATAGCGGCCCAGGACCCGGCCCCCACGTTGGCGGTATACCCGTCGGACGAATTAGGGGAAAGAGTAGTGAAGAAACGTATCCGCCCCATGATTTACGCCTCGCCGCCGTTGCGGCAGCGGTTCAGGGCAAGCGAATCCTCCACCTCTGAACTATTCTTTGAGGGAATGAGCATAACGGTCACCGGCTCCGGTAGCCCTTCCCAGCTTGCGTCGTTCGCTATACGAAACCTTTTCCTTGATGAGGTGGACAAGTACCCCGGCGCAACAAAGAAGGAATCCGACCCCATATCGCTGGCCAGAGAGCGGACAAAGACTTTCCGAAACAACCGAAAGATTTACATTACCAGCACCCCCACCCTAAAGACCGGCCACATTTGGAAAGCCCTGGAGGGGGCGGACATTGTAAAGCACTACTTTGTCCCTTGCCCCCATTGCGGCAAGTATATTGAGCTGATTTGGAAACAAGTCAAATTCCCGGATGATGAAGGAATGAGCTATGCGGACCGGGCGGAATTTGCCGCCTACGTTTGCCAGGAGTGCGGGGCCGTTATCACGGACCGGGACAAGCCGGAAATGTTGAAGCACGGGGAGTGGCGAATCGTAGAGCAGCGGACCCAATTCCCCCGCAAGGTCGCCTTTTGGCTCAACACCCTCTATTCCCCCTTTGTGCGGTTTTCGGAGATGGCAAAGGAGTTTCTTACCAGCAAGGACGATCCGGACGCCTTTCAGAATTTCACCAACTCCTGGCTTGCGGAGCCGTGGGAGGATACCAAGCTCAAGACAAGCGCAGACCTTGTCCTTGAGCGGCAGACCGCCCTGGCGGAGTACACCGTCCCGGCCTGGGCAAAGGTTTTGACCGCCGGGGTAGACGTACAAGAGACGTGCGTCTATTGGACCATACGGGCCTGGGGGAACTACCTCACAAGCCAGAACATAGCCCACGGACAAGCCGGCTCTTTTGCGGAGGTTGAGCGCATCATGAACCTCCAGTATGTACGGGAGGAAACCGGGGACCCGTTGGTGGTTGCCCTTGCCCTGATAGACAGCGGCGACAACACCGATCTGGTCTATGACTTTTGCGCCAGCAATTCAGAGTGGGCCATGCCCAGCAAGGGCAGCTCCCACCCGATGGACACCCATTTCCGCCTTTCCAAAGTGAACCGCACAGACAGCAAAGCCTACGGGATGCCCCTGGCGATCATTGACACCGGGAAATACAAGGACATGATCGCCGGACGAATGAGGAAAGAGAACGGCACCGGGAGCTGGATGGTATACGCCGGGTGTGATAGGACCTACGCCGAACAGGTCACAGCGGAGCATAAGGTCAACGTTAAAACCGCCGGGGGCCGCACCGTACAAACCTGGGTATTGAAGACCACCCACGGGGACAACCATTTTCTTGATTGCGAGGTTTACGCCATGTGCGCCGCCGATATGATCGGGGCCAGGACATTCCACCTCCAGGAGGTTGAGGTCCAGCCCCGGACGGAGGCAAAGCCGGACCCGGACCCCGCCTTTACCCCGGAAGAAAACTGGATAACCCAAAATGAAAATTGGCTAGGAGGATAGGCATGGCAGAGGAACAAAAACAGCAGGACCGGCAGACCCTGGCGCAGCGGCTCCTTGAGGTTGATACCGCCATTCACGCCGTCCTTTTGGGAGGCCAGAGCTACAAGCTCGGTACCCGGAGCGTTACCAGGGCTGACCTCGCCCTCCTCCGGCAGATGCGGGATGATTTGGCGGCGCAGCTACAGCAGGAAGACAACGGCAACCTCATGGGCGGCGTAGTCGTTGCAGTATTTGAAGGGCGGTAGACCATGAACATTTTAGACAGACTGATCGGCTGGATTAACCCGCAAGCCGGAGCGGAGCGGGAGGCGTGGCGGCAAGCCCTTGAGGAAATACGGCATTACGACGCCGGGAGTTACGGACGCTCTAACGCTAATTGGTATGCCATCAACCAGAGCGCAGAGACAACAGACCGTTACAGCCGTGACGTTGTACGGGCCAGGGCCAGGGACCTGGAGCGCAACAGCGACGTAATGACCTCGGTCATAAGCCCCTTTATCCGCAACGTTGTCGGCAAGGGCCTGATTCTCCAGGCCGAAACCGGCAATGCGGAGCTTAACAAGGATATTGAAAAGCTCTGGAAGGTTTGGACCAAAAAAAGAAATTGCGACGTTACCGGCACCCAAAGCCTTAATCAGATTTTGCGGATGGCCGTCCGGCGCAAGAAGGTGGACGGCGGCATCCTGATTGTAAAGCGGTACACCAGGGGCGGCGTCCTCCCGTTCAAACTGCAGCTTTTCGAGACGGACGAACTGGACGGCTCCCAGGTTGCCCCGAAACACCAGGGGAACCGGGTGGTCGGCGGCATTGAGTACGACCGATTCAACGCCCCGGTCGGCTATTGGATTAGGCAATATACCCTTGACGGTATGAGCATTTCAGAGCCGGTTTTTCTCAAGGCGGACGATGTGATTTTCTATTTCAGCAAACGCCGCCCGTCCCAGTTGCGGGAAATGAGCGATATGAGCCAAACCGTGACCCGTGTCCGGGACGTGAACGAATATATCACCGCCGTTTCCGTCAAGCAGCGGATTGAGGCTTGTTTTGGGATTGCCGTAAAAAGGAACTACCCCACCGGCGGCGTTGGCCGGGTGAATACCTACAACGGGCCGGTCCAGACCTACGCCGGGAAGACCGTAACCCCCGGCATGATTCTGGAAATGAACCCCGGAGAGGAAATCCAGGCCATCAACCCCCAGGGACAGGCAAGCGACGCATCCAGTTTTGTAAAGCTCCTGCAGCGGCTCACCGGGGCTGGCCAGGGTATCAGCTATGAGGCCACCTCCAGGGATATGAGCCAAACCAATTACAGCAGCGCAAGGCAGGGCCTCATAGAAGACAGCATGACCTATGCGGAGGAAGACGAACTGCTCTTAGATATTCTTGATGAAATTTACGAGACGTTCATCATTTCCGCCGTTCTTTCCGGGGCCTTGACCATTCCCGACTTTTGGGAGCGGAAAGAGGACTATTTTAACCATTGCTTTGACAAGCCTCCAAAGCCGTGGATTGACCCCAGCAAAGAGGCGACGGCCACACAGATCGCCCTGCGGAACGGCCAAAAGACCTTTAAGCAGATCGCCGCCGAAAACGGCTCCGATTGGCAAAAACAGGTTGATGATATTTGTGAGGTTTTGAAGTACGCCAAAGACAAGCACGGCGTGGACCTGGGAGGTGTGATACTTGGACAGAAAAAAGCAGACGGCCTCTATGAGGGGGAGGACGATCCGCCCCCCGGCGGCGATGCCGTGGGCGGAACACCCGGACAGCCACCTAACCCCCCTGCAGATGATAGCGGAGAGGACAGCACCGGCGACGAATGACTACCGCCGCACCCTCGGCACCGCCACCCTCCAGCGCATGGACGGGGAAGGGAATGAGCGGAAATTTACGCTTTCCTTTTCCTCGGAGGAACCCTATGAGCGGTGGTTTGGCCTTGAGATTTTGGACCACGCCCCCGGAGCCGTTGACCTGAACCGCCTGAATGACATCGGGTGCCTCCTTTTCAACCACAACCGGGACGCCGTGATCGGCAAGGTCAACCGGGCATGGTTGGAGGGCAACCGGGGAATGGCGGAGGTTGAATTTGATACCGACGAACAATCGGAGATCATTTTTCAGAAGGTAAAGAGCGGGACCCTTAAAGGGGTTTCGGTCGGATACCGCATTGATTCACTTGAGGAAGTACAGGCTGGAAAGACAAGCGCCGATGGCCGCTTCACCGGACCGTGCGAAATTGCGAGGAAGTGGTGGCCCTTTGAAATTTCCATTGTTTCGGTACCGGCAGACGCCACCGTCGGCGTTGGCCGTGAGGCGGGGCAGCAAGGGAAAATTCCCTTGAGCGTCTGGGAAAGCCAACTTCAAATAAACAAAAATTTGATAGGAGGATAACCCATGAACGAGAAGCAGAAAAAACGCCTTGCGGCTATCCAGCGGCAGCAGGCCCTGGTGGACGCCGCAAAGAACGGCAAGCGGCAGTTGACCGCCGAGGAGGAGGCCGAGGCCCATAAGGGGACCTTCGACTTCGTGAAGGAGGCCCTGGGGGACAAGGTGAAGGAGGTCAAGGCCAGCGCAAGGCTGAAATCCCATCCCGTCTGCCTCACCGCCGGGGAGGGCCTGAGCTTTGAGATGGA
>OFFE01002670.1_pt1 | contig 10319 bp, 7 predicted proteins | sample 1521371 | NCBI WGS metagenome assembly OFFE01 (sample SAMEA3504131, study PRJEB24116) | mouse gut metagenome | biome: mouse gut; feature: mouse-associated habitat; material: faeces | place: Denmark | collected 2011 | reverse complement strand
TCATCTCCGGCGACACCGCCGCCATCCAGGCCGCCAACGAGAACAAGGACGGCGATTTGATCTTCGGTCTGAACGAGACCCGCTGGAGCCAGCTGGTGAACGGCACCTATGAGAACCTGAAGATTATGGACTGGACCCCCACCTGGTCGGGCGACGTGGGCGAGTATGTCTACTCCGGCAAGGCCTACGGCCTGGTCATCCAGAACGTGCTGATGCTCTACCGGAATGACGAGCTGGGCACCAACGGCACCGAGCTCCACTTCGACCACTGGGCCGACATTGTGGACTGCGGCTACTCCTGGTACCGCCAGAACAAGGTGGGCGGCACCACCAACGCCAACATCAACTCCGCCATGCTCTACGCCTTTGTGGATCCCGCCTCCCCCGCCGGCGGCATCAGCGTGGACGGCTGGAAGACCCTGTGGAAGTACTGCGAGGAGGGCAAGAGCGGCGGCGACGACTACAAGTACGGCTTTGATCCCCTCAACAAGGGCGACGTACAGGTCTCCACCTTCTACTCCTCCTCCCTCTACGGCAAGATCGACGCTGCCGGCGAGAGCTCCGACAAGCCCCTCAAGGGCACCATGGAGCCGGAGAACTGGGCCCTGGTGGACATTGCCGACGGCACCTACTACATCGCGGAGTACATCGGCGTGCTGGACAAGGCCGGCCGCAGCGACGAGGAGACCGAGGCTGTGAAGGCCTTTGCCGAGTGGTTCGGCTCCGCCGACGTGCAGGCCGCCTGGGGCGAGGAGTTTGACTCCTATCCCTGCAACCAGGAGGCCGCCAACATCCTCTACCCCGACGGCGTGCCCGAGATCTACACCCTCAAGAACTTCGCGCTGACCAAGGTGGACGGCGACACCACCTATGCCGAGTATGTGGCCAACCACTCCAGCGAGTGGACCAACATCATGACCAACCTGGGCTTCTACTGGGCGGACGCCAGCGGCGCTGCCTCTGAGCCCGACTGGGACAGCCTGGATTGGACCACGCTCACCCAGTCCGCCGGCTGATACATCATTCTCCATACGCGCGGATAGACGGCAAATTTCACTTTGCCGGCGCCTTCATTGGGGTGCGGGACGGTTTTATGCCCGCACCCCAATTCCACCCCGGAGAGAAGAACCAATTTCGAGAGAGAGGGAGAGGCTTCTATGATTCGCTTGAACGACATTGTGGTCAAATTCGGCGACTTCACCGCCCTGCACAGCATCAACGTCCACGTGAAGGAGGGGGAGTTCTTCACCTTCCTGGGCCCCTCCGGCTGCGGGAAGACCACCACCCTGCGCACCCTCACCGGCTTTATCGAGCCCGTGTCCGGCAGCGTGGTGGTGAAGGGGAAGGACATCACCCATGTGCCCATTGAGGAGCGCAGCATCGGCATTGTCTTTCAGTCCTACGCCCTGTTCCCCACCATGACCGTCTACGACAACATCGCCTTTGGCCTGAAGCTGAAAAAGCTGAAGAAGCCGGAGGTGGACCGCCGGGTCCGGGAGATCGCCCGGAAGGTGGACCTCAGCGGCGAGCAGCTGGCCAAGGCGGTCAGCCAGCTCTCCGGCGGCCAGCAGCAGCGGGTGGCCATCGCCCGTGCCCTGGTCACCGGCCCGGCCATCATCTGCATGGACGAGCCCCTGTCCAACTTGGACGCCAAGCTGCGGGTGCAGCTGCGCAACGAGCTGAAAAAGATGCAGAAGGACTTCGGCATCACCACCATCTACGTCACCCACGACCAGGAGGAGGCTCTCACCCTCTCCGACAGGATCGCCGTGTTCAACAAGGGGGTCATCGAGCAGGTAGGGACGCCCAACGAGGTCTACAACCACTCGGCCACGGAGTTTGTGTGCAACTTCATCGGCGACATCAACCGCCTGGAGCCGGAGGCGGTGCGGGCCCTGAATCAGGCCGGCGGCTCCATTGACCCGGCGGCCCGCAACTATATCCGCCTGGAGCGCATCCACGTGAACGTGGAGCCCAAGGCGGGAGCGGCGGTGCTGGAGGGCACGGTGGACAGCCGGGAGTACTACGGCCTGTACATCAAGTACTATATCCGTCTGGCCGGCCAGACCATCAAGGTCATTGAGAAAAACGACGGCGTGAACATCTACGAGGCGGGCCAGCGGGTCCGGGTGGTCATGGATCCCAGGGATGTGATGGCCTACCCCGCGGCCGCCCAGCAGTAAAAGGGATCAATAGGAGGTGTGCCCCATGAGCGCGACACGTTCCCAGCGCCTCAGCCCCAAGCTCCTGGTGAAGGTCTTCGGCTTCGCCTTTTTCGCATACCTGTTTCTGGGCTTCATGCTTCTGCCCTGCCTGAACACCCTGGCCAGCGTGTTCAACACCGTCAACGCAGCCGGAGAGCGGGACCCCCTGGCGGTGATCCGCTTCTTCTTCGCCGGCAGCATGGGTTCCTACGTGTGGAACTCCCTGAAGCTGGCCGTGTGCCTGGTGGTGACGGTGAACGTGGTGGGCGTGTCCACCGTGCTTCTGACGGAGTACTTTGACATCAAGGGCGCGCGGATCCTCCGCCTGGGCTATATGACCACCCTCATCTACTCCGGCGTGGCCCTGGTGACCGGCTACCTGTTCCTCTACGACAGCAACGGCATCATCACCACCCTGCTGGTCAACGCCTTCCCGGGCGTGAACCCCAACTGGTTCTCCGGGTTCAACGCCGTGCTCTTTACCATGACCTTCGCCTGCACCAGCAACCACATGCTCTTTTTGCGAAACGCCATCCGGGGCATCGACTACAACACTGTGGAGGCGGCCCGGAACATGGGGGCCAAGCCCTTCAAGGTCCTCTGGAAGGTAGTCTTCCCCACCCTGGTCCCCACCATGTTCTCCCTGACGGTCATGACCTTCATTACGGGCCTGTGCGCCATGTCCGCCCCCACCCTGCTGGGCTACGACTCCATCAACCCGGAGATCGTCCGTCTGGCCGGCTCCTCCTCTGCCGACGAGGCCTTCCCCCAGGCCCGGGCGGCCCTGCTGAGCATTATCTTGGCCCTGTTCACCATTGTGCTGCTGACGGTGCTCTCCTCCTACGAGCGAAAGGGCCACTACCTGTCGGTTTCCAAGACCAAGGCCAAGCTGCAAAAGCAGAAGATCGCCAACCCGGTCTCCAACGTCCTGGCCCACATCTACGCCTATGTGCTCTTCATCATCTACATGATCCCGGTGGTGATGATTATCATCTTTTCCTTCCAGACCTACGGGGCCATCCGCATGAAGAAGCTGGATCTCACCAACTGGACCCTGGTGAACTTCTTCGGCTCCGAGGACTACCAGTACCTCACCAACCGGGGCACCTATAAGACCCGCAAGGGCTCCATCTCCGGCCTCTTCGCCAACGAGGCCACCCTGGGGGGCATCAAGCTCAGCTTTGTGCTCTCCGCCATTGCCGCCGCCCTGGCCTGCGTGATCGTGGTGGCGGCATGCAGCTACATCTTCAAAAACCGCAATAAGAAGTCGGGCACGGCGCTGGAGTATGCCCTCCTCTTCCCCTGGCTGCTGCCCACCATTCTGATCTGCTACTCCTACCGCATCTACTTCAACAGCGAGGACGTGTGGTACGTGGGGGGCAGCAACCTCTACTACGGGGAGCACGTGCGGCTGCTGATTATCCTGGCCTACACGGTGGTGAAGCTGCCCTTCTCCCTGCGGATGATTAAAGCGGCCTTCTACGCCATTGACGAGGAGCTGGAGGACGCGGCCAAGAACCTGGGGGCCAGCCCCCTGGTCACCTTCCTGAAGGTGAAGCTGCCCATCATCCTGCCCTCGGTGCTGGCGGTGTTCGCCCTGAACTTCAACGCCCTGTTCACGGAATACGACATGTCCGCCACCTTCGCCAGCTCCTACGGCACCACCTACGCCATGGTCATCCAGTCCATGTGCGCGGAGGAGGGGCTCTACGGCTACAACGTCAACGCCTCGGGCCGCCGGTGCGCGTCCACGGTGTTCATCATGATCGTCTCCGGTGTGATCCTCTATCTGGTCTACGGCGTGGGGGCCCGGGATCTGGGGGAGCGGCTGGAGATCCGGGACCGCCGCCGCAAGCGGCTGGAGCGCATCCAGGCAAAATGCAAGAGATAGGAGATCACCATGATTCGCAATATTGTCTTCGACATGGGCAACGTGCTCATCCACTACATCCCCCAGGTGTTCATGGACCGGCTGGGGGCGCCGGAGGAGGACCGGCCCCTGCTGGCCCGGGAGGTGTTCGGGTCTGTGGAGTGGATCCGCATGGACCGGGGGACCCTGGACCAGGAGGAGGCCGTGGCCGCCATGGAGGCCCGCCTGCCCCGACATCTGCGGGAGTACGCCCGCCGGCTGGTGCTGGGCTGGTGGCTGGACGGCCCCCTCATGCCCATGGAGGGCATGGCGGCGCTGCTGGAGGAGCTGAAGGGCCTGGGCTATGGCCTCTACCTCCTCTCCAACGCCACGGTGCGCCAGCCGGAGTACTTCCCCGACATACCCGGCAGCCAGTTCTTTGACGGCGCGGTCATCTCCGCCCACTGGAAGGTCCTCAAGCCGGAGCGGGAGATCTATGAGATCCTGTTCCGGGAGTACGGCCTGGACCCGTCGGAGTGCTTCTTTGTGGATGATCTGAACATCAACGTGGAGGGGGCCCTCTGCGCGGGCATGGACGGATATGTCTTTGACGGCGACATGGGCCGCCTCCGTCAGGCCCTGCGCCGGGCGGGCGTGATGGTGAAAACAGGAGAAAACTGATAAAATCCCCGGGAAATCGAGAAGTGTCTTTGGACATATTGACATTTTCTCCTGGAAGCACTACAATAAAACCACTGATCGGAGGGGGAGCGCCCCTCCGGCGGGAAATACGATTGGAGGAACAAACGCATGAAGAAGTTTTTATCTCTGCTGCTTGTCCTGCTGATGGCCCTGTCTCTGGCGGCCTGCGGCGGCAAGGACGACAACAAGCCGGCGGACCAGACCCCGCCGCCCGCCGATAACCAGACCGACAGCCAGAAGCCGGCGGACAGCAACGAGCCCGCCGCCCCCGCCGATCCCATGGCGGAGCTGGTGGCCGCGGCCCAGGCCGAGGGCGAGCTGGTGGTCTACGGCTCCTGCGAGGAGGAGTACCTCTCCGCCGCCTGCGAGCACTTCCAGGAGCTCTACGGCATCAAGACCACCTATCAGCGCCTGTCCACCGGCGAGGTCCAGGCCAAGATTGAGGAGGAGAACGGCAACCCCTCCGCCGACGTGTGGTTCGGCGGCACCACCGATCCCTACAACGTGGTGGCGGCCGAGGGCCTGCTGGAGGCCTATGACGCGGCCAACGCCTCCCACCTGCTGGACGCCCAGTACCGGGACGCTGACGGCTACTGGTACGGCATCTACAAGGGCATTCTGGGCTTCATGGTCAACAAGGACGAGCTGGCCCGCATGAACCTGGAGGCCCCCCAGGACTGGCAGGATCTGCTCAAGGAGGAGTACAAGGACCTGATCTGGCTGTCCAACTACAACACCGCCGGCACCGCCAAGCTGGTCATCAACACCATGATCCAGAAGTACGGCCACGACGAGGGCATCCAGTACCTGGTTGACCTGGACAAGAACATCCAGGTGTACACCAAGTCCGGCTCCGGCCCGTCCAAGAACGTGGGCACCGGCGAGTGCGTGGTGGGCATCGGCTTCCTCCACGATGGCATCACCCAGATCGTGGACAACGGCTATGAGAACATCGAGCTGGTGATTCCCTCCAGCGGCACCTCCTTCGAGGTGGGCGCCACCGCCATCTTCAAGGGCGCGGCCCATCCCAACGCCGCCAAGCTGTGGATTGAGTACGCCCTGTCCCCCGAGTGCGTGGAGCTGGCCGACGACTACGGCTCCTACCAGTTCCTGGTCATCGACAACGCCCAGCAGCCCTCCCAGGCCGCGGACTTCGGTCTGGACCCCAACAACGTCATGAAGTACGACTTCGAGGATGCCAAGAACAATATCACCACCTATATTGAAGAGGTCATGAGCGCCCTGGGCGGCGGTGACGACCGCTTCCAGACCGAGTAAATCGAACCCAGCACAGATGGGGGATGGCCCACGCCGCCATCCCCCGTTTTGTATCCATTCTTTTTCTTAAAAGAAAAAGAATCAAAAAGAACCCTACTTTTTCTTGAAAGAAAAAGTAGGCAAAAAGAACTTTAGAGGTGTTTTGATAACTGCCAGCTGTCTAACGCGCGATCGTGAGATTGCCTGTACCCATACGCGCAGCTTCTAAAGTTTTTCTTTTGATTTTTTCTTTGTTCACAAAGAAAAGAATGATGACCTGTTCTGTGTTTTGTGACAAGAAAGGAGGGCTACCCTTGGCGAAAAGTCAGAGCGCGATGCTGGACCGGAAAAAGCTGATGGCGGACCCGATCATGGTGCTGACCATTGTGGTCCTCATCACATTCCTCACCCTGTTCATCCTCTACCCCCTGGCCATCCTGCTGGTGGACAGCTTCTACGGCGGGAACGGCTTCACCCTGGCCACCTTCCAGCGCATCATGGCCATGCCCAACTTCATCACCGCCATCACCAACACCCTGAAGGTGGGCTTCCTGGTGGGCATTCTGTCCACCATTGTGGGCCTGCTGTTCGCCTATGTGGAGGTCTACGTCCGGGTGGGCAAGGCGGTGGGGGGCCTCTTCAAGGTGGTGTCCATGCTGCCGGTAGTGTCGCCGCCCTTTGTGCTGAGCCTTTCCATGATTATGCTCTTCGGCAAGGCGGGGCTCATCACCCGATTCCTGCTGGGCATCTACGACAATAACGTGTACGGGTTCTGGGGCATTGTCATCGTCCAGACCCTCACCTTCTTCCCTGTGTGCTACATGATGCTCAAGGGCCTGCTGAAGAACATAGACCCCTCCCTGGAGGAGGCGGCCCGGGACATGGGGGCCTCCCGGAGCAAGGTGTTTCTCACCGTCACCATGCCCCTGCTGCTGCCGGGCCTGGGCAACGCCTTCTTGGTGACCTTCATTGAGTCCATTGCCGACTTCGCCAACCCCATGATTATCGGCGGGTCCTACGACACCCTGGCCACCACCATTTACCTGCAAATCACCGGCGCCTACGACAAGGAGGGCGCGGCGGCCATGGCCGTTGTGCTTTTGAGCATCACCCTGCTCATGTTCGCGGTGCAGAAGTACTACCTGGAGGCCAAGACCGCCGCCACCCTGACGGGCAAGGCCTCCCGTGGCCGGATGCTCATTGAGGACCGGAGCGTCTCCGTCCCCCTGACCATCCTGTGCGCCCTGGCGGCCTTCTTCGTCATCATGATGTACGCCTGTGTGCCCATCGGGGCCCTGTTCCCTACCTGGGGGTACAAGTTCACCCCCCTGACCTTCAAGTGGTTCGGTCAGGTGTTCACCAAGTACAAGGGCCTGCGGGCCTTCCGGGACTCCTTTGTCCTCAGCCTCATCGCCGCCCCCATCACGGCCCTGCTCTCTATGATTATCTCCTATCTGGTGGTCAAGCGGCGGTTCAAGGCCAAGGGCTTCATTGAGGCCGTGTCCATGCTGGCCATGGCCGTGCCCGGCACGGTGCTGGGCGTGGGGTACATCCGGGGCTTCTCCGGCGGCGTGTTCCACACCGGGTTTTTGCAGGGCATCTACGGCAGCGCGGCCATCCTGATTATCGTCTTTGTGGTCCGCTCCCTGCCCACAGGCACCCGCAGCGGCATCTCCGCCCTGCGGCAGATCGACAAGTCCATTGAGGAATCGGCCTACGACATGGGCGCGGACAGCTTCAAGGTCTTTATGACCGTGACCCTGCCTCTTATCAAGGACTCCTTCCTCAGCGGCCTTGTCACCGCCTTTGTCCGCTCCATCACCGCCATCTCCGCCATCATCCTGCTGGTGACGCCCCAGTTCCTGCTCATCACCGTGCAGATCAACGAGTTTGCGGAGAAGGGGTCCTACTCCATCGCCTGCGCGTTTGCCACCATCCTGATTATCATCACCTACGGCGCGGTGCTGCTGATGAACCTGTTTATCAAGTTCTTCGGCACCAGCAGAAAAATCAAGGAGGACAGCCATGTCTAAAGTGAAAAAGGGCGTCAAGCTGGAGCACATCTCCAAAATCTACCAGGACCCCAAGACCGGCAAGGATTTCTATGCGGTGAAGGACACCTCCCTGACCATTGAGCCCGGCTCCTTTGTCACCCTGCTGGGCCCCTCCGGCTGCGGCAAGACCACCACCCTGCGGATGATCGCCGGGCTGGAGACCCCTACCAGCGGCCGCATCACCATCGGCGACAAGGTAGTATTTGACAGTGAGATGGGCATCAACGTCCCCGCAAACAAGCGGAAGGTGGGCTTCCTGTTCCAAAACTACGCCCTTTGGCCCAACATGACGGTGTACCAGAATATCTCCTTCGGCCTGTCCAACATCAAGGAGCCCCTGCCCAAAACCGACTTTGAAACCAAAAACGCCGCCCGTCTGGCGGAGATTCTGAAAAATCCCGGCGAGGTGGTCAAGGTTCTGGAGGACTGCCGGGATAAGAACGGCAAGCTGGACGAGAAAAAGGCCTATATCAAGCTGATTGACGCCTTTACTATCTCCATGTACACCGCCAAAAAGCTGTACGGCTATCATCTGGAGCAGGACAAGGACCTGTCCGGCGAGATTGCCGCGCTGGAATCCAAGGTGGAGGCCGCGAAAAAGGCCCAGACCCTGAACGAGGAATTTCAGGTTCTCCAGGGCGGTCAGGTGGTGATGGAGACCCGGAAGCTCACCAAGGAGGAGATCGACCTCTCGGTGCGGCGGGTGTCCCGGATTGTCAAAATCGGCATGTTTATGGACCGCTACCCTGCGGAGCTGTCCGGCGGACAGCAGCAGCGCGTCGCCATCGCCCGCACCCTGGCCCCTGAGCCCTCGGTGCTGTTCATGGACGAGCCCCTGTCCAACCTGGACGCCAAGCTGCGGCTGGAGATGCGCTATGAGCTTCAGCGCCTCCACGTGGAGACCGGGTCCACCTTCGTCTATGTCACCCACGACCAGATGGAGGCCATGACGCTGGCCACTCAGATCTGCCTGATTAACAACGGCGTTCTCCAGCAGTACGACGCCCCCCTTACCGTCTACAACAAACCCAACAACCTGTTTGTCGCTGACTTTGTGGGCAATCCCTCCATCAACTTTGTGGAGGCCAAGGGGACCCAGCGGCCTGACGGCGCCGTGGAGCTGATTATCTTCGGAGATCAGAGGGCGGTATTCAAGCCCGCTCAGCCCCTGGATCTGGCCGGCTGGTTCCAGGCCCGGGATCAGCATGAGGCCGCCCTGGCGGAGGAACACAAAAAGAAGGCGGCGGAAAAGGGCTTTGTGGAGAAGGGCAACAAGGACGAGACCTTCCGCTACCACATCGCCAAGGTCGAGGAGGAGGACCTGTCCCTCCAGGAAGAGCCTGTGCTGACCAACGAGGACCTGGTGCTGGGTATCCGTCCCGAATTTATTGACATTGTGGACAGCGGCGCCCTGGAGGGCGAAATCTATGGCGCTATGCCCACCGGTATGGAGTCCACCATCAAGGTCCGCATCGGCGATTTTCTGCTCACCGGCGTGGTCTTTGGCTCCACACTGTTTACCATCGGTTCTAAAGTCCAAATTGATATCTCCGGCGACAATATCATGCTCTTCGATCGAAAGAGCGGCAAATGCGTCGCCTTTGGCAGCCTGGAGTGTTAAATCTCTCCCCCTTTCCCCAGTTCTCCCCCGCTGTGTGTCAAACAGCGGGGGAGTTTTTTGTCTGTTATGCCGAAAATGCATGGACTGCGCAGTTTTCCATTGACAATTCAGACGGACGTGCTATAATAGACTAAAAAAGTACACTTTTCAGAGGGGAGGCCGCAATCATGCTCATGACACGGGAAATGGACTATGCTCTGCGCATTCTGCGCGCCCTCCATCACGCGGAACAGCTGTCCGCCGCCGCCATTGCACAGCAGGAGAACATGCCCAAGGCCGTCACACTGAAAATTTTAAAGCAGCTTCACGCTTCCGGCCTGGTGGACAGCCGCCGGGGAGCCAGCGGCGGGTATCTGCTTAGTTCCCGTGACCCGCTGTACCTCTGGGATGTATTCCAGGCCCTGGGGGAATCACCATATGTCAACCGCTGCCAGCAGCCCGTCTACTCCTGTGAAAACGACCCGGAGGGGCGCTGCGGCATCTGCCGGGAGCTGTGCCGCATTCAGGAGGTGCTGGACACCGAGCTCCGTAAAACACCTTTAAGCGCAATTTTCCAGAAAATATAGGAAATTCATCAATAAAGGAGGAAATATCTGTATGCTGTATCAAACCACACAGGAGCATGAGGAGCT
>OFFE01002669.1_pt1 | contig 10319 bp, 7 predicted proteins | sample 1521371 | NCBI WGS metagenome assembly OFFE01 (sample SAMEA3504131, study PRJEB24116) | mouse gut metagenome | biome: mouse gut; feature: mouse-associated habitat; material: faeces | place: Denmark | collected 2011 | reverse complement strand
GGGTGAAGGTGCTGCGCAGCGAGGACAAATGGTACGGCGTCACCTACCGGGAGGACAAGCCCACGGTAGAGGCGGCCATCCGGGAGAAAACCGCGTCGGGCCTCTATCCCGACCGGCTGTGGGAGGAGAAGTGATGGGAACAGCGGAGAGCTATCTGAGCGAGGTCCTGGCGGCCTTTGACCTTGGCGCCCCGGTGGTGGGCGCGGTGCGGTTCGGCCAGGGGCACATCAACGACACCTTTGTGGTCCACACCCAGCCGGAGGACCGGTGCTGCCGCCGGTTCATTCTCCAGCGGATGAGCGCCGCGGCCTTCAAGCGGCCCGACCAGCTGATGGAGAACATCACCGGCGTGACGGAATATCTGGGCCGAGAGATTGAGAAAAACGGCGGCGACCGGGAGCGGGAAGCTCTGCGTGTCCTCCGGCCCTCCGGCGGTCAGCCTTACTACACCGACCGGGACGGCGGCGCGTGGCGGATGTATCCCTTTGTGGAGGGAACCGTCTGCTGTCAGGCGGCGGATACGCCGGAGCTGTTTGCGGCCTCCGGCCGGGCCTTCGGGCGGTTCCAGCGGCTTTTGCAGGGCTACCCCGCCCAGACGCTGTATGAGACCATTCCCCATTTCCATGACACCGAGGACCGTCTGGCAAAGCTGAAGGCCGCCGTAGCGGCGGACAAGCTGGGCCGGGCGGCGGAGTGCCGGCAGGAGATTGATTTCATGCTGGAGCGGGAGGCGGATTGCTCCGTGGCTCTCCAGGCGCTGCGGGACGGGACGCTGCCGCTGCGGGTTACGCACAATGATACCAAGCTTAACAACGTGCTGATGGACCAGGAGACCGGGGAGGGGATCTGCATCATCGATCTGGATACGGTCATGCCCGGCCTGTCCATCAACGATTTCGGCGACTCCATCCGTTTCGGGGCCAACCACAGCGCCGAGGATGAGACGGACCTGAGCAAGGTGAATCTGGACGTCGGCCTCTTTGAGGTATACACCCAGGCTTTTCTGGAGGGCGCGGGAGGAACGCTGACGGAGAAGGAGATCGAGTATCTGCCCTGGGGCGCGAAGCTGATGACTCTGGAGTGCGGTATCCGTTTTCTGACCGACTATCTGGTGGGAGACGAGTACTTCCACATCAGCCGGGAGAAGCAGAATCTGGACCGAAGCCGGACCCAGTGCAAGCTGGTGGCCGATATGGAGGCCCATTGGGACCAGCTGATGGAGATTGTGAAAAAGTATCAATAAAAGGAAGCTCCGGTATCCAGGATATTCTGGATACCGGAGCTTTTTATCAAAAAGAAAAGTACAGCCAAAGGCCCAAAGCGGTCTGGGCCGCCAGAATCAGCGGCATCCCCAGAACAAAATACCAGTGCTTCGTCTTGTGCCGGAAGCACCACATTCCCAGGCAGGCCCCCAGGCTCCCGCCCAGCAGGGCGGAGAGAAACAGCGTCCTCTCCCGAACGCGCCTTGCTCCCTTCCGCCTGGCCCGGTGCTTGTCAAAGCCCATCAGAGCGAAGGCCCAGAGGTTCACCGCAGTCAGATATCCGGCAATCACCGGCAGCGGGGAGCCGGTCAGAAACCATGCCGCATCCCCGGATGGCTGGGGTGCGTACCACGTTTTCACGACAGCTTTCCTCCGAAAATGGTCTTCATTTCCTCCTGCCGGCCGCAGCTCATATGGCCCTCCGGACACCGGCCGGTGAGGTAGCAGCTGGGACCGAAGCGGTCAAAGAGAGGGGGATACTGCTCCCGCAGCAGCCGGAGGAGCCCGACGGCAATATGCCTGATCTCCCACTGAGCCCGGGTACAGGAGCGCAGGCGGATCATCAGCTCCAGCTCCCGGGCGTTGAGGGTGGTCATCACATCCATCATGTTGCCTGCCGTGGCAAAATAGCAGCCGTAAGGAGCCAGAGCGGGATTTCCGCACAGGGCCTGTCCGGCGCAGTTGGCCTCCGTTAGGGCGGCCTGATAGATCTCCCGCCCGGCGGGGTTGTTCCGGATAGTGTCCGGCAGAATGAACCGGCTGTGGTCCACAGACTGGATGGGAGGTACGATCACCGACTGCATCCGGTGGCGCACCAGATGGGTGATTCCCGCCAGAGAGATATCGGAGACGGCAAAGGTATAGCTCAGCTGCTCCAGCTCCCGGGGCCGGGAGGAGGTCAGCAGCGCTTCTGCCGAGAAGGGAGCATCCCCCTGGGGATGGGCGGCCCGGTACGCCCGCTCCAGCAGCCCCTCCGGATTTGCCGGTGCGGCCAGCAGCTCCGCGGCCCCGGCATCCGCTTCCGTTACCCAGACAGGCTTTTCCCGGAACAGGGGAAGGGGGTCCGCTGCCGGCGAAGGATCCTCCGGCGCACCGTCCAGCTGGTCCGCCAGGGCGGGGAAGAGCTTCGCCAGTTGGTCCGCCAGCTGGTCCGCGATGTCCCGCAGTTCCGGGATGTTCCGGCCCCGGCCGCAGCGGATGGACCGGATCAGGCGCACCAGCTCCCGGGCGTTGAGGGTGCAGTAAAAGTTGCTGCAAAAAGCGTAGGGCAGCAGGAACCGGGCGTCCTCCTTGGGCACGTCTGCGTCCAGCAGCCGCTGGTAGGCGGCGAACAGCCCGTCCATATACCGGCGGTACTCTGTCAGCGCCTTCCCCGCCAGCGCGGGGGGAATATAGTAGCCCAGGCTGCTGAAATCCACATAGCGCCGGGATTTGACAGTAAAGGAGGCCAGGCGGCTCTCAATGAAATATTGCTCCACAAATACAGACACGTTTTGCAGGGCGATGGAGAATACCGCGTGCTCAATAACAGACCGGTGGCCGGAGCGGAGGACCTTGCCGATGAGGTCCTGATTTCCGGGGTTGTCCCGGGCTTTCTCAAAGAGGGTCAGGGCGTCCCCCCGGGTAGTGGATATGCGGGCTGCGCTGGCGCAGACCTCCTCGCCGGCGGTGGACCAGCTGACGATTCTGGCTTGGGATTGTGTTGTCATGGCAGTTGCTCCTCTGATTTCCGTTTTTCACTTGTTCTATTTTATCGGATGAAGCGGCGAATTGCAAGGAAATGTTTTGCCTGCCATATGCCTGTCAATACATTTGGGGGCGATAGAAAAATGGAAACCAACGATGACAGCAGAGTTTATCCCCTTCAGACAATTCCAAAAAACCTGTCAAAGAATGCCTTTAATCTGTCAATGATTCCCTGTTTCCTGGCTGCGCGGTTCCCTCCGCCAAAGCGCGACACCGGCGGCATCAGCCGGTCAATATCCGTTCCGGAGGTTTTGATTTCTCCGGCTTGCAGCGAGGTTTCAATATATCGCCGGGTTTCCTCTGGCTTGAGCCTTTCCTCTGCAATGAGAGCCGTCAGCTCCAGTTCTTTCTGCTGCATGACAAAGCTGCGCCATTCCAGAAAAACGTCATCAACACTGTTGATTCCGGAAATAAAGTTCTCAATCAGGGCTTTCTTGCTCCTAAGCTCCGGGCTGGCATCCACGGCTTTCCGGATGGTGATCAAAATTTCCCTGTCCTCGCTGTGTGAGTCATGATATTTTTTTACCAGCAGCAAAATGTAGTCGATGTTGATTTCAACCTGCCGGATCAGCTCTACCTCAAAGACAATATCATCGTCGATATCGGAGCTTGTCCCCTTCTTTCGCCGCTCGGCCCAATGGTCTTTCAAGTCCTGATACCGCCCCAGATAGTCCTGCAAATCCCGCTCAGACAAGACGTCGCAGCTCTGGAACGCATCAAAGGAAGTCAGAATGTTCCGGATCCGCAGGATCGAGCCAAACAGAGAAATGAAGTCCTTTTTGTTCTGTTCTCCGATGATTTGCGGCTCAGACAGCGGAAACCCTGCCAACAGCTTTTGGATAAGCGCTTCATAGCCGGGATGCTCGATGCCGTCGTCATCCATATAGCCGCTGAAATAGTCCTGAAAACTTCGCAGCAGCACAATACCGCCCGCCTGCTTGTCCCCAAAGAGTGCGATGGCATCGTCCACCCGCTTTTGCAGATTGCGGAAGCAGACAATATTGCCGAAAGTCTTGATGGAATTGAGGATACGGTTGGTGCGGGAAAACGCCTGAATCAATCCATGCATCTTGAGATTTTTGTCCACCCACAGGGTGTTCAGCGTCGTGGCGTCAAAGCCGGTCAGAAACATATTGACGACAATCAGCAGGTCGATCTCCCGGTTTTTCATGCGCAGGGACACGTCTTTGTAGTAGTTCTGGAATTTATCTCCGGAGGTGTCGTAGTTGGTGTGGAACATCTCGTTATAATCCCCGATGGCCTGTTCCAGAAAATCCCGGGAGCTCTGGTCCAGAGCGGAGGTGTCCTCCGGGTTCTCCTCGTCCAGAATGCCGTCTGTTTCCGCCTCGTTGGCCCCGTAGCTGTAAATGATAGCGACCCTCAGCCGTTTGCTGGGGTCTGCCGCCATTTGCCGTTTGAACTCGGCATAGTAGAGCTTTGCCATAGCGACGGAGGCCACCGCGAAGATGGAGTTGAAGCCGATGAGCCTCTGCTTTTTCTTGATTTCCTCCACCTGAGATTTTCCGGCGGAAGCAATTTGGGAAATATTGGTCAGAGCATGGAAAACATAGGTCTTATCCCCGCGATAGGTCTTTTGGTGGAAGTGCTCCAGTATATACCGGGTAACAAGCTCAATCCGCTGGGGAGCCATATACGCCTTTTCCCGGTTGATGTCCCACACCTGTTCGTCGATCATCTCCTCGTCCATGCCCATGGTTTTGTAGTAGTCCACGTGGAAGGGCAGGACGTTCTTATCGTTGATGGCGTCCACGATAGTGTATGTATGCAGCCGGTCGCCAAAGGTCTGCTCGGTGGTGCGGAACTGGGGGTTGCCGCTCCTGCTGGCGTTGGGCGTGAAAATCGGCGTTCCGGTAAAACCGAACAGGTGGTACTTTTTGAAATTCTTCACAATGGCCGTGTGCATGTCTCCGAACTGGCTGCGGTGGCACTCGTCGAAGATCATCACAACATGCTTGTCATAGACCCCATGCCCCTTGTTTTTCGCCGCAAAGGTAGATAGCTTTTGGATGGTAGTGATGATAATTTTTGCGTTGGGGTCCTCCAACTGCTTTTTCAAAATGGGGGTGGAGGTGTTGGAGTTGGCCGCTCCCTTCTCAAAGCGGTCGTACTCCTTCATGGTCTGGTAGTCCAGATCTTTCCGGTCCACCACGAACAGCACCTTGTCTATGCAGGGCAATAACGAGGCCAGCCGGGCGGTTTTGAAACTGGTAAGTGTCTTGCCGGAGCCGGTAGTATGCCAGATGTATCCGCCGCCTGCTATGGAACCGTATTTCTTATAATTGCTCGCAATTTCGATACGGTTCAAAATCCGTTCCGTGGCGGTGATCTGATAGGGCCTCATGACCATCAGCATCTGCTCCGAGGAAAAAATGCAGTACCGCGTCAGCACGTTCAAAAGGGTGTGTTTGGAAAAAAATGTCCTGGTGAAGTCCATCAAATCCGGCAGGATCCGGTTATTGGCGTCAGCCCAGAAGGAAGTAAACTCAAAGCTGCTGCTGGTCTTTTTCTTCTTGGCGGCGGCAGAGACGGCACCTTGAATGGCGTTCCGCCGGGTGGTGTTGGAATAATACTTGGTGTTCGTGCCGTTGGATATAACGAAAATCTGCACATAGTCGTACAGGCCGCTGCCCGCCCAAAAGCTGTCCCGCTGGTAGCGGCCAATCTGATGGAACGCCTCCCGGATGGCCACGCCCCGGCGCTTCAGCTCGATATGGACCAGAGGCAGGCCGTTCACCAGGACAGTCACATCATAACGGTTATCATACTGTGCCCCGTCCTCCTTGCCAACGGCGTACTGGTTGATGACCTGAAGGCGGTTGCTGTGGATATTCTTCTTGTCGATGAGCGTGATATTCTTGCTCTCGCCGGTGTCCCGCCGGAGGACCTGTACAAAGTCCTCCTGGATGCGGCGGGTCTTGTCCTCGATGCCGTCGTTGGCTTTGGCAATGCACTCGCTGAAAAAGCGGTCCCACTCGGAATCAGTGAAGGCATAGCCGTTGAGCTCCTCCAGCTTTTTGCGGAGGTTGGCAATCAGCCCAGCCTCGGAGTGGATGGGAAGATACTCATAGCCCTGTTCACAGAGCAGGCGGATAAATTCCCGCTCCAGCTCCGCCTCGCTCTGGTAGCTGTCGGAGCGAGTTTTGACCGGTTCGTATTCGGTTACTACCGTGTCTTCGGTGGTCCGGGCGACGATGTTGAAATAGCTCATGCGGTCAGCTCCTTAAACGTCAGTAGTTTGTCCCGGTAATATTCATACTGCTTTTGCCGCGCCGCAATCTCAGCGGGCAGGCCGGAGGTCAGGTCGTTGCAGAGGGCGTCAAAGCTGTCGAGAATGGCGACGATGTGCTGTTGAATTGCCAGCAAAGGAACATAAACTCGAATATTAGAAAAATCACTTGCAGAAAGAAATGGTTGGTTCCCCTTCACCTTGTTTTCCAAGTTAGCGGAAATCAAAACATGATATAAATACCTTGATAGAACAATATCTCTATATGGTGTGCAGACTGTACCATTATAAGTAACAAAGTGTTTCCCACTGCCCCATGTAACACTCCCAGCCGACCCAATATGACCAACAATTGGAGCATCCTCACTATTGAAAATATCTGTATAACCGACTATACCATTACAACCATACACCGGATATTGTCCGCCATTTTGCGGTATTTTGTTCCCTTTTCCATAATGAAGATTACACACTTCTCCAATCTTTTTATATTCTCCTATGACGTTGGAGGTCAGCAGCTTGTCATGATAGTATTCGTACTGTTTTTTTCTCGCTGTAAGCTCCGCTGTAAGCTCCGCTGTAAGCTCCGCTGTAAGCTCCGTGAAATTGTCCAGAATCTGGACAATTTCACACTGCACTGGCAGTGGGGGGATAGGGAACCGGAATTTTGCAAATTTTTTCATATCCACAGATGCAAAGTTACTTTGATTCAAACATTCCTTACAATACTGATCTAACCTAAAGCAATAGTAGAATAGGAACTTTATATTGAATAGATGCTGATGTTCTGGTTTCAAAGCTAAACAAGTAAATCTTTGATTTGCTAAAGATGGCACCGTAATTAAGGCGTGTTCCCCAATTGTCGCAGATGTTGCCACAATAATAGAGTTAGCAGGAAATAGTTCTCCCTTTACTGCGCTCCGCGAGACCATTTGAGTCGCCCTTGAAAGAATACGTCCATTTTCACGAATATCCTCCATACGAAACCATGGCACTGTCCCATTTTCCCAAAACTCTTTATTCGATTTTGATGGCGTATAGCCGTTGCGAGTATTGAAAATGGTGGATAGTTCTTTATACTCCACCCCAGCAGGGCAAAGCTCTTGAAGCAGTTGTTCAAGTTTATTCATGCTCTCACCACCTTTTATAACTTAATTCCATCAGCAAGTTTTTCCTCTATCTTTTCCGAAATTATGCAGTGATAAATACTATCAAGCTTCTCTATGTTATCAAAAAGATTAGTTTCTGATGCACTTTCTTTTGCCCGCTGCTGAGATTCTTCTAATTTCATAGGATATTTCGCATTTTGTTTATGCAAGCGGTTTAGCAGAATTTGTTGTTTATACATCGACATCAGTAGTTCTTTGTATTGCTTGACAAAGCAACCCGCTTTTCTTCCCGCTTCAGAGTTCCAAAGCAACTCTAACTCAACAGCATTTTTCTCGAGCATTTCTAACTTTGTCAACAAAATTTTTTGGTCTTCATCATGTAAAGGCTTGTCAATAGCAGAACACATCTGCTCTAATGCACTACAATTTGTAAGCATAGAGAATTGAAAGTCTACCATCTTATAAATCGAATCCTTGTCCACAAATAAATGACGGTTGCCGTTATATAAAGAAAGTAGGGCTTTAAACAAAAGATACTTATCAATCCTTCTGTCAAACAGCTGTTGTTTATTGCTTAATTTAATTTGCTTTTGTGTCTGAAACAATGCAATAATGGATAGACAAACAGCGATAATAGATATCCAAGTATCTGGATTTGTAAAGTATTTATACATTAGTATCCCTCTATTTCCCTAATAATTCTATCAATCTCATCCCGCAGCACCTGCTCCCGCGCCACAATCTCCCCGATCTCGGCGTTGAGCTTCCCAATATCGATTTTCTCCCGTGTGTCCTCCGCCTCCACGTAGGTGCTGACGGACAGATTGTACTCATTCCCGGCAATCTCACTGTACTCCGCCAGGTGGGAAAAGTGTCTGACCTCCTCCCGGCCGGAAAAAACGGATACAATGTGCCGGATGTTCTCCGCCGTCAGCCGGTTGTTGTTCGTCACCTTGACACACTCGCCGGAAGCGTCGATAAACAGAGTACGGTTGTCCTCCTTGCCCTTTTTCAGCACCATGATACAGGTGGCGATGCTCGTCCCGAAAAACAGGTTTGCCGGAAGCTGGATCACACAGTCGATAAAGTTGTTGTCCACAAGATATTGCCGGATCTTCTTTTCCGCGCCGCCCCGGTACATGATGCCGGGAAAGCAGACGATAGCCGCCGTCCCATTTGCCGCCAGCCAGGACAGGGAGTGCATGATAAAGGCCAGATCGGCCTTGGATTTGGGAGCCAGCACACCGGCCGGAGCAAACCGGGGATCGTTGATAAGGGTGGCGTCGCCGTCCCCCGCCCACTTGATGGAGTAGGGCGGATTACTGACAATCAGCTCAAAAGGCTCGTCGTCCCAGTGCTGGGGAGCGGTCAGCGTGTCCTCGCAGGCGATATCGAATTTGTCAAAGCCCACGTCGTGGAGAAACATATTGATGCGGCACAGGTTGTAGGTGGTGATGTTGATCTCCTGCCCGAAGTAGCCGAACTGTACGCCGTCCTTACCCAGCACCTTGGTGGCCTTCAGCAGCAGCGAGCCGGAACCGCAGGCCGGGTCGTAGACCTTGTTGACCTTTGTCTTGCCCACCGTCCCCAACCGGGTCAGCAGCTCCGACACATCGGAGGGCGTGAAGAATTCGCCCCCGCTTTTTCCGGCGTTGGAGGCGTACATGGTCATTAAAAATTCGTAGGCATCCCCAAAGGCGTCGATGCTATGTCCCCGGACCTCGCCCAGGTTCATGCCTCCGATGCCGCCCAAAAGCTTCGTCAGCTTTTCGTTGCGCTTGGCGACAGTGGCCCCCAGCTTATTGCTGTTCACATCGAAATCATCAAACAGTCCGGAGAAGCACTGTTCGGAGGAGCTGCCCTTGGCTGAGTTCTCGATATGCCGAAAGATCTTCTCCAGCGTTTCGTTTAAATTTTTGTCCTGGGAGGCTCTGGCCTGGACGTTGCAGAACAGCTCGGAGGGCAGCATGAAAAAGCCCTTTTCCTGCACCAATCCCTCCCGCGCCTCCTCCGCCTCCGCGTCGGAGAGCCGGGCGTAGTCGAAGCCGTCGTTCCCGGCGGCGATCTCCCCGGCGTTGACGTATTCGGTCAGATTTTCCGAGATATACCGGTAGAACATCGTACCAAGCACATAGCTCTTGAAGTCCCAGCCGTCCACGCTGCCCCGCAGCTCGTCGGCAATGGCCCAGATTGCCCGATGGAGCTCCTCGCGCTCCTGCTCTTTCTTCATATCGCCCATAAACGGCTTCCTCCTATGTCAACAATCCCAGAAATATGTCAGATATATCAGATTGTAGCATAAACCGAAGGCCTTTTCAATCTGCCGGGTGTGATTTGTCTGAAGATTGCGCGTCAGAGATCAGGAGTATGATGTTCCGGCCTGACGCTGGGCATGGTGTCATCGATACGCTTGTTCCCACCATCAAGGCGGATGGGGAGCATGTTGAAAGGATGTGGAGGATTCCGGTGCTGTACTCCTGCTGGTTTTTCCTTTCAGAAACTCCATGAAGCGCACAAAACAACCGGGGCATATCACCCTGCATCTGGTGATATGCCCCGATACTATATCATTTCGGCTTGCTTTATCAGATTTTTTCGGATATCTTACTTCTTCCGCGGATTCCTGATTGCCGCCTGAGCCGCCGCCAGCCGGGCGATAGGCACCCGGAAGGGGGAGCAGGACACATAGGTCAGGCCCACGTTGTGGCAGAACTCCACGGTAGAAGGATCGCCTCCCTGCTCGCCGCAGATGCCCAGCTTGATCTCCGGGCGGGTCTGGCGGCCCAGCTCACAGGCCATCTTCACCAGCCGGCCCACGCCCACCTGATCAAGACGGGAGAAGGGATCGGACTCATAAATCTTCCGGTCATAGTAACTGGCCAGGAACTTGCCCGCGTCGTCGCGGCTGAAGCCGAAGGTCATCTGGGTCAGATCGTTGGTGCCGAAGGAGAAGAA
>OFFE01002667.1_pt1 | contig 10321 bp, 9 predicted proteins | sample 1521371 | NCBI WGS metagenome assembly OFFE01 (sample SAMEA3504131, study PRJEB24116) | mouse gut metagenome | biome: mouse gut; feature: mouse-associated habitat; material: faeces | place: Denmark | collected 2011 | reverse complement strand
TATCACACCTGAATCACTTACTTCGAGTACTATTACAGTATGAACGTCATTATTTACCCGCAGAATGTCTCCAGCTTTTATATCCTCATATTTAAATTCACCGGCTGCGTACATCCTTGCTGGAAGCTCGCCAAAAGCAGCATCACTAAGTATAAAAGCAAACGCTACACAACCCACAGCGCTAATTCTCTTCCCATCAAGGAGTCCTCCCTTCCAATGATAATATCCCTTTTCGTCCGAATACGGCTCATAATCAGTCCAGGGGGTTCCCTCCTGATACGCCTCCTGATCTTTCAATGCAATCATAGACTCATAAATCTCAGACGGTGTAGGAATCGTGCTTTCACGAACCATCCGTCCGGGTGTGGATTCTTCTGTAAGAATATTTTCTTTCCACAAAGATCCTTCCTGCCCGGCATACGCCGCTGACTTGGAAGAAATACAAATGCACAGCGCTAAAACAACTGAAAGAATTCCTTTTTTCAATTTTGCAACCTCCGTTATGAAGTGACTTTTGTCAAGAGGTAATTTTTGAAAATTATAAACTTTTTCCCGAACCTCTGACAAAGCCCACATTTGTTCTCAGGAGATATCTTGGAGAAGCCCTTTGTTTAACAGTTCCCGGCATTTGGCCATTCCGTTATTCGTGGATTGGTTACCTACAGGTCAATGGTCCGCCGTGGGTTCTGCTGTCCTAAATCGTGGATCAATGCTTCTGCACTGCCAACAAGGAGGTGCCGCAGATAACCCGAACCTTGAAGTTCCAAAAGACTCCTTCAAGATATCTCCTGTTTTTTGTTAATAGTTGCTGCGGATTATGCAGCTGCGCCTGCTTAATCCGCTTGACTGCCATCCATCAGGATGACAGCTGGCTGTCAAGGGCTGCGTAGCAGTTTATTTACCCTTGACGGGCAGATGGCAGGCTGATTTCACTCTATACGGATGTTATCCGTCATCATGCCCCATATAAAGCACGCAAGTTCCCTTGCGACTGCCGTTACCGCCACATTCTTTTTCTTGCCATGCCTTATCATTTTGTAATACTTCCTTCTAAGCCTTTCATTTGCTTTGTCTGCATACGCAATCACCTCCGGCGGATTCCCACTCTGCCTTGCCTTTAAATCTTTCGATTTATGGCCGACCGCTCCCTTACAGATCCCTTTGGAAGCCTCAATCAGCAGTTTCCTTACATGGCTGTTGCCGGCTTTGGTGATGGAAAGCCTCTTGATGTTATCACTGCTCGAATCTTCCCCCGGCACTAATCCCAGATATGCAGAGTAGATGTTCCCCTTTGCAAATCTCTGGAAATCCCCAGTCTCAACCAGGCAGGATAACGCCGTATGGGTTTTTACGCCCAGAAAGCATACCAGTCTTTTTACCTTCTCCACATACTCTGTTTCAGAGGCCAGTTCCTCTATCCTCTTATCAAACATTTCTATCCGGTTGCTCTGATATTCGTATGTGATCAAATACTCGCCAAGCGTTTCTCTGTCCCATTCGCTAAGTTCAAGCGATTTCAGCCATTTTAAGTGCGCCTGCGTCCATTTCCCGCCGTCATAATGGAAACCCTGGCTTAAACAGAACGCACAGATCCTCTGTTTTGTCTTCTTTAAATCCAGCTTATGGTCATCCCTCATGCGTAGATATGTTTTGACATCATCATCCTTTTCTGTCGGAATGTGTACCGCATGGTAACCGCCATAGGCAAGGCATTGCGCAATCATCAATGCGTCGCGTTTATCTGTTTTGATCCGCTTTCCCTGCTGGGTCATCATAGTTGTCGGGGCAAGAATTACACAGCGGATTTCCTTTTTGACTAATTCATGATATAAAGAGAATCCCAGACAGCCCGCCTCATAACCGCAGAGAATATCACATTCTTCTTTTATCTTTTTCTTTAAGTTTTCAATGAACTGCACGATATTGTCCGGGTCAGGCGTTACCTTGACATTTGCGTAAATAATGTCGTCTCCGTCAAATCTTGGCTCAATGGCGCATAAAGTGTAGTTTGTGCTATGGACATCCATTCCGATTCGTAGTATTCTTTTCATGTAAGTGGCCTCCTTTTGTATGCGGTAATCCCTGTTACCATTGTTCTTAACAAACTCTAGTATACAGGTAAATCCACGTTGCTACAAATGTGGGGTCACTTCATATTGTCCTAGTATAATAATGGTGTAGTCAATCAAGACTACTTGGTTAATAAATTTCTAAAATTAGATAACAGAAGAAGGCGTTCTTCCTTCATCAGATGTTGTCCATATTAATTATCATGTCTGACGGCTCCTGATAGACACCAGATAAAACATAAGGTATTATCTCTTAGGATAGGACAAAGAATGTCCACCTCCTTGGGAAGCTGATTGTTCAGCTGATACCTACAGTGAAGTCAATTAGTCCATTCGACAGGGTTTTATGTTTTAGCTGGTTGGGAGCCGGGAGGCTATACCCGCATAACACGCTAGGTTGTGTACCTGCCAGATTGGAAATGGATTCCTATCAGAAAGGAGCTTTCGCTCATGTCTAACAAAGTTATTTTTAATGTTGATGAACTATTCATCTCTGTTGGTATTGACGTCGGTGCTGACTTCTCCTGGATGTCTATCGCACTCCCGAACCAGCAGTTTGTAGGAAAGCCTTATAAAATCCTGCATAACAGCATGGATTCCCTTACAGCCGCTGTTTCTAAAATAAAAGAAGCAGAAGAGCTGTATTCTTTGGAAAGTCGCATTTTCCTTGAATCCACGGGAATCTATCATTACCCACTCTTCTGCTATCTTCGTGATAAGGGTTTTAACGTGTCTGTTATCAATCCTATCATCACTAAGAATAGCACAAATATCAACATACGGAAAGTGCATAATGACCGTTTTGATTCAAAAAAGGCTGCATTAGTTGGTTTGAAACCTGATTTAAAAGTTTCCCTCATGCCATCCGACCTTGCCCTTAATTGCCGGAATCTCTGCCGTGAATACTACGATTTAATGGATAACCGCAGTGCTTATGTGAACAAACTCCAAGGCGAACTGCGCATGGCATTTCCCCAATACCTTGGCATTTTTTCCAAGGTTACGGTTAATACATCACTTACACTGTTGGAGACGTATACCTCCCCGGCTGCATTTATTGAAGCAGACCGACAAGAGATTATTGATGCCATTAAATCTACTGCCCGCTTTGGACTTACATATGCTTTAAACAAGTATAATGCCATTATTCAGGCTGCAAATGAAGCAAATGAATTCGGTTACATCATTGACAGCAACATCAAACGCATCCGCCTTTATATTGGTTTCATCCGTAAATATGACGAAGAAATCAAAGGCATCCTGGGTTCCATGCATGAGCTTGTTGATGCCAATGAAGCCACCGACTTTGTCAGGCAGATCCATTTGATCGAAACGTTCAAAGGCGCTGGTTTCTTATCCGCCGTATCCCTCATGGGAGAGATTGGAGATTTTTCTGCATTCTCCAAGCCAAAACAGCTTTTTGCTTACTTTGGTCTTGATCCGGCAGTAAAACAATCCGGCAAATTTGAAGGCACAAAAACCCAAATGTCTAAAAGGGGCTCCGCCATAGCCAGGCGGGTGGTTCATACACTGGCTTTACAAAGCATCGGCACATCCCGCACGGGAGAAGCCAAAAATCCGGTTCTGCGTGATTACTACCTCAAAAAATGTGAATCAAAACCCAAACTCGTGGCAATGGGGGCTGTTTCACACAAAGTATGCAACATGATATTTGCAATACTCAGGGACAATAAGCCTTTTGAAATCATTACTCCGCAGGAGCATATCAAAAAACACAATGCTGCTAAATGCGACATAGCCGCATAAAATACTGTAAATCCAACGAATCAATATCTTTTGAAAAAATGATATTTTCACCAAGGGGTAAGTGCGCCCTTTTTTGTTTAAAAAATAATTTCAATTTTTCTCATCTTGCTATTGACATTTATTAGCTGGACTTCCTTACAGTTTTTTCACAAACAGGCAGCGGATCGCATTCAGCACCGCAAGAATCATAACACCTACATCCGCAAAAATAGCCAGATACATATTTGCGATTCCCACAGCCCCTAATGCAAGGCAGGCAAATTTCACTGCAAGCGCCATCGAAATATTCTGGTAAACAATCCGCAGACATTTCCTTGAAATCTTGATTGCCTTTGCTATCTTGATCGGATCATCATCCATCAGAACAATGTCAGCCGCTTCGATTGCCGCATCTGAACCCATTGCGCCCATAGCAATACCTATGTCCGCTCTGGAAAGCACCGGCGCATCATTGATACCATCGCCAACAAATGCCAGCTTTGCTTTGCCTAACTTCACCCGCAATAGTTCTTCTACCTTTTCTACCTTGTCAGCCGGAAGAAGCTCACTGTAAACCTCATCAATTCCAAGTGAGTCAGCAACCTGATTTGCCACTTTCTTTGCATCCCCAGTCAGCATGACGGTCTTATCTACTCCGGCTTTCTTTAACTCCGCAATTGCCGCCTTAGAATGCGGTTTTATAATATCGGAGATTACGATATGTCCCGCATATTTCCCATTGATTGCCATGTGAATAATTGTACCTGTCTGATGACAATCCTGATAAGGAATGTTTAAGTGCTTCATCAATTTGTCATTACCGGCAGCAACCTCCATACCGTCTACTTTTGCAGTCACGCCATTTCCGCTGATTTCCCGTATATCCGCCACACGGGTTCTGTCAATCTCTTTTCCATATGCCCGCTGTAAGCTCTTGCTGATCGGGTGGGAAGAAGCGCTCTCTGCAAGAGCCGCATATTCCAACAGTTTCTCATTGTCTATGGTGGAGTGGTGAATACCATTGACTTCAAAGACACCCTTTGTCATCGTTCCGGTTTTGTCAAAAACAACATACTTGGTCTGTGAAAGGATTTCCAGATAGTTGGAACCCTTTACCAGCACGCCCTCTTTGCTTGCGCCTCCTATTCCTGCAAAGAAACTCAAAGGAATACTGATCACAAGCGCACAGGGGCAGCTGATAACAAGGAATGTCAATGCCCGGTAAATCCAAACACCGGGGTCCGCAGGCAGTCCCATAAAAAGCATTCTGACAACTGGAGGAAGCAATGCCAACGCCAATGCTGAGTAGCAGACAGCCGGAGTATATACTTTCGCAAACTTCGAGATAAAATCTTCTGATTTTGATTTGCGGGAGCTTGCATTTTCCACCAAATCCAAAATCTTAGAAACCGTAGATTCTCCAAATTCCTTTGTTGTCTGTATTTTCAATACCCCTGTCATACTGATACATCCACTGATTACCTCATCACCAACTTTTGCCTCTCTGGGCAGACTTTCCCCGGTCAATGCGCTGGTATTGAGGCTGGAAACTCCCTCAACTACATTGCCGTCAATCGGCACTTTCTCGCCCGGCTGTACAACGATCACGCTGCCAATCCCTACCTCATCCGGATCAACCTGCTCTAATTTCCCATTTCTCTCAACATTTGCATAATCAGGACGAATATCCATCAAGTTACTGATATTGCGGCGGCTCTTGCCCACAGCATAGCCCTGAAACCATTCTCCGATCTGGTAAAACAGCATAACGGCAATCGCTTCCAGATAATCACCGTTCTCATAAATAGCAAGCGCCATCGCCCCAATCGTAGCCACTGCCATCAGAAAACTTTCATCAAATACCTGACGGTTTCTGATGCCTTTTGCCGCTTTCCTCAAAATGTCATATCCGATGATAAAATAATTTATCAGATAGCACGCAAAACGAATCCACCTTCCTGCGGACGGAAATAAATAACTGTCAACCATATCAAACATCTCTGCTGAAACAAACTGGAGTGCCAGTAAGATTCCGGCGCTAATCAAAATACGGATCATCATAACCCTTTGTTTTTTTGTCATACCATCCTTGCGGCTGCCGACAAAAACAAGAAGTACAGCAGCCATTATAATAACAACTGTCAGCAATATGCTGATTACTAATTCCTGCATGGTAAAAACTCCTTTCAAAATATGCTTAACTGTTTAATCGTTTCTGATAAAAAGACACCCCAAAACTGCAGCCGGGCATTTTCAGGGTGTCACCTTTTCATGGGCAGCTTTGGCTTACAGGAAAATCTCGCAGTCCGGCTCCACTTTCTTGCAGGCATCCAGCACGTTCTTCATAACGTCTTTCGGCTCCTGCCCTTCGTCAAATTCCACGATCATCTTCTGTGTCATGAAATTGACCGTTGCGCTCTGTACTCCTGCTGTTTTACGGGCTGCATCCTCCATCAGATTTGCACAGTTGGCACAGTCTACCTCAATCTTGTAAGTCTTTTTCATTGTAAAGTCCTCCTATTTTAAATTCAGTAATTAATTACTTGTTTAATCATTATGGCCGTAGTATAATACAGAGAATGGCACACGTCAATATCCCTAAAGCATTCCTTCCTAAACGGGCGAAAAGTATTTCCGTTTGGGCGAAATGCAAACGAAAGGAAAGTAATATGGACAATATGAAATTACCACACCAACATGGAGAAGGACCGCAGACCGCACTAATCCAGAAACAACTAGACCATGTAGACCATTTCCAAACCGTAGCTGAAGTTTTCAAACAGCTTGGCGATACCACCAGAATCCGAATTTTCTGGCTCCTATGCCACCAGGAGGAATGTGTCCTCAATATTTCAGACATGCTCCATATGTCAAGCCCGGCAGTTTCACATCATCTCAGACCATTGAAAAACAGCGGTCTGATTATTTGCCGACGTGAAGGAAAAGAAGTATATTATCGAGCCGCAGATACAGAACAAGGACGTCTGCTGCATCAAATGATTGAGCAGGTTATGGAGATCACCTGCCCTGAATTGTGAGGACTGTCTTATGAATAGTGAGTTAGTAAAAATACAAAAAGAAATGGAAAGATTGCATCAAAAGGTGGCAAATGCTGTCATTCCGCTTTATCCCGGTATAGAATTATGTTATCTTACTTTTTCAACCGATTCTTTTTCTGTACAGCATAAGGCTCTATCACACATCATTCAGATTAACTACTGCAAAGCCGGACAGATGATTTGGGAGATGAAAAACGGAAACCGAATTTATTTGAATCCGGGAGATTTCTCCCTGCATACCATGAAAGCCTGTACGGATTCCGTACTTACCTTTCCAAACGGTACGTATCAGGGACTTGGCATCTATATTGATCTGCAAGAAGCCTCTGACACTCCTCCCGAATTGTTAAAAAACTTTGGTATTTTTGAAACTATATTACCCGAAAAATTCTGCAAAGATGACCATCCTGCCTTTCTTGCCGGAAATGAACAGACAGAAAGTATTTTTTCTGCATTTTATAACCAGCCCGAAACATTTATGTTTCCATACCAAAAGATCAAGATTTTGGAATTGTTGCTTTACCTTGCCAAAATGGAGTTTACTCCCCAAAGCAAACTAGCTGAATATCAATTTGAGCTAACTGAAACGATTCGGAAAATCCATGACCAGCTTTTGCAGCACATGGAGCAGAGAATTACCATAGAGGAACTTTCAAGACAATATCTCATCAATCCAACAACTTTGAAAAATGCTTTTAAGTCAGTCTATGGAACTTCCATTGCGGCACATATCAAGGAACACCGAATGCGACAGGCTGCCCGTATGTTAATAGAATCTAACATGAATATAGCAGAGATTGCACAAACTGTCGGCTATGATAGCCAAAGTAAGTTTGCAACTGCATTTAAAGCATATTTTAAAGTTCTTCCTAGAGAATATCGAAAAAAATAATTTAAAGCTATATACTCCAAATCAACTGTAATAATAGCATGGCATTTTTACTATCCTGCTTTAGCCAAAAACACCCTTCTATTACCTCAAGGATGAAGGCGTCTTACGAAGTTGCAAAAGATTTATGATAAAACACTAATTTACCATAAAGCTCATTCTATAAGAATAGATGTAAAACACTCTGCGGCAAAGATAGTATTTTACCAAGCAGAATATCTAATATGTGTTCCATGCAGATTGCCTAAGCAATTGGAACACCGACACACCCTCCGGGAGTGTCGAAAGACAAGTATAGCAAGAATAGCAAGCACTGCCCATGCCCAAACATATGGGCGAAATTCCCCCTACTTCCCTACCGTCCGTATGATGAAATTGATAAAGGTTACGTCCATAACCATATCATTTTCTGTGCCGCCGACAACATGGAACACAATAAATACCATGACTGTAAGCAAAGCTATCACCGCATCCGGAAATTAAGTGACGAGCTTTGCAGCGAGCATAATCTTTCCGTCATTATCCCCGGTGGGGAACGTGGGAAAAAATACAACGAATGGCAGGCGGACAAGAACAGAGCCGCATGGAAAACACAGATAAGGAAAGACATTAACGCCGCCATAAAATCTTCCTCCACCTATGAAGAATTTCTGCTCCTGATGCGGGCAAAAGGCTATGAGATAAAAGGAGAAACTTTTGGGGAAGATGCCCCCAAATTTATCTCCTTCCGTCCACTCGGCAAAGACCGTTTTGTGCGTGGCAGCATCAAGTCACTCGGAAAGGAATACACGAAGGAGCCCATCAAAGACCTTGCGGAAATCATCAAATATGCGGAGCAGTACAAGGCAAATAAAGCGTATCATACCGCCTATAAGAAGTCCAAAAACCCTGACGCTTATTTCCGTAAGCATGAGAGCCAGATCATCCTTTATGGCGGCGCAAAGCGTATGCTGGAGCAGGCGGGCATCCCCTTAAAAGGCACAGGAACAGCCAGACCGGGATAATAACCCTTCCCGGTAGTTCCCTGTCTGAAAAGGACTTTAAAAGCAAAAAAAGCATCATGGAAATGTACATAATGCCGAAGGCGGCGGAATCCCACCCACTCCCTACATTTTATCTCAATATCCTTTTCGGCATAAATATTAATCTGGCTTATGCTCAATACGGTGATAATCGGATATGATATTTCCTAATGTGATGCTTTCTAAACTTTGGCATAGGTCATTTCTTATTTTCTCATAAGAGCAGTCCAATACATTATGGATATTTTTTCCTATGGGGCATAGCTGCGAAGGCAGTGAATGAATGCCTATAAGTTTGGAACTAAAGGCTGGCTCTATCGCTTTACATATACGGTATAAGGTCACTTCATCCGGCGGACAGTTCAGTGTTGTTCCGCCTGTCCCAAATTTCACAGATATTATGCCATCCTTTTTCAATGAACTAATAATATTGCGGATTGTGACAGGATTGATCCCGGTTGATAACGCCAGAAGTTCACTGGTTACCTTCTGCTTATCCCCATATTCATAAATAAAAATAAGGCAATGAATCGCAACCGAACATTTTGTACTGATATGCATGACATTACTCCTTTCCACGTTAGATTGTAGCATATATTATTATTGCTGTAAATCTTGACACTACACCATATGCCTGTTATAATGGTGTAAATTTTAGTTTTACAGGAGGAGCAAGCATGAGAGTTTCACAGATTATTTTTAGCCCGACAGGAGGAACGAAAAAGGTTGCAGATGCCATAACAAATACATGGGGACTGCCTGTAAATGAAATTGATTTGTCCAATGCAGAAACCGATTCTTCCTCGCTTAGTTTTGAAAAAGATGATATTGCGCTTATTGCAGCTCCGTCTTTTGGCGGACGTGTTCCAGGTCTTGCCACTCAGAGAATCTCAAATATTCATGGCAATCATACCCCCTGTGTAATTGTCTGCGTATATGGTAACAGGGCATATGAGGATACCCTGATTGAATTAAGCGATGCTGCTGAAAAAAGCGGCTTTCAGGTAATTGCTGCCATTGCCGCCATCGCAGAACATTCTATTATGCACCAGTACGCTGCAGGCAGACCGGACACTAAGGATAAAAAAGAATTAAGCAGCTTTGCGAAAAAAATATTAGAGAAAATAAACAGTAATCTGACCAGTCTTTCCACACCGCAGATTCCGGGAACCCGCCCCTACAAGAAAGCGGCTGGAATTGGCTTAGTACCCAAAGCGGACAATAACTGCACAGACTGTGGTCTTTGCGCCAGACAGTGCCCTGCACAGGCAATCAGCAAAGAAAATCCAAAAGTTACGGACAGTAAAAAATGTATTTCCTGTATGCGCTGTGTCGTACAATGCCCGCAGTCATCCCGTAAAGTAAATGGGGCTATGGTTTCTGTTGCGGCATTGGCAATGAAAAAAGCCTGTTCAACAAGGAAAGGGAATGAGCTTTATATTTAATTTGCTTCCGGTTATATCCAATGCCATATGAAGAATTTAGTATTAAGTCCCTACATGGAAATATATGAATTAGTCGTTCCAAAAGACAACC
>OFFE01002665.1_pt1 | contig 10326 bp, 9 predicted proteins | sample 1521371 | NCBI WGS metagenome assembly OFFE01 (sample SAMEA3504131, study PRJEB24116) | mouse gut metagenome | biome: mouse gut; feature: mouse-associated habitat; material: faeces | place: Denmark | collected 2011 | reverse complement strand
GCATCTTCTCGGAAATGGCCAGACCGGCGGCGTCGTCGCCGGCGCGGTTGATCTTGTAGCCGGAGGACAGCTTCTCAAGGTTCTTGGACAGGGCGGAGGTGTTGTTGTTGTAGTTGCGGTAGGCGTTCATCGCCATAATATTGTGCTGGATACGCATAGTTGAACTCCCTTCTTATTTATGTGCCCGCGGCTTCCCTACCGTGTGGCACAGGTCTGTGTTGCGCTGCCAGGGCATTGTGGCCTTTAACGCCCGGCCTATAGCGCGGTACTATATTTCATCCGGTAGCGATCCGGCTGAAATCTGATGGGTCTGCTCTGCTTCACGCCGCTCCGGCGGGAACATGTGGTCCAGCTGCCGCCGCAGGGCCTTCACGCCCTCGTCGCTGCCGTCCATCTGCGCCAGCAGCGCCCGCATGGCGCTGAGGGCCTGGGCCTTGCTCCGGTTCCAGGGGATCTCCCGCCTGTGCCAGCGGGGGCCGTCGAACACACAGTCCGGCCGCGCAATCCCCTGCCGCTCCAGAACGGCTCCCCGAACAACGGGGACCTCTCTCGGGGCCTGAACCATCAGCTTGCAGCGGTCCCCCGAAATACGGTCCAGCTGGACTACCACATCCTCGCCGATGGTCAGGTATTCTCCCTGCGCAAGGGCCAAACAGAGCATGGTTTCCACTCCTTTGCTGTACGGCGGTCGACAATCCCTTCTCCCGCAGATTCATTTTCATAATATTTTGGACGCTCCGCAGGGCTTTTGGGATGTATTCGCACATATTTTCGTTTCCTGCGCCCGTCCGCCGCGGCCAGGTTGTATACTATCTGACCATGGCAAAACTGGAAGTGTGCCGGTTGAAAATTTTTATGGTTTCGGGCTAAAGTATTATGGAAATCTGCCGAATGTAATATTGAAACGGCTATGAAAGCGCGGCCAGATAGTATACAACCTGGCCGCGCGGGGAGAAGAGGAGACCAGCGCCATAGACGTTTCCCCGCGAAAGGACGGCCCCATGCGCCGTCTTTCCGCAGCGGATGATCTGGCGGTCCAATAGGCACTCTTGGTTTCATCCGGATTACGCGTACCGGCTGAAATATAGTCCCGCGCCAACGGACTTGCGCGCTGTGGCCACAACGCGCAGGGAGGGCGGCGCAAAATCTTGTGTTTGTGGGCGAACAAAGGATTGTTCAAACACACAAAATTTTGCTAAGGAGGCAAATCACAATGAGGATCCAGCATAATATTCCCGCGATGAGCGCATATCGCAACTACAACAACAACACCTCCGCTCTGGCGAAGAACCTGGAGAAGCTCTCTTCCGGCTATAAGATCAACCGCGCCGGCGACGACGCCGCCGGTCTGGCTATTTCCGAGAAGATGCGCGCCCAGATCACCGGCCTGAACGCCGCTTCCAAGAACGTCAAGGACGGCATCTCCCTGGTGAAGACCGCTGAGGGCGCGATGCAGGAAGTTCAGGACATGCTCAACCGCATGGACTACCTGGCCACCCAGTCCGCCAACGGCACCTATGACAACGAGGTTGACCGCGCCGCTCTGCAGAAGGAAGTGGACCAGCTCAAGAGCGAAATCAACCGTATCGCCGATTCCGCCAACTTCAACGGCATCAAGCTGCTGGACGGCTCCATGGACGGCAACGCCCGGGCCGCTGTTGAGGCCACTGAGAGCACCGCCGCCGGCATGCTGCCCAGCGTGGGTCAGATTCTGGGTAAGGACACCGTCCTCCACGCCGAGGAGGGCACCGCCCCCGACAAGACCTCCTTCTCTGTGGACCTCCACAACCTGGAGATTTCCGGCGCGAAGGGCACCGAGTTTAACATCACCATCGGTGATGTTACCCTGACCGGTACTCTGGCCGCGGACTTTACCGAGGATGCTCCTCTGGGAGCCGAGGATATCGTCGCTGCTCTGGCTGACTCCACCGTGACGGACAAGGTCTCCTTCAAGATTGGCACCGATGCCTATGATTCCACCAACTTCAACGTTGGCGGCGCCAAGTTCGAGGCTGACACTGCCAGCACTGACAGCCGCATCACCTTCACCAGCGACGAGAGCGTCGATCCTGAGATGAAGGTCGAGGTTAAGCTGGCCGACGGCACTCGCCCCGAAAACAAGCCTGTCGCCACTATCACAAATACCGCCGGCACCGCCGCTGGACCGGGCTTCACCGCCGGTACTCCAACCAGTGGAACTGCGGTGCAGTGTGCCACCTCCGATTGGTCGACCGGTACCGCTAAGCTCGCCGCTGGCGACGCGGCCAAGATCGCAGCAATGACGAATCTCAACGTTGGCGGAGTTACAGTTGACCTCTCTAAAGTGACAGGTCTTGTTGATACCACTACCACGATTGACGATGCCATGGCCGCAATCCAGGCTGAAATCGAAAGACAGGTAGATGCCGCCAACGCTCAGGGCGCTGCTGGTACCACAACTTATACCGAGGTTACTAATATCGCGGTTTCTGCCGATGGTACCACCGGCTTCAAAATTGGTTTCGATACAGTTGCACAGACCTACAGCGCTACTGCCACTGCCGCTACCGCCGGTAAGGCTGAGATTGACTTTGGCACTAACACCGGCGCGGATGTTCTCGGCAAGAGCATCATGGTTGGCGACAAGACCTATCAGTTTGTAGCGGATGCCGCAGATGTCACCACCGGCAATGTTGCCGTTGTGGTTGGTGACACCGATACTGCCGCCGATCTGGCTACCAAACTGGTTACCGCCGCAAAAGCCGATGCCCCCACTGGCGTCACTGCCGCTACTGGCATTGCCAGTGCCGCTGGCAAGGTGACCTTCACCACCACCGTCACTGGTGCGGATGCCAAGATTGAAGCCAAGGACGCTACCGCTCCCATCGACGCTCCCAAGCTGAAGGGCGACTACAACGTGTCCACCACCAACCTGGAGAAGAAGGGCGAGGCCGCCGGCGAGCGTCTGGCCAGCACCTACTTCGACCTGTCCAAGGCCATGGCCGCCAACGGCAACCAGATCACCATCGGCAAGGAGACCTACACCTTCACCACCGACGAGGACAAGAAGGGCGACGCCGGCATGGTGTATGTGGGCGATCTGGACCTGAGCAAAAAGACCGACCTGGTCGAGGCCGCTGAGCGCCTGACCAAGGCCGCCGCCGGCAACAAGACCTACACCGTGGGTCACGACGGCAAGCGCATGACCTTCACCGAGAACAAGGGCCAGACCGAGTTCGAGGACAAAGAGGCTCTCAACACCTATGAGAACATCGAGAAGTCCTTCGGCTTCAAGACCGCCGGCAAGGAGGCCGTTGAGGCTGACGACAGCAAGGCCCTGACCCTCCAGATCGGCGACACCAGCGAGGATTACAACCAGCTGAAGGTCTCCATCGGCGACATGCACACCGAAGCCATGGGCATTGCCGACCTGAACATCGGCAACCAGACCGACGCTGCCGCGGCTATCCAGACCATCCGCGACGCCATCAACTACGTGTCCGGTGTCCGCGGCGATCTGGGCGCCACCCAGAACCGTCTGGAGCACACCGCCAACAACCTGTCTGTGATGGCGGAGAACATCCAGGACGCCGAGAGCACCATCCGCGACACCGACATTGCCGAGGAAATGATGAGCTACACCAAGAACAACATTCTGGTGCAGTCCGCCCAGGCCATGCTGGCCCAGGCCAACCAGCTGCCCCAGGGCGTCCTCCAGCTGCTGGGCTAATCCCCCGACAGCGGCGGAAAATATACCTGAGAACCCAATTTAGATCATTCCATGCAATGAAAGCGGGCCGGGTTTTGCCCGGCCCGCTTTCCCTGCCATAAGGAGATCCGTTACAATGAAAGCTATCGAAATTGCCCGCAAGCTGGCCGGATATGCGCAGGAGGCGTCTGCCTGTCAGGCGTATACGGTGGCGGTTCAGGAGGGGTGTATGCCGGAGGAGGAGCTGGAAGCGGCGCTGTATATCCTCCGCGCCTCCAGCGGGGACTATAAAGTATCCTTTACGTGCCTGCGGAACCTGTATAACCGGGGATGCTTCCAGGCGGAGTGCCTGGAGATTATGACGCAGGCGTTTTATCAGCCCAATGAGAAGCTTCTGCGCTCCCGGTATGAGAAGAACTGCCGTCTGCTGGAGCGCTACCCCTATCTGTTCCGCAAGGACTTTGTGCCCTTTGAGGAGCTGCCTGTCCGCTTTTATCCCTATGACGAGAAGGGGGTTGTTCCCTTCTTTGTGGATGAGGCCAGATTTGGGGATTATATGAACTTTGAACATCCCGTTGTCAGCCGGAATTTCTTCCGGGATCTGGAAAAGCCCATTCTGGCGGACGACGTTTATTCTCAATATGAGCTGGAATATCTCTGCGACAACGTGCGGGACAGCGCCTATGTCGGCAGAGAGAACCACATTTATCTCCACTATACCAGCTGGGCGGACTTCTGCGCCCAGCTGACGTGCCTGAATCTGCGGGCTCCGCTGCTCACCCAGAAGCTGGTATTCCTGATTGGGGACGAGATCAGCCAGTATCCCATTGACTTCAAGGAGCGCTTTGGCCTGGACTACAGCAAGGCCGAGCCGCGCCCCGTGGGCATCCGGGAGGTCCACAAGCTCATCTGGCATACCCAGCTGTCCACCCACAATGGCGGAGACTTCTTCAACGAGGTTTTCGACGACCACCCCAACCTCCTGGCCTATACCTCTGTGATGTTTGACAGCATTCAGGAGAGCATCAAGACATGGAGGGCGGCGCTGGAGAAGGCGAAGGGGTCCAAGGAGACGCTCCAGGACCTGATGCGGCAGAGGGAGATTTCGCCCCGCGTCGCGCAGGAGCTCCTGAGTCTGCGGGATGTCACAGACAAGGACGTGATGGTGGCCTTTTTCCTGGGGAATCCCCATATCGCGAAGTCACTGGATCCGGCCGCCCGTATTGCGCCGGCGCTGTTTTTCCAGCCCCACTTCTCCAACATTGTTTATAAGCTCCATGTGGACGCGAACGGGAATACGGTCCTGGACTCTGACCAGTACATGGCGGCGTGCAAGTCGCCGATTTTCAGAGGCTTCAAATATATCAAGACCTTCACGCCCATGCGCCGCCTGACCACCAGCCATGCCGCGACGGTGCGGTTCATGTATGAGGCTACCAAGGGCCCCCGGAAGGAGGGCGAGTCGCTTAAGGTGGTGGCGGACGCGGTGAGCCAGCGCGTTTTGAATCGGAGCTTCATGATCGACTGGCAGGACCGGCTGTATCAGGACAGCGTTCTGGTCCGCTTCGAGGACGGCAAGCTCAATCCGAAGGCCACGTTTACCGCCCTGGCGGCATTTCTGGATGTTCCCTATACGGAGAGCATGAGCTACTGCTCGGAGCTGGGGGTGCGCCGGACGGGGGAGACCGAGGAGGGCGGATACGCCATCGGTTTTGATCCGGTGACGGTCTACCGCACCTATGACGAGTACGCGAGCGACAGTGAGCGGTGCTATATTGAGTATTTTATGCGGGACGTCTACGAGTACTATGGATACGGTTTCCAGTACTATGACGGCAAAGAGGTGGACATGGAGCGCGTGAAGGAGTGGGTGGGGGACTTCTCCCGGATTGACCACTATATGCGCGAGACATGGGCGGAGGTCTATCAGGCCTCAAACATCTCGGCCAATGGCCAGCCGCTGGGGGAGGAATTTCTGGATGCTGCCCGCAGCCAGCTGCTGGATAAGCGGATGGAGGCCTACCGGGCGAACCGGGTCAAGAACGGAGAGATTCTGATGAGGAGCCTGCGCTTTGTCAACCGCAACGGCCAGGAGCTGCACATGATGCCCAAGCTGGAGCTGGACCCGGCGCTGCTGGAGCATCCGCTGTACCACGGATAAGGAGCGAGTATGAAAAAAGGGACCGTATATTTTTTCACCGGCCTGGCCGGGGCGGGAAAGACCACCATCGGCGGCCTGTTCCACAAGCGGCTGAAGGCGCGGAAGAACGATCTGGTGCTGCTGGACGGAGACCAGCTGCGCCGCCTGTCCTTCAACAAGGCCAGCGGGTACAGCACCGAGGAGCGGAGAGCCGGGGCCTTCTATAACTTTGAGATGTGCAAGATGCTCGCGGACCAGGGGATCGACGTGGTGCTGTGCAGCATCTCCATGTACAACGACTGCCGGGCCTGGGCCAGGGAAAACATTGAGAATTACCGTGAGATCTACGTCAAGGCCACCCGGGAGACCCTGTACCGCCGGGATCAGAAGGGGCTGTACACCTCCGGGACCAAGAATGTTGTGGGGGTGGACCTGCTGTGCGAGGAGCCGGAGCATCCGGACGTGGTCATAGAGAACGACGGCCAGGAGACGCCGGAGGCCATCGTGGACCGGCTGGAGAAGGTTCTGGGGCTGAACGTACTGGAGATGGCGGTATGAATGTAGCGTTGATTATCGCCGGCGGCAGCGGCCACCGGATGCGGCAGGAGATCCCCAAGCAGTTTTTGAACGTATACGACAAGCCGGTTATTGTCTACACCCTGGAGGGGTTCCAGCGCCACCCGGAAATTGACGCCATCGAGGTGGTGTGCCTGGAGGGGTGGAGCGAGATGCTGTGGGCCTACGCCCATCAGTTTGACATTGACAAGCTCAAGTGGGTGACGCCCGGCGGCGAAACCGCCCAGGAGTCCATCCGCAACGGCGTGTTTGCCCTGCGGGACATATGCGGGGCGGAAGATATTGTGGTCATCCACGACGGGATCCGGCCCATGGTGGAGGAGTTTGTCCTCTCGGACGTGCTCATCAAGTGCAGGCAGTATGGGAACGCGGTGACGAGCCTGCCCTACAATGAGCAGATCTTCCTGGTGGGGGATGGGGAGTCCACAGAGCGGTACATCCCCCGGGATACCCTGCGGCGGGTGTCCACGCCCCAGGCCTATCGGTATGATAAGCTGCTGTGGGCCTATGAGCGGGCCTTTGCGGAGGGGATTGGGATCCAGACGTCCACCTACGCCAACACGCTGATGGTGGATCTGGGGGAGAAGCTGTACTTCGCGGCGGGCTCGGACAAGAACATCAAGCTGACCACGAAGGACGACTTCGAGCTGTTCAAATGCTACATGAAGATGGAGAGGGACGCCTGGCTGAAATAGGAGGCAGGGTATGGAGATTGAAGAAAACAGGCGCTATGAGGAGCTTCTGAACCGGCTCCGGGGGGCGTTCCCCCACTGGGATATGCTCCGGGGGAAAACCATGCTGGTCTCCGGTGCCTCCGGCATGATTGGGAGCGTTCTGGTGGACGCGGTCATGGAGCAGAATCTGGAGCTTGGGCTGGAGGATTGCTGCAAGATTGTGGCAGTGGGACGCAGCCGGCAGGCGGCGGAGCGGCGGCTCCGGCGGTGGCTGGACCATCCGGCGTTCCGCTTTGTGGAGCAGGACGTGGGCGCGCCGCTGGACAGCATCACCCAGCGGATCGACTACGCCATCCACGCCGCCAGTACAACCCACCCTCTGGCCTACGCCAGGGAGCCCATCGACACGATTATGACAAACGTGCTGGGCACGCGCAATATGCTGGAGCTGGCCGCAGGAAATCCGGGCAGCCGCTTCCTGCTGCTGTCCAGCGTGGAGGTCTACGGCCAGAACCGGGGAGACGCGGAGCGGTTCTCGGAGTCCTATTGCGGATACCTGGACTGCAACACCCTCCGGGCGGGATATCCGGAGGGGAAGCGGGTCAGCGAGGCGCTGTGCCAGGCCTATATTGCCCAGCGGGGCGTGGACGCGGTGACCATCCGGCTTCCCCGGTGCTATGGTCCCACCATGCGGATGGAGGACTCCAAGGCCATCGCGCAGTTCATCAAGAACGGCGTTTTGGGTGAGGATATTGTGCTCAAAAGCGACGGCAGCCAGCTATACTCATTTGCCCATGTATCGGATGCGGTCCTGGGACTGCTGTGGGTGCTGCTGCAGGGGGAGACGGGACAGGCGTACAACCTGGGCGGCGAGGGCTCGGATATCACCCAGCGGGCCCTGGCGGAGCTCATTGCGGACCATGTGTGCACGAAGGTGGTCTTCCGGCTCCCGGAGGCGGTGGAGCGGAGCGGCTATTCCACCGCGACAAAGGCGCTGATGGACGCGGGAAAGCTGCGGGCGCTGGGCTGGTCGGCGCACTATGACATTGCCGGGGGCATCCGGGAGACGATAGATATCCTGCGGGATTTGCAGGAGTGAAAGGCGGCGGCTTGCATGACGTATATGACAGATCTCCACACCCACTCCGCCGCCTCCGACGGGCAGTACGCCCCCGCAGAGCTGGCGCGTCTGGCCAAGGCGCGGGGGCTGGAGGCGCTGGCGCTGACGGACCACGATACCCTGGATGGACTGGACGAGGCGGTCCGGGCGGGAGAGGCGCTGGGATTGATGGTCCTGCGGGGGGTGGAGCTGAGCGCCAGGGAGTACCGGAACCTCCATATCCTGGGCTATGGCTTCACCGCCGGGCCTTCCCCTCTGTCGGAGGTCTGCCAGGAGATGAAGGAGCGCAGGAACCGGAGAAAATATGAGATCAATGACTATCTGAAGGCAAAGGGCGTGGACATCCCGCTGGAGGAGGTGGAGGCGCTGGCCTCTGGGGGCGTTTTGGGACGCCCCCACTTTGCCCAGGTGATTGTCCGCCACGGCTACGCGGAGAGCAGCCGTGAGGTCTTTGACCGCTGGCTGGATACGGAGGAGATTCAGGACATTAGCAATCGCTTCAAGATGGATGTGAGGACCTGCATGGAGGCCATCAAAAGCGCCGGCGGGAAAGCGTCCCTGGCCCACCCGTATCAGACGGGACTGGGGGATCAGGCGCTGGAGACGCTGGTGGGGGAACTGGCCGGGTACGGCCTGGACGCCCTTGAGTGCTATTATCCCCGGTATACGGCTGCGCAGCAGGCGCTCTACCTGCGTCTGGCGGAGAAGTACGGCCTCCATGTCACCGGCGGCAGCGACTTCCACGGGGAGCGGGTCAAGCCGGATATTGAATTGGCCGCGCTGGAGTTGGATGTGGACTGGCTGATGGGGTAGATATCCCTTCAATTTTCTGGGCAGGGAGATAAGACGAGAAAATGGATATGAATCAAAAAGTGGATATCAGCGTTGTTGTTATGACCTATTTTCATGAGGCGTATATTGCTCAATGCTTAGACAGTATTTTGGCCCAAGAGACAGATCTGCGCTATGAAATCTTGGTGGGCGATGACGCGTCCCAGGACAAAACACCGGAGATTATTCGTGACTATGCGGAGCGGTATCCGGACAAAATACGTCCTTTTCTTCGGACAAAAAATATAGGGGCGTCGCGCAACGACATAGATTTGATGGGGAAAGCCCGTGGGAAATATATTGCCCCGCTGGAAGGCGACGACTATTGGGTTAGCAGGCATAAATTGCAGCGTCAGTGGGAATTTCTGGAGCAGCATCCGGAGTATATTGGGTGCTGCGGCCGGTGTCTGATGGTTGATGAGAACGGGCAGGCGGACTATACGCGGTCCCCGCGGTTTGTAGTGAACCGGAAGGTATTCACATTGGACGATTATATAGATCTCTGGAAGCTGCCGGGGCAAATGGGAACACTGATGTACCGGAATATACCGGAGCGGAGACTGCCGATTTTTTATCAGGCGCATCAAACCGTGGGGGACAAGACGCTCTTTTTGATCCTCCTGTCAAAGGGCCCGATTTACTGTGATACAGAGATCCTTTCTTGTTACCGCTATGTGGACAATCCGGGCAGGCATAATTGGTTTTCAACCCACTACGCCAATCCCTATAGAAATTACGATATGTTTATGTACCCTTGCCGTCTGGAGACATGGGCCAGAAAAAATATAGGACTGCCACCTGGGAAACATCTGGGAAAGCAGAACGAATACCGATTCTGCCGGTTTGTGGAGGAGTTGGTACGGGAACCATCTTTGAAACGGGTGGAATACCTTGCAAAAATGGTGGCGTGCGGCCACCAGCCGGCAAAATACAGTGGGCTGATTTTGAAAACACTTATTGCAATGTCAGAATAGAGCGGCGTTATCAGTGATCGCGGAGAGGATGTGAATCCGTTGAAGATTGCAATTATGCAGGCCTGTCTGTATGGACAATATTGTGGACAAAGGGGTAGATACTGGTCCGATCATTATGCAAAGTGTCATTCCTCTTCAAGCTTTTTCAGACACAAACGATGACTATGATGTTATATTAGATTTGCAAATCACGATGCTGAACCAGATTATTGAGATTCTAGGGCATGTTTGAAAATTGTCAACACGCCCAAATAGCGGGCCTTTTTCTGCCATACTGCGTTAAATTTTCTTGCCATCCGTCAGGATGCCTGCGAAAATTTGCC
>OFFE01002664.1_pt1 | contig 10327 bp, 8 predicted proteins | sample 1521371 | NCBI WGS metagenome assembly OFFE01 (sample SAMEA3504131, study PRJEB24116) | mouse gut metagenome | biome: mouse gut; feature: mouse-associated habitat; material: faeces | place: Denmark | collected 2011 | reverse complement strand
GTCCTGCGGATAATATCATCCTGCAGCGACTTGGACAACGTGGTAAACAGCGCGCTGTACCCTGCCACACGCACCACCAGATGGGCATATTTCTCCGGATGGGCCTGGGCATCCAACAATGTCTGCCTGTCCACCACATTGAACTGCATATGACTGCCCTTCTGGTCAAAATAGGAACGGATTAACGCCACAAAATTCTCCAGTCCCTTCTCCCCGCTTAGAGCAGTGGGATGAAATTTCTGATTAAACAAAGTGCCGTTGGAAGCGATTCCATGGTCTAACTTGGACACGGAATTTGCCGCAGCAGTGGGCCCCAACACATCCTTGCCCGCGGAAGGCGAAACCCCATCCGCCACAGGCGTATGGGCCAGCCTGCCGTCAGGAGTCGCCCCGGTCTGGGCGCCCAGAGGCACATTGGCGGATACGGGATATAGTCCAGCCTGGAACTGGCCCCCTCTGGGATTGCGGTATTTCAGCAATGGCCTGGTATAGGTATACGCTACATCCCGTGCAAACATGTCCACTTCTTCGTTATCGTTTCCGAACTTGGGCACCTCATCGATCATGGCCCGCAGCTCCTCATAGCGCTTCTTCTCTTCCGGCGAAACCTCCGTATTCATCACCGCCGCAATCATGCCCGCCACCTGGTCCTCGTCCACGGACATGCCGTTCTTCCCCATCACCTTGCTCATCTCAAGGAGATTCGCTCTGCTCATCTCCCTAAGGATTTCCGTAACAATCTCCCCTGCGCTGACAGCGTCAAAGCCCTGTCCGTAATTCATGGCAAGGGCACGCTTGTACTCCGCCAGAGTCACCTTTTTCTCGTCAAATACCAGTTTCTTAATGGCATACAGCGAGTCCGCCATATTTGCAATGCCGAAGCCCTGTGGCCCGGTGAAATTGTAGACCGCGCCGCCCTCCTGAACGGTTTTGCCCCTCTTAATGCAGTCCTCCACCATGCAGGACAGGAATGGCAGGGGACATCTGACGGCATGGGCCACGTCAATGGCATTGTCCGCATTTACCAACAGAGATATATTGTATTCCATCTGCTTTTTATAAGCATCGTAAAATTCTTCAAACGTGGACATATTTTCCACGTCCCCGGTCTCTATGCTGATCTTCTCCCCCTTATCCCATCCGTTGGAAAATACCAGTTCCAGAGGACGGCACATATTGTAGAAGGCCGCGTCATGCCACCCTTCCGTCTTGCCTGCCTTCTGTGGCTCCACACAGCCGATGATATTGTACTCCCTGGCGTCCTCCAAAGTCAGGCCCCGGCTCAACAGGGAGGGGATAATCACCTCGTCATTATAATAGGCAGGAAGCCCGATTCCCGTGCGGGTCAGGTCCGCCGCCTTCATCAGCAGATCATGGGGAGACTTGTTCCACACCCGAATGGACAGAGATGGCTGCGGCAGAAACACATGCTTAGAGGCGCTGATACACATAAAGGACAGATCGTTGGTCACGTCTAACCCTTCCTTGTCCTGCCCCCCTACGATCAGGTTCTGGAACAGGCTGTAGCCCGCAAAGCCCTCTGCACTGGCAGCGTCACGGCATTTGTTCAAATCGTTTAATTTTACCCAGATACAGTCGATAAGCTCCTGGGCGAACTCCCTGGACAGCTTTCCCGCCTCCAGATCCTTCTTATAATAAGGATACATATATTGGTCAAAACGTCCCGGCGAAATCGAATGCCCACTGGACTCCAGCTGAATCAGCTGCTGCACAAACCAGAAGCTCTGGCAGGCTTCGTGGAACGTGGAAGCCCCGTATTCCGGCACCCGGGCGCAGTTGGCCGCTATCTGCAGCAGCTCCTGCTTCCTGGCCGAATCCCTGCAGGCCGCCCCCTCTTTCTCCGCCAGTTCCGCATACCTGCGGGCATACCGGATCACGGCCTCACAGCTCAAGATGGCCGCCTTCAAAAACTGGCTCTTGGTACAGTAATCCGCATCCCCCGGACTGCACTTGTCCAGTTCCGCCTCCATCTCCTGAATCAGTCCCCTGTAGCCAATGGCCAGGACCTTGTCATACTGCACGGTCACATGCCCCACGCCGTTATAAAAATAATTGCCCGGAGTGAAAATATTGTGCTCCATGGCCTTCTTCGTCTCCTCGGTCATGAGGGCGGTGGCCAGTTCACTGGTGGTTTTCCCTTTCCAGTAGGCGTCCGCCTCCAGAAGGTCTTTCTTGGTCTGCTCCGCTATGTAGAAAGGGTCCGCTTTCCGCGTGGCCACGGTGTCGAACTCCGCCTCCAGCCATTGATAGGAAAATTCCGGGTAGGTCTGGCAGCCCCGGGGCGCAATGGTACTGCTGCCCACCACCAGTTCGTCCTCCCTGATAATAATGGGAATGTTGTCAAGTATATGGGCAAAAGCCAGAGCGCGCCGCATGACAATGGGCCTGTCCTCCGTCGCTTTATAAGATTCCGTGATCAGCTTCGCCCTGGCGGACTCGATCTCCGGCATTTTGGCGTAAAGATGAGCTACCAGTTTGGGGATTCGCTCCGTTTTGGGAATTTCTTCTGTGTAATACTTTGCCATTGCTGCTCCTTTCCATATCCAGTACTGTGTGCTGCTTTTCCTTTATCTGCGTTATCTCTTTATATTATGATGTTGGGATCAGACTAAATGATCTCCACCAGTTCCCTGCACAGCATAACCAAGTCATGCCGGATTCCTTCCCGGGTGTTCTATCCTCTTCCGGACCATTCTTCTCCGGAAACATCATCCCCGCCATAGATCAGCGCGCCATAGGCAAAGTTCCGAAACCGGGCAACGGCAATGCACCCGGCCTGTTCCATTTCCACAATCTTCGCGCCTTCCTCTTTTCTCCTGCTGATTCTCTGGGCTGTCTCCCGGAAAAGAGCGTCCGTGGTCCAGGTCAGGCCGTTCAGATAAGGTATGCTGCGGCCGTTGAGATAATTTTTGATTTTACCGGTAACCTCCGGATCTGTATAAATCACTCTTGAGGGCGCTATGTACTGATAGGAGAAGCCCTCGTCCCTGATGGCTCCGTCTACCACCAGAATCTCACCCACCGCAATGTTCCGGTCCAGAACGCCCCCGCCACCGCAGAACATGACTTTCTCAATTCCCATTGCATGAAATTCGTCCAGATTTCCCCCGCAGGCGGGACAGCCCACCTGTCCCAACGTCAGCAGCACATCAGGATGTTCTGTAAAATGATAAATCATAAACGGGTTTTCACCCGGCATAAGCCGCTCTTCCCTGATCTGTCCCTGTGCCGCCAGTTTGTTCACCACTTCCGGAAAAAAGGTAATTACCATCTTGTCCGTCCCGAACTTCTCGTGCCCAAAACTGCCGGGATTTAATTTCGCTGTGGGATTGTCATCAAATTCCAATACCGGAAAGTCATTTCTGCTAAGCATACTGCGCTCCTCCTCTACAGAATCCGGCCTGTCTCTCCTGCCGGATTGTCAAAGTAGTCCATATTGTTCAGTATATGCTTATATGAAAGGGATGTCAATAAATCTGGCACTATTTTTATTGATATTTTTGTGGATTTATTTTGTTTTATGTTGTTTCTTAAACATCGCAGCAAATTTCCCGCAAAGCTTTCTGTGTCGTTCGCGCCCCATCCCGCTATGACTGCCCGGAAGCCTCTCGTTTCGGAATCGTCTTTACGCCAAGCATAAAATAAAAGACATGGAACACCCACACGCAGGCAAGGACAATCCTCCCCACGGGAACCTGATCCATCATGATAAATCCCACTGACATCAAAAGCGTAACCGTCACCATAATCTTAACTTTCGTTTTCCGCGTCATGCCCCTGCCTTTCACGTAGCTTTCCAGATTGTTTTTATACAGCTTTGTCCCGGTAAACCAGTGATTCAGCCTTTCCGAACTTCTGGCAAAGCAGAACGCCGCCAGCAGAAGAAACGGGAAAGAAGGCAGAAGCGGAAGAACCGCGCCTAAAGCGCCCAACCCTGCACCGATGCATCCTAAAACCACGTATAAAATCTTTTTAAGCCTCATTATATTACTTAAGCCTCCTTCTCTTTTTCTTTGTTTCCAACACATTGCATGCCGCTCCGTATGGAGGAAGATCATCCTGCCCGGAACAGGCGCCGGATATCCGCACAGGCGCGGCTACCTGGTCTGTTGCCCGCAAAAATACACCATATCCGCAATCCTCATGGTGGACTGCCTGTGTGACACCAACAGCACCGTTTTTCCATCCTGCCCTTCCCGCAGGGATTTCAGGATGACCGCCTCATTTAAGCTGTCCAGGTTACTGGTAGGCTCGTCAAGGAGCAGGAAAGGCGCGTCATGCAGAAATGCCCTTGCCAGCCCAAGCCTCTGCCTCTCCCCGCCCGAAAGAGTATCCCCAAGTTCCCCTACAGGCGTATCATACCCCTGGGGCAGCCCCATGATAAAACCATGAATGGAAGCTTTCCGGCAGGCCGCTTCCATTTCAGCGTCCGTGGCGTCCGGCTTCGCAATCCGCAGATTGCTTCTGATGCTGTCACGGAACAGATGGGTTTCCTGGGTCATGAAGCTCTCCATATCTCTCAAATCCGCCGTGTTTATTTCGGCAATGTTCCTGCCGGAAATCTCCACCCTTCCGTTTTCCGCATCCCAGAAACGCATGAACAGCTTTAACAGCGTGGATTTCCCGCTTCCGCTTTTCCCGACAATCCCGGTGATCTTTCCTTCCTGAATCTCCAAAGACACACCGTCAAGAATGTTTTCCGCCCCATAGGAAAAGCTGACGTTTTTTGCGGCAGCGCCTTCAAAGGCCGTTTTTCGGCCCGTATTTTTTTCCCGGCCCGTCTCCTCCACTGCGGGCGTTTCGTCTAAAATGTCCAACACGCGGCTGCCCGCGGCGAAGGTATTCTGCAGCGTGCTTCCCAGATTTGCCAATGCCACGGTGGGGCCAAAAGAAGAAAACAGGGCAATGACCGGAACGAGTACCCCGGCAAAATCCACTTTTCCGCTTTGATACAGCATTGCAGATACAAGCAGCATACATAAATCAAATAGAAGGATTGCTGTATTCGTGACCGCCATATTCCTCCCTGCGGTACGCTTCATCCGTTTCTCAGTTTCCGAAAGGGCATCTGTCCTGTCATTCATCTGTATCAGGCGCTCCCTGCCCCGGCTGTACTGTATTGTTTCGGAAAGCCCCCGCAGGCTGTCAAGCACGAACCTGCTTAAATCCCCGGAACCAGTACGGAACTCCATCCCGTCCCTGCCGCTCAATCTTGATGTAATGAGGGGTATGATAATCCCCACTGCCAGATATGCCAGAAGCGCCAAGATTCCCATCGCAGGGTGGAAGGAACCGATAAACAGGCACATAACGGCAGTATAGAAAAATGCGATTGCCGCAGGGGAAATGGTGTGCGCATAGAAAACCTCCAGCAACTCGATATCCGAGGTAATGACCGAGATCAGGTCCCCTTTGTCCCTGCCCTCCAGCTTTGCCGGGCAGAGTTTCCGCAGTGCGAGGAACACCTGATCCCGGATCAGCGCAAGCAGCTTAAACGCAATAAAATGGTTGCAGGACTGCTCCGCATAACGCAGGACTGCCCTGAGTACCGCAAACAGGACTACACTGGCAATCATGGCCTTCAGCCCCAGAGGCGTATCAAAACCGAGCAGCCCAAGCACGGCGTAACCGCCAAAGATCGTGATGAACGATGCGCACAAATGGCCTGCCAGCCCCATGGCCACCGCCAGAACCATAAATCCCGCAAGGGGCTTCACAAGACCGATCAGCCTTGCCATAACCGTAAATCCGCTCCGTCTTTTCATCCGGCCGCACCATCCTTTCCTCTATCTTGGCCTTCTGCTCCGGCAGAATGGCCATCCAGGTATACCCCTTGGGTATTCCCGTAATTTTCAAGGCTCTGCTGTGTATTCCACAGCTTTGCATAAACGCCGCCTCCTGCCAGCAGTTCTTCATGGCTGCCGCTTTCCGCCACATTCCCTTGATCCATCACATAGATGTTGTCTGAAACCGTCACATTGGCAAGACGGTGGGAAATGAGGACCACCGTTTTTTGCCCGGCCAATGCATGGATTTCCCGCATAATGTCGTTCTCGCTCTCCACATCAATATTGGAGGTGGCTTCATCAAAAATATACACCGGGCTGTCATGTAAGAGCGCCCTTGCCAGCGCAAGCCTCTGGCGCTGCCCGCCTGACAGGTTCGAGGCTTTTTCCGTAAGGAGCGTCCCAAGCCCGCCCCCAGATTTCAGAAAACCCGCCAGGTTCACCCGATTAAGGATCTCCCAAAGTTCCCGGTCAGAGGCATCCGGCTTTCCCATCAGAAGGTTCTCCTTCACGGTGCCCTTGAACAGATAGCTTTGGTGGCTGACATAGGTGATGTTTTTCATAAGCTCCGTTTCCCTTATATCCGAAAGTTCTTTGTCCCCGATTTTCACCGAACCGCCATAACCGCGGTTCCTCCCCATGAGGACTGCCGCCACCGTGGACTTCCCGCAGCCGCTTTCCCCGACAATGGAAACAAATCCCCCTTTTTGGAACTCCATGTTGATTCCATGCAGGATTTCCCTTCCTTCCTTGGAAGAATTTCCCATGGATAAATTTCCTTTGCGGGAAGTTCCAGCAGAAAAAGTTTCATCAATAGAATTTTCACCGTAAGAAAAGCGCAGCCCGGTACAGACGATCCTGCAGTCCATCGGAAAACATCCTGTTTTCTCTTCCGGTTCGGGAAGGTCCAGCAGACGGAAAATCTTATCGCTTGCCGCCATGCCGTTCATGGCCACATGAAAGAAGCTGCCAAGCTGCCGCATGGGGATAAAGAAGTCCGCCGAAAGAAGGATAATCAAAAGGCATCCGGAAAGCGTGACATTTCCTGCCCGGAACTGCGCTGCCGCCATAATCACCCCTAACGCAGCGCCTCCGTAGGCAATAAAATCCATGATTGTGATGGAATTGAGCTGCATGGTCAGGACTTTCATGGTAATTTTACGGAACTTTTCCGACTCACGGTTCATTTCTTCATGCTTGAAACCATCCGCCCGGTAAATTTTCAGCGTGGTCAGCCCCTGCAGATTTTCGAGAAAGGTATCCCCCAGAGCCGTGTACTGCCCCCAATATTTTGACAGCAGTTTTTTCGCCCACGTCTGCACTGCCGCTATCGCAATGGGGATCAGCGGCACACAGATTAACAGAACGACAGCGGACGGTACGTTTACAAAGCACAGATACACAAACAGCGTCAGGGGAGCAAGCATGGCATAGAAAAACTGTGGAAGGTACGCCCCGAAATAGGTTTCGAGCTGCTCCACTCCCTCCACCGCCACCTGCACCACTTCCGAAGTTTTCACCTGTTCCCTGTAGGAAGCACCAAGACGCAGGAGCTTCCCATAAATCTTTTCACGAAGCATTTTCTTGACGGATTTTGATGAGAGATACCCCATACGGCTTGAAATGACCGTACAGAGAAAACGGAGTGCAGCTGCGGACGCCGCGGCAGACACCGTTATGAAAACGCTGCTTTTATCTGCCGTTTTATCATAAAGAGAAGCGAGCAGCCCCGTCACCGCCGTCATCATGGCAATATTCGCCGCAAGGGAACACCACTGTGCCGCCACATTCCCCACTATGTACTTTTTGCTTTCACCGACTGTTCCAATCAGCCTTTTATTGATCATCATAATGCCTTACCCCGCACTTTCTCCTTTTTCTTTTCCAGCCAATGCTTTCAATGCCTCATAGCTTTTGGAACTTACAGCGTGTTCCATCTCGCAGGCATCCGCCGCCGCAGTTTTCTCATCCACCCCAAGCCCTGTCAGGAGCCGGCAGAATGTGCTGTGCCGCTCGTAAGTATCCTCGGCAATCCGCTTCCCCTTTTCCGTCAGATGGACTTCGTGTGCATCATCCACAAAAATATATCCTTCCTCCGCCAAATCTTTCAATGCCACGGAAACCGTGGGGCGGGACACGCCAAGCTCCCCCGCAATATCCGAGCCATGCACTGCTTTCCTTTTGGAAAGTGTATATATTGTTTTAAGGTAATCCTCTACCGATTTTTTCTGTTTCAAATCCGCACTCCTTCCGTCTTATCTGCTTCCTTCCATTTCATTATCCCAACGCCACATCCAACGCCATCATAACCGTAAACCCTGCCGCAAACAGGACGGTTCCCACATTGGAATGCTTTCCCTCCGACATCTCCGGGATCAGTTCCTCCACTACCACATAGACCATGGCCCCGGCCGCAAAGCTCAGAAGATACGGCAGAAGCGGAACCACAAATCCCGCCGCAAGTATGGTCAGCGCCGCCCCCACCGGCTCCACCGCGCCGGAAAGCGTACCGTAAAGGAACGCCTTTCCCTTGCTGACGCCCTCCGCCCGCAGGGGCATGGAGATGATCGCCCCTTCCGGGAAATTCTGTATCGCAATTCCAAGGGAAAGCGACAGCGCACCCATGGCAGTAATCCCGGCATCCCCGGAAAGCCATCCGGCATAGACCACACCCACCGCCATGCCCTCCGGCAGGTTGTGGAGCGTCACCGCCAACACCAATAAGACCTGCTTCTGCAGGCTGCTTTTGGGTCCCTCCGCCTTGCTGCTGTTCATGTGGAGATGGGGGACTGCCCGGTCCAGCAGCAGAAGGAACAAGATACCGAGCCAGAAACCCGCTGCAGCAGGGAGGAACGACAGCTTCCCCATAGGCTCCGACTGTTCCATTGCCGGAATCAGCAGGCTCCAGACAGATGCCGCCACCATGACGCCCGCCGCAAATCCCGTCAGCGCCCTCTGCACCATTTGGTTCAGCCTGTTTTTCATGAACAGCACACAGGCAGAGCCGAGCGTTGTCCCAAGGAACGGGATCAGGATGCCCTGAAACACTTCCGTCTTCATGGCATCACCTCCCAAATGCTCTGAACAGCCCTTTCTTCTCATACGGCTCACTGCTTACGGATACGGCATCGTATCCCGCCTTTGCCACCACGCTTTTCAGTTCCTGCTCCGGGATGTCCTTCTCCGCAAGGATGACCGTCTGCTTCTTTGAATGTGAACTTGTCACTTTTTTTACCTGAAAGGCATTCCTTACTGCCTCATTGATATGTGTCTCGCACATACCACAGGCCATTCCTTCTATTCCCACTGTTATCTTCACCATAAGATGTCCTCATCGCTCCTCTAATCACAGTTAGCAAAGGCTAACTTTCGTCTCTAAAAAATGCGGCTGTTTTGTGTTAGTAGCCGCTAACTCGATTTTAAGTATAACTCTTATGCCTTGCTTTTGTCAATAGGATAGGAAATGATCCGCAGAATTTTCAGACTCTGACCACAGCCTTATCACAGTCCTGTCACAATACGCCGCTTATAGAAAAACAGCCACCTCAATGCGAAAATTAAGTTGATAACCTGCGGATTCAGAGTTAATATGCACCACTGAGGAAAGGAGGGATTCTGCCATGGATAAGGATTCCGTACTGTACCTGCTGATGGATATGCGGGTAAACGGCGTACTGGACCGCATTCTGGAAAGGGATGCGGAATACCAGGAGATCATTCAGAAATCCGGTGAATATTCGGAAAAGCTGGATGCCATGCACCTGCCGCCGGAAGTCATGGATTTGGTTGACCACTATGTCAGCGAACAGAACGCCCTTGGCGCACGGTACGGCGCTCTTGCCTATCTGCTCGGCTTTTCGGACTGCGTGGAACTGATGGCAAAGCCGCTGCATCTTACCGGCACACAAAAGAAAACAGATTGAAAAGCCATAACGCAAAAACAGCCCGCAGCATCGTTGAAAATGCCGCGGGCCGTTTTTGCTTTCCTTTAATATTCAGTTACACTCTTTTGCCATAATCCAGCGAAATCCATCCGTTTCTCTTTTCCTGGTAGGACTTCAGCAATCCCCACTTGGATGCGCCCTTGCCGTCTGCCTCCTCCACAATCGTGAAGGTGCCGATTCCAGTATATTTCCCGGTCTTGCCGTAGTCAGTGCCAGGACCTTTTCGGATGTTCAAATCGGGGATGGATACCCGCACCAGATACGGCTTGAACGCTGCCGCCTTGGTGTACACTGCTTTTCCGGCTTCATCAAACACGGAATACCCCGGATTCTCATCCGCGCATTTCTTTGCGTTCTCCAGTGCCTTGAACGCCCCTTTCTGCGAGGATGCGTCCGCCCAGGTCTTCCGGACGCGGTACCAGATTTCCGTTTCTGCAGGGGCGGAAGGTAATGCCCCTCCCGCCGTGCCGGGGATGCTTTTCAGTATCGTGAGGATTTTCTCCCCATAGCCGGTGCCTGTTGCCCATCCCTTTCCGGCAGGGTTTTCCTTCTGCCCAAGCCACTCCACATATTCCG
>OFFE01002662.1_pt1 | contig 10330 bp, 10 predicted proteins | sample 1521371 | NCBI WGS metagenome assembly OFFE01 (sample SAMEA3504131, study PRJEB24116) | mouse gut metagenome | biome: mouse gut; feature: mouse-associated habitat; material: faeces | place: Denmark | collected 2011 | reverse complement strand
AAAAAATGAATCAGGATGTTTTGTATTTTTTCGATGGCCATTCAGGGGCGCTCTCCTTGTATCAGGCTTTTGAGCGCAGGGTTCTGGCGGAGATCGAACAAGTGGAGGTCAAAGTGCAGAAAACACAGATCGCTTTTTCCAACAGGCATAACTTTGCCTTTGTATCGTTTCTGCCGGTGCGGAGGGCCAAGGAACGGCCGGAGAATTACATTGTTGTGACCTTTGGGCTGGGGCACCCCATAGAGTCGCCCCGGATAGATGCTGCCACGGAACCCTATCCCAATCGATGGACCCATCATGTGCTGATTTCCGGGGAAGAGGAGATCGATGATGAGCTGATGGGCTGGGTGAAAGAAGCTGGCAGATTTTCGGCTGAAAAGGGAAGGCGCTAAAAGCGTGGCAAGAGAAAATAGGGAAAACGAAGTCAAAGCAAAAGAAGCCGAAAAAAAGAAGCCGAAACAAAAAGATGCCAAGGCAGGAAAAACCGAAACCATAACTCTCGTAACAAGAACAAAGGTAAGTCAGAGAGAATAGGGCGCATAGGAGGATGTCAGAATGTCGGATCAGGATTTGGCAAAAACTCGTCTGGAGGCCTTCGAGGCCATGCTGGGCGCAGTCCAGAGAGAATATGCGGATATTTTGTCCAAAATGGACAAGATGAAGGGAGAGGGCAAGGTGAAAACCGTGACCTATCAGCAGCTGCTGGGCAGGAAGATGATGTATCAGAATATGCTGTCTCTTTATCAAATTCACGGACTGCTGCAGAGGGAAAATGACCGTGAGATGGCATAAAATCGAAACAGAAGGACACAGTTTCGATTTCTGATTCCATGCGCGCCAGAGCGCGCGAAATTATAATAGTGTTATTCAATGCTCTGTGGCCCACTCGCTTTTGAGCTGACTCAAAAATTCATTGGACGCTCTTGAAAAGACCTGATGCTTTTTCCAGACAATACACAACTGGGCTTCCATGGGCGGATATAATGGCCGAAAACAAAGCTCTCTGTCATCGGCGGTGTTGATGAGCTTATCCAATGTAATACCATAGCCCAGACCTTTCCTTACAAAATGTCTGGCACGGGCAGGCCCCGCGCATTATCAGCACCTTTCTGGAAAGCTATGATTTTTCCGGAAAGACAATGATCCCCTTCTGCACTTCCCATAGCAGCGGAATCGGCTCCAGCGCCGACAATTTGCATGAGTTATGTTCGGATTCTGTGAACTGGCTGGAAGGCAAGCGTTTTGAAGCCGGGACTGCGAAAGATACGATGGAAAAATGGCTTGAGAATGTGATTGTAAAATAGTCAAAAGCTTATGCCTTCTGATTCAGCGCATAATACAATCCTTTCTTTTCCATAAGTTCCTCATGGCTGCCCTGCTCAGCGATCCCCTTGTTGGAGATGTAGAGAATCCGGTCAGCGCTGCGGATGGTGGAGAGCCTGTGGGCTACCATGAAGGCCGTCTTGTCCTTCAGGATCACGCTCAAGGCCTGCTGTATCAGGGCTTCGGTTTCCGTGTCGATGGAGCTGGTGGCCTCGTCCAAGATGATCACGGAAGGGTTTTTCAGGATGATTCTGGCAAAGGACAGAAGCTGTCTTTCCCCTGCGGAAAGCCCTAAGCCCCGCTCCTCCAGCACATGGCCGTAGCCGTCGGTGAGCTTGCAGATAAAATCGTCCGCAAAGATGGTCTTTGCCGCGGCGACGCATTCTTCGTCCGTTGCATCCGCCCTGCCGTAGCGAATGTTTTCTAAGATGGTTCCCTTGAAGATGAAGGGCTCCTGCATCAGAACTCCCACCTCCCTGCGCAGGGAGGTCAAAGACGCCTCTTTGACATTTACGTCATCGATGGTGACGTTCCCTTCCTTCACATCATAGAAACGGGTCAGCATATTGATGATGGTGGTCTTTCCTGCGCCCGTAGGCCCTACCAGCGCAATAGTTTCTCCGGGCTTTACATGCAGATCAAAGTCCTCCAGAATATTGACACCTTCGTCATAAGCGAAGGTCACATGGTTGAAATCCACCTTTCCCTGAATGTGTGTAAGCTCCCTGCAGTTTTCGCCGTCATGGATGGAGACGGGGAAATCGATGGTGTCGAACACCCGCTCCAGATTGGAGCTGACCTGAGCCAGCTGCTGTATGATCTGGGCCAGCTGGGTCAGGGGGCCGCTGAACTGGGTCATATAGCTGGTGAAGGCCACCACGATTCCGGCATCCATGGTGGAGCTGCCGTTCAGTATCAGAAACAGCGCAGTACCGTAGAGGGCTGCAGTGCCGATGTTCCAGAAGGTCTCCACGATGGGCGTGTTGAGTTCCCCCCGGTGGACGATCTTCAGATACTGCTTCACGCAGATATCGTGAATCTCATCGTATATTTTTTCACTGCTTTCTTTGCGGTTATAGCTCTTGACAATTTTTTCCCCCATAATGGTCTCGATGAGGAACGCCGTGCGGTTGGAATTCTTTGCCCTATGGACCGAAAAGAGCTTGCGCAGGGAATAGCGAAGGAAAAAGATCAGCGTTACCATGGGCAGCACGATGGCATAGACCACCCCCGTGAGCTGGGGGCTTAAGCCCAGCATGAAAAATGTGACGATCAGCAGCTTTGCCGCATAGGATAGGAGCATCAGCAGGCTGTTTGTAAAAAAGTTGGCCAGATCGTTCACATATTCTGTCACCCGGATCACTACTTTTCCGTTGGGCATGGAGTCGAAATAGTCAAAGGGCAGTTCCTGCAGCTTATAAAAGACATCTCTTCTCACGTTTGCGATGATATCATGTCCCACCTTTCCCATGATGCGCTGGTGGGCGAAGTTGATGCCGATCTCCGCCATGCCCAGAATCAGAAAGGCCAGCATCCGGAAATTCTCTGAAGGCACCGCCTCGTTGATGATCTGCTTCAAAAGCAGGGGAGTCACCATGGCCAGCAGGGAGGCCAGAACCATTAGAAACGCCACCGTTATGAAATACTTTTTAAAAGGAAAGGCGTATCTGACTATACGGGCCAAATGCTTTATGTCAATCTTTCTTTCGATTACTTCATCCTGAAAATATGTATTTCGCTTTGCCATGACCTACATCCCCCTCTCGGCTTCTGCCAGCGCGTCGAAGTTTACAGTGCCCTCTTGGGTCTCCTGAATCCGGTAGACCGATGCGAAATGCCCGTCCATCGCCATCAGCTCCTCAAAGGTTCCCCGCTCCAGAATCATGCCGTCCCGCATGTAGATGATCTCATCGCAATCGACTACGGAAGACATGCGGTGGGCGGAGATCAGCAGAGTCTTTTCGGGATAATTCTCCTTGATATCCCGCAGAAGCTTTTTCTCCGTGTTCATGTCCAGAGCCGAGGTGGAATCGTCCAGCACCAGAATAGGCGCTTCCCGCAGCAGCGCTCTTGCAATGGACACCCGCTGCTTCTGGCCTCCGGAGATGCCCAGACCGCGCTCTCCCACGATGGTATCATATCCGTCCAGAAGGTGCTGGATGAAGCCGTGAGCCTGAGCGTGCATGGCCGCCCGGTAGACCTGCTGCCGCCCGATGTCCGGCTGGGCGTAGGCAATGTTGGAGTCTATGGTGTTGGAGAAGAGAAACACGTCCTGAAAGACATAGGAGAATTTCTCGCGCAGAGAGTCCAGATCATACTCCCTGACATCTTTGCCATTTAGTTTGATGCAGCCTCCCGTAAGGTCATGCACCCGGATCAGGGATTCCAGCAGCACGCTTTTGCCGCAGCCGGTTCCGCCCACGATTCCTACCTTCTTGCCGTAAGGAATATCCAGATTGATGTCCCGCAGCACCGTTTTGCCCTGAATGCACATGGTTCCCTGCTGAATCTGGAGATGTACGTTCTCTATGGGCTTCGCGGAAAGATCGCCGTTTGGAATCTTGGTTTCACAGCTCATGAAGTCCATCATCTTTCGGCCGGACACCAGCTGCTGCTGCATCTGGAACATGCAGTTGTTGATCTGGGTGACAAATTGCATGATCTTCATTACATAGTCCGCGCAGGCCACCAGATAGCCGATGAGCATGTGGCCGTTCATGACCAGAATGGCTCCCACGGCGATGCTGCCGATGTAAGCGGTCTGGCGGATGAGGCTGAAAACCGCCTCAAAGGATGAAGATAGCTTCACCTGCTTTACATAGGACTCCTTCACCTTCTGGTTGGCCGCGTTGAATTTCTCTTTTTCCAGTTTTTCGTTGGTAAAGGAGCGCACCAGACGAACGGCTTCGATATTTTCCTGAACCGTCAGGCTCATGTTGCTGTTGTTGGCCCGGATCAAGGTGAAGTTCTGCTTCGCCAGCTTGCGGAAGCGCAGCAGGGCTGTGGCGAAAAAGGGAATCAAGATCACGGGAATGATCAATAGATAGGGATTGATTCCTGCCAGCAGCAGGATGGCTGTGACCAGAACGAAAACGGCATCGAACATATGGGGGATGATCCGGCAGAACAGCTCCTTGAACATGATGGTGTCGGAGTTCAGGATCGTCAGCAGCTCACCTGTGTTGTAGCGGGAAATAGTGTCGCTGTCCAGCTCCATCAGCTTGTGGAAGGTGGCCCTGCGCAGATCCGTCTCCAGTCCCAGCCCCAGCTTCTGGTTGATGATGTTTCGGATATAAACCGTGATTTCCTTGAGCAGAATCAGGCCCACGAAAAGAAAGGCCAGCGTCCAGAAAAGTTCCATGGAATGGATGGCCCCGTACTTTCCGCTGAGAAGGAAGGAGAGAATATTATCGTCTGCAGGGGGATTGTCCTGCATGACATAATTGATGAACATGGACGTGATGAGAGGCAGCAGGAGATCCGCTCCCAGCGCCACACAGCTCATGGCCTTTGTGAGGATTCCTCCCGCCGCATATTTCTTCCAGTACCTCAGCCCGAACTTAAATACATCCATAGCTCTGTCCCCGTTTTCTTTCCGGCCCGCCGCCATGTTGCAAGCTATGCTTTTACCGCTGTTTCCTGCGCTGCTTCGCATAAGGCCATACCAGTAGTTTTTCTTAGTTTTCGGTGGTTCTGCTTACAGATTGTGTTTGCAATAGTTGTGTTTTCAGCCTTTTGCGGATTTTCCGGCAGGAATTCCTTTGCCTGAATTTGCGCGTTGGCTGTATAGACTTTTTACATTATAAGATGGTCGGAAACACAAAGTAAATGCAGAATCTTGTCGCAGTGCTGTCGGATATTGCCCTGATGAGACAGAGAGGTCATTTTCTTTTTGATTGCGGGTTCATCTATGAATATGGGCAAGCAGATATGTATCGATTCGGGCCATTTCCCATATCTTGAAATATACGGCTAAATACGGTATGATATAGATGCCGAAACTTGAGAGGGCGGTACATTGGCCGAATACGGAAGCGACTGTGAAAAACAGGAACGGAGGGATACATATGGTTTTATCGGATGGTGAAATTATAGGATTATTGGAGGAGGGGTCGCTGTGCATAGAGCCGCTGGAGCAGGAGCAGATACAGCCTGCCAGCGTGGATATCCGGTTGGGAAACACGTTTTGCGTTCTGGAGGACACTCCCGGAGGAATCATACGACTTAGCGATGATGTTAAATACAAAATGATCACAACTGACAAATATTTGCTTCTGCCGGGGCAGTTCGTCCTTGCCACCACAGTGGAGTATTTTAAGATGCCGGATAATCTGACGGCGTTTGTGGAGGGGCGGAGTTCATTGGGGCGGCTTGGGCTGTTCATCCAGAACGCAGGCTGGGTGGATCCCGGCTTTCAGGGGGAGATCACGCTGGAGTTGTTCAATGCCAACCGGTGCGCCATAGAGCTGGAGTCGGGGCATAGGATTGGGCAGCTGGTGTTTGCCAGAATGGAGAAAAACGCATTGCATCCCTATGAGGGCAAATATCAGAGGCAGAGGGGCGCCACGGGGTCCAGAGTGTTTATGGACTTCCTTCAAGGAGATGGTCTGCATTAAAAAAGGGGTCAGGCATGAGAGATGCAGGCGGAAAATAAAGGCATCAGAAATATGGAACAGGAACATAAAAAACAGACAGGCGGGAGATCAGGAATATGATGGAATGGCTTATGGCCTTGGACGGCGACATTCTGATATTCATTCAGGAAAACATAAGGAGCGGAATTCTGACCCCGATTTTTACGGCAGGGACGACCCTTGGGAATAGCGGGATCGTCTGGGTGATCATATCTTTGCTGCTTCTGATATCCAAGAGAACCAGAAAGGCAGGGGTCATGAGCCTATTGGCGCTGCTGGTGTCGCTGCTGATCAATAATGTGACACTGAAGAATCTGGTTGCCAGAGTCAGGCCCTATGAGACCATAGAGGGGCTGGTGCCCCTGATCAGCAGGCCGTGGGACTATTCCTTTCCTTCCGGACACACGGGCAGCTCCTTCGCGTCGGCATGGGTTCTCTATAGGACGCTTCCGAAGCGTTTCGGCATTCCGGCGCTGATACTGGCGGGACTGATAGGGCTTTCCAGACTGTATCTGGGAGTCCACTTTCCCACGGATGTGCTGTTCGGCGTGATCAGCGGAATCTTCAGCGGCTTCGTGGCGGAGGTGCTGGTGAATAAGGTACTTGCAAAAAAGGGGCTGTGGCATTAGGCGGAAGCCCATAAGGAAGTATATGAAGTCTCCGGCAAAACCGGCGTGGCTTAGGTCATGCCGGTTTCTCTTTGCCGCTGACTGGCTCCGGTTTGTGAAGTGGGATGCGGATTGGCCTGCCCCTTTTGTTTCACCTTTAACCGGGCATTTGTAATCACGCACCCAACTACCGTATTGAGTTACAATCGTATCTTCTATAGATGAATCAATTTCTTGATAAATGATGTTCATTACAGCACCTCCATATTCAACCACTCTTTCAGATGTTTCAATACATCGCCGTTTTTCAATTCTTCAAGCGAGCCTTTTGCCCACGATGGAAAAGTCTCATGTTCGCAAGCATTAATCAGCGTGACGAGAGGTGAAATAAAGGCGTCTGCTTTTTTCTCCTCCTCGTCGATATTATCACCGTACTCTTGTATGAATGCCTCCGAAGCATCGTTAGAAAGCGAACTTGTTACATTGCGTATATCCCCGTAAGCGATACCTTTGCCCAGCAAATTGTAATCGAACATGAGTGCACTTTCACCGTTTTTTGATACAATCAAATTCGTCCAGTAAAAATCATTATATGTTAGTGTTCGGCGCAGAGCATCTATTCGACTGCGGATCATGTTGTAGTTCTCCGTGATTACCTGCCAAAGTATGTTCCCTGTAGTCCCTGTCTTTTCTGCGATTACCGCCATATTGTTTGCGGTAATAAGATCGGATTCATCATACATCGGAATCTCGCTGCCGGAAAGATAGTCACGACCTTTTTCATGAAGCATCGTGTACCATTTGGCAATAGCCTTTGCAATCTTCGGATCGCTCAAATCACTTTCTTTACCGAGCCGATATTCGTCGCTTGAATCCACATCAGGCAATAGTATTGCATTTTTGGTGTATCCCAATAGCGGTAATGTCGGGATTCCGAGCTTTGACAGCATCAAATAGTTGTCAATTTCCCGCGCATCTTCTCGATTCTCAAAAACTTTCAGGATAAGCTTTTTTCCTTCTGATTCCACGCGATACAAAGATATTCTGGCTTTTGATCGAATCAGCGAACCAACCGGATTACGCACGCCCAGTTCAGTTAGCTGCAGAATATAAGATGAAGGCAGCAGTTTGCAAGGTTGTCCCAACTGTGACAGTATCCTGTTGATTTTCACAAGCAACTGCTCATCCATGCCATCCCAGTTAAGCAGTTCCGCGCCACTGAGACGATGCAGTTGGGATACGAATTTGATTCCATACTCCTCAAATGTTTGCTTTACACGCTCGGGAAGATGATCGGTCAGCAGTTCGACGGGCGGAAGCTGAATAGGTTCTTTATAAGGGAACTCCTTTTCAAATTCAGCCATTTCCTTTGGATCGACCTCATAGACTTCGTCTTCAATATACCGACCAGTAACACCATCCAAGGCTCTGTCATACAACTCCATTGCCATCAGCGCGTCCCAGCTGCCACCGCCAGAGGATACGATACCATACCTGCTTGCTCTCCGAAACCCAAATCTCGGGTAATAATCGGGATGTCCATAGAAAATAATTGCGCGATATCCCAGTCTTGTTGCCTCGGCAATGGAATGACGCATAAGGGCTGAACCCACGCCCATCCTTTTATAGTCCGGATGAACACTGAGAGGGCCGAAATTCAAAACTTCTATTTCCTGATTGTCTGGCATCCGTACTTTCGCTATACTGTAAATTATGTGACCCACGATTCTACCTTCCGCTTCCGCAACAAAATCAAGCTCCGGTACGAATGAGGGGAGGTCTCTCAGTTTGTGTACCAATAGATGCTCTCCATCGCAAGTGGGATGATCCATGCATCCCCAAAACGCTTCTCGCGTTAGCTCCTCTACAATGCGATAATCGGCAGGTATTTCATTCCTGATATTGATATTCAATGCTTTCCACCTCCGTATTTTTTGTTTTCCAATTTCTTTTGCCTGCTGAACTTTGCGATGTTCTTATTCCTTTGCTGCTTTTGCCGTAGAAAAGCAACCTTGCCATCCGAATATTTCGCTTCTGTTTTTAGTCCGATATAACTCTCCCAGCGTTCACGGGACAAATCGCCGTTGGCAATGGCCTCTTTAATTGCACAGCCCGGCTCAGTCTCATGCTTACAATCGCTGAATTTGCATTTTCCTAAGTATTGCTCAACATCGGAAAATGCTTCGCCCAGCCCGCTGGAAACATCCCACATTCCCAGTTCACGCATCCCCGGCGTATCAATGATCATTGCTTCGTTTTTCAGCATAATCAGCTGCCGATGAGTTGTGGTGTGCCGTCCTTTGCTGTCATCCTCTCGGATCCCATTAGCAACCATGATCTCCTTACCTGCAAGTGCATTCACAAGACTCGATTTTCCTGCACCGGATGAACCGAGAAATACGATTGTTTCCCCGGGGGCCATATACGCAGCAAGGGTATCAAGACACGATTCGTATATACGATCCATACTCATCCACGAGGTCTGCTTTTGTCAATACGACAACCGGAATTGCTCCTGACTGCCATGCCAATGTCAGGTACCGTTCCAGACGCTTGGCGTTGAAATCTTGGTTCAATGACTGCATGATAAAAACATAATTAAAATTTGATGCAACAGCCTGTTCGCCGCGGCCGGGTGTAGGATCTCTGCGGGAGAAGAATTTCGGGACAATACCGGCAAGTAATGCCTTCTTGTACAGAAGGCTCATTTACGCAGATTTTCCGTAACCGGAAAACCTGCGTAAACGCTTGTTGGTGACATATCCCCAAACCCCTGAGATCGTTCCCTTCGGTAACGGCTGCGCGTCCTTCGGACACTGAAAACGGAAAGGAGAAGAAAGTCCTATTGTCGTGACTTTCCGCTTTTCTCCCGTGCCTCATGCCTGACCGGAACGTCCAGCAGGTAGTCCACGTTAGCCTTGATATTCTGCAGCTCTCCGTTTTCATTCATCTGTGATTCCAGTTCCTTGATCTGTGACGACAGCGCATTAAATCTCTCCGTAGTCTCCGCCGCCCTCGCCTGCAGTTCCCCATAGTCCATATCTCCATGCTCTTTCAGCCATATGACTGCCTGGGAGAGCTGCTTGATATTGAACACCTTCGCCCACCGCTCATACCCGGGTCCTTTCCCCGCCCGGACTGCCGCCTCTATATCCACCAGTAACCCTACCCTGGAAGCCGACTTCGGAAAAGAGGCATGGCGCGGTTTCACCGTCCTGGTTCCTGCGATCCGTTCCCGGATGGCCTGCTCGGTATAATCTCCTTTCAGCGTGTCACACCGGGTATACTTATCCTGCCCCGGCACACGGAAGCGCAGGTATTTTCTTTCCCTGTTGACCTCAATGATTATTTTAATGCTTGAGAGCCACTGTTCTAAGGCTTCAGAGCCATCAATACAAGTCTATTTTAATCTTTCAGAGCCACCACAATATATAGTGTATCTATGATCAAAGTACACTTAGCCTTAACCGCTTGATTATCCTATCTCAGAATTGTTTTAAACCTGCAAGGGGTGCAACGCAGTGTATTTACCCTTGCAGGTTTAAAGCAATTCTGAGACAATGTTATAAGCGGTAAATAATAGACATACTATATCTAGTATATTGTAATGGCTCTCAAGCATTAAATTATAAGTGGCTCCCAAGGATTAAATTGGTGGCTCTCAATCATTAGAATAATCACATAACCGGATCAATATCCCCATTTCCGATGATGAGGCGACAGTGACCTATTCCCTTGTATGTAAACCTGAGAAAAAGAAATCCT
>OFFE01002661.1_pt1 | contig 10338 bp, 8 predicted proteins | sample 1521371 | NCBI WGS metagenome assembly OFFE01 (sample SAMEA3504131, study PRJEB24116) | mouse gut metagenome | biome: mouse gut; feature: mouse-associated habitat; material: faeces | place: Denmark | collected 2011 | reverse complement strand
TATTACAGAAATCCATTATTTTTTTCTCATCTTGCCCCTTGCAGGCTAATAAATACCAGATATCGATCCCCTCTTTCGTAGAGTGTTCTACTCTGCGAAAATGAATGGCGTATTTTGTATGAAAACATCAAAAAATATAGAATAGATACCGAATAATCAGACTATAGTCTTACTATTTTCCCATTTGTTGACTCCAAATTCTAGCAAAAATAATTTAGGTATTGATTTATTAGATTTAGATGGTTATAATAGATGTGCTGTATAAAGAAAAATCGCAGAGTAGAACACTCTGCGAAAATTTTTAGCTAAATGATTGTCTGTCGAACTGGACAACTTGGAAAAGAAAATTCAACACAATATTATGAAAATAAATCATTGATTGAACGCTCCCCAATCCTGTTTGAAAGGGGAGCGAGTGTCAGATTACGTGTATAATGGGAGTGTAAACGGAATCTCTGCAATCACCGGCGGATACCCGCTTTCGTCCGGATCCGCATTTTTATCGTACACCCACACCGTAAACTGATCCGCCTGAGAATGAGCCAACGAAATTTCATAAATCTCTCCCCCGTCTTCCGTACTCTCTATAGCTCCGCCGCTTTCTACATCCACCCTGTTTCCGTTTCCATCCTTCACCACAAATACCAAAGCTTTCCTGGCCCATTGGCTTTTTACATAACACTTTATCCGCATATTGCTGGGCGTCTGGATTACTTCCTCAACAATAATTCCGTTCTGTTCCACTCCCGGTCTTGCAATCCGGTTATTGGATGTATCTGTCTTGGCATCAAAGCGCAGTTTCCAATCCCCATCCACCATCTTATATCCGACTTGTTCTTCCCCCTCCTTTTCAGGAACCCGATGGGCGCTGATTCCTCCTACAGTCACATTTACCACATTATTCTCTTTAAATCCGCCCCCCACGGAAGTCGCTCGGATTAATCCCACATAGACACCTTCTTCCGCTTTTTTCAGAGTCAGCACATTTGAATGAACATTCGTTCCTTCCACATAAATCTGCCCGCCCAAAAACGGAATCTCATCCCCTTCTTCATATCTCATTAGATAGAGGAAATCTGCCTTCTTCATCTCCTCATCCTCCACTCTTGCGGAAAGTGTAAAATACAATTCAAGCCCATCACAATAGACATCCGATACAGTCAGCGAAATTCCTTCATCTTCCGCAATATTTGTTATGCTTTCCTCATTCTCTTTTGCCTCCACAGGTTTTGCATACTCCGCAATCTGTTCGTACGCCGTCTTATCCTTCTCAGGATACGGTGCTTCATCCCTTATTTTCTCCAGATTTCCAAACACGTCTCTCAGAATCGGAATATCTTTTGCAAGCGCAGGATTAGCGTATAATATCCCGCCCCCTGCCATTAATACCAAAAGCAAAACCGCTGCTGACACTGCATATTTCATATACCTGCCGTACTTTCCCTGCTGACTGTCCTCGCGTAAAAGACATATTTCATCAGATAATACATCTTCTTTCCGCCTCCCTCCCCGTTTTGTCTGTTTCATCTTCACCTCTCCAAGACAGATTTTCTCGTAAACCTCTTCTAATTTATCATCGACCACTTTGGGAATCTCTACATCCGCTTTCATTTTATCTATCAGATTCGTATCATATTTCCCCATTCTGTACAGTCCTTTCTATCTATTTTTATTCAAAACAATACATTTTCTTTAATTTAGTCCGACCTCTTGACAGCCTTGTTTTTACTGTATTCTCATTCATTTCCAGGATTACCCCAACCTCTTTGACACTAAATTCTTCAACATAATAGAGATATAAAACAATGCGGTACTGCTCTTCCAACTGATTCAGCATTTCCAAAAACTCTCCCCCAGACATATCTGCACTTTCACATTCCTGTTCCGGAAGCTCGTGGAGGGATACCATATTTCCACGATGTTTTATGATTTTCTTACACTGGTTAATCAGGATTCTTGTGAGCCATGTCTTAAAAAATCTTGGTTCCCTAAGCCCTCTTAGATTCTCGTAACATTTTAATACCGTATCCTGTATCGCATCTGCCGCGTCGGCGTCATTCTTGAGCATTGCAATCGCAGTCTTGTATAATGCCTGCTTACAATGCTCTATCAAATCAATAAACGCTTCTTTATCTCCTGCCTGCGCTCGTTCCACAAGCTTTGTTAAATCTGCCATTTTTACTCACCCTTCCTCACTTTGGTGTCCTCCGCTGCGGATCCCTTTTCAATCGATTGATATCTATTAGATACCCGTTTTGCCTGAAAGGTTTCACGAGTTCCTGTTAAATTTTCTTCTAATGTCACCTTCCTGTCACAATGTCCTGTTAAAATGTCATTATATCATTATCAGAAGACCATCATGCAAATAGAAAGGATAATAATGTCATGGAAATACTCCGATGCAGCAACCTCACAAAAACCTACGGCCAAGGCTCTGGCATCATCACAGCCCTTGACCACGTAAGTCTCACCCTTGACCGAGGCAGCTTTACTGCCGTAGTAGGCGCCTCCGGTTCAGGGAAATCCACACTCCTGCACATGTTAGGAGGCGTAGACCGTCCCACAAAAGGCAATATCTATATAGAAGACACTGATATTTCCACCCTAACCTTAGAGCAGCTTGCCATCTTCCGGCGCAGAAAGGTAGGGCTTGTCTATCAGTTCTACAACCTGATTCCCGTGCTTACAGTGGAGGAGAATCTCACGCTGCCCTGCGAGCTGGACGGCCGGGAGCCGGATCCGGAGCTGGTGCAGGAGCTGGCGGGGATGCTGGGGCTGAAAAGAGTCCTGAACCGTCTGCCCAACCAGCTCTCCGGCGGCCAGCAGCAGCGGGTGGCCATCGGCAGGGCACTGATTACAAGGCCTGCCATCCTCCTGGCGGACGAGCCCACGGGAAACCTGGACACCCGGGCCGGGAACGAGATCATGGAGCTGCTGAAAGTCTCCAACCGCAGGTACAGGCAGACCGTGATCATGATCACCCACAATCTGGAGCTGGCGAAGCAGGCGGACAGGGTCTTAAGCATCGAGGACGGCTATGTGTCCGAGGGATATTGGGGGGTGGCGGGATGAATGTATTGAAGAGATGCTGCTACCGCTCCATGAGAGAGAACCGCAAGCGCACGGCGGTGACCATCATCGGAATCATCCTTGCCACGGCGCTGATCACGGCGCTGGCCTGTCTGGTGGTGAGCTTCCGCGTGAGTCTGATCGCCTATGAGAAGGAGCAGAACGGGGATTTCCATTATCATTTCCTGAACGTGAAGCAGGAGTACCTGAAATATTTTGAGAACAACAGGCAGATAGAGAAGTACGCCCTGACGGAAGAAACGGGCTATGCTGTCCTGGAGGGCTGCCAGAATCCGGATAAGCCCTATCTGTATGTCACGGCCATGGACAAAGAGGCGGAGACCGCGCTGTCCTTAAAGCTGGTGTCAGGGCGCATGCCGGAGAACGGCTCGGAGCTGGTGGTGGGCAGACATACGGGCAGCAACGGCCTGGTGGAGATAAAGGTGGGGGACAGCCTGAACCTGTCCCTGGGAGAACGGATTTCCGATGGCGGATTTACGCTGAGCCAGTGGGATCCCTACCACGGCGATGAGGAGACATTCCGGCCGGGAGCCGGGAAGACATTCACCGTGGTGGGCATCATAGAGCGGCCCGGCAGCTCGGTGGAGCCTGTGACGGCACCGGGATATTCGGCCTTTACCCGCCTGGAGGATCCGGCGCAGGCGGCGGAAGCGGATGTGTATGCCACTTATACGAAACAGGGGCTGCGCCATAGAGACCGGGTGACGGCCGGAATCCTGGGCGTAGCCGAGGAGCTGTACGTGCGCTGGAAAGAGGGATTACAGGACTGCACGGAGCAGGAGCGGGAGGAGATTCAGACAGTAGCCTCCTCCGTCCAGGAGAACTACTGGCTGCTGAAATGGGAGCTGATGCTTTTTGCCGATGGCATGATGCGCATGATATACGCCATGTCGGCAGTGGCCGTAGCGGTCATCATCGTTACCAGCGTGTTCTGTATCCGCAACAGCTTCGTCATCTCTCTGACGGAGAAAATGAGGCTTTACGGGAGGCTGGCCTCTGTGGGGACTACGGCGGCGCAGCAGCGCAGGATCGTCTATTATGAGGCCAGGTTCTTAAGCGCTGTGGGAATCCCCCTGGGGGTGGCAGACGGGCTGGCCGCGGCGGTGATTCTGGTGAAAGGGGTGAGCATCCTGGTAAAGGATGCCCTAGGCTTCGAAATGATATTCGGCACATCACTGCCCATGATCCTGCTGGCCGCGGTTCTGGCGGCAGTGACAGTGTTCCTTTCCGCAAGGGGCAGCGCCAGGCAGGCGGCAAGGATTTCGCCTATCAGCGCCATCCGGGCCAACGACACTGTGAATCCTGGGAAACACATCCGATGTCCGGGATGGATCGGGGGGATGTTCGGCATCGGCGGGAAGATCGCTTACAAGAATCTGAGAAGGGCCAGGGTGAAGTACCGCACCACAGTGGTGTCCATCGTGGTGAGCGTGGCCATATTCATCGGCATGACTACCTTTGTGGATCTGATATCCCTGGCTGTGGGCACTCGTTTCCAGAAACTGCCCTATCAGATAGACATCAGTATCTTTCAATGGGATTTTTATGACGAAGCGGTGGCCATTGCGGAAATGGACAGCGTGGAAGAGGGAGAAATCGTGCGAAAGGCAAGCCTGGCAGTGGAGAAGGGCCAGATACCCTATACGATAGAGTGGCAGGGGGAATTCGCGGAGGAGGAAGACACAGGGGAAGACAGGATAGTCGTATGCTCCCTGGGAGAGAAGGCATATGCCCGCTACTGCAGGGAGGCGGGGGTGTCCGTGGAGGAGGCAAGGGGGAAGGCCCTTGTGATAGCGGATTATCATTATGAAACCACGGTAGACGGAAAGACCTACATCGAAGAGGGGAATATCGCAGATTTCAAGCCGGGAGACATCCTCCGGGGGACAGGCGAATCCTTCGGGACGGACATAGAAGTCCTGAAACAGACCACTGTGCGGCCCATGTATCTTGCGGACTCGGGTTACAGCATGACATTGATCGTGGACGACGCGTTCATGGACAGCGCGCCGGGGCTGCAGAGACAGGATGACATAAAGGTCTATTTGAAGTGCCGGGACGCGGACGAGACAGAGCAGCGCATCCGCAGCGAAGCGCAGCTGCAGTATTATTCGCTGACGAATTACGAGTCCATATATAGAGGGGAACACAGCATGCTTCTGGTAATAGCGATTTTCCTCTATGGGTTCCTGGCGGTAGTGGCTCTGATCGGAATCACCAATGTCTTCAATACCGTCACCACCAATATGGAGCTTCGGGCGCCGGAGTTCGCCATGCTGCGCTCCGTGGGGATGACCGGCCGGGAGTTCAGGCGCATGATATGGCTGGAGGGCATGTTCTACGGAGGAAAGGCGCTGTGCATCGGGATTCCGGCAGGGCTGCTGATTTCCCTGCTGTTCCACAGAGGGTTCGGGATAAGGTTCGTGACGGACTACCGGGTTCCCTGGATGGGGATCGTCCTGTCCGTTGCCGCCGTGGCCATGCTGCTTTACGTCATCATGCGCTATTCCATGGCCAAGATCAACAGGAGGAACATCATCGACACCATCCGGAACGAGAATATCTGACAGGAAGGACTGACCGGAAAAATTTTAGTAAGTTTTTTGGTAAGTTTTGAAGATTATAGTTTCCTTTTCCACGCAAGTATGTTAAGATAATAGCATATAAATAGCGGAACTGTTCCTGTTTTGGAAGGCTCCGGCCGGGAAAGGATATGGATAAATATGGACGACAGCAAGATTTTATTGGAAAACGGCACGAACGAATTGATGATTCTGGAGTTCAAGCTGGGCGACAACTACTATGGCATCAACGTGGCGAAGATCAGGGAGATCACGAAATATGAGCCGGTCACACCGATTCCCAACGCGCATCCCAGCATTGAGGGCGTGTTCATGCCCCGGGATGTGATGATCACGGCAATCGATTTGAAGAACTGCCTGGGCCGCGGCGAGTCGGATTCCAAGGGACTGTTCATTATCACGAATTTCAATAAGCTGGACATCGCGTTCCATGTGGACAGCGTCCTGGGTATCCATACGGTGTCCTGGACGGAGATCATCAAGCCGGAGGTCACGATCTCCACCGCGGAGGAGGGCGTAGCCATCGGTATCGTCAAGAAGGAAGACAGGCTGATAATCATCCTTGACTTCGAGAAGATCGTCACGGACATCAACCCCGAGACCGGCCTGAAGATTTCCGACATCAATGACCTGGGAGAGCGGCACAGGAGCACGGTTCCCATCCTGATCGCGGAGGATTCCGCTCTGCTGAACAAGCTGATCGTGGACTGCCTGAAGAAAGCCGGCTATGAGAACCTGATCCATGTGGAGAACGGAAAACAGGCCTACGATATCATAACCCACTACAAGGATCAGGGAACCCTGCACGAGAACGTGCGTGTGGTCATATCCGATATAGAGATGCCGGAGATGGACGGGCACAGGCTGACCAAGCTGATCAAGACGGACGAGGCCACGGCAAAGATTCCGGTGGTCCTGTTCTCCTCCCTGGTGAACGAGGAGATGCGCCGGAAGGGCGAGTCGCTTGGAGCGGACGCGCAGCTGTCCAAGCCGGAGATCGGCAATCTGGTAAAAATCATAGATCAGCTTGTGGCGGAGAGGCACTTGGATATGTAAAGTCCTGAAAAAGGCTGGGATGATGTCCCGGCTTTTTTCTTGTTCCATAGAACGCAGGATGAGGATGGCAGGGTGGTTGAGATGGATAATCATGAGATTCTGGAGAAAATCGGGCAATCGGACATGGTGCTGGCAGGCCTGGGGGAGGACTTTGACGGCAGCGCTTTCCTGGGGAAGGACGAAAGGTATCTGGCCGGGTGCGGGAAGCTGAAGGAAGCCGGATTCCGCTGGCTCATGCCTGCGTGGAACGAGTACTGCGCGGAAAAGTCGGGGAACAACTCAGTAGAGACTGCCCTTGAAAGGCTGGGGGAAATCCTCAGGGGGAAGAATTTTTTCGCAGTCAGCGTATCCACCGACAGCAGGGCGGCCGACCTGGAGAGGGTGGTGATGCCCTGCGGCTCCTGGAAGATGAAGCAGTGCGCCGGGGGCTGCGGGGGAGCGCTCTCGGAGGTGACGGAGCAGGACAGGGACAGGCTGTGGCATTTTTTTGAGGAACTGTACCGGGGGCGCCTCCCGGAGGAGAATCCCCTGTCCGGAGCCTGTCCGCAGTGCGGGGCCGCCCTTGTGCTGAACAATGTGTACGCGGAGAATTATGACGAGTCCGGGTATCTGGACCAGTGGGGACTCTACAGAAAATGGCTCCAGGGGACCCTGAACCGCAGGCTGTTCGTGCTGGAGCTGGGGGTGGGGATGCGCTTCCCCTCCGTGGTGCGCTGGCCCTTTGAAAAGGTGGCTTTTTTTAACCAAAAGGCATATTTTTGCAGGATCCATGAAAAGTTGTATCAATTGACCAAGGAATTGTCAGAAAAGGGATGCGGAATTTCAAAGAATGCGATTGATTGGCTGGGGGAGCTGTGATAAAATAGGGATGGACATTCATAGAAACCGGAGGAGAGAACATGCCTTCCAATGAGGACAAGAACAGAAACGGAAATGCGGAATCGGACAGCTTGGGGATAGATGCCCTCACGGAGCTGTCTGCGGAGGAGATAGAAAAGCTCCTGGCAGAGGGCGCGGGGACGCGTCCGGAGGAGCCTGAGGATGTGCCCCAGGGGGACGTCCTCGACATGCTGGAGGAAGCAGGGGACCATGAGGACGACGATTTGCTGGACATTCAGGACATGCTGAAGAAGTCCGACAGGAACGAGGCAATCGACGCGGGAGCGGAGGAGGAGACGGGCTCTCGCCAGGGCCCGGCAGACCGGCTGCTTGCGGACATAGAAGGGGCGGAAGAGTCGGTGGCGCCGCCTGCTGACGCCAAGGCGCGCAAAGCGGAGAAGAAAGCGCGGAAGGCCCAGGAAAAGGCGGAAAAGGCAGCCAGACGGAAAGCGGAAAAGGAGGCGGCCAAAGCCGGGAAGGCGGCGAAGCGGGGAAAGAAGCGCGGCGGAAAGGATCCGGAGCCATCGGAGACGAAGGCGGAGGGCTCCGGGGAGATTGAGGAGTTCGACATGCTTCTGGACAGGGACCTGCTGGACAGCATCGTCTCCGACGCGGGCAATGTGGGACGCGGGGAAGAGAGGGAATCCGCCGGGAAACCCGGTGGATTCAGCGTCAATGAGCTGGGAAAGGAATATGACGCTGCCCGGGAGCGGGAGAAAGCGCCGGAAGCGGAAAGGATAAAGGAAGAGGACGTGGCGCCAGTAAAAGAAAATACAGCGGAATCCGATATCATGGAGCTGGATATGGACGAGATAGATGCCTTTATCCCGGACATCTCCAGCGGGCCGCAGGAAGAGGCAGGAGCAAAGCGCAAGGGCGGCTTCATGTCCAAAATCATTACCATGCTGACCGAGGAAGAGCCGGAGAATGAAGATATCCCCATGTCTGAGGAGAACCAGGAGATTCTGAAGGACCTGGACAAAGAAAAGGCCGGCGGCAAGAAAGCGAAAAAGGCGAAGAAGCCCGCCAAGAAGAAAGAGAAGAAAAAAGCGCCTAAGCCTGCCAAGCCGCCGAAACCCAAGAAGCCGAAGAAGGAAAAGGAGCCGGAGCCCTATACCGGCAAGAAGCTGACCTTCAAAAAGTCCCTGCCCATCCTGCTGCTGGGTGCTACGGTAGGCGCCGTGGTGTTCATCTTCGTGAACCTGGCTACGGACTATTCCGTAAAGCAGGAGGCCGCGGAGGCTTTCAGCAACGGGGACTATCAGACCTGCTACCAGAACCTGTACGGCAAGAAGCTGGATGAGGAGCAGGCCCGGATGTACGGAAAGGCAGAGAGCATCCTCTATATGGAACAGGAGTGCAGGAAGTACGAAATCGTCCTGAAAAACGGCACCGAGCTGCAGGCGGTGGACAGTCTGCTCCGGACAGTGGCGGATTTTCCGGCCGTCCAGGAATATGCCGCCCAGTGCGAGGCTCTGCCGGAGGTAGAGCAGCTCTATGCCGGCATCCTGGGCATCCTGTCCGACAAGTATGGCATCACGGAGGAGCAGGCGAAGGAAATCGCGGCACTGGGGAGCCGCATTGAGTATACCAGAGCCGTCACCGCGCTGGTGGAAGGAAAGGGATACGGTTCCGGAAGCGCGTCCTCTGTGCCCCGGCAGCCGGAAGGGGATTCCAGCGATGCGGGGGAGGCTGAAGGGCAGCCCGGGGGAGCGCCCGAGGACGGAGCGGATGCCATTGTGGACGAACTGCCGGAAGAGGCTGAGCTGGGAGAGGAAAATTTTGCGGACTGACGCCGGAAAAGGCGGGGACGGAAGAGGGGAATTTCGCAGACCGATGCCGGAATATGCCGCGTCCGCCGAGAGGGAAGGATACAGCGGCAGAATGTGGGAAGATGCAATATGATAGCGATTATCGATTATGATGCAGGGAATATAAAAAGCGTCGAGAAAGCGCTGCTCCATCTGGGACAGGAGGCGGCAGTCACCAGGGACGCGGAAGCAATCCTGGGGGCTGACGGCGTAATCCTGCCCGGGGTGGGGGCATTCGGGGATGCCATGGAGAAGCTGCAGGCTTACGGACTGGTGGATGTAATCCATCGGTGCGTGGAGTCCGGGAAGCCCTTCCTGGGAATCTGCCTGGGGCTGCAGCTACTGTTCGACAGCAGCGAGGAGAGCCCTGGGGCGGAGGGGCTCCATGTCCTGGAGGGGCGGATCCTGCGGATACCCGCTTCCGGCGGGCTGAAGATTCCACATATCGGATGGAACGATCTGAGCTTTCCCCGGAAGGGGCGGCTGTTTGAGGGACTGGAGGGAAATCCGTATGTCTATTTCGTCCATTCCTATTATCTGCAGGCCGCGGATGAGGGCATTGTCACGGCGTGTGCGGAATATGGGACACATATACACGCTTCTGTAGAGAAAGGGAATGTGTTCGCCTGCCAGTTCCATCCGGAGAAGAGCTCCGGGGCGGGGATGGGAATCCTGCGGAATTTCTGCAGAATCTGTATGGGGGAGGGCTGATGCATACAAAGAGGGTGATTCCCTGTCTTGACATCAAGGACGGCAGGGTGGTAAAAGGAATCAATTTCGTGAATCTGCGGGATGCGGGAGACCCGGCGGACGTGGCCGCGGCATACGATAAGGCCGGGGCGGACGAGGTGGTGTTCCTGGACATCACGGCTTCCTCGGACAGCCGCAATACCCAGCTTGAATGGGTGCGGCGGGTGGCC
>OFFE01002658.1_pt1 | contig 10341 bp, 11 predicted proteins | sample 1521371 | NCBI WGS metagenome assembly OFFE01 (sample SAMEA3504131, study PRJEB24116) | mouse gut metagenome | biome: mouse gut; feature: mouse-associated habitat; material: faeces | place: Denmark | collected 2011 | reverse complement strand
GCCGTCCATCTCCGTGAGCAGCTGGTTCAGGGTCTGCTCCCGCTCATCGTTGCCGCCCACCTGGCCGTCCCGCTTCTTGCCGATGGCGTCAATCTCGTCGATGAAGACGATGCAGGGGGCCTTCTCCTTGGCCTGTTTGAAGAGGTCGCGGACCTTGGAAGCTCCCATGCCCACGAACATTTCCACGAATTCGGAGCCGGACATGGAGAAGAAGGGGACGCCGGCCTCCCCGGCCACGGCCTTGGCCAGCATGGTCTTGCCGGTGCCGGGAGGGCCCACCAGCAGCAGGCCCTTTGGCATGGAGGCGCCTACATCCGTGTATTTCTGGGGATTGTGGAGGTAGTCCACGATTTCCGCCAGGCTCTCCTTGGCCTCGTCCTCCCCGGCCACGTCGTCGAAGTGGATGCCCTCGGTGGACTGGACGTAGACCTTGGCATTGCTCTTGCCCATGCCGAACATCATGGCGTTGGGCCCACCGGCCTTCTCCGTCAGCTTCCGGCTCAGGTACTGGCCTAACAGGATGAAGATCAGCATGGGCAGCACGGCGGAGAGGAAGATGCTAAGCAGCGGCGAGGTGGGCCGCTCGATGTCCTTGGCGAAGACGGCCCCGGCATCGTAGAGCCTCTGGGTCAGGTCGGGGTCGTACATGATGCCCGTGCTGTAGACCTGGGTGTTCTCCTTGTCCGTGAAGATGATTTCCGTACTGTCCATCTGGACTCTGCCGATGGCATTTTCCTCCGTCATCTTCATGAAGGTGCCGTAGTCCACCTCCATGATCTGCCCCTGCATGAGCAGAGGGGATACCAGCATGTTGAAGAGGAAGATGACGAGAAGCGCGATTCCATAGTAATAAATCAACGGTTTTTTGGGTGACTTTACTTCTTTCATAGGGGACTCCTTTCGTATATTCAACCTTATGTGTTTCTTGCAGAAAGCATTTTCCGGAAACAGTGTGCCGGAAACTTCCGGTTCAAGTTCTGGAATCCATTATAACGCTTCACGGGTTCTGGAGCTTTCACTGCCTATACGCAGTCAGTTTACTTCAGGAACGTAAACAGCATGATCACAATTCCCAATACCACCAGAATGATTCCCGTGGCCCGGTTCAATGTCTTGGGCGCGGCCTTGTTGGCGAAGACGGCGGCAATCCGGGCCCAGAGGAAGGTGAACAGGACGCACAGCCCCCAGATCCGCCAGTCCGGCAGGCTGCCGATGGCAAAGTGGGACACGGCCCCGGTGAGGGCGGTGAAGGTCATGATGAACACGCTGGTCCCCACGGCCGTCTTCAGCTCATAGCCCAGCACTGAGGTGAGTATCAGGAGCATCATCATGCCGCCTCCCGCGCCTATGAAGCCGCAGATGAAGCCGATCACCACGCCGCATACCAGGGACTGGACTGTGCGCTTTTTCGCGGATACGCCCCCCATGGACTCCTTCGTGGTCATCACAGGCTTCACGATGAACTTGATGCCCAGGAGGAACGTCATGAACACGGAGAAGGTGCCCATGGTGGCGGGCTTCACCAGGCTGGCCACGTAGCTGCCCACCACGGTGAAGGCCAGGACGCTGGCCATCATGATCAGGCCGTTTTTGATGTCCAGGTTCTTATTCTTCCCATAGGTATAGGCGGATACTGCGCTGGCCAGCACGTCCGAGGACAGTGCGATGCCCACCGCCATGTAGGGATCCATGTCCAGGAAGGTGATGAGCATGGGGCTGATCACCGCCGCGGCGCTCATTCCCGCGAAGCCAGTGCCAAGGCCTGCCCCCATGCCGGCGAAAAAGGTGACTGCAAGTATCAATATCCATTCCATATCATTCGCTTCCTTTCAATATTTGATTCAGATTGTGCTCCACAATCTCCATCACCCGGTGGAAGGTCTCCCGGGAGGCGGCGTCCACATCCCGGAAAACCGCTTCGTAAAAGCCGTTCTGGAGCTCCCGCCCTTTTTGGATCGCGGGCCGGGCCTTTTCGGTACACACCAGGACTGTCTTGCGCCTGTCCCCGGGGAACTCCCGCCTGTCCAGGTATCCCTCCTGCACCAGGCGCTCCACGTTCACGGACACCAGGTTCGCCTTCAGCCCCCGCAGCTCCACGATGTCCTTGGCCGTGTTGTAATCCGGATTGTTGGCCAGAAACATCAGGATGTCGAAAGCGGTCTGTGGCATGCGCAGCTCCCGGCACAGGGACCTGCACTGGATGCAGTAGGCCTGGAAGAAATTGTGGGCGAATTCTATGCTGACTTTTTTCCGCATGGGCACCTCCTTATTGGACTCTTCATTTTTGGATAGTTCAATTTTGAAGTATTTTAGCATATGGGGGCGGAGGTGTCAATGATTGGTGGGATTAAGAAAGTGGGAAATGTCTGAAAATTTTATGAATAGGCAGTTGTGTCATATGTATTTACCACACCGCCCAGGGGGAGCAGGAACGCCCCCCGCAGGGAGGATGCATGGCTTACCCGGCTCTGCAGGCCGGCTCAGACGCACCTCTCCGTCATGATGGACAGTATGGTCTGGTCTGTCTCCCGCATACCCTGGCTGGCCAGGATGCCCACGTTGGCGATGGTGTTGTCCACCCCCTTGGTGACGATGCCGTCCCCGCTCTTGAACTCCTGGTGGTTCTTATACATGTGGTAGCCCAGAATCCCCGCGTCCACGCTGGCGGCAATCTTGGCGGCGCAGGAGGGCTTGGCCCCGTCGCAGATGGTGCCGCTGATGATGGCCACGGCGTTGACGATGGTGTGGGCGATGGCCTCGTAGGTGCCCTCCAGCAGGTAGGCGATGCCCGCTCCGGCCCCCACGCCGGCGCTCACCGCGCCGCAGTAGGCGGAGAGGCGGCCGATGCCGCTCTTCTGGTGGACCGTCACCAGATCGCTCACCAGCAGAGCCCGGTAGAGCTTCTCCCGGCTGACCCCCAGGTGCTGGGCGTAGCGCACCACAGGCACGGAGGCGGTGATGCCCTGATTTCCGGACCCGGAGAGGATCACCACTGGCATCTCACACCCGCTCATGCGGGCGTCGCTGCCGGCGGCGGCCCAGGCCTTGGCCTCGGTCTTGATGTCGTTGGGGTAGTCCGCCAGGAGGACGGAGCCGATGTTGGCCCCCCAGTTGGTCCGCAGACCCTCCTGGGCAATGGCGGTGTTGCACTGGATCTGCTGCTCCAGCAGGGGGGAGACCAGATCCAGATCCACAGTCTCCGCGAACTCCAGAATGTCCGCCACCCGCAGCACGCTCTTGTCCGTGAGGCTGTCCTCGGCGGAGTCGCTCACCGGCTTCTCCAGCAGCGCCGCCCCGTCCTTCTCCTCCCGGACGATGTTGCTGTGGCTGTTGGCGATGTGGATCAGGGCGGAGTGGTCCCCCTGCCAGCCGATGAGCCGGATGTCCAGCAGCCGGGGCGTGTCGGAGCAGACGATCTCAATGGGCGTCCCCTGGGCGTAGGCGGCGATGTCCGGGTGGAGCTGGGCGGGCACATCGGAGATCACCTGGAGGATCCGATCCGGATCCCCGGCCACCACGCCGGCAGCCACAGCGGCCCGGATGCCCTTGAGCCCGCCGGTGTTGGGCACAATGACGCTCTTCACGTTTTTGATGATATTGCCGGACACCTCGGCCCGGATCTTCTCCGGCCGCGCCCCCAGCACCGCCCGCAGCCGGGCGGCGGCGTAGGCGATGGCGATGGGCTCGGTGCAGCCGGTGGCGGGCACCAGTTCCTCCTTGAGAATGGAAATGTAGGCGTTCTTTACAGCGTCAGTCAGCATCGTCGTCCTCTCCTCGTTTGGTTGATATGTTGATGTTCAGCTTAAAAACAGATAAAATAAATAAGGTATGCAGCAAATCACTACAGCGCCAATTATGCAAACTGTAATAACATATATGACTTTCTTACGTTCCTCTTTTTTCATTTTGTTTCTCCCTTACAGCCAGCGGTTGTTCCAATACTTCTTGCATTATTTTGATTGGCAGGATCTTTGTAACCCCTGCAAACCTTCTTCCAAGAGCTCGCCATTTGGGAAATTGTCAATGATAATGGCGCTCTTCTTTTCTCTGAGAGCAGCCGCGGCCTCCGGCCGGCCTGGGGAAAAAGAAAGAAGTCAGACGTTCTCGGCGGGCAGAGAGTCGTCCTCCCGGATCCACTCCGCCACCTCCACCGCCGTGTACCGGGCCGGTCCCGTGCGGATGACCACCTTCTCCAGCCCGGCGTTGATAATCATCCGCCGGCACATGGCGCAGGAGGTGGCGTCGGAGAGGATCTCCCCGGTGAGGGCGTCCTTCCCCGCCAGATAGAGGGTGCCCCCCACCATGTCCCGCCGGGCGGCGGAGATGATGGCGTTGGCCTCCGCGTGGACGCTGCGGCACAGCTCGTACCGCTCCCCCCGGGGCACCTGCATGGCCTCCCGGGCGCACCGGCCCAGATCCACGCAGTTGCGCCGGCCCCGGGGCGCGCCGTTGTAGCCGGTGGAGATGATCTCGTCATTTTTGACGATAATGGCCCCGTAGCACCGGCGCAGGCAGGTGGCCCGGCCGATGACCGTCTCCGCGATATCCAGATAGTAGTTGTCCTTGCTGACACGGTTCATGGCTGCGCCTCCTTGTCTTTTCTCCAGTATGCACGAAGCAGGGCGAAAAAGCAAGAGAAAGGACGAAATTTTTCACCCCATGCAGCGGTAGGCCTCCACGATGAGGGCCACGCAGCTCTCCACCCCCAGCCGGCCGCTGTCCAGGCAGAGATCGTAGTGGCGGGCGTCCCCCCACCGCTGATCCGTGTAGAAGCGGTAGTGCTGGGCCCGGGCCTTGTCCCGGCGGGTGAGAATGGAGGCCGCCTTCTCCCGCTCCAGGCCGTGCTCAACGATGCTGCGCTCGATCTTGAAGGACATCTCCGAGTGGATGAACACGTTCAGGGTGTCCGCCTTGCCCGCCAGCACGCAGTCCGCGCACCGGCCCACGATCACGCAGGGCCCCTTTGCCGCCGCCTCCAGCAGGATCTCCGACTGGGCCTGCTGGAGCTGGTCCGTGAGGGCGCTGCCCGTCTTCAGCGCACCGCTGCTGAAACGGGTGCCGTAGCCGATGATGTGGCCGATGGCCCCGCCGTGGAAGTACTCCCCGTGGGAGCGGATGAAGTCCGGCGACAGCTTGGTCTTTGCCGCCGTCAGCTCCACGATCTTCTTGTCATAGAAGTCCACACCCAGCCGCTGGGCCACCAGCTTGCCGATGGTGTGTCCTCCGCTGCCGCACTGGCGGCCGATGGTGACGACACGATTTGCCATAAAAAGCCCTCCCCTCGTTTTGTTCAATGATACCACATTTTGTCCGGAGAGTAAAGGATTTTTGTACAGAATGAAGCCAGGGGATGTTTGACAATCCGCAAACATCCCCTGGCCTTTTTATGTGGTCAGGCTCTCCAGATACTCCTCCAGGCAGACCCCCTGGTCCCGGATGGCCTGGGCCGCCTCCCGGCCTACGTAGCGGTAGTGCCAGGGCTCGTAGATGATGCCCGTCACATCGCTCTTGCCCTCCGGATAGCGGAGGATGAAGCCGTACTCCCAGCAGTGCTCCATGAGCCACCTCTGCACAGCCGTGGTCTCCTGGGACTGGTCCAGATTCTGGTTGGCCGCCGCCACGATGTCCACCGCCAGCCCCAGCTGGTGCTCGCTGGTGCCCGGGACGGCCACCGATTTGGCCGCCTCGGTCCGAGCCTCCTCCGTGGAGAGGCCCTGGGCGGTCAGCCGGTCCACCTTGTTCTGGAAGAGCTGTTCCTGCTTCTCCTGGGTGCGGTAGGAGGAGCAGATCAGAGGGCTGAGCCCGGCGGCCCGGCAGTCGTCCATCATCTCCTGGAGGTCCGGATAGCACCGCTGGTCCACGCTGTGTCCGTTGGAGAGCTGGGTGAGGGTGAGGTCATAGTCCTCCGGCAGGGGGTTCCAGGGGTTCACCAGCAGCAGGCTCCAGCCCTCCTCCGGCAGAACCGGCTCCTCCCCCCTGGGCAGGACCGGCTCCTCCCCCCTGGACACCGAGATAACCCGCAGGGACCGGGTCTGCCCGGACGGCGCTTCTCCCTCCTCGTCCGGCATACCAACGGCGAGGGCCATGGCAAAGGACGCCAGGGCCAGCAGGAGCATGGCCAGGGGCAGCCGGCTCTGCCGCCGCGTCCGGCGGCAGGGCGGCCTCCTGTCCTCCGTGAAGAACTGGAGATCCTGGCGGGTGGGAACGGAAAATTCTCTTTCGTACATGGCAAAACACCTTCCTGTGATGGGATGTCCCCATCATAGAACGGCGTTTCCTAAAAACAGCCGTTTTTCGGCATCGGTTTGGCATCCATTTCCTTAAGAGCCTGTATCTATCCCGGCGGAGAGAGGCTTTGCGGAGGACTTTACCGCATGGAGCTCAGGACGGCGATGCCGTCCCGGCAGTAGAGATACAGCCCCATCTGGAACAGCTCCTCCTCTCCCAGATAAAAGGGCAGGAAAAATTCCGCAGAGCCGTCATCGTACCACATCTCCTCGATCTCCAGGATCTCCGCGCCGTAGTAGACCTCCATAAACTTCCGCCACCGGTCCATCCAGATGTACACGTCTTCTTTCCCCGCCTGCTGTCCCGCGGAGGCGTCCATCACCTGCTGTCCTGGGACGGGAACGATCTCTATGTGCGTCTGTCCCGGGATCGGCACAGACGCATAGAGGAGCTTTCCGGAGGCGTCGTCCAGATAGAAATAGTAGCCGCTGCCAGACCCTTCAGAGTAGATTGTCCATATGGGGATGGAGAAGCTCTCGTCCTCATCCATGGGGAACAGAGAGCCCGAATAGACCCGGAAGGCTGCCGCGTTCTCTGCCGCCCAGGGCTCCGCCAGACCGCAGTCCGCCATCAGGGTCAGGGCCTCACGGACCGCCGCCAGGGCCTCCTCCTCGGTGAGGACAGCGCCCTCGGCCTGGTCCGACATGCCGTAATCCTCCTTCTGGACCACCCCCAGGGTCTCCCGCAGATCCGTCTCCTGCCGCAGTGTCAGGCTGAACAGATCCAGAATCCGCTCCTCCTGCCGCTCCTCCTCGTACTGGTCCTGCACATAGAACACCGCCCAGGGCATGGCCGCCCCAACGGCCATCAGCAGCAGCGTGGCCAGGGGCGCCAGAGCCCGTTTCAGCCATCTCATGACCGTCCTCCTCTCAGCTCTACGGTAACGCGGGTCCCCCGGGTCCCGTCGGTCCGGTTCTCAAAGCGGATGGACCCGTGGTGGAGTGCCGCGATCTCCTGGCACAGGGCCAGCCCCAGGCCAAAGCCCCCCTGCTTCCGGGATCTGGCCTTGTCCACCCGATAGAAGGCCTCCGTCAGATGGGCCAGGGCCTCGTCGGGAATGCCCCGGCCGGTGTCGGTCACCTGGAAGCGGCACCCGTCCGGGAGCATCTCCTGGCGGAGCTGGAGCTGGCCGCCCCGGGCCATGGCCTTCTGGGCGTTGTCGGCCAGATTGAGCAGCAGGGACCAGGTGAGATCCGGCTCCAGGCGGCAGGACCCGCTCTCGCAGGCGCAGGACACGGTAATGTCCCGCCTGGCCAGCAGGGGCCGCAGCCGGTCCGTCAGCTCCTCCACCAGCTCCTCCGGGCAGACCTCCGCCAGCTGAAGGGGCTGCTCCCGGATCACCAGCAGCTCCAGCAGCTTCCGGCTCAGCCGCTCCAGCCGCCGGCCCTCGGAGTAGAGGTAGCCCGCCGCCTCGGCCTGCTCGGCGGGGGTCAGGGTGCCGCTGCGCAGCAGCTCCGCGTAGCCGATGAGGCTGGTCATTGGCGTCTTCATCTCGTGGGCAAAGCTGCCCACAAACCGCTCCTGCCGCTCCACGGCCTGCCTGAGTTCCACCACCGTGTCCTCCATCCGGGCGGCCATGGCGTTGAAATCCGCGCTCACCGCCCCGATCTCGTCCCGGGAGCGGATGGGCACCCGGGCGGAGAACTGGCCGGAGGCGATGAGGCGGGAGGCCCGGCTCAGCCGCTCCAGGGGCGCGGTCAGCACCCGGGAGATGGTGTAGGAGAGCAGGGCGCACAGCCCGTCCAGCACAAGAAAGACCCGGAGGTAATTGCGCTGATGGGACTGCCGCAGCTCGTAGACTGCGGAGATGTTGTGGGCCGTCTGGAGGCAGAGGGTCTCCCCGTTGGTCTCCACCGCCCCGGAGAGGACCAGATAGGGGGCCCCGCTCCGGAGCTCCTCCATGCGGATCAGGCACGCCCCCGGCTCCGGCGTCTCGCCGCCTTGGAGAAGGGGAGCCAGGACCGTGTCCGACTCGTAGAGGGCCCCGGTCTCCGTGTCCAGGCGCAGGGCGGACCAGGCGGAGCGGTTCTGCCCGCACAGCTGCTCCATGGTCTGGGAGATGACCTCCGCGTCCAGGTAGGGGTCCAGGCCGTTGACGATCTGCAGGGCGCTCCAGGCCATGCGGTAGGCGGCAAAGGCCGCGTCCTTCTCCCGCTCCAGGGCGTCCCGAAAGGAGGCGTGGATCAGCAGGCTCCCCCCGGTCCCGAACAGCAGGCTCAGCGCCGCCAGCATCCACAGCGTCATCTTCACCCGGAATTTCACGGCCCGACCTCCAGCCGGTAGCCCACCTTGTTGACGGCCTGGAGCATGTGCTCCCAGCCCACCTTTTTCCGCAGCCGCTGGACGTGGAGGTCCACGGCCTTGCTGCCGAAGGGGTATTCCTCCCCCCACACCCGCTCGTAGATGGTCTCCCGGTACATGGCCCGCCGGGGGTTGCGGGCGAAGAGCAGCAGCAGCTCGTACTCCGTCCGGGTCAGGCTGACCTCCTCCTCCCCCCGCCACACCTGCATGGAGCCGGTGTCGATGGTCAGCCCGCCGATGGTGAGCACCATGTCGCACTTCTGGTACCGCCGCAGCACCACGTCGATCCGGGCCAGCAGCTCGATGGTCTCAAAGGGCTTGACGATGTAGTCCTCCGCCCCCAGCCGCAGGCCCTTGACCCGGTCCGCCACGGCGGATTTGGCGGTGAGGAAGATGACCGGAATCTCCAGGGGACGTATGTACTCCATCAGCTCGAACCCGTCCACCTCCGGCAGCATCACGTCCAGCAGGATCAGATCGTACTGGTTTTTCTCCAGCAGATCCGCCGCCTCCCCGCCGTCATAGGCGCAGGTGCAGCGGTAGCCCTCCTTGGTCAGGCTCATGCGGATGAGGCTGGAGATGGGCTTCTCGTCCTCCACAATCAAGACATGTATCAAGGGATACGCCTCCTTTTTCCGTCTATCCTACATCTCCCCGGCATCAAAATGGCAACAGCGGCGGCGCTGATACCTGCGCAAAGAGCCTGCTCAGCATCTCCTGTCCATACACGGCAAAATGCTCAGCAGGCTCTTTGAATTTCTTGGGCAGGCAAACGCACCCCTTAGGGGAGGACGCTGTAGCTGCCCCGGACCAGCACCGTGGCCTCGCCGGAGGCCCGCACCCCCGCCGGGGCGGGCATGAGGTAGAGGTGGTTGGCCTGGAGCACGCCGCCGCCGTTGACGCTGCCGCCGGAGGTGGCGTCCACCATGCCGGGCACACTGGCGCTGTCCGCCACGCAGACGGCGCTGCCGCTGCGCAGCAGGACCTCGCACCCCGCCTCGCCGGAGAGGGTCTGTCCGGCGGAGAGAGTCACGGCGGTATAGGCGGATACCGGGGCGTCCGGGGAGCCGCTGCCGGAGAGCTGGCCCCGCAGCTCCTGCTCCCGCTGGGCGATCTGCTGGTCAATCTCCCCCCGGAGCCTGGTCCCCCGGTCCTCCAGGGCCTTGTCCACCTTCTCCAGCGCCTGGGACAGGAAGGTGTCGTTGAGGTAGCTGAGGGTCACCAGAGGGTCCCCCTGGGAGCCCGCGCCGCCGGACGCCAGGGCGGCGAAGGCGGTGAGCACCACGGCGGCCAGAAGGAGGCAGGCGGCGGTGCGGAATGTCTTCTTTTTCATAGGTACTCCTTATGTACAAGATGGCGGGAAAAGAACAGGCCCGCGAGGCGCAGCCGCGCCGCGGGCCTGCGTACAATTCCCAGGACTGACCGGGGGCTATACAAGCCTGTCGCTGTGCAGACCGAAGCTGACGGCGATGGCCGTGTCAACTCTGTCCATCAGTTCCTTGTCCACGCGCCCCATTTTTTCCCGCAGACGACGCTTATCCAGCGTGCGGATCTGTTCCAATAGTACCACAGAATCCCGGGTAAGTCCATACTTTTGTGCAGCCAGTTCAATGTGTGTGGGCAGCTTGGCCTTGCCGGTCTGGCTGGTGATGGCCGCCGCTATGACTGTGGGGCTGTATCGGTTCCCTGTATCGTTTTGAACGATCAGCACGGGACGGACGCCGCCCTGCTCACTCCCTACCACCGGGCTGA
>OFFE01002657.1_pt1 | contig 10341 bp, 14 predicted proteins | sample 1521371 | NCBI WGS metagenome assembly OFFE01 (sample SAMEA3504131, study PRJEB24116) | mouse gut metagenome | biome: mouse gut; feature: mouse-associated habitat; material: faeces | place: Denmark | collected 2011 | reverse complement strand
TCCGCAAGCTCAACGGCGAGATCGTGGGCACCTACACCACCGACCGCTCCGGCGTCATTTCCCTGCCCGAAGCGGAAAAGGGCTGGTATCAGGTCACGGAGCTGAAAGCGGCCAAGGGCTATCAGTTGGACAGCCAGCCCTATCAGATTGAGGTAAAGGACGGCGGCACCGCCACCCTGGAGATCACCAACCGGCAGACCGGCAGCGCCATCATCCACAAGATCGACAGCGTGACCGGCAAGGGCATTTTCGGCGTGAAGTTCCTGCTTTCCGATGCCAAGGGCAATCCCGTGGGCACCTATGAGAGCGACAACGAGGGCTATGTCTATGTGGACGGCGGGCTTGCGGATGGGAAATACACCGTCCGGGAGATCGAGTGCGCGGATGGCTATATCCTGGACACCCAGCCCAAGACCATCTATGTGGAGTACGGCGGCTGTACCACCATCACCTGGAAGAATACCGCCGTCACTGGGCAAATCCAAGTGACCAAGACCAGCGCCGACTATAACTCCATGAACGGTTGGCCCGCTGGCACCCCCATCCCCGGCACCGTGTTTGAGATTTACCACTACCGCACCGGGAATCTTATTGACACCATCCGAACCGATAAGAACGGCGTGGCCGTGTCCAAGCCCCTGCCCCTGGGCCGCTACAAGGTGGTGGAATCCCAGGCCGCTGACTTCTACGGGCTGGACAAGACCCCCATTGACGTGGAGATCGAACACGCTGGGCAGATCGTGAAGGCCGCTATGACCAACAAGAGCCTTTCCACCAATGTGGCGATCCAGAAAACTGGCTATGCGGAGGTCATGCCCGGTCAGAATATCCGCTACACCTTCTCCAACATCGCCAACAATTCCACCACCGCGCTTACCTCTTTTTATTGGAGAGATACGCTGCCCGTGGAGGCGGTACGGCTGGCGAAGATCACCACCGGCACCTACAATGCCCCCGGAAACTACAAAATCGTTTACAAAACCAACCTCACCGGCGGCGAATACCGTGTCCTGGCGGACAGCCTGAACACCCAGCAGAACTATGTGCTGGAAGCGTCCCCGGTGGCCCTGCGGCTGGCGTCCAACGAGTATGTGACGGAGGTCATGTTCGTGTTTGGCACCGTGCCCGCTAATTTCCGGCAGGTGGAAGCCCCCAAAATCGACTGCACCGTTGTGTCCTGGGCCAAGGGCGGCAGTCAGTTTGTCAATCAGGCGGACGTGGGCGGCGTCTACAACGGTCAGTGGATCATGGCGACCACCCGCTGGGTAACGAAGGTCTACGCCCCCTCCAAGCCCCTGCCCCGGACGGGGTATTGAGCATTTCCCCCGTGGCCCGCTCTGCGGGCCACTTACATAGGGCCGTTCGCACATTTGAAACCGCTTCTTTTTTCTTGTACTATGTAGGTGAAAGGAGCTGTTTCAAATGTTCAAACGTGAAAAGAAAGTCTGCCTTGAACTGACTGACGAGGAATACCGGCTTGTCCGCAAATGCCTGATGGACTGGCGGAACAAGCTGACCAAGCAGGGCAAATGCGCCGATCCGGTGAATGAGCTTCTGGCAAAGCTGATGGCCTGATAAAACTAAGTTTCTCCTGATATACCGTACATACACCGCTCTCTGTCCCCCAGGACATAGGGCGGTGTAAATTTTTGGACAAGGAGGAACCGGCATGGAACAGATACCTTTTGCGTATGGCGGGCTGCACTTTATCCCGGAGCAGCGGTTTGAACCGCAGGGCCAGTACCACAGCCGAATACCGCTGTCCCGCATGGGGCAGACAGCGGCAGAGCTATTTCCCGGCGAGTTTGCCTACTCCCACAAGGAGTTTTACGCGGCAACCACAGTGAAAGACTGCGACATCTTCCGCTGTGTGGAAAGCGGGCGGCTGTACGTCCCCTGTGAGGACGGCTTGCGGCTCTATGAGGAACCGCCCAACCGGGAGAGGGGGCGGGAGCATGGGCGGTAATGCGGAGAAGGGCAGCTATCACGCAGTCTCCCTTTCAGGGGGTAAGGATAATGAAAAGAGATATAAAATGAAAAGTCACCTCCAAAAAGATTGAAAAATAGCGGGTTGATGAGCGAAAAACTTTCCATAATCTTTTACAATGATGTAGAACCGCAAAAGCGGAAATACATCAAGGAGGAAGATTATGGAACAAAGGCAAACCATAAGCCAGATTGCAGAATGTGTAATCTCGGAAATGGAGCGGATGCAGTACTCACCAGCAACCATCTCAACGTTTCGTGTGAAAGCGAAACAGCTAAGTCGCTATGTGCAAGAGAAAACTGGTACGGATTACTTCACCGAGGAATTGGGCCGGAGGTATCTGGCCGACACGATTGGATTTCCATTTGCAGAAAACCGGTGGCTGACAAGTCCAGAGGCATCCCATATACGCTGCGTACGCAGGATTGGTGAATATCAACTGTACGGTGCGGTGTTGCGAAATCACGCAAAGAATGCCAAAACCCTTGACGGATGGGAACTGGGTGATGAAAAAATCATTGCGGCGTATGTTGAATCAGTACAGACTGCGGACAACAGCGATGCTACAAAAAAGCTTCGTATCCACCACATCAGGCAGTTCTATGAGTTTCTGGCATCACGGAAAGTATCTGGAATCCATGACATATCCGCACAAATTATTTCTGACTACGCCGCGTCACTCCAAGGGGAATCCCCCGTCTATACGAAGCACCGATTAGCAACTCTGCGCTTTTATTTTCGCTTTCTGAAACAAAAAAGTATATTGGAATGCGATTGGTCATTTGCTGTCCCGAAAGTGATTGCGCCTAAAAATCTGAATGTGCCTGCTTTATGGAGCAGGGAGGAACTGGAACGGCTGCTCAAGAGCATTGACCGGGGCAGTCCGGCTGGGAAGCGTGATTATGCCATTATTTTGCTGGTGGTACAACTCGGCTTGAGGATTGCAGATGTTTCCGCTCTGCGGCTGGACAGTTTAAAATGGGAACGAAACGAACTTGAGTTTATCCAGCATAAGACAGGCAACCGAATAACGCAGCCGCTGCTGGAGGATGTGGGCTGGGCCATTATTGATTACATCAAATATGGACGGCCCAAGGCGGAATCGCCATTCGTTTTTCTCACGGCGAATGCACCGTATACCCCGATGAAAAGCGGCTCGATTGGGTGTATCCTGGATCGGCACAGAGCGCGGTGCGGTATTGAAAAGAAGAATGGCGCGGTGAGCGGTATGCATTCTCTGCGCCATGCGATGGCGCGGCGCCTGCTGGAGCAAGGAACGGAATTGTCCACCGTTGCCAATATCATGGGCCATACCAGCTATGCCTCGACATCTCCCTATCTGAAGGTGGATATTGAGGGCCTGCGTGAATGTGCGCTTTCTCTTGGGGAGGTGTTGACAGATGCATGATGGCCCAGAAATTAAGACCTATCTGTATAGTGGCCCGCTAAAAGCAGCTTGTGAAGGATTTGTTCAAGAAAAACGTGCTGTTGGTTGCCTTTATAATACTGAGGCGAAAAAATTGAGCGAGTTTTCCCGGTTTACCCTTGCCTTTGATTTTCCAAAGGATACCCTGCCCAAAGAAGTTGTTCAGGCTTGGATCGCTAAAAAGTCTACCGATTCAGATAGAAACCAGTATGCCAGATTCTCGCTGATTTCCCAGTTCGCTAAATATATGGAACGGGTGGGCTATCCGGCCTATGTGCCTGGGCGGGATGAGATTGGGAAACTGCACAGAAACTTTGTTCCATACATTTTCTCCCATGAAGAAATCAGGGCGTTTTTTGAAGTTGCTGACACAATGACCTGCCCTCCAAAATCCGGTGCTCCAAGGCGGCGTCTGATTATGCCTGTCCTGTTTCGAATGCTGTATTGCTGTGGACTGCGGGTATCTGAAGCAACCAATTTGTTAGCCAGCGACGTGGACTTAGAGCATGGAATTTTGACAATTCGGAACAGCAAGTTTGGCAAGACCCGTTATGTTCCTATGTCCGCCGAATTAACAGCCGTATGCGCTGTTTATGCAGAAACGAGGCTCGTTGGCCCGCCGGGTGCAGACTGGTTCTTTGCAGCTCCAGATGGCGGACATTACAATACAAGGTCTATCTACAACATTTTCCGTGAACTGCTGTGGAAAGCAGGGATTTCCCACGGCGGAAAGGGAAACGGCCCCAGACTGCACGATTTCAGACACACATTTTGCGTTCATTCCCTGCAAAAGTGGACAATGCAGGGTTCTGATCCCACCACTCTGCTGCCCCGGTTGACAGCTTATCTGGGACACAATGATTTTTCCGCGACCGAGCAGTATCTGCGGATGACCGCCGAAGCGTATCCAGAAGTATCTCGGCTTATGGAGGAAAAATACGGATATATCATCCCCAGTATGGAGGGCAGTACAGATGAAAACCACTGATTTTGCCCAGTGCCTTGCTTCATACCTCACCATGTATCTGCCAGGGCAGCTTGGATTATCTGAAAATACAATCATGGCCTACCGGGATACGTTTAAGCTGGTTCTTCTTTTTGCTGAAACAGAGTGCCGTCTGAGGCCCGAGAAAATCACTCTGGCCGACTTTAACATTGATTTCATAGCGGCTTTCCTCCACTGGCTGGAGCAGGAGCGTAGCTGTGGTGTGGCTACCCGCAACCAGCGTTTGGCCGCGTTGAGGGCCTTTGCCAGATATGCGCGGACGCAGCACCCCGCCTACCTTTTTGAATCTCAGAAAATCATGGATTTGAAAGCAAAGAAAGCTCCTGCGCCAACCATTGCCTATCTTTCTCCTGATGATGTGCAGAGCATTTTCAGCCAAACAGACATCTCTACCAAATATGGGCGGCGGGATATGCTCCTGCTTAGCCTCATGTATGATTCTGGAGCACGTGTCCAGGAGATTTGCGACCTTCGTGTGCGCGATGTCCGCCTGCAAAAGCCGTCTACTGTTACACTGACGGGAAAAGGGCGCAAAACCAGATTCGTTCCAATCATGGCCAGCACCGCCAGTGCTTTGACCACATATTTTTCAGATAACGGCTTGTCCTGTCCCGAAAAGGCCGACCAGCCTCTGTTTACAAACCACCAGCGGGGAAAGCTCACCCGGGCGGGCGTTACATATATTTTGAAAAAGTATTTTGACGCTGCCAGACAGACGAACCCACATTTGCCCACGAAAATCTCGCCCCATATTTTGCGCCACTCCAAAGCGATGCATATGCTGCAAGCGGGGATAAACCTGATTTATATCCGGGACTTCCTCGGCCATGTCCATGTTGAAACCACTGAGATCTACGCAAAGGCAGACACTGAGATGAAACGCCGCGCCATTGAAAGCGCCCATATCCAAATTGATCCTGATTTGCCAGCGTGGACAGATGACAAAGACCTTATGGCGTTGCTGACAAATCTGTGCGGAAAAGATTGATGCACAAAATATTATGGAAAGAGTTTGGAGCTTGCTTCAGGCTCTTTCCGCATTTTTAAGGAGGTTCTTTCCATTTTGATTTTCTATTCATTATCCTTGTTATGGAAAGCTTTCCATAATAAGGACTCGACAGCTATGCTCCTGCTGATGATTGAGCGGGATATGCCCATTGATGTGGTACTGACCGCCGACACGGGCATGGAGTTCCCGGAGATGTATGAGCATTTGCAGAAATTGGACGATTTACTTTACCGGGAGCGCGGCATCCATCTCACCACCCTGCGGCATCCCAAGGGCTTTGAATGGCTCATGTTTGAGGAACCGAAGGTGAAGCAGTCCAGCATTGAGAACCGCCAGCGGCTGGGCGTCCCTCTCTATGGCAACGGCTGGCCCGGTGCCCGTGTGCGGTGGTGTACGGGCCAGCTAAAAACGCACCTGATCCACAAAGAGGTGAACCGGCTGAAAAAGGAGCGGAACGCCCTGCATTATGTGGGGATTGCCGCTGATGAGCCAAAACGCATCAAGGACGACCAATATCCCCTGGTGGATTGGGGCATTACCGAAGCCCAGGCGTTGCAGATCAGCTATGACCGGGGCTTTGATTGGGGCGGGTTGTATCGGATATACAACCGCTGTTCCTGCTGGTGCTGCCCCCTCCAGAGGATTGGGGAGCTGCGAAAGCTGCGAAAGCACCACCCGGAATTGTGGGCACGGCTCCGGGAAATGGACAAGCGGGCCATCACACAGTTTGGGCACAACCCGCTGGGGCAGTTTATGAAAAATTGGACAGTGGAACAGTTAGAGCGGAGATTTGCCAACGAGGACAGGCAAATCTCTGTTTCTTTTAGAGAGGAGCGGTGACAAATGGCTGATAAAGAAAAGGACATGGATAAGGAACTGTCCGAGATGCTGCGGGGCGTTCCGCCCCAAAATATCCTGATTTCCTTTGATGATAAGCCCGCCAAATCGCTGGCGGATTACGCAAAGGAGCATCAGGCGAAACAGAAAAAGCGCAAGCCTAAAAACGACAGGGAGAGGTGACGCAGATGCCGGACGAGAAGCGAATGATCGACAAATTTGAAGTCATCCATGCACTCCAGATTGGGGCGCGTGAGGTGGTGGTAGGCGTCAGCCCGGAGCAGGAGTTCATGTGCTGTTTCTGCACACGGGACAGTATGCGTGAGTATTACACCGAAGCGATGGGCAGCGATGATTATCTGGAGGTTATGGAACTCTACGCGGACAGGCTGAAAGATCAGGTTGCGGCGATGCAGGCCCAGCGCCAGACCCTTCACATTCCTCTGGATATGTTGGGCGGCGAACACTGTTTCCCGCTGCTTGACAGCGATGACATTACTGACAAGGTGGTGGCGGTCAAGCCGGGTGCCCTCCGCTATGAGTACCAACGGGCGGACTGTCAACTTATTCTTGTGACGAATGGTAGCGGGGCGCGGGGATATTCACGGGGAACATCGGTCTATGGCGTCAATGTGTTCACAGGCCGCAGGGATGGCCGGTGGGAGCGCCGGGATATTTTGGGCGAGGTCAAGCCGGAGTGCCTGCCGCAGTGGGCAAAAGACCGCCTGCCGGTTATCCAGCGTGAACAGGCGTTGGAAAAGGGGCGTGATCGGTAGTGAACTGTGAACCGTCATTCTCCCCCTGGGGCGTTGTTCAGACCTGCAAGACCATTTGCCCCGGCGTTTTTGAAGTGACCACGCCCAGCCACGGCGGTATCATGGTAAAGAAACAGGCTGCGTCCCAAATCTTTTCTGAATCTGCTCAGAAAGTTGGCTTTTGGGAGCGCGGCTGTCTTTGCTTTGAGGAAGATTGTGACGCCTGTGTTGCCCTGCGTGAGCTGATGGACAGGGGACTTCATACCGCGCCAGTGAATCAATACTTTGGCCCCGGCGAGTATGCTGCGTGTATTGACAGCAGCGTACAGCATTTTCACCCGGACTATTGGAAAGCGCGTGAGGATGGACTGACGCAAATGCCCAAACAAATCAAGATGAAGGAGTTTGAACGATAATGGAACTGACCATGAGAACCGCCACCCCCGCGGAACGGCTCTACACCTGCGGCCAGAGTACGCAGATTGAAGGCCAGACCGGGTGCGTTGGCCACCTGCGGGCCGACATGGGCGAGGATGGAAAGGGCTTTTTCAAGACCTGGGTAGACCACCGGCAAAGCCTTGGCACCGAGGAATTTCACGCCGAGTTTGAGAGCGTCCTGAACGCCCTGGTGGGCGATGAGCAGTACGGCGGCTTTCTCAAAAGCCGGGACGCCATGCGGGACTTCTGCCAGAAACACCCGGAGAGCGGCTTCAACGACGGCTTTTTGTTCGCTTTCCGGGCGGACACGGCGCAGTATTCCTACCTGCTCCGGCTGAACCCCTACAAGCAGGATGAAAACCTGTTTATCTATTGCTACCGCCGGGACTGGCTTGACCGCCACATGAAACAGGCTGAAAAGGGCATCCGTTTCATCACCCCGAATTATAAGGAGAAATTCAGAATTGAGGACGGCGACATGATACGGATCAGACGGTATGACGGTACTTCTATTGACCGGGTGTGCCGCTATATCGACGAGTGCCATCTGGAGGTGGGCGGCGGCTGGGATAACCTCTATCACATCTGTCAGTTTGCTGAAATGATGGAGCGCAATGGCAATTTTGTTATCCCGCTCAGAAGTTCTCTCCCAAAGGTCTGCTATGGCAAGGTGCCCGAAAAGCGGGCCATCGTGATGTTTGAGCGGGGCTTTGACGGCTACCGCTCCGCGTCCTATATAACGAAAGGCCGCACCAGCCAAAAGCTGGTTGACGAGTTGAACGACGGGATGGGCGTGACAAAGGCACAGGCGATGGCGATGCAGGCGGGCGCTACGCTGGGCTGGGACACCCCCGCCGCCAACCCCAAGAACTACGATGAACAGGGCCAGCCCATCAAGTCCCGGCACCGGGACAGGGGCGACGCCCGGTAAAGGAGCATGATATTTATGGATATGACCATGCGGCCCGCCGCTCCCGCAGAACAGCTTTATGCTTCTGACCAGAGTGCGCGGATTGCAACGCTGTGCAGAAGCCCCGGCTATTTGTTCGGGGAACTGGACAAAAATATTTCTGTTTTCTTCCGTAATTGGATGCGGAATGACCCCGCCGAGGACACGCCGGAGTTTAAGGCCGAGTTCAAGGCTGTCCTTGATATGCTCCGCTCCGACCCGCAGTATGGCTTTGTGCTGAAAAACCTCCCCCTGATGAACGTCTATTGCCTTAACAACGCGGAAGGGATGTGCAACCAGGGCCGGGATTTTGTGTTTCGGGCCGACACGCAGGACTATTCCTACCTGATCCGCTGTATTCCCTATGGGGAGGACAATCACGTTTATATCCACCCCTACCGCCGGGAGCGGTTGGACAGCCACATGAAACAGGCTGAAAAGGGCGTCCGTTTTGTTGCATTGGACGGCAAGGAGAAGTTCAGAGTTCCAGACGGCGATATGATACGGATCATTACAGGCAAGGGCGGTCACCTTGATCGTTTGGCCCGATACGTCGATGACAATCACGTTGAAATCAACGGCAGCTTTTATCACATCCGCGAGTTTGCGGAATGGATGGAGCAGATAAACGGCAAGGTGATTCCACTGCGTTCCTCTTTGCCGGAGAAGTGTTTCAGTATCACACCCGCCACAGACAAAATCGTCATCATAGTGAAAGGAGAAACAGTCCAACATCCTGTTTATATTCCTATTGAGGGAAGAACTGCCCGTGAGAGTGTCACTGCTGAAAATCAAATTATTGGAGTAACAAGGGCGCAGGAAGCCGCTATGTTGGCTGGCTCCCTGTTCGGCTGGGACACCCCCGCCGCTGACCCGAAAAACTACGATGAACAGGGCCAGCCCATCAAGCCCAAACGCCATGACAGGGGTGATGCCCGATGACGGAGGAAAAGCACCTGATTTGGAGCGATTACCTGGACTACGAGGACTGGCGGGCCGACCTGGAAGCCGAGTACCCGGAGCTGACCGAGTATGAGCGCATGGCCCTGATGCACGAGATCAACGGCGGGTATCTGGACGATGAGCGGGCGAACCTGAACATCCAGCTTGACCAGCCCATCCTTGTGATTGCCGACCTGGGCCTTTGGACGGGGCGGCACATGGGCTACAAGGAGATCGCCAGCGGCAACATCCGGGACTGCCTTTACAGTGACCGGGATATTGACTACTCCACCTGGTACGTTGACAGGCTGGGCGACCTGCGCTGTGACGCCATCCACCACGACGGCACCAATCACCTGCTTTACCGCACCTACAAACCCGGAGTGACGGAATCGCAAATCGACCTGCTGAAAGAAAAACTCTATTACGGAACGGCTACCCGCGCCGATATTACCAGGATCACCCGCAGGCTGGGTGACGAGATCGGCAAGGTCTACGGCTGGGACTTCCCCCAGCGTGGACGGCAGGCCGTGTCCGTGGAAAGGTAGGAGCATTATGGCACAATTTCCCCCGGTCAAATTGAAGGTACACCCCTCCACGTTTGACCTGATGATGACCATTCTGGAACACAACACCGCCGCCGAGGACGTACAGACCCGCAACAATGCCCAAGACTTGATGGAGAAACGTATGCGGTTTACCCGGCTCTATCCCGGCAGGGACGGCAAGCCCTGCGCCAGCATCCAGATGTACGAGAGCGAGGCGGCGGAGATGATCTGGCAGCTTCTCTATGCCTGCGCCGGGTTTTACCAGCCGGACAGGGAGTACAGCACGGAGCTGAAGAAAGGCGGTGGGGGTGACGCCCCATGAAGGGCGCACCTATCGACAAAGCCCTGTGCGAGTACCTGAAAAAATACCGCCGTGGGCAGGAAAGCGCGGCCTCCAGCAAGGAGCTGGAGGCCGCGTTCCACGTCAAGGGGACGGAACTGCGG
>OFFE01002638.1_pt1 | contig 10439 bp, 11 predicted proteins | sample 1521371 | NCBI WGS metagenome assembly OFFE01 (sample SAMEA3504131, study PRJEB24116) | mouse gut metagenome | biome: mouse gut; feature: mouse-associated habitat; material: faeces | place: Denmark | collected 2011 | reverse complement strand
CCCTGCGGGGCGGCTTTTTTGCCTCACGTATTCATGCTTTTTCCCGGCGGGGGCGCTCCGATTCCTTGATTAACCGCCTGCACAGCACAATCAGACGCTCCGCCACGTCCACCGCCCGCTCCAGGGCATAGATCACCGACGGGGTGAGTAGCAAAAACACCACGATCACCAGCCCCGACTGGAAATCCAGCGGCGTAAGCTGGAAGAAGCCGCCGAAGCCCAGCACAGCGATGACAAAGGCCCCCGTCATTGCCCCCAGCAGCGTCCAGCGCTTCCAGTCCAGCGGGCGGGAGATGTAGTACAGCACCAGCAGTCCCACCTCGCCCATGATGACGGTAGCCAGGGTGGACAGCGTGACCCGCTCGAAGGAGAAGGCCAGGGTGAACAGCTCAATGCCCACAATGAGCAGCACGTTGGTCAGCCCCCCCGGCAGGGCCCGGCGCAGCACGTTGGTCATAAACCGGCCCTTGACGATCTCATGGTTGGGCTCCAGCGCCAGCACGAAGGAGGGTGCGCCGATGGTCAGGGCACTGATGAGGGTGAGCTGGATGGGGATAAAGGGATAGGGGAAGCCTGCGAACAGGTTGATGAGGGACAAGAATAACGACATGATGTTCTTCACCAGATACAGCGCCGCCGCCCGCTGGATATTGTTGATGACCCGCCGCCCCTCCTGCACTACCTGGGGCATGGAGGCGAAATTGGAGTCCAGTAGCACCACCTGGGCCACCTGGCAGGCCGCCTCCGCCCCGGAGGCCATGGCGATGCCGCAGTCCGCGTCCTTCAGGGCCAGCACGTCGTTGACACCGTCCCCCGTCATAGCCACGGTGTGGCCCGCCTTTTGCAGCGCCTTCACCAGCTTGCGCTTCTGATCCGGGGTCACCCGACCGAACACGGTGTAATCCCGCACCGCTCGGGCGTAGTCGCCGGGCTCCTTCAGGGTAGCGGCGTCCACAAAGCGCTCCGCCCCTTTGATCCCCGCCTCCATGGCCACGGCGGACACGGTGGAGGGGTTGTCCCCCGAGATCACCTTCACCTCCACCCCCTGCTGGGCAAAGTAGCGGAAGGTGTCCGGGGCCTCCGCCCGGACGGGGTTGCTGATAACCGCCAGGGCCAGCGGCTCCACCGCCCCCGCGATCCCCCCCTCCATGGTGGGGGCATTGGCGCATTTCGCCAGCAGCAGCACCCGGCAGCCCTGCTCCTGATAGGGGGTGACCATGTGCTCCAGGTCGGCGTACCGGGCCTTCATGATAAACTCCGGCGCGCCCACCACATAGGCGCCATATCCCCGGAACACCACCGCCGACCACTTGTTGGCCGAGGTGAAGGGCACGGTACGCTCCACCTGCCAGATGGAGGACTTATGAAAGCGCTGGGCCATGGCCCGGGCGGTGTCGTTGTCCGCGTCGATGGCCTGGTAATAGGCGTTGAGGATCTCCTCCACCCTGGTCCCGGGGCAGCGGTCCTCGTCCAGGGGGACCACCTCCCGCACCGACATCTCCGGCTGGGTGATGGTGCCTGTCTTGTCCACACACAAAACGTCCACGTGGGCCAGGGTCTCCACCGCGCTCATCTCGTGCACCAGGGTCTGCCGCTGGGCCAGGCGCATGACGGACACCGCCAGAGCCACGCTGGTGAGCAGGTACAGCCCCTCGGGGATCATGCCGATGAGGGCGGCCACCACGGCGGGCACCGCGTCGGAAAACACGTTCTCCTGCACCACCAGTTCGTTGTAGAACAGGGCCGCCCCGATGGGGATGAGGGCAAAGCCGATGAAGCGGATCAACTTGTCCAGCGACTTCATCATCTCCGAACGGCCCACCCCCTGGTCGGCCTTGGCCTCCAGGGACAGCCGGGAGGCGTAGCTGGCCGCGCCCACCCGGTCCAGCCGGGCCCGGCACTTGCCGGACACCACAAAGCTGCCGCTGAGCAGCTCGTCGCCGGGGTTCTTTGTGATGGGGTCGGCCTCGCCGGTGATGAGGGCCTCGTTTACCGTCACCTGGCCGGACATCACCGGGCCGTCGGCGGGGATCTGGTCCCCCGCGCCCAGCTCCACAATGTCCTCCCGCACCAGCTTGTGGACGGGGACGGTGCCCAGCTGGCCGTCCCGCACCACCTTCACCCTGGCCTCGCTGAGCAGGGTGAGCTTCTCCAGGGTGGCCCGGGAGCGCAGCTGCTGGATAATGCCGATGACGGAGTTGACCACGGCGATGCCCAAAAACATCATGTCCCGGAAATTGCCTGACACCACCAGCAGCGCCGCCAACACCACAAACACCAGGTTAAAGAAGGTCAGGGTGTTCTCCCGGATGATCTGGCCGGTGGTCTTGGCGTTGGAGGCCACCGCCTCGTTGCCCAGCCCCCGCTCCAGCAGCTCGGACGCCTGGGCCGTGGTCAGCCCCAGCTTGGGGTCGGGAAAAATGCGCTCCGGCTCCCGGCGGTCCCGGGCGGGGCGCTCCTCCCGCCTGCGGGGACGCTCCTTGCCGTTCCGCCCGCGCCTGGGGGGCGGGGCCTGCTGCGCTTGTGCTGAATGAGCCATAGGTAAGCTCCTTTTTGTCGTAGTTTGGGGAATCATGGAATATCATACCACACAAAAGGGTTGGCGTAAACCGCCAACCCTTTAACGTTTTGTTAAATTCGACAAACGAGAAGCGCGGAGCCGCCGTGAGCAGCGCGGATGGAGCGCAGCGAGGGCAAAAGCCCTGCCGCCGCAGGGCGGACCGGGGTTTGCCCGAGACGGAGCGAAGCCGCGCGTCGCGAACAGGCGAAGCGTGACAACGAGAAGCGCGAAGCCGCCGTGAGCCACACTTCCCTCAGACCGTCCACCTGACCTCCACCGTGAACACCCCGTCCTCCCACCGGGCGCGGGCGGCGTGGCCCATCCGCTCCGCCAGGGCCTTGACGATGGCCAGCCCCAGCCCGGTGCTCTGGCCGGTGCGCATTTTGTCCGCAGTGTAGAACCGCTCGAACACATGGGCCGCGTCCTCCTCGGAGAGCCCCCCCGCCCGGTTGGAAAAGGCGGACACCACGGCGTTCCCCTCCCGGTACAGCTTCACGGCCAGGGCGTCTTCCCCATGGCGCAGGGCGTTGGTAAGCAGGTTGGAGAAGATCCGGGTCACCGCCCCGCTGTCCGCCCACACCGGGGGCAGGCCGGGGGCGATGTCCACCTCCACCACCAGCCCCGCCGCCTCAATCTGCTCGTAGGCCGCCGCCAGCTGGTCGGACAGCGCCCGGCCCAGATCCACCTTTTCCCGCTCCAGAGGCAGCTCGCCCCCCTCGATCCGGGACAGGTCGTAAAAGGCGGCGATGAAGGTCTGGAGGGTCCGGGCCCTCCCCTCAATCACCGCCAGATACTCCCCCTTTTTTTCCGGGGACAGCCCCTCCCCCTCCAACAGCTGCAAATAGCCCAGGATGGAGGTCAGCGGCGTGCGCAGGTCGTGGGACACGTTGGCGATCTGCTGCCGCAGCTCCTGTTCCTTCCGATGGTAGACCGCCCGCTCCTCCTGGCGCAGCTCCAGCAGCTCGTTGAGGCAGACCAGCAGCTCCTCCGCCCCGGCGCTGGGGCAGGGCAGGGAGAGGCGGGCGGTGGTCTCGTCGGCCATCTGCTCCCGCATCCGGCGGGCGGCCCGATGAAGCCCCCGCTCCAGCGTGATCTGCCGCCCGATGAGGACGGCACACAGCAGGGCCAACAGGACAATCAGGACGGTTTTCATAAAAGCCCTCCCTTCAGCCGTCAAATGATTCTAAACATGATGAGGAAAAGCACCAGTAAAAGTACCAGCAGTACCGCTTTCACATACCAGGGCGAGCGGTCCCCCCGGCTGGCCCACAGCCCCGCCAAGATCAGGAGGACAGGGCCGAGAATGCCCAGCGGGCCCATCATCACCAGCCGAACCAAAAAATTCCACAGATCCATCATCTCCACCTAAAGAGCGGCAGGCAGCGTGTCAAGTAGGAGCACCACAAACAGCGTTTTCATAGGACACCTCTTCTTCACCACGTTCAGGAGGGGCGCCTGCCTTCGCGCTTCCGAAAACGGCTTTCGCCGGGCCTCCCGGCCCGGCTGAAAGCCGTTTCAATGTTCCTGCTTTTGCAGGATGCAGCACAGCCCGGCAAGAAAGGCCACCGCGATTACAACACCAAGGGCGATGCCCATCCGATTTCCCCCTCGTCTCATTTGATCTCCTTCTTTCTAAAACCATACAGGCCAATGGCCGTACACACCACCACCCAGAAGGCCCCTACCAGCCACGCCTTGCCCAGGTACATCCAATCGCCCACCACTGCCTTGGCTCCATCCAGCATATTACGGGGGAAGTACCGGCATATGGTCAGCAACACATCCCCCACCGGCCCACCGGCGAGCAGGCCTGCCACATCAAAAATGGCCTCCAGCACAAACACGATGCCCACATAGAAGAAAGAGGACGCCATCTCTCCGTTCACCAGGAACAGACACATGCACAGCGCCGCCTGGGCGCCCACCCACAGGGGCAGGCCCGCCGCCAGGAAATAGCCCACGATGACCAGCGCCTCCGGCGCGGAATAGAAGGTTCCCGCCTCCATAGGCAGGCACACTGCGCACAGGGCGATGAAGAAAGCCATCATCACCACCAGATAGGCGATGGACAGCAGCGTCTGGGCGATGAGCTTACCCAAGTAAATCTGGGCACGGCTCAGGCCGAAGGACACCTCGTTTTTCAGGGTGGAGTTTTTGTACTGCCCGGCGAACACGATGTCCCCGATAAGCAGGCAGATGCAGAAACCGATGGTTCCCATCTCCACGAGGGTGACGACAGCCGCGCCGAAGGGGGTGACCAAGGAATGGCTGTTGTGGAAGGCGAACATGGAGGCGTACAGCGCCTCCAACGCCAGCAGGACGCCTAGGGCAATATACGTGTAGGGCCGGTGAAGCAGCTTATAGGCCTCGGCGCGGATGTAGTTAAGCATGGCGGCCACCTCCGATCAGATTGAGGAAGTACGCTTCCAGGTCCGCGCCCTTCTGCTCCATGGCCAGCAGGGCCACGCCGTTCTGGGCCAGGGCATAGGACGCCCGCTTGGGGTCGTCCAGGCAGTCGTAGAGCTGCACCACATTGTTTGGAAGCACCTCGAATTTATCCGTGCCCAGCTGGGTCTGGAGGACAGCGGCGGCCTTCGCCGCGTCGTCCACCTCCATGCGCAGGCAGGTGCGGCATTTGTCATGGAGGGCCTCCGCCGAGATTTCCTCCAGAATCCTGCCCTGCTCCATAAAGCCGTACCGGGTGGCCACGTTGGACAGCTCGGACAGGATGTGGCTGGATATGAAGATCGTGGTCTCCCGCTCCCGGTTGAGGGAGCGCAAGATCTGCCTAAACTCCGCCACCCCCTTCGGATCCAGGCCGTTGATGGGCTCGTCCAGGATGAGAAAGTCCGGATGGTTCATCAGGGCCAGGGCCAGCCCCAGCCGCTGCTTCATGCCCAGGGAGAAGGCCTTGAACTTCTTTTTGCCCGCGTCCGCCAGGTCCACCAGCTCCAACACCTCGTCCACCGCCTGTTTCCCGGGGATACCCCGCTGGAGCCGGTAGTATTCCAGGTTCTCGTGAGCGGTGAGGAAGGGGGAAAAGGAGGGAATCTCGATCATGGCCCCAGTGCGGCATCGCTGGGGGCGCATGTTCTTTCCCGACGCGCCGAACAGCTCCAGCTCACCCCCTGTTGGCTCGGACTGGCCGGTGGCCATCCGCATGAGGGTGGTCTTGCCCGCCCCGTTGCGGCCCACCAGGCCGTAGACATCCCCCCGGCGCACCTGCATGTTCACCCCGTCCAGGGCCATGCACCCGCCGTAGGCTTTTTTCAGGCCATAGGCCGCCATGACAGCTGAATTGTCGTTCATAGCGCTTCCGCCTTTCTGTTTGGATTGTTTACAGCATAACGCGGAAAGGCCAAAACTCCTCAAAGGAAGTATAAAGAAAGTCTAAATCCCGGGGCGGCGCGCCCAAGCTCACACTTCCCCCAGCTTAAAGCCTATGCCCCACACCGTTTTGATGTAACTTCTATCGGGGTCGGCCTTGGCCAGCTTGGCGCGCAGGTTGCTCACATGGACGTTCACCGTGTTCTCGTCCCCCAGGAAATCCTCCCCCCACACCGCCTCATAGATCTGGGCCCGGGAAAAGGCCCGGCGGGGGTTTTCCATCAGCAGGGCCAGGATATCAAACTCCCGCCCGGTGAGGGTCAGCTCCTCCCCGTCCAGGCTGGCGGTATGGCTGTCCCGGTCCAGGACAAGCGGCCCTGCGGTAAGCACATCTGCCCTGGGGGCGGAAAACTCCCGGCTTCGGCGCAGCTGGGCACCCACCCGGGCCAGCACCTCGGCATTGTCAAAGGGCTTGGGGATGAAATCGTCCGCCCCCAGCTTGAGCACGTTCACCCGGTCGGACACCCCCACCTTGGCGGAAGCCACGATAATAGGCATAGTCTTGCCCCGGCGGATGCGGGCGATAAGCTCCTCCCCGGTCAGGCCGGGGAGCATCAGATCCAGCACGATCAGGTCATAGTCGTATTTTTCCGCCCAAAGCAGGGCCTCGCTGCCGGAAAAGGCAGAGCGGCAGGAATAGCCCGCCCCCTCCAAAATGGTGCACAGCAGGCGGTTGATGTCGGCATCGTCCTCCACGACCAGAATGTTTGCGTTTTCCATGGCGGTTCTCCTATCAACAGTGGTATTGCCGCGCTTTCTGCGGTCCAAGCTCCCCTGCGCGGCTAAGCTCACGCTTCTATCATATCATAAACGCCCCCGGCGTTTCCATACGCCGGGGGCAGACTTTAGGCTTTTTTAAGAATTCAGGGCGGGTCACTGTGCCGTCTCAATGATGATGGGGACGCCCCGGCAGCTCACCCGGCCGTCCTTCACCTCCACCCGGCCGCCGTCAAACAGGTTCTCGTACCATCCGTCCGGCACATCCACCCGCACCAGCGCCTTGGCTCCGCGCACACTGAACACCCCCGCCAGGCGGCGGTTCCCCTTGCGGTGGACGGCGTACAGCACGTCCCCCGGCAGAGCCTGGACGGTGTAGGCGCTGTCCGTCATGAGCGGGTGCTTTTTCAACGCGCACAGCCGCCGGAACTGCTCCGAGCGGTCCGGCCCCGTCCAATCCACCGGGTCCTTGTAGAACAGGTTGGGCAGATGGGCGCAGCCCGCCTCCTGTCCGGCGTAGATAAACCCGGTCCCCTTCTGGAAGAAGCTGAAGGCGGTCCAGTTGAGCAGGGAGGGTCCGTCCGGCACCAGAAAGGCCGCCCTGGCCTGGTCGTGGTTTTCCAGGAAGCGCAGCTTGCTGTAGTTGGCCGGGTAGGCCACCTCCTGCCGGTTTACCGCCTCGGCGTAGCGGGCCAGGGGGGCTGTGCCGTCCAGATAGTCCCGGAACACGTGGTAGATGTCGTAGTCGTAGCAGATATCAAAGGCCTCGTAGGTCTGGCAGTCGGACAGGCAGCCAAACCCCTCCTCGCGCAGCTGGGCGATGAAGCCGGGGTCCACCGTCTCCGCCAGCCACAGGCAGCCGGGGCGGACGCTCTCCACCGCCGCCCTGGCCTCCCGCCAGAAGCCCAGCGGCACCAGCGGGGCCACGTCGCACCGGAAACCGTCCACCATAGACGCCCAGTATTTCAACGTCTCGATCTGATAGGCCCACAGCCCGCGGTTTTTATAGTCCAGGTCGATGATGTCCGACCAGTCCCCCACCCGGTTGCCGAAGGAGCCGTCCTCCTTGTGGTAGAACCACTCGGGATGCTCCGCCGCCAGCACCGAGTCCGGCGAGGTATGGTTGTAAACCACGTCGATGATGCACTTCATCCCCAGCCTGTGGGCCTCGTCCACCAGGCGGTGGAAGTCGTCCAGCGTGCCGTACTCCGGGTTCACCCCCCGGTAGTCCCGGATGGCGTAAGGGCTGCCCAGCACCCCCTTGCGGGCCTTTTCCCCGATGGGGTGGATGGGCAGCAGCCAGACCACGTCCGCACCCAGCTCCCGGATACGGGGCAGATCCCGCCGCACCCCCTCAAAGGTGCCCTCCTGGGTGTGGTTACGCACAAAAATGGAGTAGATTACCTGGTTCCTCCAGGTCTTTTCCGTGTTTTCCGCCATGGCGCATTCCTCCTGAACAGTTTTCTCTTCCACCGGGCGCGGTGGAGCATCCCCGCGCCCGCTTGGGGCCGCAGTCTATTATGCCAGATCACACAGGCCCCGTCAACGGCGGAATTGCATGTTGAAAAAGCACTGATTCAATCCGTCGGCGGCATTTTACCCCTGAATCAGTCCTTCTTTGGCAAATTTCCAGCCCCATAATTCACCGAGGGGGAACCCTTCAGGCCGGCTCCCCTCCGGCGGACGCCTCCCCGCCTCCGGACGCGCCCTCAATTGGGGCGGCGTCCCCGCCATACCCTTCGCCGGAGGCCCCGGCACGGTCCTCCTCGTCCAACACGCTCTCGCAGTCCTCCGGGTCCGGGTTTTCCCGGCGCATGGCCATCGCCAGCTTATAGCCCTCCGGGTCGTTGTTCATCAGGTATGCCAAGTCCTCCGGCGGCACCCGGTCCCCCCGCATGATGGACGCGGCGATTTTCTGGCACTTGTTCATCACCTTCAGCTTTTTCTCCATGGAGTCCAGCTGGCTCTTCGCGCTGTCCAGGGCGCTGAGGCTGTCGTTCATGCGGCCCTGCCGCCGCTGCTCCCGCTCCTGGCTCCGCTCCCAGGCCAGGCGGTTCTGCTCCTCCAAATAGTTCAGCGCCTGCCGGGACAGGGTGAGCTTGTCGGCGGGCTGCCGGGCAGGCTGGGGTTGGGCGGGGGCCGCAGAGCCCTCCCCCTTCTTTTCCTTCGTCATCGCCCTGGTAAGCCGCTCGTTCCGCCGCATCTCCCGGGTGGTGCGCAGCTCCATATGCCACACCCCTTTCATCAGATTATCCTATGGAATATATCGTCAGATGCCCTGTTTTTGTTAACACAGCGCAAAATTTTTTGGGTTCAGGCGTGACCCAAGCCCCCGCCATACCGTTATAATAGGTGAAAGGAGTTGAGGATATGGCGGACACAGCACTGGCGCCCCCCATCAAGGAGGGGGGACTGCCTATGGACGGCGCGCCCAAAGCCGCCCTGGGGTTCGAGGCGGCCTATGACGCCTACGGCCCCATGGTATACCGGCTGGCCATGGTATACCTGGGCTGCCGGGCGGACGCGGAGGACGTGACCCAGGAGGCCTTCCTGCGCCTGCTCCGCCGCGCCCCCGCCTTTGCGGACGGGGAGCACGAGAAGCGGTGGCTGCTGCGGGTGGCGGTAAACCTGTGCCGGGATCAGCTCCGGGGCTTCTGGCGCAGGCGGGCGGTGGAGCTGGAGCCCGGCCTCCCTGTCCGAAACCCGGAAAGCCTGGGGCTGGCGGAGGCCATCGTGGCCCTGCCCGAGCAGTATAAGGGCCCCATCCACCTGCACTACTGCGAGGGCTATTCGGTGGCGGAGACCGGCGAGATCCTGAAGCTGGGACAGTCAGCGGTGAAAATGCGGCTCAAGCGGGGCCGGGAGCTGCTGCGCAAAGAAATGGAGGGTCAACCATGAACGAAAAGATTTACCGGCAGGCCATGGAGAACTTCACCCCCGCCCCCACTCTTCGGGAGCGGACGGCGCGGGCGGTGGAGGAGGCCGGAACGCCCCGGCCCCGTACCCGGCCCCTGCGCGCGGCGCTCCTCGCGGCCTGCCTGTGCCTGGCGCTGGTGGGGACGGCCTTCGCCGCCACCGCCGTCTACCGGCTGGCAGTCCGGCCCTATGAGGAGGAGCATTGGGGCGATGCTTTCACAGGCTACCACATTTACGGCCGGCCCATCGCCCATGCCCTGGAGGAGTTCACCCAGGAGTTTCAGGACGACTTCGCGGCCTGGGACCACCCCAGCATTTTGTTCAACCAGAAGTTCGACACCTGGGAGCAGGCCAAGGCCTATCTGGGGGACAGCATCCCCCTCGTCTGGCACAGCATGGACGGCGTCATTTTTACCAACGAATACCGCGTCTCGGCAAAGTATGAGATGTACGGGGACGGCAAAATCACATACGTAAACATATACAACGCCGCCAAGCTCAGCAACGGGTTGACGTATACCACGGATGCGTATATCTACACGCCGGACTATTCCGGAGACATCCTTTCTGGGCGCGGCTGGCCGTTGGATTGGGACAACTTCCAGGCCGAGATTTTGGACCGCTACCCCATGGCCAACGGGTGCGTGGCGGAGGTGGTCATGCAGAGCGTGGATTACGAGGAGGGCGCGGCCCACGATCTGATCGGTTCCTTTATGAAGGACGGCGTTTTATATGAGGTGGATCTGTACGGCCATATTCAGAGCCCGCTGGACGAGGCCGGGCTTGAAACCCTGCTCCACCAGATTCTGGACAGCTTTGAATAAACGCGAAAGAGAGCCCCGCGCGGCGCGCGGGGCTC
>OFFE01002636.1_pt1 | contig 10447 bp, 10 predicted proteins | sample 1521371 | NCBI WGS metagenome assembly OFFE01 (sample SAMEA3504131, study PRJEB24116) | mouse gut metagenome | biome: mouse gut; feature: mouse-associated habitat; material: faeces | place: Denmark | collected 2011 | reverse complement strand
TTCAACCCATATTGCTTGTCTTCCAAGCTGTTTGAGGTTACGAAGCAGGCCCTAAATACTGTTCTGCTTTACGCATTTCGGGTTTTTGGCTTAAAGTCCAAAAGGTAGACCAGAATGGACAGCCTTTGGGTGGGGCGAAATTCTCTGTCTATGAAACTGAAAGTTGCACCGGTCGCCCAGCTGCCGAGTTCACAACGGATGCAAACGGTGTAGGCGTTGCCAAAGTGACTTGGAGAGGCTCCAGCGCCACCAAGACCTTCTGGGTCAAAGAAACCCAGGCCCCGGACGGCTACAGAGGTTCCAAGGAGGCCTATGAGGCCCCGCTGAACGCCCTTATTCATAAGGACGAGGCCAGCGCCTATCTGGTGCGCGGCGGCCCGTGGAAAAACACGACCGGAAGTAGTGACACCCCGGACATCATCAAAAAGGTGGATGAAAACGGCAACGGCATCGGCCCTGGTACATTCCACTTCTCCTGCCTGGAAGCGGGCATGGAGTTCGATGTGGACTTCGACGAGGGCGGCAACCTGACCAGGAAGCTGCAGTGGCTGGACCCCGCCGAGCCCAACTACATCCCAGAGGGCACTTATCAGGTCACAGAGACCAAGGGCCCCCTTGGCTATGTCATCGACCACAACGCACAGGAAATCCGCCTGTGGACGGAGATGGTGGAGGACATCAAGACCGCCATGCACAGCGGCCAGCTGACCTTTGTAAACCATGAGCAGCCCAAAATCATCATCGAGAAGAAGGATGAGAGCGGCAACGGCCTGCCCGGCGCCAAGTTCGACGTCTTCTACAACGACGCCCCGCTGACCAGCATTGAGACTGGCCCAGACGGCTCCTTCACGCTCACCGGCGAGGGCGGCGGCGGACTGCCGGACGGCATTTATGAGTTTGTGGAGACAGAGGCCCCTCCGGGGTATATGCTCCCTTACCAGACTGCCCATAAGGTATTCATCCAGGCCAGCGACGGCGGCCCAAAGACCAAGGTTATCACCGCCATCAACTATCGCTATGCCGACATCGAGATTCGCAAGGTCCAGACCGGTACCACCCGGGGTCTTGCCGGGGCGTCTTTCGAGGTGAAGATTGATGAGCAGAGCATCGGCACCTTCGGCCCCACCGACGCCAGCGGCGTCATCCCCATCGACTACAGCACCTTTGGGGAATACCTGACCGAAGGCAAGGACAGCTGGGTCATCAGTGTCCGCGAGGTCATTGCTCCGGACGGCTACATGATTGACGATACCAGCTGGCACAGCCAGGTGCTGCGCCAGGGCGAGACCCTGAAGGAGTTCCTCTTCGAGGACGAGGCTCCCACCACCATTATCATCAAGAAGGTCTCCGCCAATACCGACGAGCCTCTGGCCGGCGCCACCTTTGAGGTGGAGGTCGAGGGCGAAATCATCGGCACCTTCGGCCCCACTAAGGAAGACGGTACCATCGTGATTCCCTACGAGCGGTTCGGCCGTTTCTTCAAGGACCAGACCCGAGACCAGTGGACCGTGCGTGTGCGAGAGATTACGCCGCCCGCCGGCTATCTCATCAGCGACAAATCCTGGCACTCCGAGGTCATCCACCGCGGGGAGAAGGAGAAGCAGTTCGTCTTCAAGGACGCAAAGTACCCCGAAATCCTGATTGCCAAGAAGGATAAGGAGACAGGCGCTTATCTGCCCAACGCCACCTTCGACATCAAGATTGACGGGACCAACTTCCAGACTCAGAAGACCACCAACGAGGACGGCATCATCCGTATCACCTACGATGAGTACGGCGAGTTCCTGCCGGACATTGATGAGTCCGGGAAGGAGTGGACCATCACCGTGACCGAGGTGAAGGCCCCGGACGGCTACAACAAAGACATGCAAGGCAGCGGCGACTACACCCAGACTCAGCGGCTCCTGTTTAACCAGAGCGTGACCGAGTTCACCTTTGAGGACACCAGCTACCGCAACATCAAGGTGCGCAAAATCGACGCAAAGACCGGCTGGCCCCTGATGGGCGCTGAGTTCCGGCTGACCAGCGTCACCCTGGATGAAGGCGGTTCCTATGACGAAACCCAGGAAACGGACGAAAGCGGCTACGCCTATTTTGAAAAGGTTCCCAACGGCACCTACACCCTGACTGAACCCCGGCCGCCTGTCGGCTATGACCCCGACGTCTACTGGACTGACGGAAAGCCGGCCGTCCGGACGGTCATTGTCAGCTCTGGCGACCCCGTGTGGGTTGACTTTGAGGCAAAGAACGACCCCCTGCCGGGCCTGCGCATCCGGAAGGTGGATTCCGTCACCCAGCAGCCCATCAAGGACGCCCTCTTCCGCATTGAGCCTCTGGCCCCGCTCCAGGGCTCTGTCATCGAGAGAACCACTGACGGGAACGGCGAAATCGTGCTGCAGGACCTGCCCACCGGCTCTTACCGCATCACCGAGATTTCCGTGCCCAAGCCCTACATCGTCAACAGCACCCCGCAGATTGTCGCTATCGACAACCAGCATGACGACTACACGGTGACCTTCCCCAACAATGCGGAAGGCATTTTGTACATCCTGAAGCGGGACGCTGAGACTGACGAGCCCCTGGCCGGCGCATGGTTCAGCATCACCAAGGCCGATGGCACGGCAGTTGCCGACGTTGGCCCCACTGGCCCCAACGGCTATACCTCTCTGACGGGGCTCCAGCCCGGCAGCTATGTGGTCAAGGAGACCAGGGCCCCGGACGGCCACGTCATTGACGGTGAGTCCAAGACCTTCGAGGTGAAGGCCGAGGATTCCGGCAAGGTCTACGTCCTGATTTTCGACAACCACTCCAAGCCTGAAATGTGGCTGCGCAAGGTCGACGCCAACACCGGCGTTGGGCTGGAAGGTGCCAAATGAAAAAATTCGTTCCCATTGTAATAATGACGCCCCAATGTAATAATGATGCCCCAAGTTTCTGAGATTGACTCTATTTTTGGGGGAGATGTGGGAGGCGTTCCGGGTCGATTCGGAAATTCCGGAATCTGCGGATTTCGCCCGGAACGCCTGCCACACCTGCCCCAAGGTACACGCAACAGCTCCCTTCACCGTACTCGGTTCGGTGAAGGGGGCTGTTTTTATTTCAACTTGTATCCGATAAGCATGGTGATATTTTCTCCGCCCGTTTTGGGGCGCTTGGACTTGACGGTTCCCAGAGTACGCAGGCGGTTGTTGAGAACGCACCGGGATTCGGGTTGGGTTCCCTCCAGGATACACCATACCGTGTAGGCGTCGTATACGTCCTTCGTCCGTTCCTCCGCCTGGGCATCTTTCTCCAGCTTCTGCCTAATGAAGCCGCCAATCACATCGCTCTGCTCCCGGTACATATCAGTCGCCTCCCGGACCGAGGCCGGGGCTTCCAGGCCGGCGCTCCGGAACAGGGCAAGACCCTGGAGGCACCAGTTGAGAATTCCGCTCAGGTTCCGGGGCTGGACCAGTTCCGCTTTCAGCCCCTTATCCTGCTCCGCGTCCGTAAAGTGCCGCTCGAAGGGAATGATTTTCGCGCGCTCAGAGGCAAAAATCGTATCATCGGTCACATTGGGAAGGTGATTGGTATTTATAAAAATGCTAAACTGGGGGCGGAACTCAAAGCTGCCTTCATGGAGAAAACGGGCGGAAATGGTGTCATTTCCGGTCCAAGATTTGATAAGTGAGGAGCTGAGAGTAATTTCTCTGTCCGGTTCTGAGATGTTGATAAACCTGGCTCCGGCCAGGCGGGCAACATCCTCAGTGGGGCCGCTGCCGTCAACATACTTCTTTTGAGAAATGGTGTGGGGGGGAGACAGCCCGGCCATAATCGCCCATCAGTGCCAGGTAAGTCTCCATCGCCGTCCCTTTGCCATTCCGTGAGGAGGGGCCGTACAAGATAAAGAAGCATTCCTGATTAGGGTTCCCCTGCAAGGCATACCCCAAAGCCTTCTGAAGATAAAGTGCTCGCTCCTCGTCGCCCTCCATGACCTCGCTGATAAATCGCTCCCAACGGTCGCACCGGGCTTCCGGGTCGTACTTGGCCCCAGACAGCTTGGTCAGCATATCCTCCGGGCAGTGTTTATGAAACTCTCCCGTCGCAAGGTCAAGAGTGCCATTCAAGCAGTTGTAGCTATTAGGCTTGCAATCGAAATCGGATGATTTCAAGGGATGTACGCTGGCGGCATCCCGGAGGATGATTTCCCGATAGCTCCGTTTCTGCCACTTTTCCACGTAATTATTGTAATTGGTATGCATTTTGGTGTGCTTGATTGTTAAGGCATACTTTTTAAGCGCCGCTGCAAGCTGTTTGCACAGTTCCATCGCTAACAGCCCACATGGGTCAGGACGCCACACCCGCCCATCAAAAATGTACCATATGCGCCGGCCCGAGGTATATCTTGCGATTGACTTGAAGAAATCAGCGTACAGGTTGCCGTTGCCCAAGTCTGACCAGGGATAGCGTTCGTTGTCCTCGGGGTGCAGTTCAGTCAGTTCCGGGCAATAAGCGTCTATAAGCGCAAGCAGGCAGGAGACCATGTCAGTCACTGACCACACCTCCTTCGGGCCACTGGCTTAAGGCATAGTCGTAGACGCGTAGTTTGGTCACACACCGCTCGCAGCCAAACGCTTGGTCGTCCATCCCAAGGAAAATATGCTCACAGGGCTCCCCGCATACGGGACAGCGCGAACTTAAAGTCATCTCTTCGTCCTCCTTTGGACAAAACTTGTTACCTGTTTACTTTCAACAAAACTGCGCAGTTCGTTGTTGGGCAATAAGATAGCACACCTCCATAAATCCGTCAACACAGGGGAAAAGTCATTGAAAAAGTTTCAATTTTCGCATTTTGGGGTAAAATAAAATGTTTCGAAATGGTCCTTGAGAACTGCGGGTTCTGCACCCTATTGTCTGGATGTTACGGCCCCCTTCGCGGAAAATTTTTTTGCTGCATTTGTTCGAGTTTTTGGCATTTCCGGCTCAAAAAGCGGCAATTTTTGTATGTAAAAAATTTTGCCGCGAAATGTCATATTTTCTCAGGTCGAAAAGGCCGCCGAAATCGAAACGCTCGTTTTTTGTGCAATTATGGGACAGATTGAACACGTTTTCACTGTTTTATCCAGAAAAAACTTCTGCTGTTCAATCTTAAAATGGCGCCGTCAAAGTAAACAATGTCAGGTGTATTTTTCTTCAAAATCGGGCAAAAAAATTTTCCCTTTGCCCCGGCGCGGGACTGAGCAAATTAGAACACGAAATTATTTCAAAAAAAATTCAAATTTGAAGAAAAAGAGCAGACCCCCTCAATCCCTTGTGCTGCAATGGATTGAGGGGGTTTTACACGTTCTCTGAGAAACGGTTTTTGGGGCCGAAAATGCTGAAAATCAAAAAGTGGCATCAGGGCTGAAACGCTTGTGGCACAAGGCTTTCGAGAGTTGGCTGAAAGCTATTGTCTGGGAATTTCGGCCCCCCATGGAAAAATCCAGACAATAGGTGGACGAATCAGGGAAACGTCCACCCCTCATTTCTGGAACAAAAAACGGCACTTCTTTAGGATTTTTGGTAGAACATCGAAAAATTCGACTAATAGGGCAAATGATGACTGCTGGATAATGGAGCCCGTCCGATGACTTGGATATAATCTCTGCATCAAGATTGATATTGGGGATTTAAAGATGGATTTGAAGAAAACACTGCTCCGGCTTTCTGATGTGACACATGGCAGGATTTCCAACGCACAGACCTTTTCCGACTTCTTGGCCTATGCCGCATTGCGTCTAAGTACCCGTACTGACCCGGTTCACTACAAAGAGCGTGCAGAACAGCTCCAACGATTGGGGTCTAACTACAAAGAGCCGGAATTGCAGGAATTCCTGTCAGCGTTGACGGTAATATGTGAGACCGTAAAACACAATGTAGATGTTGGGGATTGGGCGGACCTTTTTGCCGACGCTTATATGGACGTCAGGGCAAGAAATGAAAATTTAAAGCAGGACTTTACTCCAAAGGGTGTTGCGGCATTGATGTCCAGGCTTGCCTTCCTTGATAATTGCTCTCTCCCGGAGAATGGATATTTTACACTTTCGGACCACGCTTGCGGCAGCGGCACATTACTCCTGAACAGTGCCGAACATCTCAATCTGCTGGGCTTTAACCCTTCGTCTCAACTGGTGATTCAAGCGGTGGATTTAGATATCCGATGTGTCCATATGGCTTACCTGAATCTATCCCTCTATGGTATCCCAGCGGTTGTTATTCGTGGGAATACAATTACAGTGGAGGAGTATGACCGCTGGTACACCCCCACTTATCTTTTAGGCCGATGGATTTGGAAAGAGCCTATGCTTTTTGGAAATGGAGGCGCCACCGACAATGAACACCTGAAGCTGTTGGATGACCCCATTTACAGAGCGATTAAACTCTTGTTCCAACAAAAACAGCCACCTTCTGAAACGGAGCAGGATGGACATGAGCATGATAATGTTCCGTGAGTCTGGATAGCCCGACAGGCGCTGCCAATCAGATAAGGGGGAGGGGTCGGTATCGTATCCGGTCCCTCCCCCTGAAATTATAAGGCCAACTTTACTTGCTCAGCCACCCCAATTTTGCCCGGAAAGATAAGCATCCAACCAAAAAAGGGCGGACAACGGTAAAATATCCAGACAAGGACATCCCCCGCAAGACACTTGACAGTATTGAACGGCAGTCTGGGCTTAAATTCAGGTAGGCCCTGGCTCCTTCCCCCTAATTTAAACAGGAGGTTTTGTTTATGAAGAAAACCGAACGCTATGTCTATCCCGCTATATTTACCTATAAAGCCGGTCAGGAAATCGCCGTTGTCTTTCCCGACTTGGATGTTGCTACCAGTGGCACAGATGATAACGATGCGCTGTTGTCCGCAAGAGAATTGTTGGGCTGTACCCTCTATAGCATGGAGGAAGATAATGAGGAAATTCCCGCACCTACGCCGTTGTCCAATATAACAACCGCCGAGAATGAACGGGCTGCGCTGGTTGATGTATACATGCCCTCTATCCGCATGACGAAAGTTAATCGGTCTGTGAATCGTACTGTAGCATTACCCGCTTGGCTCAATGCTGCGGCTCTGGAACGCAATATCAACTTTTTGCAGGTGCTGCAGGATGCTTTGAAATCTCAAATTCATCTCCGGCATTTTGGAAGCAGTAAAAAAAGATTGATTTAAGGGCTATCCACCATAAAATTGGAATAGTCGAAGTTTATATGTCCTTGCGCTGATAAGCTTGGTCAGTCCCACTTTCTTTATTAGAGAATGTGGCGCCCGCCTTAGCAGCCTTCCTCTCCGTCATCCCATTCCCGCGGCAGTACAAGGACGCCGTCCTCATCACGATAGCCGATGAAATCACTCTCTTTGAACTGTTTCACCGGCGGGGCCAGGTCTTCTGCCTTGGCGAAATAACTTTGGATAGCAGTCAACGGTATCTCGGTGTGTGAATGCTCCCCATGGTAAACTTGGTCCCATGGAGAGCCTGCAACACATGCCATATTCTGAAGTGTACTGATAGTGTACCGGCCGTACTGCCGGGCAACGTCGAAGATGAGGTCTTCTGTCTCTGGCGTAATCTCAGCAATCATATTGCTGTCATATTCTTTAATGGGTTTATCGCCATATTTCTTATTGGCGGAATATACTTCTGGAACAACAGGTCCATGCTCCCACGCTTCTATTGCATTATCAAAGAGCGGCCTTCCGTACTTTTTCAGATAGTACCCTTGGGCAAAATACAGCAGTTTGTTGAGCTTCATGTTGGTGAGGTCATCGAACACTTCACCCATGATATAGAGCAGATAGGTTGCTGCTGTGGTTGCGGTCATTGTAGAATCCCCTCTTTCCGCTTTTTTGTACTCCTAACATACCAGCATCGGATTATAATTGCAATTAACTATTGGTTCAGGAACTGCAAAAAAATTTAAAAAATTTTTTGCCTTGTACTTGACATAAGGGTGTCTGAGGTCGTGGATTCTGATACGCTTTACCCCCGCCTCTTTCGCCCCTCTGTCCATCTCATGGTGGAGGTAGCTTTTCGTGACGGTGAAAATGCGGTCTTTCTTCTTGACCCCGTAGAGCATTCCCAGGTAGTCCCGCATTTCGTCACAGAGGAAATTGGGCATTTTGATGGTACGATTGCTTTTCTTGGTTTTCGGGGTGGTAATCACATCCTCGCCGTGGAGCCGCTGGTAGGACTTGCTGATCTTCACCGTCCCGGCCTCGAAGTCGAAGTCCGCCGGGGTGAGGGCCAGCAGCTCCCCCTCCCGAATACCGCACCAGTAGAGCATTTCAAAGGCGTAGTAGGAGAGGGGCTTGTCCATCATGGCCTCTGCAAACCGCTGATACTCCGCCTTCGTCCAGAACAGCATTTCCTTTCGTTCCTCCGTCCCCATGTTCCCGGCTTTGGCGGCGGGGTTGGAGCGAAGCTCATAGAAGCGGACAGCGTGGTTGAAAATGGCGCTGAGCTGGTTGTGCAGGGTTTTAAGGTAGGTCTGGGAGTAGGGCTTGCGCTGTTCGTCCCGATAGGCCAGCAGCTCATTCTGCCATGCGATCACGTCCTTGGTGGTGATTTCGCTGATCTTCCGCTTGCCGAAGTAGGGCAGAATCTTCTTCTGGATGATGTTCTCCTTTGTCAGCCAGGTGTTCTCCTTCAGCCGGGGCTTCACATCCTTGGTGTAAAGCTCCACAAAGGCTTCAAAGGTCATATCCATGTCGGCGGCGGTCTGCATTTGAAAGCTGCGCTCCCAGTCCTGGGCCTCCCGCTTGGTGGGAAAGCCCCGCTTGCACTTCTGCTTACGCTCCCCCGTCCAGTCCCGATACCACGCCATGACGTACCATGTGCCCCGCTTTTCGTCCTTAAATACCGGCATTTTCGTTCACTTCCTTTCCGGCCCCGTAGAGCCGTTCATTGAAATACTGGCGGTTGACCCGCCCCGCAATGGTGATGAAGCCCTTTCCTTTCAGTTCCTCGTTGAGCTGCCGAATGAGCTTGTAGGCGTAGGGCCTCGACACGCCCAGCTCGTCCGCCACCTCGTCTACCCGGATAAACTTGTTCTCCATGCTGGTTCCTCCTTTCTTGAATGGTAACGCTATTTGTTTAACGTTGACCCTATTATACTAACTCTATTCCGTTATGTCAAGGCTTTCCAAGAAGAAAATATAAACAAATTTATTTATATTTCGCTTGACAGTTCTAAACATATCTGTTATACTCCAAGTGTCCCCATTACATAGATTGGAGTTGGCAGTTATGGCAATCGGTGAACGTATTCGCTTCTTCCGCAATAAGAAAGGTGTCACGCAGAAGTATCTCGGTCAGGTGGTGGGGTTCCCGGAACGCTCCGCCGATGTGCGTATGGCGCAGTATGAAACCGGGAGCCGCACCCCCAAGGCCGACCTGACCAGGACGCTGGCGGGCTTCTTTGAAGTCTCCACCGATGCCTTGACCGTCCCTGACATAGACAGCGACATTGGCCTCATGCACACCCTCTTTGCCCTGGAGGACATACGGGGCCTTACCATCGGAGAGATTGACGGCGAAATCTGTCTGAAGCTGGACAAGTCCAAAGGCAAGACCTATGTTGATATGCTTGAAATGCTGTCCGCCTGGGCGGAGCAGGCCAAGAAGCTGGAGGCCGGGGAGATCACCAAGGAGGACTACGACCGCTGGCGCTACAACTACCCCAAGTACGACACCACCCGGAAATGGGTCAAAGTCCCCTCCAAGGAATTGAGTGATTTCCTTGTAGAAGCGTTCAAGGATCGCTTGAAAGACGAATGAAGGAGTTGATGCAAAAATGCCCGTTGTTCCAATTTATCTTGATATAGACGAAAAAACGTATGCAGGGTCAAGGCAGGTATTTTTGAGCTATGCGGCTTAGCAAAAAATGTAGATAGCAAAAGGGTTGCAAAGCATATTCCTGCGGTTGCTGATGCCGCTAAAGAAGGCGCATCTAAAGCGATTGATTTTGTCAGATCACATCAAAAAGGAACTATCATATTAGGGGGCGTACTTATCATAGGGGGCACAGTTGCTGGTACCATTGGGTATGTAACACACCGAAAGCAACGAAAACTTGACAAACAATTTGGAGCAGCTTTAGAAGAGTATTTAGATTCTGCTCGAAACGGGAGTTTGAATGTTGACATTTTGAACACTCTTATCTGCTCTATTGAGGCTATTGAAAAAGAAAATCCGAAAAAATCCATCAACCTCAATATTTCAGCAGCTCAATTTGGCGATTTGATAAATTGCATATTTGACTACACTATGCGTTTAGCAGAGGCCAATAATGTTAGCACAAAGTCTATAAACCGTCCCAAGTACTTCCACAAGAAGACTTCTGACGACTTAAAATACTACTTAAATATGCAAAAACAGATTTTTGAGCAGGCTGCATAAATACGGCAAAAGCCCTTACCGATGTTGCCATCGGTAAG
>OFFE01002635.1_pt1 | contig 10448 bp, 12 predicted proteins | sample 1521371 | NCBI WGS metagenome assembly OFFE01 (sample SAMEA3504131, study PRJEB24116) | mouse gut metagenome | biome: mouse gut; feature: mouse-associated habitat; material: faeces | place: Denmark | collected 2011 | reverse complement strand
AAGCGGTCGCGGCCCGCAGGGCCGCAGATAAAACTCCCGTTCGCCGCGCGGAGCGCGCGAAGATCACTGCCGGGGGACAATAAAGATAAAAAGACTGCTTCGTCACCGAAACAGTCTTTCATCCGCTGTGTAAAAAAACGCCTCTTACTCGCCGAACTCGCCGGAACGAACCAGCTCCGCCAAGGCTTCCACAGCCTCCTTCTCATCGGAGCCGTCGGCGATCAGGGTGATGGTCGTGCCCTTCACGATGCCCAGGGACAATACGCCCAGCAGGCTCTTGGCATTCACCCGTCGCTCGTCCTTCTCGACCCAGATGCCGCTCTTGAACTCATTGGCCTTGCGGATGAAATAGGTGGCAGGCCGTGCGTGCAGGCCAACCTCGTTGTTGATGGTGACTTCCTGAGTATACATAGACCTATTATCTCCTCTTCAATCTCAATCTGCATACTGAATGACAGCCGGAGACTCCGGCCTCGTTCTAAGGATGCCTCTATGTTATCAAATTTCCCTTTTCCCGTCAACGGCACATTCCACAAATTTGTCCGCCGCTTGAAAAGCTTTGCACACCGTTTTGTGGGAAAATTTACGAAGCCGGACCTTTACCGCCCTTTTTCGGGCCGGAGGTCCTCCCGCGCTGGTAAGTATTCCCTCCTCCGCTGAAACTTATGCCGCCCTCTCTATCTTATGCCCCGGGAGGCGCGAAAGCCCCTCCCGGGACGGTTCTTACTGCCTGAGCTCCACCACGGTGACGCCGTCTTCCCCCTCGCCGTACCGGCCCAGGCGGAAGGATTTTACCGAGGGGTGCCGCTTGAGCTGCTGGTGGACCGCCTTGCGCAGGGCCCCCGTGCCCTTGCCGTGGATGATGGTGACGGTGTTCAGCTTTCCCATGATCGCGTTGTCCAGGAACCGGTCCACCTGTAAGTCCGCCTCGTCGGTCATGAGACCCCGGATGTCCAGCTCATTGACCGCCGCCCGGGCTCCCTGCAAGCGGATTGCCGTAGCTACGTGCCGCTTGGCCTCCTTTTTCTCCCGGACCTCGGCCTCCTCCACCAGCCGGACCTCGCTGGCCTTCACGGTCAGCTTCATATTCCCGGACAGCAGCTGGAGCTTATCTCCGTTCACGGCTGTAACCGCCGCCTGTTTCCGGGTGCCGCCCAGCTCCACCAGATCCCCCTCCCGGATGGGACGGCTGGGGGCGGGGATGGGCTCCCGTTCCACCTCGAAGCGGAGCTCTTCCTCCATCTGGTTCAGTTTTCCGCGAATAGCGGCCCGGGCGTCGTTGACATTCTGCCAGCTGGCGGCCTTCTCCTGCTGCCTGCGCAGCTCTGCCAGCTCCTCAAAAATGGCGTCCGCCTGGGCACGTGCTTCCCGGACGATGCGTCTCGCCTCGGCCTCGCCCCGGGTGCGGGCGTTCTCCTTGGCCCGCTCCATCTGTTCCCGGAACTCATGGGCCCGCTTAGCGTCAGCCTCCCGCTGGGAGCGGAGGCGCTCAGCCTCGGTCTGGTCCTTCTCCAGCCGCTGGCGCTTCTCCTCCAGCTGGGTCAGCACATCCTCGAAGCGGATGGACTCGCTGTCCATCTGGGCCTTGGCCGTCTCAATCACCGCCGGTTCCAGCCCCAGCCGCTGGGAGATGGCAAAGGCGTTGGACTTTCCCGGAATACCGATCAGCAGCTTGTAGGTAGGCCGCAGGGTCTCCACATCAAACTCGCAGCTGGCGTTCTCCACCCCCTGGGTGGTCATGGCAAAGGTTTTCAGTTCCGCATAATGGGTAGTGGCGGCAATCTTCCCGCCCTTTTCCCGGACGTGCTGAATGATGGCGATGGCCAGGGCCGCGCCCTCTATGGGATCTGTGCCCGCCCCCAGCTCGTCAAAGAGGATCAGGCTGTGACCGTCCGCCTCGTCCAGAATTTTCACGATGTTCACCATGTGGGCGGAGAAGGTGGACAGGCTCTGCTCGATGCTCTGTTCATCGCCGATGTCCGCCAGCACCCGGTCAAAGACGCTCACCGCGCTGCCGCTGTCAGCAGGGATATGCAGCCCGCACTGGGCCATAAGAGTCAGCAGTCCCAGCGTTTTCAGGCTGACGGTTTTGCCGCCGGTGTTTGGCCCGGTGATGACCAGCGTGTCAAATTTCTGCCCCAGCTCGATGGTGATGGGCACCGCCTTGCCGGTGTCCAGCAGGGGATGCCGGGCGCGGCGGAGGCAGACGCTGCCGTTGCGCCGGATTTCTGGCCGGGTTCCGTTCATCTTGTAACTCAGCTGCCCCCGGGCGAAGATCAGGTCCAGCCGCACCAGCATGTCGTAATCGGACAGGATGTCTCTGTGGCTGGCGGCGGCCTCCGCCGACAAGGCCCGGAGAATCCGTTCAATCTCTTTCTTCTCCTTGGCTTCCAGCTCCTTGAGCTCGTTGTTGGCCTGGACCACCCCCATGGGCTCCACAAAGATGGTGGCTCCGCTGGAGGATACGTCGTGGACCAGTCCGGGCATACTGCCCCGGAACTCCGCCTTCACCGGCACCACAAACCGCCCGTCCCGCTGGGTGATGATGGCCTCCTGGAGAACCTTGCTGTAGCTCTGGGAGGAAATGATTTTCTGTAAAATCTGCCGGCCCTTGGACGCCGCCACGCGGATATGCCGCCGGATGTCCGCCAGCTCGGGGCTGGCGTTGTCAGCAATGACGTCCTCCTCCAGAATGGAGGTGAAAATCTTCTCCTCCAGAAACCGGTTGCCCCGCAGGGCGAAGAACAGGCAATCAATGGCGGATTTCTCTCCGTCGTCGTTGAAGTAGTCCCGGACCCGCCGGGCGCACCGCAGCACTCCCGCGATGTCCAGCAGCTCCCGGGTGTTCAGCGCCCCGCCGTGGTCGGCCCGGTACAGGCTCTCCGCCACCGGCTTGATGCCGGAAAAGGCGGGGGAGCCCTTGAGGCCGATCATATCCCGAGCCGCGTCCGTCTCATCCTGGAGACGTTTTACGTCGTCCACGTCCGTCTGGGGAACCGTGGCCAGGGCGCGCTCCCGGGACTCCGCGCTGTTGGTCTGCTCCGAGAGCATGTGCAGCACCGCCGGAAGCTCCAGGGTGCGTATGGATTTATCAAATAGTTCACTCATGTTCTTTCTCCAAATTCGGATAACGCTCTATTTCTGTGCAGTGATCGCGATCCAGGCCGGCAGCGCCGCCATAGGATTTTGCGTCCAGTCATTGATCCCCTCCAGCTTCGCCGCGTCCTGTCTCTGAAACTCGTCATAGGAAAACCAGAACGAGGCGTTTACCGCCTGCAGTTCCTCCATTTCCCGGATGGACAGCCCGGCCTCCGCCATGGCATTTACCAGATCCTGCACCCGCCAGTGGCAGTGGGGCATGATCTCCCCATAGGGCTTTTGGATTTGAGGACTTTTCCACGGTTCTCCCGTAAAGGGGCGGTTAAAGGGATGGATGTCATACATGACCGAAAACCCGCCAGGTCTCAGCACTCTGCTGATGTTCTGGTACATCCGCTTCACATTCATGATCCATGTATGCGTGCCGTTCGAGGTATAGACCAGATCATACGCTTCATCCCCCATCCCTGAGAGTTCCATGGTGTCCTCACAGGCGAAGCGGATCGGAAGTTCCAGACGGTCCGCGATCTCCCGGGCATACTCCAGCTGCCGCTCACTGATATCTGTGGAGGTGACCTCCGCGCCCATCCGCGCAAAAGCAAAGGCGGCGTGGTTGTCCCCGCTGGACGGCAGAAGCACCTGCTTCCCCTTCCAGTCGGGGAAACAGCTGTTCAGCATCGTATATATTCCGGGATGAAAAGCGCTGGCCGGATCTTCCATCAGCTCCGCGATTTTACCGTCTGTCCGCAGGGACCGATACCACGCCGAATCCGACAGCTGATCCCAGCTGTCTTTTATTTCCTTCAGCACATCATTCATATTTTTGTTCTCCCCCATGTTTTTCTCCAGATTCTGCCCGCTTTTGCTTCTCGTAATAAACGATGGTCATGCCGGGCTGTAAAACTTCCTCCTGGCCCGTCTGCCGGTATCCCAGCTTCTCGTACAGATGGCACAGCTTTGCCTCTTCCCTGATGGTATCCAGCCGCCATGCCTTCGCCTGGGGGTACAGTGCCTCCAGCGCCAGCATGGCCTCTTGCGCGTACCCCTTCCCTTGAAACGCGGGAAGGATGAAGATGGGGGACACCCTGTAAACGTTCTCCGGCAGCCGCTGGACCCGGGCCGCGCCGGCCGGACGGCCCTCCGCCAGAATCAGATAGTAGTCCGTTGCATCCTGCGCCATCCGCGACTTGATCCTCTCCAAAGGCTCCGCCCCCGGATTGGTTGCTGTATCGCGATATTTTTCCAGCAGCTCCGCAAACGCCTCCGCCTGCATGGCGTGGATCGCGCCGCAGTCCCGCGGCCCCGCCTTTTTCAGTTCGATCATCCGTCCGCCTCCTGCATCTGTAGCCCCTTATAGAAGTCCAGCGTCTTGAACCCCCGCTCCAGCATGGCGTGGACATACGCCTCGCCGGCGTCCCCCAGCTTTTTGAGGTCCGGCCCTGCCAGAGAGAAGCTATAGAGCCGTTTCGCTTCCCCATACAGCGCCCGCCGCAGAGCGGCTAAGGCCCCGGGGGACAGCGGCATACGGGCAGGCCAGCGGCCTGCCGGACCAGTCGTTGACGCCATAGGCGGCAATGACGGTTCCAGCCCCCGCTCCCCTTTTCCGCACCTCCCGCAGCAGATCACGCCCTCCCGGATGTCCAGCACCGGGTCCTCCGGCTCCGGATTCCCGCAGCAGGCGCAGGCATCCGCCAGGGGCTCGAAGCCGATAAGGCTCATGAGCTTCAGCTCAAATACCGCCTTCACCAGCGCCGGGTCCTTTTTCAGCTCCCCCAGGGCGTACAGGGCGTTGAGCAGCAGCGACAGGATTTCCCCGCTCTCCACGTTCTCCAGCGCCGCCGCCTCCGTCAGCTCCGTGAAGTAGCTGGCCAGGCTCAGAAGCGCGATGTCCTGCCGCGTGCCCTCGAACAGCTGGATGGGGCTCCCTTCGCTGAGATACTGCCAGCCCCGGCTCTCGCTGAGGGTCAGCTCGGAGTAGGCCAGAAGCTGGGTACAGGCCGTCACCCGGCTCTTCCGGCCCCTCGCCCCCTTGGCAATCACCGGCAGCTTCCCGCCGGGGGTCAGGACGGTCAATATCTTGTCGCTCTCCTTGGTGTCCACCGCCCGCAGGACGATGCCCTTTACTACGGTCTTCTCTCGCGCCATGTCACGCTCCTATGTAAGCGCGCCCGGCTTCACCGGGTGCGCCGCTCCTGTTCGTCCTCCCGGGCCTCGTCCTCCCGCTTCCTGAGCAGGTAGAACTCCGGCAGGCCGGTGCTCCAGAACAGGTCCCAATATCCATCTTCCATCTTTCCCGTCCTCCCAAGGTTATGGTGGGCAGGAATGTTGTCGGATATGAGTGGTAAGTTGTGCTAAAGCGGCTTTGCCATGAACAGGAAATCCGCGTAGGTCCCGTCCGCATACTTCATCGCCCGGGGCAGGGTTCCCGTAACCTCAAAGCCCAGCTTCCTGTATAACCCGATCGCCGGCGCATTGGCGGCCGCCACCTCCAGCTCCGCCTGCTCGTACCCGGCTGTCCCGGCGGCGGTCAAAATCTCCCCCAGCAGCACGGTCCCCATACCCAGGCCCCAGAATTTTCTATAGAGGGTAATATCTACGCAGCACCTGTGGCGCAGCCGGGTCTGGGAGTTATTGGCGTACACGATGGCCACGCCCGCCAGCTCCCCGTCCACCTCCGCCAGCAGCCGCAGGCGGCCGGGAGAATCGTTCCATCGTTCAATCCGCTTTGCCTGCTGCTCCGCTGTCCAGTCGATGTCCTCCGGCCCCATCACCAGATAGGGCGTCTCGCCGCCGGTCTCCTTCTGAAAGCGCAGCAGCCGTTCCGCGTCCGCCTCCGCCGGACGGCGGATGAGACAGGTTTTCCCGTTTTTCAGCAGGACGGTCTTGCTTATATATTCCACTTCTTTCCTCTCCTGATTTAAACCAGCTTCTTCACCATCAGCAGGAAGTCGGCGTAACTCCCATCCTTGTATTTGAACGCCCAGGGCAGAGTCCCTGTGATCTCAAACCCCAGCTTTTGATACAGCCTGATCGCCGCCGCATTGGCGGAAACCACCTCCAGCTCCGCCTGCTCATATCCGGCGGCCTTTGCACCGGCTAATATCTCGCCCATGAGCGCCGTCCCAATGCCCATGTCCCAAAATTCCCGATACAGGGAGATTCCCACCGTACACCGGTGCCGCATCCGAATCCGCTCCGAGCCACAGCCAAAGGAACAGCTTCCCGCCAGCCTTCCGTCCACAAATGCCGACAGCATCAGCGCCCTGGGATCCTCCCGGTTTTTCCGGATGAATTCCGCTTCCTCTTCCAGACTGGCCTGGACCTCCTCCGGCTCCCGGACCATGTAGGGCGTCTCCGCAGAAGTGCCTTTCAAATATGCCAGCAGTGTTTCCGCGTCGCTCTCTTCCGGACGGCGGATCAGGCAGGCTTTGCCGTTTTTCAGGAAAATCGTCTTTTCTTGATAATTCATAGTATTTTCGACCTCTTTCTCTACTGCTCGTCATATCCAAAACTCCGGATATAATTGACGTTATCCCGCCAATTCTTCCCACAGGGCTTCCGCCCTGCGGGAACCCTTGATTCCAATCGTTTACGGGCGAAATGAATTCGCCCTACGCAATTCTCCGCTTCGCTCCGAATTGACGCCGCACAGCGGCGGCTCGCTTGCGCTCGCAGGAAAACTGGCATGATAAATCCTGCTGTTTTCTTACTGCTCGTCATATCCAAAACTCCGGATATAATTGACATTATCCCGCCAGTTTTCCTTGACCTTCACCCACGTCTCCATGTAAACCTTGGTCCCCATGAACCGCTCAATATCCTCCCTCGCATGGGAAGCGATCTTCTTCAGCATGGCTCCATTTTTGCCGATGATAATGCCCTTGTGGCTGGCCTTCTCGCAGTAGATGGTCACGTCCAGGTCAATCACCCCGCTGTCCCGTTCGGAGAACCTGGTCACTTCGATGGCCGTCCCGTGGGGGACCTCCTTGTCCAGATTCCGCAGCAGCTTCTCCCGGACGATCTCCGCCACCACCTGTTTTTCCGGCTGGTCGGTGGTCATGCCGTCGGGGAACAGCTGGGGGCCCTCTGCGGCGTACTTCTCCAGCTGCTCCATCAGCTCCTCCAGGCCGTCCTTCTCCTGGGCGGAGATGGGGATGATGGCGTCAAACTCGTGGGCCCCGCTGTAAACCGCCATGACCTCCAAAAGCTGGGCCTTCTCCACGGTGTCGATCTTGTTGATCACCAGCACAGAGGGAAGTTTTTCTTCCTTGATGCGGTCAATGAGCTCCTGCTCCGGGGCTCCGACTTTGGCGATGGGCTCCACCATGAGACACACGGCCTCCACGTCCGCCACGGAGTCCTTGACCACCTTCACCATGTAGTCCCCCAGCCGGGTCCGGGCCCTGTGGAAGCCGGGGGTGTCCAGGAACACGAACTGGGTCTCCCCCCGGTTCACCACGCCGCAGATACGGTTTCTCGTGGTCTGGGGCTTGGGGGAGACGATGGCGATTTTTTCGCCCACCAGGGCGTTGGTCAGGGTGGACTTGCCCACGTTGGGCCGTCCGGCAATGGTAATCATTGCGGTTTTCTGGATCTCGTTCATTTGCAGGTGATCCTCAACTTTCTTTTCTTTTGTTGGCATTGAGCTTGCCTGTAGCTTTGCCCCTGCCGGGGCGGGCCTGCTTTTCGCCCACGCGAAAAGCAGCAAAAGCGTGCCGGGACCAATGGTCCTGGACTCCCTTTTATTACGGGGGTTATTATTTTGCGCCAGTGGCTCAGTCCGGTTGGTCTGAACCGCTGCCGTCCGCTTCGTTGGTCTTCCTGCTTCTGTTTCAGTGTGTCCTATTGACCGGCGAAGCGGCGGGGCCGGTGCGGCGATGGCCGGGTATGGACAGATTCAGCATAATTCAAAATGTTCCGCCAGGATACGCAGCGTTTCCTCCCGGGTGTCGCTCTCAAAATCGGAGCGGGTATATGTGAAAAATCCCGTATGCTGCCAGCCGGCTTCCTCCAGCGGGTGGTAGTGCGCCCATGCGTTGAAATTTTTCAGCGTGGCCTCCGGGTCCCTGCATCGCTTGATCTGCTCCAGCATGAACTGCTTGTCCGGGTCCTCCCGGTCAAAAAAGCGGGTCGCGCAGACGTCCGGCGGGTCGCAGAGCATGACGGCCACATGGCGGTAATCGGAAATCTCCCGCAGGATGTCCGCGGGGATGTTGGTATCCACGATGATCTTTTTCCCTTCCGCGGACAGCTTCACAAGCTCCAGTATCTCGATCTCGACGCACTCCCGGGATACCTGTTCCGTCCAGCGCCAGTGCTCCTCCGGCGTCATGTTCAGCCATTCCTCCCACCCGCTCATGGTGTCGAAATAGCACAGCCCGGGCTGCTCCCAGCGGGACAGCTTTTCCCGGGGGAACACATCGTGGTAATTCTCGCCGCAGCAGATCATCCCGTACCGCTGGGCGAGCATCTTTGCCATGGTGGACTTCCCGGCATAGCTGTGGCCGTTGATAAAATATACATTCTGTAGATAATGTTTGATAAGGTTGCTGCTGATCTGTATTTTCATATCTCTTCTCAATTCTCCCCGGTGTACCCCAGGCTGCGCCAGCGTTCCACAATGTCAAAATAGTAATCGCCCTCGTACCGGAAGACCTCCTGCATCTCGCCATCGATCAGGTCAGTGACGGAGACATAATGGTTGTTATAGTCCTCCCAATCCTCAAAATCCAGCTTGATATGCCGCACCTCGGTCAGCACCCCATCGACCCACTGGTAGAAGGAGTGGTCCCCCTGGGCGCCTGCCGCGCCGCCCCGAATGTAGCACTCAATCTTCATATCCACCCAGTCCACGTCAGGAGAGGGCATCTCGTCAAAGGCGGGCTCCGCCTGGTATTGCCCCGCATCCTCATCCCACAGCCAGACATGGTAAAAACGGGGCTGCATCCCCCTCCGGTAGCAGAAGCCGAAATCGTCCTGCCCGTCAAAGTTGAAGTCCTGGACTGTCACCAACGCCCCGGAGTTGGGTTCATAAGCGTTTCCACTCACGCTCACCATCTGGTCAAAGTCCTCGCAGTCCTCTATGAGGATCGTCTGCACCGGCGCGTCAAGGCTGTCCTCCGACCACACGGTCAGCGCCAGTCCTTCCTCCGTTCGTTCCGTGGTGATGATATGCGCATCGGGCCAGTGATTGATATAAAACAGAAAATGAGACGGGTCCGTCAGCCATTGGACGGCGTCCCGCGCCGTCGGAGCAGGAACAAGGCTTTCGACCGGCTCAGGCTCGGGTCCGGGTTCAGGAACAGGTTCAGGCTCCGGCACCCCACAGCCGCCTGTGAGCAGCAGGAGCGCCGCCAGAAAGATCATCCATTTTTTCATCGCTCGATCCCCAGCTCCGCCATAATGGCGTCCTCCCTGGCCCGCATCCGGGCCTTCTCCGGCCCCTCGTCCAGATGGTCGTACCCCAGCAGATGCAAAACCGAATGCACCGCCAGATACGCCAGCTCCCGGCGGTTGGAGTGCCCGTATTCCTTCGCCTGGACGCTCACCCGCTCCAGGGAGATCACCATGTCCCCCAGAGGCACCAGCCCTGTGGCCGGGTCCGCGTCCTCCGCTCCGGGAAGCTCCCCCGGCGTCAGGTCGAACGCCGGGAAGCTCAGCACGTCCGTGGGCCTGTCCACCTGCCGCATGTCCAGATTGATCCGGCGAATACCCTCGTCATTTGTGATGGAAACGTCCACCTCGCAGGCAAAGTCCACTCCCTCCGCCGCCAAAGCGGTACGGAGGGCTTTCCGGATGAGGCCGCGCTTCCGCTCGTCCACACCGGGCACGTCCGCCGTCACGGGAATATAATGCCGCTTCGCCATTTCTATCTCTTCTTTCCTTTGTTGTAGTAATCATCGTATGCCTTGATGATCCTTTGAACCATCACGTGCCGAACCACATCCTGATCGGTGAGCTCACAGATACCGATCCCCTCCACGTTCTTCAGCACCCGCACCGCCTCCTTGAGCCCCGAGGTCTTGTCCGCCGGCAGGTCGATCTGGGTCACGTCGCCGGTGATGACCACCTTGGACCCGAAGCCCATACGGGTGAGAAACATTTTCATCTGCTCCCGGCTGGTATTCTGCGCCTCGTCCAGGATGATGAAGCTGTCGTCCAGGGTCCGTCCCCGCATATACGCCAGAGGCGCCACTTCGATATTTCCCCTCTCCACATATTTCTGGTAAGTTTCCGGCCCCAGCATGTCAAAGAGCGCATCGTACAGAGGCCGCAGATAGGGGTCCACCTTGCTCTGCAGGTCCCCCGGCAGGAACCCCAGCCGCTCCCCCGCCTCCACGGCGGGGCGG
>OFFE01002607.1_pt1 | contig 10543 bp, 10 predicted proteins | sample 1521371 | NCBI WGS metagenome assembly OFFE01 (sample SAMEA3504131, study PRJEB24116) | mouse gut metagenome | biome: mouse gut; feature: mouse-associated habitat; material: faeces | place: Denmark | collected 2011 | reverse complement strand
TGTTGCGGCTGCCCTCCTGCCCCGCTGCCAGAGGTGATTCCTGAAATTCCCGGTGCCTGTTGGTTTTGTATCTGGCCTTCCAACGCCCGTGCCTGTGGTCTGCGGCCGCGGCATCCCTCCGGCTGCTACCCTGAGATGCCGTGCCGCCCCCTGGCTGCCGCGGGGTCATTTGTCCTGCCCAAGGCTCGTGATGATTCTGTCCGCAAGGCCGAAGCTGACGGCCTCCTCCGCCCGGAAGAAGCTGGCGCTGGCGGTCTTGGCCAGGACTTCCTCTATGGTCTTGCCGGAGTGTTCCGCGATGACCCTGGCGATGATCTGCCTGGTCTCCATCAGGTCGTCGCTGACCGCTTTCAGCTTCAGGGCGCTGCCGCCGGTCTGGAGGATCAGCGGGTCGTGGATCATGAGGCGGCTGTGGGGCAGCATGTCGCGCTCGGCGCCTGAGACGAAGAGCAGGGCAGCCATGGAGGCCGCCAGCCCCACGCAGACTGTCCGGATGGGGCAGCTCACCGCCTGCATCACGTCATAGAGCGCCATGCCGCTGTCCACGCTGCCACCGGGGCTGTTGATGTACAGGGTGACGGGGGCCTCCGGATCTTCACGCTGCAGGTAGCGCAGTTGGCGGATCAGGGCGTTCACAGAGGCCGCGTCCACCTCCCCCACCAGCTCCACTTCCCGGTGGGACAGCATCTCGTCCTGGATGGGGATGAAGTGGTAGCCGTGGGATGATTCTTTGACGATCCTTGCTTCGTTTGGGTTGTACATGTGGGGTCTCCTTTCTTTTCTCCACAGATTCCGGTTCTCGGGGAACCTGCCTTACAGTGGACAGTATAGCAGGCTCGCTGCTTGCTTTTCGTAATTTTTACGGTCATGGATGCTTTTGGGGCGGACTCCCTTATCTGCAGATTGGGATATACAAACAGGATGGGGTGTAGGGTAGCGTTTTTCCTCTGGAACCCAAAAGTGTGGAAATTGGACACAAAAAACCAATCTAACAAAACGGCATCGCACTCCTGTAGGTACAAGAATACGATATGGTTTCATTAAACTGGTTTTTTCCTGTTCTTATTCCTTCCGCTCTCAAAAACTTTTGAAAGCGTATATGTCATGCGTAAACTGCTTGTGAAATGCAGCAGGGAAGAAGGAATCTAAATCCTGGTCAGCCCGGACAATGACATCCCCCTGCTTTCCGCCCCCGCAGCAGCGGAAGGCGGCAGGTGAAGGCATCCGGCCTGGGCAGGGCTGCCCACATCACACATTCATAAACGTTATATCGATACAATAGTCTACCAAATCCCATAACCAATCATTCAGGTTTGAGAAGAGATAGCCCAGCTTTTTCGCTTTATCCGTGTTGATGCTATGGTCTGGTTCGCCGTTATATGGCGCTGCCTCACCGGAGGAACTGATAATCGGCTTCTTCCCCGTCTTCGTTTCCACATAATCGAGAATCTCTCTGATGGACACAGTATTATCAGAGCACCCATTTATCGCTCCCTCAAAATCTTTGTCCACAAGATATGCCAGGAACTCACCCGCTTCCTTTGCATGGATCAAACTCATCCGGCTGTCCAGATTGTCAATATGCATGGGCATACCTTTGATTGCATGTTCGATGTAGAACAATAGCCTTTTTGTATAGTCATCTTTACTGGTGACAAAGGGGTATCTCACCGCAATCCATTTTCTGTCTCTGTACTCTTGCCATAATGCGCACTCTGCCTGTCTCTTGATTTCATCATAGGGAAAATCTGACCTGTTGCACCAGACAAGCTCCTTATGGTATCCGTCAAATAGTTCTTCCCGGGTATCTATCACTTTTGGTTGGTAGACTGCGGTACTGGACATGTATATATATTTTTCGGAGCGGACTGCCTCCATCATATATTTGATATCATTAGAGCAATAGCCTATACTGCGCACCGGTTAAATTTGCAGTGCGACCCGACTGCAGACCGCCAGCCAGGTACTTACCCGGGGACACCACTGTAAATCCCGGCGGTCGGCAGTATATCTGCATTCAGTATAGCATGATGCTTTTTTAGAAAAAATGGATTTTTCTTAGAGATTGATTGGTTTATTTTTAGACGGTTCTAATGAATAGAAATCCCCACGGCAATGCCTTTTCGGCCCGCCGTGGGGAATCGACCTAATTGTATCTCTATACTATGGCTTCTATCAGAACTTTGTCACCTAGGCGGACTTCCCGGATGCCAATCTGCTTCTTCTGGTTGAAATTAAAGCTCAGCATATAGCCTCTTTTCAATTGGTAATCCTCCAGATATCCCAAAAGCTGCTCTTCTCCGCGGCGGTTGTATTCCGCTCCATGCCATATTTTCATCTCTATGACATATCGCTCCCCCCGGTAATCCACGATTACATCTGTCCTCCTCAGACTTCTGGTCCTGGCTTCGATATAGCATACTGCTTAACGATTTCACTTGCCGTGAAACCAGACTGCATAACGCTGACTGGTTCATTCGCATGATTACATTAGGCAGCATTCAGCGTTATGCAGTATAATTCCCGGTGCCGTTGATAATGGGCCGCATATCCAGATGCCCATCTGCCATAAACTGGCTTCTATCCTCCAGGGACGCCTTGTGGATATCCAGCTCCTGCATCCTCGCACCAGACAGATAGAAATTGTACAAGCGCATCTCGAAAATCCGATTCGCAATCAAGGTCATTTGAACTTACTCTATTCTCTTTCTGGGACTACCCTAAATTGCCCTCTCAGGATATTCGGGTGCGCCTTGGGATAAAGCGTCTGCCTGGGGCATATGCCAGGTGGTGGTGGCCTTGAACAGATCCCCGTCCACCTCCAGCGTCAGCTCCCCGCCCTGGAGCTCCATGAAGCTCTTGGCGATGGCAAGGCCCAGGCCGCTGCCCTCCGTGTTCCGGGAGGCGTCCCCCCGCACGAACCGTTCCGTCAGCTCCGAGGAATCCACCGTTATCTCCTGGGCGGAGATGTTCTTCAAGGTGATGATGACCGTGTCCCCTATGCGGAAGCCGTTCACATAGACCCTGGTGCCCGGCAGGGCGTATTTCGCAATGTTGCCGAAGAGGTTCTCATAGATGCGGTAGGTCTTCTGGCTGTCAAGAGGCAGTATCACCTTCTCCTCCGTCAGGTTCATCCGCACGTCCAGCCCTGCCTCCCCCAGCTTATCCGACATCTCGAATGCCACCTGCTTCAGCAAGTTCATGATGTCCAGGTCCATGATGTTCAGCGTGATGTTCTGGGAGCTGGCCTTGCTGAACTCGAACAGATCCTCTATCAGGCTCTTGAGCCTCAGGGACTTCCGCTCCAGCGTGTTCAGGTACTCTTCCCGCTGTTCCGGGGTAATGTCCTTCTCCTTCAGCAGGTTGATGTAGGTGATGATTGCAGTCAGCGGCGTCTTTAAATCGTGGGACATGTTCGTCACCAGCTCCACCTTCATCCGCTGGCTCTTCACCTCCGTGTCCACAGCCTTCTGCAGCCCATCCTGGATTTTGAACACCTGCTCCCGGAAGGGCTCGAAGATGCCCAAGTCCTCGGGAATGGACACGTTCAGGTTCCCCTCCGCGATCTCGTCCACAGCCTTCAGCAATATCCGGTAGCGCTTCTGCAGCTGGCTCACATATCGCCGCAGGATGATGTACAGCAGAACGGAGTAGACCACCACCACCGGGAAACCGCCTACCCAGAGGCTGCTTATCAGGAGCAGGATCACTGCGTTGGCAATCAGCAGCTTGACAATCGTCCAGTTTGCGTCCTTCGTCAAATCCATATGCGCCACCGCCTCATAAGCCCCCACCACCTTTCCTTTTATGAACGGGAAGAAACGGTATATCATGCTCCGCTGTCTGATATATCTCCACAGGCCCAGCTCCCGCAAAGCCCTGGCGCAGATGCCCGCATACCAGCAGCAGAACGCATACAGGGTGAGCGCCGCTATATTCAGCGCCATGGCCAGTACCTTGGCGCTGGTCAGGCTCAGGCCCAGATACTCCATAAACGCCCCCCCTGCCCTGCCGCTGGCCACATAGACGATGACGGAGAGAATCGCACTGCCGCTGGCCATCAGGCAGAATCCCACACAGACAAGGAATTCCAGCGAGACCGCGCAGGCCTTCTCCTCCATCCAGGGCTTTCCGGTCCCCGGCATGGGCAGGAACATCCCCAGCAGCGCCAGCCCTGCTATGCAAAGACCCAGAATTTCCCCCAGGCCGAAGCTGTAATAAGCATCGGCGGAAAAGTTGTGATAGCTGGACGTGGCATAGAATTGGACTTCCGTATCATAGGCCAATCCGTTGACCAGCCTGCCCACGTACAGGCCCTGGGACTTCTCCTTTCTGGCCTCCCATTCCTCTGTGGAAATGGCGTAAGTCACTGTACAGCCCGCGGGCCCCTTCATCCGCCCGTATCTGCCGAAGGTATCCATGGCCTCGGCCAGCTGGCCCTGGATGAAATTCGCCCTGACAGCCTCATTGGCCAGCTTTCTGATCTGGCTCGCGTCCTTGCCGCAGATATCGTCCCCGATGGTCACATACCCTGCGTCGTCGAAGCGGAAGCTGAGCTGGAAATACTGGGCCTCAGTGCTTCTGTTCCTGTCGTCCACGGACATGTTCGTCACATATTTCCCCGTGGCATGGTCCTCGATGATATAGTCGTAGCAACTGTTCAGGTCCGCGAAATTCGTCTCCAGAACGCCGAAGTATTCCTCCAGCATCTGCATTTCGTATTCCAGTTCATGGGAGTCTGTCCGGCCAATGTCGTAAACCTCCTGGCCGCCCGTGTAAGCCTCCAGCTCCTTTTCGTCCAGAATGCCCTCCTGTATATAGGCCTGCAGCTCCTCCCGGTTCAGATAACCTTCCAGGATGGCCTCCTGCATGGATATCCCCGTCAGCTCCTCCCGGGCGTCGTACCCATCCTGCGCCATATCCGCCAGCAGGTCCAGCAGATCCCTGTACTCCTGTCTCCGCTCCCTGTCCAGAAGCCACAGATGCCCCTCCTCCGTCTCCAGATAGATGTCCGTATAGTCCAGGAACTCCTCGCTCCGGGCATTGCACAGGTCGCGGTACAGCAGATAGCAGTTCTGGTAGAGCCAGGCGATGTTGTCTGCGGTCTCCAGGGGATTTTTCTCGAATTTCTCCGCCCTGGAGCGGAAGATGCCATAGAAGCAGCTGAATACCACCGCAAAGGCCAGGCTTACCAGAATCCCCCTGTAAATCCAGGGCGCATCGTGGCGCAGCCTCTTCAGGCCTCTGCGCTTTCTGCCGTCATTTCCGGAAGCCGTGTATGGCTGCTCCGCCGGTTCCGCCTGCTTCTTTTTCTGTCTAAACAATCCCATAGCGCCCTCCTGCTATCTTTGCCCCATCAACCAAACGTCCGTTCTCCGCATGCTCCATGCTTCGTCCGGCAACCAGCCATCATCGTCCACGCCTGAAAAATTCCTGCCATCCGCCTGCCCCGCTCCCGCAGGCGGCTTACTGTCTGTCGATTTTGTAGCCCACGCCCCACACTACCTTCAGATACTTGGGATTCTTCGGGTCGATTTCGATTTTCTCCCGGATGTTGCGCACATGTACCATGATGGTGTCCGTGTTCACGGCCTTCTCGTTCCAGATGCGCTCATAAATCTCGTCCGCGGAGAAGACCCTGCCAGGGTTCTTGATCAGGAGCTGCACGATTTTGAATTCCATGGGCGTCAGCTTCACAGGCTCCCCGTCCACGCTCACCTCCACTGTGTCCTCGTTCAGCTCCAGGCCGCCTATGGTATAGATATGGTCTTTGTTCCCGTCCTCCTTCAGGGCGGACAGGTACTTGGAATACCTGCGCAGATGGGAATTGACCCTGGCCAGGAGCTCCAACGGCGTGAAGGGCTTGGTCACGTAGTCGTCCGCCCCCATGTTCAGGCCCATGATTTTGTCTACCTCTTCGGACTTGGCGGAGAGCATGATGACGGGGAACTCATATTCCTTTGAGCGCAGCTTCATCAGCATGGTGACCCCGTCCATCACGGGCATCATGATGTCCACGATGGCAAGGTGTATCTCCTCCCGCTCCACTACCTTCAGGCCCTCCGCGCCGTTGGCGGCCTCATATACCTCATATCCCTGATTCCTCAGGTAGATTTCGATGCCCTCCCGAATCTCCTTGTCGTCTTCGACCACCAATACGTGATACTTCTGTTCCATTGTTGTCCCTCCGGTTTTCATCGCGGACTCCGGCAGCCTGTGAATGCCCTGGCTTTCATCAGGGAAGAGCTCCCACGCAATCCGAATCAAGACCGAATCAGGACTCCGAAGGAGCGTCAGCCCTCCAGCAGCAGCCGGATGTTCCGCTTTTTCTGTATCGCGTTTTCCGCAATAACACTATTATAATAATGAACCGCTTTTAACGCAACAGCTTCTTCCCGGTAGAGGGCAGCTTTTTGCAGGGCGTTCTCCGACATCTGGCTGCAGCAGGCGTTTCTGTAGGGCATTTCCTCCATGCCGCAGCCGCAAGCCTCCTTCAGGAATTCCGTCACCCTGGCCGCGTACTCTTCCGTATCCTCTCCGGTGAGGATACCGTTCACTCCATCGTCTACCAGGTCCTCCACCCCCGAAGCTTTCACAGCAATCACAGGGGTCGCTCCGGCAAAGGCTTCCAGCACCACGATTCCCTGGGTCTCCGTCTTGGACGCGAAGAGGAAGCCGTCCGCCGCCTTGAAATACGCGGCAATCCGTTCATTGGGAATCGTCCCTGTAAAGACTATGTCCTCCTGGAGCCCCAGCATACGGCTGCGCTCCTCCAGGGCTTTTTTGTCCGGCCCGTCCCCTATCATCAGCATCCGGAAAGGCTTTCTGTAGAGGGCCTTCACCCGGGCCAGGCTTTCCAGCAGGAAAGAGACGTTCTTCTCGCTGGCCATCCTGGATACTGTCAGGAGCAGCGGCATATGCTCCGCGCCGTAGAGCCTGCGGATTTCTGCCGCCGTCTCCTGGCTTACGTTGAAATTCGCCTGCTCGATGCCCGTGGGCAGGATTCCTGTATTCTCTACAGGCACATGGCATATGTCGGTAAGGTAGTCCTGCATGCCCGCAGTGGGCGCGAAGACGAAATCGCAGCGCTTCAGGAAGCCGTGCAGGTAAAGGGGCATGATTCTGTCCAGCTTACAGATTCCCTTTGTATAGCAGCTGGCGTACTGTTCATATCTGGTGTGGTAGGTGAACACCAGCGGGATTTGGAACTTGCGGGACAGATGCACTGCCGTCCGTCCGATGAGCATGGGATGGTGCACATGGATGATATCGAACGCCTTTCTGCGGAATTCCTTTTCTATCCTTATGTCAAAGGGGTTGGGGAGGACGATTCCCCCGATGAAGTGTTTCATGCAGGTGGCGTAGCGGAAGACGTTCGCTTCTTCCATGGAATCCCCCTCTTCCATTTCCCGCTGTTCCTGATATGTAGGCGCGAAGATTGTCACTTCGTGCCCCAGGGACTCCAATCCTCTGGCCAGCCGTTCTATGGAGATGGGCACGCCGCCCATAATCGGCTTGTAGTTGTTTGTCATTAATGCAATCCTCATCTGTCATACCAGCCTTTCCTCAAAAATCCGCTTTAAGCTATTCCGAATACCTGAAAAATCTTATCGCCCATCAGATAGCCTGCCCCCACGAACACGAAATTCCAAATCAGGATGCCGCAGGCGGAGCTGATGACGTATTTCGTCAGGTTCATTTTGATGACGCCCGCAGGGATGGATACGATGGTGCGGATCATGGGAATCAGCTTCCCCAGGAACACGCCGACGCAGCCCTTCCGCCTGATCCATTCCAGGTTCCTCTCCAGGGCCTCCTTCTGCTTGGGAAACCTCCTGGTATAGGCGTTCAGGAACAGCTCGCCGCCCTTGCGCCCCAATACATACAGGGCCAGGCTCCCCGCAAGGCCCGCCGCCAGAGTGATCGCCATCACCCAGAAGAAATTGATGTTCCCTCTGGCCGCCATGATGCCGGACAGAGGCATGATGATGCCCGCCGGAAAGCCCGGCAGGTTCAGATACTCCAGGAACACGATCACGAATATGGCGATGGCTCCGTATCTGGTGAAATAATAAGTGATTGATGATAAGTCCATTTTCTTTCCTCCCTCTTCTCCCGGCAATGGCTTCCCGGTGCATGCCTTGCTGTTGTTAGGGATAGTATATGGAGAAAAAATAAATTGCAGACGCAGGGTTTTCTCAAGAATTTCTAAAGAAATAGCAAGAAAATGCAGAATGAATCTTAGGGAAAATATATCGGCATTCCAGCCCATGTCCTTCCCCTCAGGGACGGCGTTTTCACAAAGCGTGCTGATTGGACGGCGGAAGTGGGGCAGATAGCAGTCGTCATCCATCAGAAGCATCTGCAGATAAGCGACATATCTTTAGGAAATGTCCTTTGGCAGACAATGCCGCGCCACCGCAATATATGCGACAGTGCCCACAGCCTGTCCCAGCATGGCGCATGTGCCCATAACGCGGCAGGAGCTCAGCGCTGCATGGGAAACAGATATGTCCCGCCCCGCAAAAAAGAGATTAGGCACATCCCGGCTGTACAGACAGCGATAGGGTATCTCATAGGGGGAAGTCACAGCATGGTAGATGGTGGGCTCCTCATCCGTGCGGAAGCCGGCCGGATGATGGTCGTCCATGCTCCATTCTGTATCGACTGTCAGGAAAAGGTCAAGGAAGCGGCAGGACGCCACCCCATTCTGGGCACCTGCTATGCCGGGGTAACGGAATATGTGTTCCCTCTGTATGCAATCTCCGGAAGGACATGGGGGTTCATATGTTTCAGCGGCTTCTCCCAGAATCCGGAAGCTTCCATGGAACGTGCATGCGCTGCTGCCGCCCGTTTCAAGATTCCGAAGGATAAGCTGGTCTGTGCAGTCAATAGCCTGGACACAAACATCCCTGATTTCGACACTCTGTCCGCCCAGGCCGCTCCCCTCCAGAACATGTTCACCCTGCTCTTGGACACATTCATGTTATTTAATGTGATTTTTCTTTGTTAAACACTTGATTTTTACACGAATATTTATTATACTTAGTTCACTACCAACTGGAGGACTACCTATGTATAGAAGAATCCTGGGCTTCCTGGAATCATGGAAGGGAAACGCGCACCGCAAGCCCCTTATCTTGCAGGGCGCAAGACAGGTGGGAAAAACCTACTCTATTTTAGAGTTTGGACGTACCCACTACGAAAATGTGGCGTATTTCAATTTTGAGACCAATCCAAAACTGAATAAAACCTTTGAGGAAAATATCAGCCCGGACTATCTGATTCCGATTTTATCCCATATCGCAGGCCAGACTATCGTGAGGGAAAAAACGCTGATCGTATTTGACGAGGTGCAGCTCTGCGAACGGGCTTTGACGGCGTTGAAATATTTTTGCGAGGACGCTCCCGACTATCATATCATCGTGGCAGGCAGCTTGCTGGGCGTAGCCGTCAATCGGGCAAGGTTTTCATTTCCGGTGGGCAAGGTGGACATGAAGACGCTCTACCCTATGGATATGGAGGAATTTATGCTTGCCATGGGCGAAGAGGCCCTGGCAGAGCAGATCAAAAGATGCTTTGAGACAGATACGCCGATGCCCGCTGCCCTCCACGATGCGGCAATGCGAATCTACCGTCAGTACCTTGTGGTAGGCGGTATGCCGGAGTGCGTCAGGCAGTTCGTGGAGACAAAGAATCATATCCTTGTCCGCCATACCCAGGACACCATCCTCGCAAGCTATCTCAATGATATGAGCAAATACAACAACCTGAATGAAATCAAGAAGACCAGACTTGCCTATGACAGCATTACCGTCCAGCTCTCGAAGAAGAATACCCGCTTCCAATATAAGCTGATCAAGAAGGGCGGACGGGCCTCTGAATTCGAAAATGCCATCGAATGGCTCTGTCTGTCCGGCATCGTCTCTCGGGTCTTCAAGGTGGAGCAGGTCAAAAAGCCTCTGGAAAACTATCGCGATATTGACGCGTTCAAAATCTATGTGTCCGACTTGGGGCTGCTCTGTGCCAAGAAAGACCTGGCCGCCAACGATGTTCTCTACATGGTCGAGGAGCTGAACGACTTCAAGGGCGGTATGGCAGAAAATTATGTCAATGTGCAGCTTTCCATCCGCGGATATCACACCTGTTATTGGGAGTCCGAACGCGGGGCCGAAATAGATTTCGTCATTCAGCGTGACGGGCAGCTGATTCCGATTGAGGTAAAGTCCGCCGACAACACCAAGGCAAAGAGCCTGAAGGTCTATATGGATGCCTACAGGCCCGCCTATGCCATTAAGCTCTCTGCGAAGAACTTTGCGTTTGAGGATAATAAGAAGATTGTGCCCCTCTATGCGGCGTTCTGTATTTAGTCCTGCCACCGTTCCTGCAAGACCCACTCCATCGGTATAAAAAACATGCTGACAGAGTGATAATGCCATTCGGCATTAGTCAATAGGGAAAAAGAAAAAATGAATCTTTTTTTCAATCGGTTACACTGTCCTTGTCATTCTCAATAAGCCGCACTACCTTGTCCGTAAAGGTT
>OFFE01002599.1_pt1 | contig 10576 bp, 9 predicted proteins | sample 1521371 | NCBI WGS metagenome assembly OFFE01 (sample SAMEA3504131, study PRJEB24116) | mouse gut metagenome | biome: mouse gut; feature: mouse-associated habitat; material: faeces | place: Denmark | collected 2011 | reverse complement strand
GCATGATGAACTGCCAGAAGGAAATGAAGAAGGCCGTGGACTGCGGCTACTGGAACCTGTTCCGCTTCAATCCCGCTCTGGCCGCCGAGGGCAAGAACCCCTTCACTCTGGACAGCAAGGCTCCCGCCGGCGGTTACCGCGACTTCCTGATGAACGAGGCCCGCTACGCCCGGCTGACCCGTGAGTTCCCCGAGCGGTCCGAGGTCCTGTTCACCCGGAACGAGGAGGCCGCCAAGGAGCGCTACGCCCACCTGATGAAGCTCATCGACCTGTACAAGGTGGAGGAGTAAGCTGACATTCTTTTCCTGAAAGAAAAGGATCAAAAGAACCTTTTGCGTGAAACGACGTTTCGCGCCAGGGCCGGAGGAATTTTTCCTCCGGCCCTCCCTTTTCCCCAGCCGTTCCCAAAATTCCCCTTGTCAAACGACGGCAAACAGGCTAAAATAGGCTTGTTTACCCTGGAAATTGAGGGTGGCTAGAAAAAGGAGATGAACTGTGGACAAGAGATTGGAAAGAATCCTGCCCCGTGTGCAGAAGCCCGCCCGGTACGTGGGCGGGGAGTACAACGCCGTGATGAAGGACAAGGCCCAGGTGGATCTGCGCTTCGCCTTCTGCTTCCCGGACACCTACGAGATCGGCATGAGCAACCTGGGCTACCGCATTCTCTACGGGGCGCTCAACGAGATGCCCGGCGTGTGGTGTGAGCGGGCCTTCGCCCCCTGGACGGACATGGAGGCGGAGATGCGCGCCGCCGGCCTGCCCCTCTACGCCCTGGAGTCCGGAGACCCGGTGGGGGAATTTGACATCATCGGCTTCTCTGTGGGCTACGAGATGGCCTACACCGCCATGCTGAACATGCTGGATCTGGCGGGTCTGCCCCTGCGCGGCGAGGACCGGACCGCCCTGACCCCCCTGGTCATCGCCGGCGGCACAGCCATGTACAACGCCGAGCCGGTGGCGGACTTCATCGACATGGCCCTCATCGGGGAGGGGGAGGAGCTGCTGCCGGAGGTGGTGGCGCTCTGCCGGAGGGCCAAGGCGGAGGGCTGGGATAAGCCCCGTCTCCTCCGGGCCGCCGCCCAAATCCAGGGGGTCTATGTGCCCAGCCTCTACGACGTGGATTACAAGGAGGACGGCACGGTCCGCGCCATCACCGCCCGGGACGGCGCGCCGGAGAGGGTGGTCAAGCGGGTGGTCCACCACATGGACAGGGCCTACTACCCCGCCAAGACCATCGTCCCCTCCACGGAGATCGTCCACGACCGGGTGACCCTGGAGGTGTTCCGGGGCTGCATCCGGGGGTGCCGGTTCTGTCAGGCGGGGTACGTCTACCGTCCGGTGCGGTGCAGGAGCCGGGAGCAGCTGGCCCAGTACGGCCAGGAGGCCATTGCCGACTCCGGCTACCAGGAGATGACCCTCAGCTCCCTGTCCACCAGCGACTACCCGGAGCTGGTGGGGCTGTGCGACGACCTGGAGGAGATGTGCCGGCAGAAGCACGTGAACCTGTCCCTGCCCTCCCTCCGGGCGGACAACTTCTCCATGGAGCTCATGGGCCGCCTCCAGCGGGGGCGGAAGGCGGGGCTCACCTTCGCCCCCGAGGCGGGCACCCAGCGGCTGCGGGACGCCATCAACAAGAACCTCACCGAGGAGGACCTCACCGAGAGCCTGAAGACCGCCTTCTCCGGCGGGTGGAGCGCGGTGAAGCTCTACTTCATGCTGGGCCTGCCCACGGAGACGGACGAGGACGTGCTGGGCATCGCGGAGATGGCCAGCCACGCCGTCCACACCTGGCGGGAGCACGCGTCCAACAAGAACCGGGGCCTGCGCATCACCGTGTCCACCTCCTGGTTTGTGCCCAAGCCCTTCACGGCCTTCCAGTGGGAGGCCCAGATCTCCCGGAGCGAGTATGAGCGGCGGGTGAAGCTGCTGCGGGAGGCCATCACCGCCAAGGCCGTCACCTACAACTGGCACGATGGGGACACCAGCTTCCTGGAGGCTGTGCTGGCCCGGGGGGACCGGCGGCTGGGCCGTGTGCTGGAGCGGGCCTACCGCAAGGGGGCCAAGCTGGACGCCTGGAGCGACTGCTTTGACCTGAACCGCTGGCTGGAGGCCTTTGCCGAGTGCGGCCTGGACCCGGCCTTCTACGCCAACCGGGAGCGGACCCGGGAGGAGATTCTCCCCTGGTCCATGATCTCCTGCTATGTATCGGACGACTATCTCTGGCGCCAGCGGGAGCTGGCCTATCAGTCCGTCACCACCCCGGACTGCCGCACCCAGTGCAGCGGCTGCGGGGCCAACAGCGTGGAAGGGGGGGAGTGCTATCATGGCTAAGCTGCGGCTTCTCTTTGTCAAGGAGGACCGGGCGGCGTACATCTCCCACCTGGACCTTCTGCGCACCTTCCAGCGGGCCTTCCTGCGCCTGGGACTGGTGCTGCGCCACTCCCAGGGCTTCCACCCCCACCCCATCATCTCCTTCGCCCTGCCCCTGCCGGTGGGCCAGTGCAGCGACTGCGAGATCCTGGACTTTGAGACCGTGGAGGACCTGGACGCCGCCGCCCTGCCGGCGGATCTGAACCCCTTTCTGCCCCAGGGCATCCGGGTCCGGGCCTGCTACGCGCCGGCCTGGCCGGTGCGGGATCTGGCCCGGCTCTCCTGCCGCGTCGCCTTTCTCTACGACAGGGGCGTGCCGGAGAACGGGGCCGCGGAGATCCAGACCCTGCTCACCGGCCCCAGTCTGGTGATCCAGAAGCGGACCAAGCGCAAGAGCATGGCGGACGTGGACATCCGGCCCATGCTCCACCAGCTGGCCGTAAGCGAGGAGCCGGGGCTGCTGCGGCTGGACGTGGTGGTGTCCGCCCAGAACCCGGGGCTGAACCCGGCCCTGCTGGGACAGGCGGTGGGGACCTATTTGCCGGCCCTGTCGCCGGATTTTGTCACCGTGCGGCGGCTGGAGCTGCTGGACGAGAGCGGCGGATGCTTCCGGTAGTTGGAAAAAAATTGAAAATTGTGGTATAGAATAAGGCAAAACTTATGAGGCGGCGGGGCCCCGCCGCCTCAGACCGGACTGGTCCGGTCTGACCAAAGGAGGGTTGGCTATGGGGACAGACAAGGAAGGCGCGGCCGTGGAAAAGGAAACAGAATTGGCAGGGTGCGTTGTGATGATTCCGGCGCTGGATCCGGCCCCGGAGCTGCTGTCCTATGCCGCAGCCCTGCTGGCGCGGAGCCCGGAGGCGCTGGTGGTGGTGGACGACGGCAGCGGCCCCGGGAGCCGGGAGATATTCGCGGCCCTGGAGGCCCTGGATCGGTGCACGGTGCTGCGCCACCCGGCGAACCGGGGCAAGGGCCGGGCCATGAAGACCGCCTTTGCGTACATCTTAAACCAGAGCGCCTGGACCGGCTGCGCCGTGGTCACTGCCGACGCCGACGGACAGCACAGTGTATCCGACGTGTGCGCCGTGGGCCGGGCCGCCCGGGCGGCGGGGGACCGGCTGGTGCTGGGGGTCCGAGATCTGGGCCTTCCCAGCGTGCCCGCCCGGTCCAAGGTGGGCAACCGGCTGAGCAGCTGGGCCTTCCACAGCCTCTACGGGGTGCGGCTGGAGGACACCCAGACCGGCCTGCGGGGGGTGCCCTGGGAGCTGCTCCCCTGGTGCGGCGAGATCAAGGGGGAGCGGTTTGAGTATGAGATGAACATGCTCATCCGGGCGGCTCAGGAGCACAGGGCGCTGGAGGAGGTCACCATCCAGGTGATCTACTTTGACAACAACCGGGGCACCCACCTGCGGGCGGTCCGGGACTCTTGGCGGGTGTTTCTGGTGCTGGTCTCCGGGCTGGGGTGGTACGCCCTGTCCTCCACCCTCTCCGCGGCGGCGGACGTGCTGACCTTCTGGCTGTGCAGCGCGGTGATCTTCCGGCCCCTGCCGCCCCTGTACTGCTACTGGTGGTCCACCCTCTCCGCCCGGGCCCTGTCCTCCTCCCTGAACTACACCCTCAACCGGCGCTACGTCTTCGGGGCCCGGCCCCGGGGGCGGACCCTTCTGCGCTACTACCTCCTGTGGGGGAGCCAGCTGCTGTGCTCCTACCTGCTGCTGCTGGCCCTGGAGCGGCTGCTGCCGGGGATCTATCCCACGGTGAACAAGGCCCTGGGGGACATCATCCTGGCCCTGTGCAGCTACCAGATCCAGCTGCGCTGGGTCTTTCGGGAGGACGGCAGGCCATGACCCGGGGGAAGCTGTTCTTCGTCAGCCGGCCCTTCATCCGCCTGGCCGTGGGCCGCTGGAGCGTCCAGGCAGCGCCGCCGGAGGGGCCCACGGTGTTCGTGTGCAGCCACGGCGACATGGCCGGTCCCCTGGCCACCCAGTGCTGGCTGCCCTTCCCCACCCGGCCCTGGGTGCTCCACGTGTTTCTGAGCCGGGAGGCGTGCCGGCGGCAGTACCGGGACTACACCTTCACCCGGCGCTTTGGCCTGCCCAGGCCGGCGGCCGCCCTTCTGGCCCGGGCTGTGTCGGGGTACGCCAGCGCCCTGGTCCGCTCCGTGGGGGCCATCCCGGTGTACCGGGGCTCGGCGCGGCTGAAGGAGACCTTCCGCCAGACCGTAGAGGCGCTCCAGGCCGGGGATCCTGTGATCGTGTTCCCGGATGTGGACTACACCGACAGATCCGGGGACATGGGGGAGATATACGACGGATTTCTGCTCATTGACCGATTCTGGCGGCGGGTATCGGACGCGCCCCTGGACTTCGTGCCGCTGCGGCTGGACCGGAGGGCGCGGCGGATCGCTGCCGGGGAGGCGGTGCGCTTTGACCGGACCGCTCCACGGCAGCGGGAGACGGTCCGGGTGCGGGAGGCGCTGCTGCGGGGCCTGAACGGGGAGGGCTGAGAGCCTGTTTCATATCTCAACGTGCGCGGATTGGTGAGCGGATTTTTTGCCTTGCAAGGCAAAAATCCGCAGGCATCCTGACGGATGGCAAGGATTTTTAACGAAGTCAGGGCGGAAAATACGCCGCCAAGAAAGGCGCGGGGAGATGCTAAACAGGCTCTTAGAATCAAAAACAGCAAATACTAATAAATCTCTCTCCAGATAATCTGGGGAATTATTTTGTAAAATTGAAAAATATCATCATTCACCGCTTAACTGCCAAGCAATAAAATGATGGCCTGTCCGGATTCCTTTTATCTGGACTATTCCAAATCTCAGCACTATCAATTTCTCTGATATCATCAACAGTTAGGTCTGAAAAGGAGATGACGCACCGCCGCATTACAGGGCTCTCCTCATATTCGTAATAATCCGCCAACCAAACATGCCAAATTTCTATTGCGGACTCATATTTCAAAGCCTCTTTGATGTATTCAAGTATTTTCTTTGCTCGCCCGTCTGTATACTGCCATTCCAGATATACCCCGTATTTTTTGTCGGTATAGTTTTGAACATCTTTGAAAGTATGAAGGTAAAAGTTATCATCTGCACCACCATCGTATACCCTGCCTTCATCAACACAAATAACAAGCGGATATTCTTTTTGCGGTGCTGCTTCGCATAATGGTCTATCCGATGCTATAAATGTGCAAATACTCAAGGAAGAACCTCCTTATACGAAGGAATATCTATCTGTTCTATTCCATCGGGAGCATAGGGCCGCATGGGGACTTTTTGTCAGAGCCCATTCCGCATCCCGACATGGGTTCTACTTTCCCGCCAGAATGTCGCAGGCCACAGGCGTGTAGAACAGCTCCTGGACCCAGGAGCGGTCCGTGGTCTGGCCCAGGATCCACATCAGCTTGGCGCACACCGCCTCGCTGGTCATGTCGTAGGCCTCCAGGATGGGCAGGTTCCGCTTGATGCCCGCCCCCACGTGGTACACGGCCAGATCGCTGCCCTCGTTCTCCACCTGGGTGGTCATCACCACGGTCTTGCCCGCCTCCAGACCGGTCTTCACGGTGTCGTAGTAGTCCCCGGCCTTATAGGTGGGCAGGCCGCCCACGCCGAAGCTCTCGATAATCAGCGCGTCGTTGCGCTCCAGCAGGTACTCCGCCACCCCGCAGTCCGCCCCCGGGGTCAGCTTCATGAGGGCCACCTTGGGGTTCACGGTCTCGTAGAACTGGGGCACCGCCCGGGCCTCCGGCCGGATGTAGCGGATGATCCGCCCGTCCCGGACCATGCCCAGAAGGGGGTAGTTGATGCTGGAGAAGGCCTCGAAGCTCTTGCTGCGGGTCTTCCGGGCCCGGGTGCCCAGGATGATCTTGCCGTTGAATACCAGCATGACCCCGGCCATGTCCGAGGCGGCCACAGTGAAGGCGTCCCGCAGATTCTCCTTGCTGTCCGTGGTCTCAAAGCCGATGGGCCGCTGGGCGCCGGTGAGGACGATGGGCTTGGGGCTGCCCTGGACCAGATAGCTCAGGGCGGCGGCGGTGTAGGCCATGGTGTCCGTGCCGTGGCTGACCACAAAGCCGTCATACTCCCGGTAGCTGGCCCGGATGGCCGCCGCCACGCGGGCCCAGTGCTTGGGCTGGATGTTGGTGCTGTCCAGGTTGAAGAGCTGGGTGCACTCCACTTGGCAGATGCCGGAGATGTCGGGGATATAGCGCAGCAGCTGCTCGCTGGTCAGCTCCGGCGCGAGACCGCTTTCCCCCATCTCGGAGGCGATGGTGCCCCCGGTGCCGATCAGCAGAATCTTTTTTTGTTCCATAGCCATCTACTCCATCCAATTCTATTATTGATAAGCGGGGAAATCCGCTTTTGCTTGCGCAGACTGCAATTGCAGGGGCGGGATATCTCTTTTCGGGAAATGAGCGCTCCTTTTAACAGGAGGGCTCTACCCCATGTCCCGTCCCTCCAGGGCCGCCAGACCGAATCGGACCGCCTGGGTGATCTGCTGCCGCTCCTCCTCCGTGGACGCGTCCTCGTACCGGCGGCGCAGCTCCCCCAGAAACAGGCCCCGCAGGGAGTCCTCCCCCGCCCGGGTCCAGATGCTCTGGGCAGGCCGGGTCTGGTCCCGCAGCTCCAGGGCGTAGACCCTGTCCCGGAACGCCCGCTCCAATGCCGGCAGGTCCACCCCCTGGCCCTCCGCCTCGCCGGTAAAGATCACCCGGCACACATCCAGCCCCGCCGTCTTTGGCAGGCAGGCCGCCAGGGCCTCGGCGGGGGGGGTATCCGTCACGTCCGCCCGGAGGATATGGTAGCGCCGCAGGCACAGGGGCACAAAGCGGAGGTCCGCCCCGTCCTTGTCCACCGTGCCCACCAGCACCCCCTTCTCCCCCAGCTCGTCAAAGCCCCGGCCCTCCGGACAGCCCGGATAGGCCCACCAGGTCTTGCCCTGGCGCTGGAGGCCGCTGGCCTGATGGACGTGTCCCAGGGCCAGATAGTCCGCCCCGCACTGGCCGATCTGCTCCCGGGTGACGGGGCCGTAGCGGCTGTCCGGACCGGACACGTCGCCGTGGAGGCAGAGGAGGTGGACCAGTCCGTCCGGGGGCAGGACCACGTTGGAGAGGACCTGACTGGTCCGGTCCGGGCCCACAAAGGCCGCGCCGTGGACCACGCACCCCAGATCCGGCAGCGCCACCGCCCGCAGCTGCTCGTGGCGGAAAATATGTACGTTCTTGGGCCAGACCAGCTTTTCATAGGGACTGTGGGGGGTGAAGGGGTCGTGGTTGCCCGGGGCGATGAGCACCGGGCAGGCCATCCGGGCCAGGGCGGCCCGCAGCCTTTCCAGAGTCTCCGGGTACACCCGCTCCCCGTCGAAGAGGTCCCCGCTCAGGAGCACCGTCTCCGCCCCCTCCCGGACCGCCAGCTCCGCCAGACGGTCCACCAGGTCCCGGCTCTCCCGCCGGCGTTCCCGGGCCTTCTCCGGGCCCAGGCCGCCGAAGGCGCTGTCCAGGTGGAGGTCTGCGGCATGTATGATCTTAGGCATGGTTCTCTCCTCCGTTTACTCCGGGTATACTTTCACGAACTCCTCGCAGACCACCGGCAGGTCCTGGCGGAACGCCATTCCCGCCCGGGTTAGCTCCTCTGTGAAAAAAGCCTGGTGGACCTGCCGCCAGAAGGCCAGGGAGCAGTCGCCCTCCCCCTCCCGGCGGGCGTGGTCCGCTGTCACGTCCCGGTAGGGGACCACGGCCACCCGCTCCGTGCGGATGACGCACACCGCCTGATTCCGGCTGTCCAGAATGACGCTGTAGTCCCCCGCCTCCGGCAGGGGCGCGCCCTCCAGCCTGTAGAGGGGGAGGGCGGAGGAGGTGGCGGTCTTTTTTCCCGCCAGCGTCAGCCGGGCCAGGGCGTCGGCATCCCCGCCGTAGGCCCAGGCCTCATAGGGGGTGTCGTCCAGCCCCCGGCCGGAGGCAAATTCCGCCCACATCTGTTCCGCTGTCACCGGCTCTCGCCCCCTCTCACGTCCGCTCCCGGCACACGTCCACCCACTGGACCGCCCCGGCGCACCGCTCCAGCTCCGGAAGGGTCAGCTCCACGCAGCTGTTGGCGCTGCCGGCAGCGGGCAGAACCGTCTCAAACCGGCGCAGGGACTGGTCCAGGTACACCTCCACCCCCTCGTTCACCCCGAAGGGACACACGCCGCCTACGTCGTGGCCGATGCGCTCCGCCGCCTCCTCCCGAGTGAGCATCTTTGCCCTGCCGCCGAGGGCTTCCTTGTATTTGGCGTTGTCCACCTTCACGTCCCCGGCGGCAACAATGAGGATTGTCCGCTCCCCCAGCTTGAAGCTGATGCTCTTGGCGATCCGCCCGGGCTCCACACCGGCGGCCTGGGCCGCCAGCTCCACCGTGGCGGAGGAGGTCTCAAACTCCCGGATCCGGTCCGCCAGACCGAAGCGGGCCAGATGGTCCCGCGCCTTCTCAAATGACATGTGGTCTTCCTGCTTTCGGCTGTTTTCTCCTCTTTTCTTTTTGAAAAAAGAAAAGAGGCAAAAGAAAAACTTTTTGAATGTGCGCTCCGATACCCTCTGCGGTCACCGGATGTCGATCCGCTCCACGTCCACGCACCGGCCGGTCTCCCCGTCCAGGCTGAAGAGCACCCCCTCCATCTTGCAGGGCCCGTCCGCCACCTGATAGGGCCCCGGCACGCCCCCCAGAAACAGCTCCACGCTCTGCTCCGGCGGGATGCCCAGCACCGAGCGGATGGGCCCCGTCATGCCCAGGTCCGTCACATAGCCGGTCCCCTTGGGCAGCACCTGCCCGTCCGCCGTGGGCACGTGGGTGTGGGTGCCCCACAGGGCGGACGCCCGGCCGTCCAGGTAGTACCCCATAGCCAGCTTCTCGCTGGTGGCCTCGGCGTGGAAATCCACCACCGTGAGCCGGGGCCGGTCCCCCTTGAGGAGCCTGTCCGCAGCGGTGAAGGGGTTGTCGGCGTGGAAGTCCAGGCCGCACCGGCCGATGAGGCTCATCACCCCGATCTGGGTATGGCCGCACTCATAGACCCCCCACCCCCGGCCCGGAGCCCTGCCGGTGAAGTTGGCGGGCCGCAGGAGGTACGGGTCCTCCTCCAGCCGCCCGGCGATCTGCTGCCGGCGGAAGGTGTGGTTGCCCAGGGTGACCACGTCGGCCCCGGCGGCGTAGAGCTGATCCACCTGCCGGGGGAGGATGCCCGTGCCGGCGGCGTTCTCCCCGTTGACCACGGTGAAATGGACGTCCTTGAGCTTCTTCAGCCCACGCAGGGATTTGGCCAGATGGTCCAGTCCCTGCTCCCCCACCACGTCGCCTATGGCCAGGATGCGATAGATCATGGGCCCGCTCCTCCTTGTCAGGTGTGTTGATGACTTCTTTAGTAGTATAACGGTTTCGGGGGAAAATTGCAACAGCTTTCACCGCGCCCCCCGCCAGGGCATATACTGGCAGTACCGCCGCCGGTTCGCCGGCGGCAAGACAAGGAGGGGAGCGGAAGATGGCGCAAGCAAACGGCAGCGGCCCCGTTGTGGCCCTGGTAGGCAATCCCAACGTGGGGAAATCCACAGTATTCAACGCCTTGACCAACCTGCACCAGCACACAGGCAACTGGCCGGGGAAGACGGTGGAGACCGCCAGGGGGATTTTTACATATCACGATCGAACCTATACCCTGGTGGATCTGCCCGGGGCCTACTCCCTCCACCCCGGCTCCGCCGAGGAGGAGGTGACCCGGGACTACCTCCTCTCCGGGGAGGCGGAGGTGACGCTGGTGGTGGCGGACGCCACCTGTCTGGAGCGGAATCTGGCCCTGGTCCTGCAAATTCTGGAGATCTCCTGGCCGGTGGTGGTGTGCGTAAATCTGCTGGACGAGGCGGCGAAAAAGCAGATTCGGGTGGACCTCGCCGCCCTGTCGGAGCTGCTGGGCTGTCCGGTGGTAGGGGCGGCGGCCCGGGGCGGCCAGGGGCTGGACGCCCTGCGGCAGGCCCTGGAGGACGCGGCGCTCCACCCGGGCCCCAGGCCGGAGCGGCCTTTCCCGACCTGCTCCGGGGACTGCGGCGGCTGCGCCGAGAGCCGCACGGCGGCCCTCATGGCCCGGGCGAAGGCCATCGCCGCCAAGGCGTCGGATATGGACCCGGAGGCCGCCGCCCGCCGGGACCGGCGGTTTATCACCATGGAGGACATGGAGCA